>Ga0073928_10002798_pt1 | contig 28879 bp, 30 predicted proteins | sample PaiPotPPA55metaG_FD_76969 | JGI IMG/M metagenome (GOLD analysis project Ga0073928, IMG submission 76969) | Iron sulfur acid spring bacterial and archeal communities from Banff, Canada, to study Microbial Dark Matter (Phase II) - Paint Pots PPA... ...
GCGGCGGCTCCCGGGTGATGAACTTCGGCAAGTCCCGGGCCAAGATGATGACCAAGGACACGCCGAAGACCACCTTCGCCGACGTGGCCGGCGTGGACGAGGCCATCGAGGAACTGCAGGAGATCAAGGACTTCCTGCAGGCCCCGGCCAAGTTCCAGGCGATCGGCGCGAAGATCCCCAAGGGCGTGCTGCTCTACGGCCAGCCCGGTACCGGCAAGACGCTGCTGGCCCGCGCGGTGGCCGGCGAGGCCGGGGTGCCGTTCTTCTCCATCTCCGGCTCCGACTTCGTCGAGATGTTCGTCGGCGTCGGCGCCTCCCGGGTGCGCGACCTGTTCGAGCAGGCCAAGGCGAACGCCCCGGCGATCGTGTTCGTGGACGAGATCGACGCGGTCGGCCGACACCGCGGCGCCGGTCTCGGCGGCGGCCACGACGAGCGCGAGCAGACGCTGAACCAGCTGCTGGTCGAGATGGACGGCTTCGACGTCAAGGGCGGGGTCATCCTGATCGCCGCCACCAACCGCCCGGACATCCTTGACCCGGCGCTGCTGCGCCCCGGCCGCTTCGACCGGCAGATCGCGGTCGACTCGCCGGACCTCAACGGCCGCAAGCAGATCCTCGAGGTGCACGCGAAGGGCAAGCCGCTCACGCCGGACGTGGACCTGCTGGCCGTTGCGCGGCGCACCCCCGGCTTCACCGGCGCCGATCTGGCGAACGTGCTCAACGAGGCGGCGCTGCTCACCGCCCGCACCGACAAGAAGCTCATCGACAACTACGCGCTGGACGAGGCGATCGACCGCGTCGTGGCCGGTCCGCAGAAGAAGACCCGCCTGATGAGCGAGCGCGAGAAGAAGATCACCGCCTACCACGAGGGCGGCCACGCCCTGGTGGCGCACGCGCTGCCGGACACCGACCCGGTGCACAAGGTCACGATCCTGCCGCGCGGCCGGGCCCTCGGCTACACGATGGTGCTGCCGGACGAGGACAAGTACTCGACCACCCGCAACGAGCTGATGGACCAGCTGGCCTACGCGATGGGCGGGCGCGCCGCGGAGGAGATGGTCTTCCACGACCCGACCACCGGCGCCAGCAACGACATCGAGAAGGCGACGAAGGTCGCCCGCGCGATGGTCACCCAGTACGGCATGACCGAGCGGCTCGGCGCGATCAAGCTCGGCCAGGACAGCGGCGAGGTCTTCCTCGGCCGCGACATGGGCCACCAGCGCGACTACTCCGAGGACGTCGCCGCCCTGGTGGACGAGGAGGTCAAGAAGCTGATCGAGAACGCGCACGATGAGGCCTGGGAGATCCTGGTCGACAACCGGGTGATCCTCGACCGCCTCGTCCTCGAGCTGCTGGAGAAGGAGACGCTGGACAAGGCGCAGATCGCGGCGATCTTCGCGGACGTGCGGATGCGCTCGTCGCGGCCGGCCTGGACCGGCTCCTCGCGCCGGGTGCCCTCGGACGTGCCGCCGGTCCGCTCGCCCAAGGAGCTGGCGACCGCCAACGGGAGCGAGTAGGCCGATGCGCGCCCCGGCAAGTGGCGTGCGGAGCATGACAATCAAATGATCGGGAGGCGGCCTCAGGCGTTAGACTGGGCCGCCTCACCGGTTTCCCGGCGCCGTTTTCGCCGGCCGCGGGGCACCGACCAGGAGCGACAGTAAGCAGGGCATTGTGATCGACCCGATCTCGGTTCAGGGCGAGAAGTCCGTGGACGCCGGACGCGCGGTCGGTCCCTTCGACGAGAAGCGGGCCGAGGACGCGATACGCGAACTGCTGATCGCGGTCGGGGAGGACCCGAACCGCGACGGCCTGCGGGACACGCCGGGCCGGGTGGCCAGGGCGTACCGGGAGATGTTCGCGGGCCTGTACCAGGCGCCCGAGGAGGTGCTCACCACCACCTTCGACCTCGGCCACGACGAGATGGTCCTGGTGCGCGACATCGAGCTCTATTCGTGCTGCGAACACCACCTTGTGCCGTTTCACGGAGTGGCCCACGTCGGCTACATTCCTTCCGTGGACGGGCGCATCACCGGTCTGTCGAAACTGGCGCGGCTGGTCGACGTGTACGCGAAACGTCCGCAGGTCCAGGAGCGTCTCACTACCCAGGTCGCGGACGCGCTCGTCCGCATCCTGCAGCCGCGTGGGGTTATCGTCGTAGTGGAGTGCGAACACCTGTGCATGTCGATGCGAGGGATCAGGAAGCCGGGGGCGAGGACGGTGACGTCCGCCGTGCGGGGAATGCTACGCGCCCCCGCGACAAGGGCCGAGGCGATGAGCCTGATCCTGGGCCGGTGAAGGCCGAGGCCGGGCGAAGACCGGCCGCGCCGACCAAGCCCGCGAAGCCGGAGCGGCCGGAACGCCCGGCCAGGGGGGACGAGGGCAGGACCCGCGGGCTGCCCGCGCAGGCGCAGCCGCCGGCCGACGAGTCCGCGGATCCCGCGGAGGTCGCCCAGGACGGCGAGTCCGATCTGGCCGGCGCGGTGTTCGGAGCCGTTCAGCCGCTGGTCCAACCCCTGGTCAAGCCCAAGAGGCGGCCGTGGATCCCGCGGGTGGCCGGGATAGCGTGCTATCTGATCGGCCTGCTGGACATCGTCTACGCGCTGTTCCCGGGCTTCCGCAACACCAAGCAGATAAAGTCCGTCTCCGCGCACGACGTGACCCACTTCGTGCCCGGCCTGGAGATCAACCCCTACGGCATCGCCGCCAGCATGATCGTCGGCGTGCTGCTGGTCCTGCTCGCGCACGGCCTGCGGCGGCGCAAGCACCGGGCCTGGATGGGCGTGGTCGGGCTGCTCGGGCTGACCATCCTGACCCACCTGGTCGCGCTGGCCGGGCACTTCATCCCGCGCTCGACGGGCAACGGGGAGTTCTTCTCCGTCGTGCTGCTGGTGCTGCTGATCGTCTACCGCAACGAGTTCTACGCCCTGAGCGACCCGCGCTCGCGCTGGCGGGCCATCTGGGTGTTCTGCTGCCTGCTGATCGTCGACCTCGGGCTCGGCCTGCTGATCGTCTCGGTGCGGCCGCAGGAGATCATCGACGGCGGCAGCGTCTTCGACAAGGTGGAGCAGGTGCTGCTCGGCCTGGTCGGGGTCAGCGGCCCGATGGACTTCCGGGTGGACCGGTACAGCGACTACGTCTACTACTCGCTGCTCGGCCTCAGCCTGCTGACGCTGCTGGTCACCCTCTACCTGTTCCTGCGCCCGGCCGCCCCCGAGGCGCTGCTGACGCCGGTTCAGGAGACCGAGGTCAGGGCGCTGCTGGCCAAGCACGGCCACCGCGACTCGCTCGGCTACTTCGCGCTGCGCCGGGACAAGGCGGTGCTCTTCTCGCCGAGCGGCAAGGCCTGCATCGCCTACCGCGTGGTCGCCGGCGTGATGCTGGCCAGCGGCGACCCGGTCGGCGACCCCGAGGCCTGGCCCGGGGCGATCAAGGCCTTCTGCGACCGGGCCGACAAGTACGCCTGGATCCCGGCGGTGATGGGCTGCAGCGAGCTCGGCGGCGAGATCTGGTGCCGCGAGGCCGGGATGGACGCGCTGGAGCTCGGCGACGAGGCCGTGGTCGAGGTCGCCGACTTCTCGCTGGACGGCCGGGCGATGCGCAACGTCCGGCAGATGGTCAACAAGATCGAGCGCAAGGGCTACGTCTGCGAAACCCGGCGGCTGCGGGACATCCCGGAGACCGAGATCGTGGCGATCCGGCGGCTGGCCAACGACGGCCGGTCCACCGAGACCGAACGCGGCTTCTCGATGGCCCTCGGCCGCTTCGGCGACCCCTCGGACGGCGACTGCGTGGTGGTCACGGCCTCCCAGGAGGGGGAGATCCGCGCGGTGCTCAACTTCGTGCCCTGGGGCCGCGACGGGCTCTCGCTTGACCTGATGCGCCGCGACCGCACCGCCGACCCCGGACTCAATGAGCTGATGATCGTGGCCGCGCTGCGCGAGGCCGGGCGGCTCGGCGTGGCCCGGATCTCGCTCAACTTCGCGGTCTTCCGCTCGGCCCTGGAACGCGGCGAGCGGATCGGCGCGGGTCCGGTGCTGCGGCGCTGGCGCGGGCTGCTGGTCTTCCTCTCCCGCTGGTTCCAGATCGAGTCGCTCTACCGCTTCAACGTGAAGTTCCGGCCGATCTGGGAGCCGCGCTTCGTGGTCTTCCGGCAGACCAGGGACATGCCGCGGATCGCGCTGGCGGCGCTGGAGGCCGAGGCCTTCCTGGTGCTGCCCTCGCTGCTGCAGCGCGGCAGCCGGCAGCAGGCGGAGCCCGCCGCGCTCAGCGCCGCGTCCGAGGCGGGCTGAGGGAACCGCCGCGTATGACGAAACATCAGGTCAAGGGACTGCCGGAGTACGGCCGGTGCGCCGTGTTCGGCATCCTCAACATCACCCCGGACTCCTTCTCGGACGGCGGGATCAACCTGGACGCCGAGACGGCCGTGGCGCACGGGATCGCCGCGATGCGCGCCGGGGTGGACGTGCTCGACGTCGGCGGCGAGTCGACCAGGCCGGGCGCGGCGCGGGTGAGCGCCGAGGAGGAGCTGCGCCGGGTGCTGCCGGTCGTCGAGGGCCTCGTCGCGGTCGGCGCGACGGTCTCGGTGGACACGATGCGGGCCGCGGTGGCCCGGCGCTGCGTGGCGTCGGGGGCGCAGATCGTCAATGACGTGAGCGGGGGTCTTGCCGACCCGGAGATGTTCGGCACTGTCGCGGATCTCGACGTGCCATACATTCTCATGCACTGGCGTGGGCACAGTGTGGACATGGGCAGTCGGGCGAAGTACGCGGACGTGGTCCGGGAGGTAGGCGAAGAATTGGCAGAACGGCTGGCAGCGGCGGTGGACGCCGGGATCGATCCGGAGCGGATCGTGCTCGATCCCGGCCTCGGCTTCGCGAAGAACGCCGAGCACGACTGGGCACTGCTGCGCGGGCAGCAGCGTCTGCAGGCGGAACTCGGCAGACCCTTGCTGATCGGACAGTCCCGCAAGCGCTTCCTCGGCGCGCTGCTCACGGACGAGCAGGGCCTGCCGCGTCCGGCCGCCGAGCGGGACGCGGCCACGCTCGCGGTGACCGCCGTGGCGGCCGAGCGCGGGGCGTGGGCGGTCCGGGTGCACGCGGCGGACGCCGCCGCGGACGTCGTGCGCGCGGTGGCGGCGATGAGCCCGAGCGAAGGAGGCGGCCGATGAGCGCCGACATGGACCCCCTGCCGCCGACGCAGGAGATCGCCGACATCCTCAAGGCGAACGAGCAGTTCTACGAGGCCATCGAGAACGCCGACATGGACCTGATGCGCGAGGTGTGGGTCGACGGGACCGAGGGCGACGCGGCGACCTGCGTGCACCCCGGCCAGTCCGCCGTGCACGGGGTGAGCCAGGTGCTGCGCTCCTGGGCGGTGGTCTGCGCGCGGATCAACTACCTGCAGTTCTTCATCACCGACGTGCGGGTCTGCCAGATCGGCCAGGTGGCGATCGTGAGCTGCGTGGAGAACGTGCTCTCCGAGCTGCCGGGCCAGCGCTCGGCCTCGCTCGGCTTCGGCGGCAGCCACTACGAGGCGATCAACGTCTTCCGGCGCATGCCGGACGACACCTGGCACCTGATCACGCACAGCTCGGCGACCGTCTTCCCGACCTCGAGCCCGGACGACGAGGATTAGGCGGATCGACACGGACGGCCGCCCGGTGTGATCAGCGTTGGCTGAGTGCACTGGGTAGGTTCAAGGCGCGAAGCCGCGTAAGCCGCGCAACACGGATGGCCGCCCGGTGTGATCAGCCACGGACATATTGGGTAGGTTCAAGGCGCGAAGCCGCGCAGCGGACCAACCGGGGAGTCAGAGCAGCCATGCACGTCGGATCCGATCGAATAAGCATCAGCGGCCTGCGCGGGCGCGGGCTGCACGGCGTCTACCCGCGCGAGCGGGTCGAGGGGCAGACCTTCGTCGTGGACGCCGTGCTCGAGCTCGACACCCGCGCCGCGGCCGCCGGGGACGACCTGGCCTGCACCGCCGACTACGGCAGCATCGCGGAGAAGCTCGTCGCGGTGATCGAGGGCGAGCCGGTGAACCTCATCGAGACCCTCGCGGCCCGGCTGGCCGGGATCTGCCTGACCGACCCCGCCGTGAGCGCCGTGGAGATCACCGTGCACAAGCCCGACGCGCCGATCACCGTGCCCTTCGAGGACGTCAGCGTGACCATCCGACGTGAGCGGACGGAGGTAGTCCGGTGATGACTGCCACCACCCATTCCGTGCACCGCGCGGTGCTCGCCCTCGGCGGCAACCTCGGCGACCGGCTCGAATCGCTGCAGTCGGCCCTCGACGCGCTGCACGACGCGCCGGGCATCCAGCCGCTGTCGATCTCGCCGGTCTACGAGACCGCGCCCTTCGGCGGCGCCGCCGACTCGCCCGACGCGAAGGACCTGAGCGACCAGCCGCCGTACCTCAACGCCGTCGCGCTGATCGGCACCGACCTGACCCCGCATCAGCTGCTGATCCGGACGCAGGCCATCGAGGAGGCGCTGCACCGGGTGCGCGGCGAACGCTGGGCGCCGCGCACGATCGACGTCGACATCATCGTGTACGACGACCTGGAGCTGGCCGACGAGGACCTGATCGTGCCGCACGTGCGCGCGCACGAGCGGACCTTCGTGCTCAAGCCCTGGCACGACATCCAGCCCGACGCGGTGATCCCCGGCCGCGGCCCGATCTCGCGACTGCTCGACGAGCTGTCCGAGGACGGCGTCGAGCCGCGGCCCGACCTGTCGTTGCAGTGGTGACTGCTGCTGCTGCTGCCGAATCCACAGTTCACCCGTAGGCGTGTGACTCGGAACCGCGATTCCTGTCAGACTGGCACTGTGAAACCGACCAGGCCCGGAGTGCTCGCCGGACTCACCGCCGTGTGCGCGGTGCTGGCGTTCACCGCCCTGCGGTTCTGGCAGCACCTCGGCAGCCCGCCGCCGGTGCCCCTGTCCGCGCCGATCACGCTCGCCGTGCTCGCCGTCGCCGTGTTCGGCGTGGCCCTCGGGCTGCGCGCCAGGCTCAACGCCTACCGCGAAGCCCGGCTGCGGGCGATGCGCGGTGAGCCGAGGCTGGACAAGCACGGCCGCGAGCCCAAGCCGATCGATCCGCTGCAGGCCGCCAGGGCCCTCGTCCTCGGCAAGGCCGCCGGGCTCGTCGGCGCGGTCTTCGGCGGCGTCTACGGCGGCTACGGGCTGACGCTGCTGGGCCACCTCAGCGTCGAGACCTACCGGGCCCAGGCGCTGCGCTGCCTGTTCGCGCTGCTCGCCGGAATCGCGCTGATGGCCGCCGCGCTGTTCCTCGAGCGGGTGCTGCGCGTCCCGCCGGAGCAGCCCACGCCGCCGGCCACCGGCGACAACAAGCTGGCCACGCCCCGCGCGTAACCCGTCTTCGGAGGCCGGACGCTACTTGGCGGCGCTACTTGTCGATGTCCCCGACGACGAAGAACATCGAGCCGAGGATCGCGACCATGTCGGCCACGAGGTGCCCGGGCAGCAGTTCGCCGAGCACCTGGACGTTGTTGAACGAGGCCGAGCGCAGCTTGAGCCGCCAGGGCGTCTTGTCCCCGCGCGAGACCAGGTAGTAGCCGTTGATGCCGAGCGGGTTCTCGGTCCACGCGTACGTCTCGCCCTCGGGCACCTTGAGCACCTTCGGCAGCCGCAGGTTGATCGGCCCGGCGGGCAGCGTGGTGAGCCGGTCCGCGCAGGCCTCCGCGAGGTCGAGCGCGTTGTACGTCTGCTCCAGCAGGCACTCGAAGCGGGAGTAGCAGTCGCCGGCGGAACGCGAGACAACCTTGAGCACGTCGCCGAGCTCGCCGTACGCCAGGTACGGATCGTCCCGCCGCAGGTCGAGGTCCACGCCCGAGGCGCGCGCGATCGGCCCGGACACCCCGTACGCGCTGATCTGCTCGGGCGTCAGCACCCCGACGCCCTTGGTCCGCGCGTGGAAGATCTCGTTGCCGTGGATGATCGACTCGATGTCGGACATCCGCTTGCGTACGGCGCCGATCGCGGCGCGGGCCCGGTCCAGCCAGCCCGCGGGCAGGTCCTCCTTGAGGCCGCCGACCCGGTTGAACATGAAGTGCATCCGGCCGCCGGAGATCTCCTCCATCACCTTCTGGATCTCCTCGCGCTCGCGGAACGCGTAGAAGATCGGGGTGATCGCGCCGAGCTCGAGCGGATAGGAGCCGAGGAACATCAGGTGGTTCAGCACGCGGTTGAGCTCGGCGAGCATTGTGCGCGCCCAGACCGCGCGCACCGGCACCTCCATGCCCAGCATGCGCTCCGCGGCGAGCACGACGCCGAGCTCGTTGGCGAAGGCGGACAGCCAGTCGTGCCGGTTGGCCAGCATGACGATCTGCCGGTAGTCGCGCACCTCGAAGAGCTTCTCCGCACCGCGGTGCATATAGCCGATGATCGGCTCCGCCGCGACGATCCGCTCGCCGTCGAGCACCAGCCGCAGCCGCAGCACGCCGTGCGTGGCCGGGTGCTGCGGGCCCACGTTGAGCACCATGTCCTCGGTGGCGAGGCCGGTGCCGATCCCCGCGGTGCGCTCGACGAGTCCCTGTCCCATGGTGGATCAGTCTTCCAGACTTGTCGACGGACGCGTACCCATCCGTCAAGTTGACGTTATGATTGCGTCAATCTATCATAGTCTCATGCTGTTTCCTGTCCCATCGCTCGGTGTCGCCGATCGACGTGTGCTCGACGAGATCGAGGCGATGCGCCATGAACTGCGCTATCAGGTACGAGCGCAGCAGAAGTGGACCGACGGCCTACGCAGGTTCCTGACTGCCGACGCGGTGGCCGCTTCGAACTCCATCGAGGGATTCCGAGTCTCCACGGCAGACGCCGTCGACCTGATGGATGGCGAGCGCGACGTCGAGGTCTCCGATGAGAACCGTGAGGAGACCCTCGCCTACCAGCGGATGATGTCCTACGTGCAGGCGCTGCACGACACGCGGGACTTCGCCTATAGCAAGGGCCTGCTGTGCAGCATGCACTGGATGCTTCAGGGCCATCGGCATTCCCCGCGCAAGCCCGCCGGTCAGTGGCGTCGAGGCCCGGTGTACGTGACCGATCCACGCGACCCCAGCGTGGCGGCGTACACCGCGCCGGATGCCGACCAGGTCCCGCAGTTGATGGATGAGCTGGTCGAATGGCTGAATGCCGAGAATGGCGGCACCCACCCGTTGGTGCGCGCGGCCATGGCACATCTGAATCTGGTGTCGATCCACCCTTGGGCGGACGGCAACGGCCGGATGTCCCGCTCGCTGCAGACGCTGATGATCGCGCGCGAGGGAGTGCTCGCGCCCGAGTTCTCCTCCATCGAGGCGTGGCTCGGGCGTCCCGGCAACACCTGGGAGTACTACCAGCAACTCGGTCGTCGCGGCGCGACCTACCTTCCTGATCAGGATGTCGCCGAGTGGGTCCGGTTCAATTTGACCGCCTATCACCAGCAGGCCCAAACGGTGCATTTCCGGGTGCGGCGGGCTTCGTGGTTGTGGACCAGGCTTGCCGAATTCGCCGATCGCAAGGGCCTGGACGAGCGCACGATCTCGGCGCTATACGAGGCTGCTGCGGCCGGTCGGGTGCGGCGTGCACGGTTCGAGCACTCGGAGGATCTCAGCCTCCAGCAGGCCCAGCGCGACCTGCGCGACCTCGTCACCGCGGGCATCCTCGCGCCGGTCGGGCGTACCCGGGCCCGCTTCTACCAGCCCGGCGAGGCCTTTCCACAGGACGTCCTTGAGTTCGCGGCCACGCCGGTTACCCTCGATGATCCATACGCGGGATGATTTATTTTTCCAGACTTGAGAGTGTGGGCACAGCCACCCCCTGGACCAGCCAGGCGAACGCGCCGAGGCCGGCCGGGTCGGTGAGTTCGGCGGCGGAGGTGGCGCGGGAGAGGGCGCGCAGGTAGCCGAGGGGGTTCGAGGCGGCGGTGGCCAGGTCGGGGCGGGTGCCGGTGATGCCGAGGCGGTTCAGGGCGGTGCGCTGGTCCAGCGTGCGGGTCCAGTCGGCGACGTGCTGTGCTGCTGCGGCGCACGCGTCCAGCGCCACGTGCGCGGTCAGGTCGCGGCGGCCGTCGGGGATCGGGGGGACCTGGCGGCCGCCGGCGTAGCCGGTGAGCGAGCCCAGCGGCGGGCGGGTATCCACAGCGTGTGCATAGTCGATCGCGACGGCCACACCCTCGTCCAGCGCCGCCACCGCGTCGGCCCACGCCGCGTCGCGCATCAGGCCGATCTCCGCGCGTTCGCCGACCTCGCCGGTGCGCCACGTCGGCCACCAGCACTCGAGCCACGCCTGCTGCGAGTTGTTGGGTTCGCCGGCCAGCTGCTCGGAGCCGTCGGGGGCCACCTCGACCAGCCGCGCCCGGCCGTCCGGGCCGAGCTCGACGACGTCGCAGGGCACGTTGTCGAGCCACTCGTTCGCGATGATCAGGCCACTGATGCCCTTCGGCGGACGCGGCACCCACTCGATCCAGTCAGGCAGGTCCTTGGGCCGATCCGCGAGCTCGACCGCGACCAGGTGCAGCCGCGCCCACAGCGGATCCTCGCCGAGCTGATGCGCGACGGACGTCAGCAACTCGGCACGTCCGGCGCCGATGTCCACCAGGCTCAGCCGTGGCGGGTGGCCGAGCGCAGCGTCCGTCTCGCGGAGCAGTTGTAGTACCGCGGTCGCGAACAACGGGGAGGCGTGCACCGACGTGCGGAAGTGCGCGGCCGGTCCCGCGGCGTGCCGGAAGAAGCCCTTCGGGCCGTACAGCGCGCGGTCCATGGCGGCCGACCATGGCAGGAATCCGCCGGTGTCGGCGTCCGCGTGGGTATGGTCCACAGGTAGTTCCACGGGATGAGACGGTACCGCCTCACGGCGTATGTGCAGGCCCCGGTGTCGCTGCGTACTCTCAAAGGGTGACCCGCCTCTACATCTGGCTCCAGCGCCACCCCACCCACGTGGACGGTGTGGTGGCGGGCTTCCTGGTGCTCTTCGGGCTGGTGTCGATGGTGGCGGGGCATCGGGGCTGGTGGTTGTTCGCGCCGATGATCATCGGCGCGCCGATCGTGGTCCGGCGCAAGTATCCGGCGAGGGTTTTCTGGACGGTCATCGCGATCGGCGCCTTCCAGGTGCTCACGCCGAGCGTCATCGCGGTCTCCGGCTTCGCCGTGCCGATCGCGCTCTACAGCCTGGCCGCCTACCGCCCGCGCCGCCAGTCGCTCACCGGTCTCGGCGTTTGCATTTTCGGCGCGCTGGTCGCGGTCCTCCGCCTCCGGCCGAACGTCGACCACAACGAGCTCATCGTCTATACGTTCGTCTTCGGCGTGCTGTCCTCGCCGATGATCGTCGCGTGGGTCGCCGGGGACTCGATGCAGTACCGCCGCGCGTACTACGTGGACCTGGAGGAGAAGGCCAACAGGCTGGAGCGGGAGCGTGACCAGCAGGCGCAGATCGCGGCGGCCACCGAGCGGGCCAGGATCGCACGGGAGCTGCACGACGTGGTCGCGCACAACGTCTCGGTGATGGTCGTCCAGGCCGAGGGCGCGGCGTACGCGATGGACACCTCGCCGGAGAGCACCCGCAAGGCCCTCGGCGCGATCGCCGAGACCGGACGTACCGCGCTGGTCGAGATGCGGCGGCTGCTCGGCGTGCTGCGGACCCAGGACGGCGTGGCCGAGCGCGCCCCGCAGCCGGGCATCGACCAGCTCGAGGACCTGCTGGAACAGGTGCGCTCGACGGGCGTCACGGTGGAGTTCAGGGTCGACGGCGTGCCGGTGGAGTTGTCGCAGGGCGTGGCGCTGGCCGCGTACCGCATCGTGCAGGAGTCGCTGACGAACGCGCGCAAGCACGGCGGCCCGCTCGTCAGCGCATGCGTCGGAATGCACTACAACGAGCGGGAACTGAGGCTGCGGGTCGTGGACAACGGGCGCGGGGCCCAGGCGCCGACGGACGGCCAGGGCAACGGCCTCGCCGGGATGCGCGAGCGGGTCGCGATGTTCGGCGGCGAGCTGAGCGCCGGGCCGTTGCCGACGGGCGGATTCCAGGTTGAGGCCGTGCTGCCCTACGAGTCGGTTAGGGTGCTGCAGTGATACGCATCGTGCTCGTGGACGACCAGGAACTGCTGCGCACGGGGTTCCGGATGATCCTCGACGCCCAGCAGGACATGACTGTCGTCGGGGAGGCGGCCGACGGGCTCGCCGCGCTGGAGCTGCTGGAGAAGTGCCCGGCGGACGTGGTGCTGATGGACGTGCGGATGCCCAAGCTGGACGGCGTCGAGGCGACCCGGCGGCTGCTCAGCGGTGGCGGCAGTGGGGGCGCCAGCAAGGCTGGCGCCAGGGTGCTGATACTGACCACCTTCGACCTCGACGAGTACGCCTTCGCCGCGATCAAGGCGGGGGCGAGCGGCTTCCTGCTCAAGGACGTGCCGCCGGCCGAGTTGTTGACGGCCATTCGGGCCGTGCACTCGGGCGACGCGGTCGTCGCGCCGTCCACGACCCGCCGCCTGCTCGACCGCTTCGCCCCGATGCTCCCGGCCGCCGACGCCCCGCCGCCGCCGAGCCTGGCCGGGCTGACGGAGCGGGAGCGCGAGGTGCTCATCCTGATCGCGCAGGGCCTGTCGAACGCGGAGATCGCGAGTCATCTGGTGCTGTCCGAGGCGACCGTGAAGACGCACGTCGGGCGGATCCTGATGAAGCTCGAGCTGCGGGACCGGGTGCAGGCCGTGGTGCTGGCGTACGAGACGGGGCTGGTGCGGCCGGCGCGTTGACGGGCCTTCAGCGGGTCAGCGGGAAGGATGCACCGAATAAGCCCGCAGCATCGCCGGAATCCCCTCGCGGTGCGGCCCGTCGTCCGGATCCAGCTCGCGCAGCATCCGCCGCGCGTCGTCGAGCAGCGCGCCGTAGACCGACCAGACCAGCGTGGGCGCGTCGTCGTCCGGATGCATGGCCTGGGCCGCCTCGCGCGCGTGCGGCTTCGACCGCTTGATCAGCCCGCTGAGCTCCTCGTACACCCGCGTGCTCGCCTTGTCCGGCACCTGCAGCCGCCCGAACGCCGACAGCGCCTTGGCCGTGTCGTCGAGCAGCAGCGCCATCTCCTCCGGCACCTCGCGCAGCTCCTCGGGCACCGGCGAGAACTCCGAGCTCATGTCCGAAAGGCCGCGCATCAGGCTATTGAGCTGCGTCGACACGTGGTCGAGCGCGATCGCGGCCTCGTCGACGCGGTGAACCTCCGTCATGTGCACGTTGCGCCGCGGGTGGAACTTCACCGCCTCCTCGGCCTGCTGGGCGATCTTGCGGGTGGCCCGCGCGTTGCCCGACAGTTCCCTGCTGCGGGCGAGCCAGTCCCGTGCCTGCTCGTGCGTCCACGGGCCGCGAATCGCCTTGGCCACCCGGCTGGTGTGCGTGGCCAGGTCGTCGGCGAGGTCGGCGAGCTCCTTGGCCGCGGTCCTGGAGAACGCCGGCGGGGCGATCGCCGCGTTCACCGTGACGCCGACCACCGCGCCGATCACACTGTCGATCACGCGCGCGAAGCCGTAGCTGTTGCCGAAGCTGAGCACCAGCAGGCCGGTGATCGCGACCTGGTTGACCTGCGTGCCGAGTCGCAGCGTGCGCCCGAGCACCAGGCCCACCACGACGATCAGCGACAGGGTGACGATATTGATGCCCAGGGTGGCGCCGACCGCGATGGCGCCGACCATGCCCGCGACGATCCCGGCCGAGTACTGCACCGCGCGCCAGATCGACTGGTACACCGTCACCTGCACCGTCACCAGCGCCGCGACCGACGCCAGCACCGGCCTGTTCACGTGGAAGACCTGGGTCGCGATCTCCCACGCCGCCCCCGAGGCGAACGCGGCCTTGGCGGTCTGCGCGAAGGCGTCGCGCTCGCGGACGAACCAGTGCCGGAAGCCGTGCAGCCGGATCGCCCGACGCGCCTGGGCCAGCGCCCCGCCCTCCGGCCCGCCCCAGCCCAGCCGGAAGCGATCGAGGAGCGCGCCCACATACCGGCCCTCTCCCCGGTCCTCCGCTGAGCCCATATTGGGATCTTAGAAGGGGCGCAGCGGAAGTGACAGCCAGCGCGTACGCTTGGGTCCGAGATCCGAACGGTACCCCCGCCGGGGGACTGGAACGGAAAGTCAAGCTGTGAAGGTGAGGTGACGCCCGGTGAGCGGCGCACCGCAGTTCGACACGCCCGATGTGGCCCACCGGCCCGGGCGCTTCGCCGTGGGCGTGATCGGTACCGGACGGGTGGGCGCGGTGCTCGGCGCCGCGCTGGCCAGGGCCGGGCACCGGGTGGTCGCGGCGAGCGCCGTCTCCGACCGGTCCCGCCGCCGCGCGGCCGAACTGCTCCCGGATACTCCGCTGCTGGCGCCGCCCGAGGTGGCCAAGGCGGCCGAGCTGCTGGTGCTCGCCGTGCCGGACGACGTACTGCCCGAGCTGGTCGTGGGCCTCACCGAGGCGGGCCTGTTCCGCCCCGGCCAGACCGTGGTGCACCCCTCGGGCCGGCATGGCATCGGCGTGCTGGAGGCCGCCAGGATCCGCGGCGTGCTCCCGCTGGCGCTGCACCCGGTGATGAGCTTCACCGGGACGGACGTGGACCTGGCCCGGCTGACCGGCTGCAGCTTCGGAGTCACCGCGCCGGAGGCCTTCCGTCCGATGGCCGAGGCCCTGGTCGTGGAGATGGGCGGGGAGCCGGAGTGGATCGACGAAGCGAACCGGCCGCTCTACCACGCGGCCCTCGCCTTCGGCGCCAACTACCTGACCACGCTGGTGGCCCAGTCGGCCGAGCTGCTCGCCCGCGCCGGCGTGAGCGAGCCGGGCCGGATGCTCGGGCCGCTGCTCGGCGCCACCCTCGACAACTCGCTGCGCTCCGGCGACGCGGCGTTGACCGGCCCGGTCGCCCGCGGCGACGCCGGCACGGTGGCCGCGCACCTGTCCCAGCTCTCCCGGCTTTCGCAGGTCTCGGGTGCGGTCGACCCACTGGTCAACGCGTACCTGGCGCTGGCCAGGCTGACCGCGGACCGGGCGCTGGAGGCCGGTCTGCTCGCCCCGGAACGCGCCGGGGAACTGCTCGAGGTACTCAACGAGGACGGTGGCCGATGACGATCACTCCCCCCGGTTCGGCGTCTCCCAACGAGACGCTGCTGATCCACACCCGCGCCGAGCTTGAGGCGGCGCGCGCGGGCAGGCTCGGCGAGGTCGCGGTCGTGATGACCATGGGCGCGCTGCACGAGGGCCACCTCGCGCTGGTCCGGGCCGCGCGGCGCAGAGCGAGGACGGTCATCGTGACCGTCTTCGTCAACCCGCTGCAGTTCGGCCCGAGCGAGGACTTCGCCCGCTACCCGCGCACCCTCGACCAGGACCTGAAGCGGTGCGAGCAGGCCGAGGTGGACATCGTCTTCGCCCCCGCGGTCGAGGAGGTCTATCCCGGCGGCGAGCCGAAGGTGCGGATCACGCCGGGGCCGATGGGCGAGGTGCTGGAGGGCACGCACCGTCCCGGCCACTTCTCCGGGATGCTCACAGTCGTCAATAAACTGATCAATATGACGGGCCCGGACTGCGCCTTCTTCGGTGAGAAGGACGCGCAGCAGCTCGCTCTGATCCGCCGGATGGCCGTCGACCTGAACCTGCCGGTCGAGATCATCGGCGTGCCGACGGTCCGCGAGCCGGACGGCCTTGCCCTGTCCAGCCGCAATCGCTTCCTCTCGGGGGAGCAGCGGACCAGTGCGCTGAGCCTGAGCCGGGCCCTGTTCGCCGGAGTGCGGCAGCGTACGCCGGACCGGATCCGGGCCGCTGCGCGCGCGATCCTGGACGATACGGCAGTCGAGCTCGACTACCTAGCGCTCGTCGATCCGGCCGACTTCACCGAGGTCGACGCGGCCTACCGCGGGCCCGCCGTGCTGGCCGTGGCCGCGAAGGTCGGCTCGACCCGGCTGATCGACAACCTCCCGCTCGAGATCGAGGGCTGAGCCATGGCCGCTCGCTCGGCGATACCCGCCCGCCGCTCCCGGCTGCTCGCGCCGGAACCGGGTTGGACCGCGTACGCGGACACCGTCGTGGTCGGCTCCGGAATAGCCGGACTGACCGCGGCGCTGGCCGCCCGGCACGCCGGCTCGGTGCTGCTGGTGACGAAGGCTCAGCCCGCCGACGGCTCGACCCGCTGGGCCCAGGGCGGCATCGCGGCGGCGCTCGGCGTCGGCGACACCCCCGAGGCGCACCTGGCCGACACGCTCACCGCGGGCGCCGGGCTCTGCGACTCCGAGGCGGTGCGCACGCTGGTCACCGAGGGTCCGGCGTCCGTGCGCAAGCTGATCGACCGCGGCGCCCAGTTCGACACCGCCGACGACGGCCGGATCGCGCTCACCCGGGAGGGCGGCCACCACGCCGACCGGATCCTGCACGCGGGCGGCGACGCGACCGGCGCCGAGGTCTCCCGCGCCCTGCTCGCCCGGCTCGACCAGCTCGTGGACGAGATCGAGGTGATCGACCACGCGCTAGTGCTCGACCTGCTGCGGGACGCCAAGGGCCGAGCGGCCGGGCTGACCTTGCACGTGATGGGCGAGGGCGCGCGCGACGGCGTCGGCGCGATCCGCTCCCGGGCCGTGGTGCTGGCCACCGGCGGCCTCGGCCAGGTCTTCCGGGCGACCACGAATCCCGCGGTCGCCACCGGGGACGGCGTGGCCCTGGCTCTGCGCGCCGGAGCCCGCGTCGCCGACCTCGAATTCGTCCAGTTCCACCCGACGGTGCTCTGGCTCGGCGACGGCGCGCGCGGTCAGCAGCCGCTGATCTCCGAGGCGGTGCGCGGCGAGGGCGCATACCTCGTGGACGCCAAGGGCGAGCGCTTCATGCCCGCGCTGCACCCGATGGGCGACCTCGCGCCGCGCGACATCGTGGCCAAGGGGATCATGCGCCGCGCGATGGAGACCGGGCTCGACCACCTTTGGCTGGACGCGCGGCACTTCGGCGAGGACAAGTGGCGCGGCCGCTTCCCCACGATCTGGGAATCGCTGCAGCAGCACGGCATCGACCCGGTCCGCGATCTGATCCCGGTGGCCCCGGCCGCGCACTATTCCTCCGGCGGCGTGCTGACGGACCGTTGGGGACACACGTCGATCCCCGGCCTCTACGCCTGCGGCGAGACCGCCTGCACCGGCGTGCACGGGGCGAACCGGCTGGCCTCGAACTCGCTGCTCGAAGGCCTGGTCTTCGCCGAACGGATCGGCCGTGACCTGGCCCGCGCTTTCACCCCTGGCGGCGACCCCGTGCCCGGCGACCCGGTGGCGGACGACCGCGAGCCGGTGTTGCTGGCCCCGACCGTGCGAAGCGCGACCCAGCAGGCGATGAGCGCGGGCGCGGGAGTGCTGCGCAGCGCCGCGTCGCTGACCGGCACGGCTCTCGCCCTCCAGGAACTCGGCGGCGACTTCGACGAGCAGCCGCGCACCGAGGCGTGGGAGGCGACGAACCTCCAGCAGGTCGCCTCGGCGATGGCCGCGCTGGCCGCGCGCCGCGAGGAGACCCGCGGTTCGCACTGGCGCGAGGACTACCCGAAGCAGGATGACGCCCGTTGGCGGGTACGTCAGGTGCTGTCGGTGGACGCGAACGGATGCACGGTGACTGAGGAGGCGGTGTCCTGATGGGCGCCATTTCAGAAAAGCTGACCGACCAGCGGATCGCCGACAAGCTGCGTGCCGCCGGGCTCGACCCGGATCACGTGGTCCGGCTGGCCAGGGCCACGGTCGAGGAGGACCTCGGCGGCGGCGCGGACGTCACCAGCGAGGCGACCGTCTCGGCGGACGCGCGCTCCATCGCCGACTACACCGCGCGCAAGCCGGGCGTGGCCTCGGGCATCTATGTCGCGGCGGCCGTCATCGACCTCGTCTCCGGCGGCGACGTCGAGTTCGAGTTCCCGCTGGAGGACGGCGAGCGGGTCGAGCCCGGCACGGTGCTGTTCACGGCACGCGCCCGCACCCGGGCCCTGCTCACCGCCGAGCGTTCCGCGCTGAACCTGCTGTGCCACATGTCCGGGATCGCGACGATCACGCGGCAGTGGGTGGACGTGGTCGAGGGCACCGGGGCGAAGATCCGGGACACCCGCAAGACCACGCCGGGCCTGCGGCTGATCGAGAAGTACGCGGTACGCTGCGGGGGCGGCGTCAACCACCGGATGTTCCTCTCGGATGCGGCGCTGGTCAAGGACAACCACGTCATCGCGGCGGGCGGGGTCGTCGAGGCCTTCGCCGCCGTGCGCGAGCACTACCCCGAGCTGCCGGTGGAGGTCGAGGTGGACACGCTCGAGCAGCTGCTTCCGGTCGTCGAGGCCGGGGCCGAGCTGATCCTGCTGGACAACTTCACCCCGGAGCGGATGCGCGCCGCCGTGATGCTGGTCGGCCGCAACGAGCCCTACGGCCGCACCCGGCTCGAGGCCAGCGGCGGGCTGACGCTGGATCAGGCCAGGGCCGTGGCCGAGACCGGCGTGGACTACATCTCGGTCGGCGGGCTCACCCACTCCGCCGCGATCCTCGACGTCGGCTGCGACTTCCGCTGAGTCACCGTCCCCTCCACCCCGCTGCAGAGAAGACTCCTGAAGATGCTGCTGACCATCGACATCGGCAATACCCACACGGTACTCGGCCTGTTCGAGGGCGCCGAAATCGTCGAGCACTGGCGAATCTCCACCGACCCGCGGCGCACCGCCGACGAGCACGCGGTGCTCTTCCAGGGGCTGATGGCCAACCATCCGCTGGTCGGGCAGACCGGCGTGGACGGGATAGCCATCTGCTCCACGGTCCCCTCGGTGCTGCACGAGATGCGCGACATGATCCGCCGCTACTACGGCGACATCCCGGCCCTCGTCGTCGAGCCCGGGGTGAAGACCGGGATGCCGGTGCTGGTGGACAACCCGAAGGAGGTGGGCACCGACCGGATCATCAACGCGCTCGCGGCGGTCCACCTCTACGGCGCCCCCTGCATCGTCGTCGACCTCGGCACCGCCACGTCGTTCGACGCGGTCTCCCGCAAGGGCGAGTGGATAGGCGGCGCCATCGCCCCCGGCATCGAGATCTCGGTCGAGGCCCTCGGCCAGCGCGGCGCCCAGTTGCGCAAGATCGAGCTGGCCCGGCCGCGCTCGGTCATCGGCAAGAACACCGTCGAGTGCATGCAGGCCGGCATCCTCTACGGCTTCGCCGGCCAGATCGACGGCGTGGTGAACCGGATGGCCGACGAACTCGCCGACGACCCCAACGACGTGACCGTGGTCGCCACCGGCGGCCTCGCCCCGCTGGTGCTCGAGGAGGCCGAGGTCATCGACGAGCACGAGCCCTGGCTTACGCTGATCGGGCTGCGCCTGGTTTATGAGCGGAACATGGGCGTCAGCGGTTCTTAGCGGGTAATCAGGTTTGCACGGAGAGCCATGCTGCATGTAATCTGCATGCATGGTTGCTTTGCAGATCCGAGATGTGTCCGAGGACGTTCGTGACATCCTCGCAAGCGAGGCCGAGGAGCGTGGTCAGTCGCTTCAGGCTTATCTGTTGGCGATGGTCAATGCGCAAGCAGCCCGCAAACGCAACAGTGCGCTGATCCGGCGGCTGCGTGCCACTGGAGGCGGCTCGAATATGACCCTCGAAGAGGTGAACGAGCTGAAGTACCAGCAGCGTGCGGAGCGGGACCGGCAGGTGCTGGGAGACGATTACCGGGAGGAGCTGAAGTGATCGTCCTTGATGCCAGTGCGCTGACGGAGATGCTCTCCGATGAGGGTGAGATCGGCGCGTGGGTGCTGGCGGAGATGGAGTCCTCGGACGGCTGCTTGGTGGCCGAACACACGAGGATCGAGGTCGTGCACGCCATTCGGGGAAAGCTGCTCGGCCGGAAGATGACCGAGGCCAGGGCCAAGGATTCGATCGACCTGCTCGGTCTCCTTGAACTCGAGACGGTCCCCACCCAACACGTGATCAGCCGTGTTTGGGAACTGCGCTCCAATGTCACCGCATACGACGCCGCGTACGTGGCCATCGCTGAGCAGAACCGGTGCCCGCTGGTGACCACCGACCTCAAGCTCGTCGCTGCTACTGGCCCCGGGTGCGACTTCCGCTGGCCGCAGTTCTAATCCTCGGCCCCGCGAACCTGAACACACCTGAAGGCCCCAGGGGCCGGTGTCTTCGGGTCCAGCTTCCCGGCGTACAGTGACGCGCATGCTGGCTGACCTGGAATCGCTCATTCCCTCCGCGTGTCTGGCGATCGGGTTCGTTCTGCTGGTCAAGACGATCCTGAAGAACCAGAACCCGCGGCGCCGGGCCGCGGCGAAGGCGCGGGAGGCGGCTGCCGAGGCCGCCGATCCGCGGATCATGCACGAGCAGCGGCCGCTGTCCGAGATGACGTCTAAGACGCAGAAGGCTGCCGCGGCGAAGGCCAAGCGGGAGAAGGCCGCTGCCGCCTCCGAGAGCGCGTCCGCGGAGTAATCCGGCTCACTGCACCAGGCGGCGGACGCGCGGTAGTACCGAGGCCGCCGCCGCGCCGTCCGGGGCCGTGGGCAGTCGGTCGGAGCCGACCTGTGCCAGGGCTCTGGCCAACGCGCGCGGGCTGGTCTCGCGCGCGGCGTGGTCGTCCGCGAGCATCTCGACGAGTTCGGCCACGGCCGCCGTGGCCCGGCGCGCGGGGGGTAGGAAGGGCAGCGCGGATTCCCAGGCGACGAAGGGTTGGATGATCAGCTCGTGTCGGCCTACGGCGTGCGCCCGTTCGTGCGCGAGTACCGCTGCCAGTTCCTCGGGGCCCAGCGAGGCGATGGCGCCGTGGGTGACCACGATGCGCGGACGCGGGCCCGGCAGGCAGTACGCGGCGGGCTCGGGGTGGTCGAGCACCCGCACTCCGTCTAGGTCGATCCAGGCGAGCAGGTCTACCGCGTCGCGCTGCCTACCTAGTTGCCGTTCGATCCGGATCGAGTTTGTCACGAGCACGCCTAGCAGCCAGGCCAGCAGGAGCGCCGCGCCCGCGAGGCCGGCCAGGTTGAGCAGCGTCCAGTCGGGACCTAGCGGGTCGAAGCCGAGGAGCAGCAGCGAGCCGACCGCGGCGAAACCGCCGGACAGGCCGATCGCCTGCCACAGGCCGATCGCGCGGCGCGGTCTTCGGCTGGGCCACGCCGCCTTGGCCAGCCAGGTCGGAATCGGCCAGGCCAGCAGGACGGCGAGCAGCGCGAGCAGCGCCGCGAGTAGGGAGACCATCGCGGCCGGACTCAGCCGCTGGCAAGCAGTTCGCGCAGCACGGCCTTCTCCTCCTCGGAGACCGCGCCGGCGAAGTGCACCAGGGCGGAGCGCCGGTCGGAGGTGGTGCCCAGGGCCTCGAGCATCGTGTTCGCGATGAGCTCGGCCTTCGTGGTCGTCGCCGAGTAGCGGTAGGCGCGGCCGTGCCGCACCCGGGTGACGAAGCCCTTCGCCCCTAGGCGGTCGAGCACCGTGAGGATCGTCGTCACCGCCGGCGCGTGCTCGCGCGGCAGGACGTCGACGATATGGGTCGCGGGTACCGGCTCCGGTGTGTTCCAGAGCACGTCCATGACCGCGCGTTCGAGTTCGCCAAGCCGTGCCATGAGGTCTACTCTACAGATGAAAGAAGTTCTACGGTAAGTAGAAGTTAGGTGGGCCGGGCATGTCCGGAGTGGACGCGGCACGAATCGAGACCGCGGTCTCGCTCTCTTTCCACATCATGTTCGCCGTTTTCGGCGTCGGAATGCCCTGGGTGCTGCTGTACACCGAGGGCCGCTGGCTCAGGACCGGCGACGCCGCCTGGTACGCGCTGACCCGCAAGTGGGCCCGGGTCACCGCGGTCCTGTTCGCCATCGGCGCGGTCTCCGGGACCGTGCTCTCCTTCGAGTTCGGCCTGCTGTGGCCCACCTTCATGGCCACCTACGGCGGCGCCATCGGCCTGCTGTTCACCCTCGAGGCCTTCGCCTTCTTCCTCGAGGCGATCTTCATGGGACTCTACCTTTACGGCTGGAAGCGGCTGACCCCGCGTGCCCACTGGTTGACGCTCTGGCCGATCGCGATCTCGGGCACGCTCTCCACGCTGTTCATCGTCTTCGCCAACGCCTGGATGAACGACCCGGTCGGCCTCGGCAAGTCCGACGGCAAGATCACCGCCGACCCGGTGGCCGTCTTCAAGAGCTCGGTCGGCTGGTCCGAGGTGACGCACATGTTCGTCGCCGCGATGATGTGCACCGGCGGCGCGATCGCCGGGGTGTACGCCTGGGGCATGCTGCGCGGACGGCGTGACCGGTATCACCGGCTCGGGCTCAATGTCGGCCTGTGGACGGTGCTCGGGATGACGCCGATCCAGATGTTTCTCGGCGACTGGTCGGCGCGCGTGGTCGGTGCGACGCAGCCGCTCAAGCTGGCCGCGATGGAGGCCGTCTACAACACCGGCTCGCACGTGCCGCTGACCCTCGGCGGTTTCTACAACCAGAACACGCACAAGATCATCGCCGGGATCCCGATCCCGGACGGCCTCTCGCTGCTGATGGGCTTCAAGACGACCACGGTCATTCAGGGCCTGGACACGACCCCGGCCGCGAACCGGCCCGAGGCGGCCGTGATCCACCTCGCCTTCGACTCGATGGTCGGCTGCGGCTCGCTGGTCTTCGCGATCGCCGGGCTCGCCGTCGTCGTCTGGTTCCTGCGCCGTCGCAAGGGCCTGACTCCGCGGATCCCGCACACGAAGTTCTGGCTGTGGGCCGCGATCGCCACCGGACCGGCCTCCGTCATCGCGATGCTCGGCGGCTGGGAGGTCACCGAGGGCGGCCGGCAGCCGTGGATCGTGTACAACCAGATGACCGTGGTCGACGCGGCGACCAAGACCGGCGGCCTCGGCTGGAGCGTGCTTGTCACGATCCTGATCTACCTCGGCCTGTCCGCGGCGCTGATCCTCATCCTGCGCAAGCTGGCCACGGGGGCGCCGCCCGAGCTGTCCGGTGAATCAGCGGCCGAAACCCCGACCCCGCTCAGCCCTGCCGCCGAGGAGGCGACCCTCGCATGACCGCCGTCGACCTGATGCTGGTCATCATCGTGCTGTCCCTGCTCGCCTACGCCCTGCTGGCCGGGGCCGACTTCGGCGGGGGCGGCTGGGACATGCTGGCCGGGCTCGGCCGGGACCGGAAGAGCGCCGAGGACCAGCGCAAGCTGATCTCCGCGTCGCTCGGGCCGGTCTGGGAGGCCAACCACGTGTGGCTGATCTTCGTGATCGTCTGCACGTTCTCGGGATTTCCCTCCGCCTTCGGCGACATCGCCACCTCCCTCGAACTGCCGCTGGCCCTCGCGCTCGTCGGCATCGTGCTGCGCGGCGCCGCGTACGTGTACCGCGCGTACGGCGAGGGCGCGTCGCTGCCGGACCAGTGGTGGAGCCGGATCTTCGCCTGCGCCTCCGTGCTGACGCCGTTCATGCTCGGCGTGAGCGGGGCCGCGCTGGCCACCGGCAAGCTCCGGCCCGGAAGCTCGCCGCTCGTCCCGTTCCAGGCGCCGTTCACGCTGCTGGCCGGGCTGCTCGCGGTCGTGGTCACGGCGTTCCTCGCGGCCGTGTACCTCTGCTACGACGCGTCGCTGCACCCGGACACCGCACATCTCGTTGCGGTCTTCCGCCGCAAGGCCATCATGGCGGCCCTCGCCTCCGGCGTCGTCGTGCTGGTCATGCTGCCCTTCTTCTACCGCGACGCCCCGGTGGTGGCGGACCGCTTCACCGACCGCTCGATCCCCTTCGCCGCCTTCTCCGCGCTGTGCGGCTTCGGCAGCCTCTGGGTGCTGTGGAAGAAGAAGTACGTCTTCGCCCGCGCCACGGCCGCCGCCGCGGTCGTCGGCGTCCTCGGCGGCTGGGCCGCCGCCCAATATCCGGACCTACTCGTCGGCGTCTACACCGCCCAGCAGGCCGCCGCCGCGCCCTCAAGCCTCGACACCATGCTCGTCGCCATGTGCATCGGCATGCTCGTCGTGGTGCCCTCGTTCTTCTACCTGCTGAAGGTCTTCACGGCCCCGGTCATCGAGGATCACTGAATCGGCGGGTGAAAAAAGAGGGTGGCGCATCACACGGTCCCCCGTCCGGCTGAGTTCTGACACCCGGTAAGCTCACCCAGGTGAGTGACGCAGTGGCAATGGATGCGCAGACGGCGGCGGGGAACGTGCTAGACGGGGCGGCGGAAGCCGAGGGTTACGGGCAGCCGGAACTGCTTGCCGAAATCCGGGCCAGTTTCGCGCTGATCGAACCGCACGCACCAGAGGCCAGTGCTTATTTCTACGAGCACTTCTTCGCGCAGAACCCGCGCTACCGCAAGCTGTTCACCGGCGACCCGGCCGCCCAGCAGCGGCGGCTTTTCCAGGCGGTCGCCCGGATCATCGCGGACTTCGACGACCTCGACGACTTCCTGCCCTACCTGCGTCGGCTCGCCCTGCGGCACCGCAAGTTCGGGCTGCGGTCCGCGCACTACCAGGCCTTCGGCGAGTCGATGCTGGCCACCATCCAGGCCTTCACCGGACCCGCGTGGACCGATCTGACCCGGCAGTCCTGGGAGGCGGGCTTCGGGCTCGTCGCGGCCGTGATGCAGGAGACCGCGGCCGAGGCGGAGGCCGAGGCGCCGCCGTACTGGGAGGCCGAGGTCGTCGCGCACGAACTGCTCGCCGAGGACGTCGCGCGGATCGAGGTGCGCGTCCTGCAAGACCCGGACCGGCCCGGACCCTACCGCTACAACGCCGGGCAGTACGCCTCGCTGGAGGCCGCCAACTGCCCGCGGGTGTGGCGCGACTTCTCCTTCGCCAGCAACGACACCGGCGAGAACCGCATCGTCTTCCACATCCAGGCCGGACGTTCCGGCGGCGTCAGCCACCTGCTGGTGCGCGAGACCGCGGAGGGCGACCGGATGCGGGTGGCCGGCGCCGAGGGCGAGCTCGGCTTCACCGCCGAGGCCGACACGCTGGTGGCGGTCGCGCACGGGACCGGCGCCGCTCCGGTCTCCGGCCTGGTCGAGTCGCTGATCGCGGCGGGGGACCGGCGGCCGCTGCGGGTGCTGCTGGTCACGCCCGACCACGGGCCAGGATCGCCCGCCGAGCACTACCTGGCCAAGCACTTCGAGGAGCAGGCCGGACGGCACGGCGCGCTGGAGCTCTACGTGGTCGGCGAGAGCGGCATCGCGGAGACGGCGCGGGTGCTGCTGGCCCCGGAAACGCCCTGGCAGGCCGCGGTGCTGGTCGGCCCGAGCGTGCTGATCGACCACTGCCGCGCCGAACTGATGGCCGCGGGCACCCCGTCCGAGGCCATCGCCACCGACCAGTTCGATTGAAGGAGGCGCCGGGGCCGGCGGCACGGGCTCGGGCGGATCGGAACGACCGCGCAGGCTCGTAGCCGATTCCTGGAACTCGCCCGGGGTTTCATATCCTCGCCCGTCCCGCCGACGTTGTGGCGCCCGCCCGAGGCGGAACCCGCGCGGCGATTACGGCCGCTTTCATCGACCGCTGAGAACCGTGCGGAGAACGGGCCGGAAAACCCCGCGAGCCCGTGGTTCGCGACCCGGCGTCCGCTCGCTTTGCCGCCGGCGAGTTCCCCGGCCCAGCCGCGCTCCGACGAACCGGCGGAAGACGGTTCGACCGCGTCTCGCTGGTTCGGTTGACTGCCTCGCGGTGAACCCGGCTCGTCCCGGGCTCAGTTCGGTGGATTTCGCCGTCGACCCGCGTGGTGGATGGGCAGCGTGCCGCGGAGCTGCGAAAGTTCCCCCTGTGGCGCGACGCGGGTTGACGGGGGCGGGGGACGGCCGTGGGCCACGGCCGGACCAGACGGCGCTGCTGTCCCTCGGCATGGTGCTGCTCTTCTGCCCGCTGGCCGCCGCCTGCCTGCTCCCGCCGCTGCTGCTGCTCGGTCTCACCGGCGTGCCGCTCTGGCTCGGCTACGGTGTCTGGGCGCTGAGCGCCTGCCTCTACGGACTGCGTCCGGTGCAGCTGGCGCTGGCCCGGCTGCTCTGGCCGGTACGCCGCCCCGCCCCCGCCGAGCAGCGCAGACTCGACCTGGTCTGGTCCCGGGTGCTCGGCCGCGCCGACGTGTCCGAGCAGCGCTTCCGGATCTGGGTGGTGGACCTCGCCGACGTCAACGCGCACTGCGTCGGGCGCGACCTGATCTGCGTCACCACCGGCGCCCTGGCCGAGCTCGGCGACCGCGAGCTGGCCGGCGTCCTCGCCCACGAACTCGGCCACCACCTGCGGATGCACACCTCGGCCGCCGCGTTCCTGGTCTGGGTGCTGCTGCCGCTGCAGGCCGTCGCGCTGGTCGGCACCGGGCTCGCGCTGCCGGTCGCGGCGCTGGCCCGGCGGCTCTCCGGGTACGAGTTCGCCCCGGGCCCCAAGCATCGCGCGCTGCTCGCGCTCAGCCGGCTCGAGACGCTGCTGCGCGGCTTCTTCGCCGCTCCCGGAATGCTCGCCTTCGCCGTGAAGAACGCCGCGAGCCGCCGGGCCGAATACCAGGTCGACGCGTACGCGGTGGACCTCGGCTTCGGCGCCGAGCTGCTCAGCGCCCTGCGCTGGTTCGAGGCCTGCGCGCCGGCCCCGGCTCCGCAGCCGCTGGTCCCCGGGCCGCGCCGGGCCAGGCACGCGGCGGTCCGGGTGCCGCGCCCCACGCATCCGCCGTTGGAGCGCCGGATGGCCAGGATCGCCGCCCGGATCGCGGCCCGCGCGGTCGTGCCGGGGCTCTTCGAGGCGGAATGCGGACCGCCGCCGAGCGGCGGCGCGTACTCCCGTACTCTGCTGCCGTGAATGACATGACGGTGCGACGGGCCAGGACGAACGACGTGCCGGCCATCCGGCGGCTGCTCGACCACTACGCCGCCGAACGGATTCTTCTCGACAAACCCACGGTAACGCTCTTTGAGGACATTCAGGAATTCTGGGTGGCCGAGCAGGACTCCGACGCGTCTTTGGCCGGCTGCGGCGCGCTGCACGTCATGTGGCGCGACCTCGCCGAGGTCAGGACCATCGCGGTCGCCCCGGAGTTTCGCGGCCGCGGCGTCGGCCACGCGATTCTGGAAAAGCTATTGGCGACGGCGGGCTGGCTCGGCGTCCGACGGGTCTTCTGTCTGACCTTTGAGACGCGGTTCTTCGCGACGCACGGTTTCACCGAGCTCGTCGAGTCCGGCGTGGATCCCTCCGTGGCGGAGGAGCTGTTGCGATCAGCGGACGAGGGTATCGCCGAGTTCTTGGATCTGGAGCGCGTCAAGCCGAATACGCTCGGCAACACCCGGATGCTTAAGCTTCTTTGAGACCCCGGGGCCCCAGTCGGGGAAAGTTGGGCCGGAGAGTTGAAAGAATCGCTAAACTACGGTTTTCTTAGACTGTGCGGTTAGCCTGGGCCGTGGCGGGCTGCCGCGAATGGGTCTTCATCGCCGTGTGCGAAAGGGAAAACAATGGCAAAGCAGACAGTGACCATCGATGACCTCGATCAGACCCCGGGAGCGCGCGAGGTCCATTTCAGCCTCGACAACTACGAGTACATCGTCGACCTGAACGACAAGAACCTCGCCGAGCTCAAGGAGGCGCTGGCCAAGTACATCGAGGTCGCGACCCCGCTGGGCAAGGTCTACCGGGCCACTCCGCAGCGTCCCGCCTCGCGCCGCCGGGCCGCGGCCGAGGGTCCGAGCACTGCGGAAATGCGCGAGTGGGCGAAGAAGAACGGCCACGAGGTCAGCGATCGCGGCCGGCTCAACCAGGATGTCATCGACGCCTACCTGAGCGCGCACTGATCGAGCGCCGCACTCGCGAGCGGCGAATTGAAGTGAAGACCGCGAGACCGCGGTGGGGGGTCCGCCGGGAAGCAGCGCTTCCCGGCGTTTTCCTTCCCGACACGGCCGGCAGGGCTTTGAAGGTGGCGGCGCCCGTTCATGGGGGCGCCGCCCTCGTCATCTGTCGTCGGCGTTAGTTCGTCGTCTGACGTCGTCTGACGCGGATTCAGCGGCGTCCCGCTCCACGGGCCGGGGGCAGGCAGGGCCGCAGCAGACGCTGTGAACAGCACTCGGCGATCGTGGCCAGCAGCGCGATCACCTCGGGGGCGGGGGCCGACGGGTCGTTGATCCAGACGGCGGGCTCCGGAATCGTCTCGCCCTCGCCGTACGCGCGCAGCCCCAGGTCGATGCCGCCCCAGTCGAGCCAGTCGAGCAGTTCGGGCAGGTCCTCCTTGGCGCCCGGCGCGACGAAATACAGGCAGGCGAGCTCGTCGCCGTGCTCATCCAGCTCCAGCGCAACCGGCCCGGGACGCAGCGCGGGCTGGCCGTAGCCGAGCAGCCGGCGCAGCGCCCAGCGCCCGGCCGGCTCCGGCACCCGCAGCACGTCGAAGGCTTCGCCGCGGCGCGGCCGGCGTACGCCGCGGGCCTCGGCCGACGTGGCGGACCCCAGGTCGGAGCCGCGGGGAGAGGCGGGCATGCGGCAAATCTAGGGCAGCGCCGCGCCGGTTGGCGGCAAGACGCCGCGGTATTGCCCCGCGCGGGTGCACCCGCCACGGAAGCCCACTCGTTCGCTTCAGGCGTACACGGGCTATGAGTACCGGCCTGATCTGCGGGAACACCTATTTCAACAGGCCGTGCCGGCTGCCAGGACCGCTGATCCGCCAGCGAGCGGAGGGCACTGTCCCTTAGGGTCGAAACCTGGCGACTAGCATTCGGTAGGACAGGCCGGGGTTGTGGTTCCGGGTCGGCCCGGTACTTCCCGACCGCTCCGGGGAGCGAGAAGAGATGTTCGAGAGGTTCACCGACCGCGCAAGGCGGGTTGTCGTCCTGGCTCAAGAAGAGGCCAGGATGCTCAACCACAACTACATCGGCACCGAGCACATTCTGCTCGGCCTCATTCACGAGGGCGAAGGCGTAGCCGCCAAGGCCCTCGAATCGCTGAACATCTCC
>Ga0073928_10002799_pt1 | contig 28876 bp, 25 predicted proteins | sample PaiPotPPA55metaG_FD_76969 | JGI IMG/M metagenome (GOLD analysis project Ga0073928, IMG submission 76969) | Iron sulfur acid spring bacterial and archeal communities from Banff, Canada, to study Microbial Dark Matter (Phase II) - Paint Pots PPA... ...
CCTGACGTTCACGAACAACATTCCAATCTGTTCCTGTGACGCCCGTTTCCCATTTACTTCGCCTAATATCGGGTAGAAAATCATGTTTGCCATCACAATGAGGGAGATTGCGATGCAAAAAAGGACTACAAGAATGATCGGAAGGTTTAAGTGCACCTGGATCGAAGCGAAAATTAGATTTTCTCGGTCTTGCGTTCCGGGATTACACCGAGTATTTCCGGCGTCGATTGCGGCTTGGATGGACCGCTAATATAGCCGGTCTGAGGCCCGGCAGTATTCAAATGTCCCGCGCTTGGCTGCATGCTGGCACCCACCGCTTGTGCGCGAGCTAGCTCGACATTCCCAGATCGCTGCTGATGAATGGGTTTGCTCAGCCACGAGGCGATCGGCGTACCCGTCAATCTGAGAAACGGTTGCAACCCCTTTAGAATCACGCTACGACGTACGCCGCGTATCCGGTAACCAGCGGAGTGCAGCGCAGCCGTCGATGATTGATATACGCGGCTATTCACATCCGCTTCCGTTGAAGATGTTTGCGGCGATTGCCAAAGCCATCCATAAAATCTAGAAATGCAATCTTCACAACGAAATGGGCGGATCAACACAATGGGCAGAAAAACTCGCTCGCCAAGACTCCGTTTTGACCGTCTTAATCGTGAACTTCCACAATTGGAACAAGTCATTTATTTAGCTCGCATTGCGCGCCAAAAAATACCAGAAATGCGTAAAAGACACAATACACGCGTTCACTTAGTTTAATCCCAATGAGGTAATAAGCATCGTTGAATCAGCAGGTTACGAGTGGTTCACGAATTGCCAAAACGGTGAACAATGCCATTACTTCCGCGCCGTTTGACCCACGGGCACAGCGGATGCGGTGTTCGCATTTTCCAAAACGCCCTCGCGCGTTGCTTGGGGCTTGAACTCAAAAGGCAAAACCTCGATCTTCCCACGGCCGCCAACCGCACTCCTGATTCTCCGGCCGCACGCCGCCAAAAACATCGGCCACCCTCGCGCTAACACACTCATGGCAACACGGTAAAGCCCAGCCCTATATGACGACTTGATCCAAAAAAATACCGGCGCACCCAGCACCGCGTATCGTTGTCTCTGCAATTTCGGGCCGCCCGGATACACGCCGTTTTTTTCCCGTTCTATTACTTTGTACAGTCCCGCAACCATGGGATGAACTTTATGCCGCACGTTGCTCGAATGAATTCGATAGCCCTTCGTGCTAGGCGACAAAATGTGAATGGCGGGACCGGAGGTCGAGAGCTTCATCAACATATCGATATCTTCAAACGGGAAAAATTTGTCCGTCCAGCCTTTTACCTGTGCAAGAGTTTCGCGCTCGATCACCAGTGCGCTTCCGCTGGCCTGATAGCGCCTGTCTCTCTTCACCAACAGTTCATACGCGGCAAATTCAATTTGCTTCGGAACACTCTCAGGTGGTAAATGTTCCAGGGACCCTTCGAACCACCGCATGCAGCTCAGAATAATTTTTGCCCTCTTCATGCCCACAATTCGGTCGTACACATCCAGTGCCCACGGCAGCAGCACATCATCGCCATCCAGGAATACAAAATATTCCCCAGTGGCCATGGCCGCGCCCAGATTCCGCGAAGTTGTGCAACCCTGGTTGGTTTGAAATGCCGCGAAATGTATCCTGTCGCCGAACTCTTTGAGGATTCGTGGCGAAGCATCGCTGGAAGCGTCGTCAACCACCACAATTTCTTTTGCTTGGTAGCGTTGCTCCAACGCCGAGTTCACCGCATCCCGGATGTACGCACTCTGGTTATGGCAGGTGATGATTATGCTAAAGCGCGGCGCGTCCAGAGGGTTTGCTCTGAGCATGCCGGAAGTCTAGCACCCAGCCCACCACGCGCAATTGACATCGGCTGACAATGTTTCTTTTTTGCAAACCCCACACGCTGCTGCGGGTCAAAGCTTTCAGTGCTCAGGAATCGACGACAAATATCAGCCCGCAACGCTCAGGGATGTTCGTTAGCGCTTCGCGCGGCAGTCGCCGGCACCGCCGGACGTCCCACAACGTACGCCACGCTGGCGCTAGCAAGCATTAATAACGCCGCCAGGTAATACGGCGCGCCGGGCACATGCACGCGCACATGCGGAGAAATCGCAATGGCGAAAACCTGTGTAAAGAGCAGCGGCCCAATCATCCCGGTAATCGCTCGCAGACTATTGATGGCGCCTTGCAGCTTTCCCTGAGAAGTAGGATCCACCCGCTGGGACATGAGAGATTGCATCGCTGGCCCGGCAATGCCCCACAAAGCGATCAAAGGAATCGCCGCGAACGCCATCCATCCCCGCGAAGCCAGTGCAAATCCTATGAACGCCAGAAAACCAAACATCAACCCGGACAGCAAGCTGAACCGCTCTCCGAAACGCTTCACAAATGGACCGACCAGCAGGCCAGACGCTAGGCTTACGCACACGCCCACCGCCGCCAGCGAAAGTCCGATGGTGCGTTCGCTCCATCCGTACCGATAATCGGCGTACAACACGAAAATCGTGGGCAGTACCTGGTGCGCCAAATAATAGAGCACCGTAACGATGGCCAGACCGCCAAGCTCCGGATGAGAACGCAAAAGCGTCAAAGAACCAAGCGGATTTGCCATGTGCCAGGCTTTTTTCGCGCGGCGCTCCGGCGGCAGCGATTCCGGCAAAATGAAGTATCCATACATAGCGTTCGCGAGGCTTAGCCCCGCAGCGACCCAGAAGGGACGCCGCAAATGCACGTTGCCCAACAGTCCGCCCACCGCGGGACCGATAATGAAACCAAGCCCAAATGCTGCGCTGATCAGTCCGAATTGTTTCGCGCGGCGTTCTGGAGGAGTTACATCGGTTACATAGGCAAACGCCGTGGAAATATTAGAAGTGGTGATCCCGGAAATGACCCTGCCCACGAACAGCCAGCCCAGTGTCGGCGCCAGCGCCATTAAAATGTAATCGAATCCCAGCCCGGCGCAGGAAATGAGAATGATCGGTCGCCGTCCAAAGCGATCTGACCATGCGCCCAATATTGGAGAAAAAATAAACTGCATGGTGGCCCATGCGAAACCGAAGTATCCGGTGATACTCGCGGCACTCGCAATGTTGCCGCCTTTGAATTGTATGATCAGGTTGGGCAGGACCGGCGCAATGATGCCGAGTGCTAAAAAGTCCAGCAGAATGGTGATGAAAATAAAAATGAACGCAGCCTGGCCAAAACGCGACGTGGGAAGGGGAGACTCCGGTCCGGCCGCGACCTCGCCAGACACCCTTTCCTGAGTGGATGAAATCGATTCAGCCATTAGAAAAATGCTGCGCTAGACTTCCAGAATCACCGGCAAAATGAGCGGGCGCTTGGACGTATGTTTATTAATGTAGCGCTTCAGGTCCACGCGAATTTTTTCCTTGATGACACTCCAGTCGGATTTTTCTTCCGCGTTGGATTGCTCCACGGTATTGATAATCACCGCGCGAGCGCCGGCAATTAATTCCTGGCCGTTGTCGCTCATTAATCCGCGAGTGACGATTTCCGGGTGCGATTCCATTTTTCCGGTGTGTTTGTCGATGGCGATGATGGACACCACCACGCCATCCTCGGAAAGATGCTTGCGGTCGCGTATCACCACTTCTTCGATTTCTTCGAGCGATCCGGAATCCACGCACACTCGTCCAGCCGTCACGGGTTCGCTCCGGTGCGCGCCGTCTTCCGTGAACTCGATGGTCTTGCCGTCTTCAAGCAGTAGAATTTCGCCGGAAACGCAGCCGATCTGGTGCGCCAGCGCCGCGTGCCTGAAAAGATGACGGTATTCACCGTGTATCGGGATGAAGTATTTCGGCTTTACCAGTTGCAGCAAAAGTTTTTGTTCTTCCTGGCTGGCATGCCCGGAAACGTGAATCGTGCCGGCGGAGTTATCGTAGTAAACCAGCGCGCGCCTGCGGAACATGTGATCCAGCATGCGGAAAATTGCTTTTTCGTTGCCCGGAATAATGCGCGCCGAAAGTATGACCGAATCATTCTCGTCCACCGAAACGAAGCGGTGATTGTCCACCGCGATGCGCGACAACGAAGACATCGGCTCCGCTTGGCTGCCGCTGGCTAGAATCACAATGCGCTTGGGATCGAAGCCGCGAATGTCCTGCGGCCGCACCACCATGCCGTCTGGAATTCGCAAACACTCCAGCGAATGCGCGATTTCCACGTTGTCCACCATGCTGCGCCCCACGAACGCGACTTTGCGTCCCACCCGCGAGGCGATGTCGATGACTTGCTGGATGCGATGGATGGAGGACGCGAAGCACGACAAAATCACCCGGCGCGGCGCCGAACGGCAAAGCTCCTCGATGCGCGGCACGATGGCGCGCTCCGACGGTGTGAAGCCCGGCCGCTCGACGTTCGTCGAATCGCTGAACAGCGCCAGCACACCTTCGTTTCCATAGCGCGCAAATGCGTGCAGATCAAACGGCACACCGCCTACCGGGGTTTGATCGATCTTAAAATCGCCAGTATGGATGATCACTCCGACCGGTGTGCGAATCGCGAGGGCCACGCAATCAATCGTGCTGTGCGTCACGGAAATAAATTCGACTTCGTATGGTCCGATTTCTATCCTTCGGCCGGGTAATACTTCGCGCAGTGTCGTCGATTGCAGCAGCCCCGCTTCTTCCAGGCGTTTTTTTACCAGCGCCAGCGTAAACCTCGTTCCGTACACCGGCACGTTCAGATCGCGCAGAATATATGGCAGCGCGCCGATGTGATCCTCGTGGCCATGCGTTAGCACGATGGCGCGAACGTGCGCGCGGTTCTGCTTTAAATAGGTAATGTCCGGGATAACCAGGTCCACGCCCAGCAGCTCCGATTCCGGAAACATCATGCCCGCGTCGATGACGAGAATGTCCTCGCCAAACCGCAGCGCCATCATGTTCATTCCGAATTCGCCTAGACCGCCGAGGGGAATTACCGTGAGGGATTGTGAACTTTTATTCAACGAAACGTTATTCAATGAAGCGTCATCTCCAAAACGCGTTGCTGAATCGTATCATAGAGCAGTCGAGAGCAATGGACGCCCGCAACGCATAAAATGCTAGATGGACGCGAATAAATTTAATTTACAGCGCCGCGGTAGGTACTTTCCGTAGTACCCGGCACTTTTCGTCCGCGTCCGAACTTTAGCGTTTATTCTTCGACTTCATTTCCAATCCAAGCAACCCGAAGGGTGCCCCATCCTCCGCCTTTTGGAGGGGTGGGTCTTGTAACGTGGGAACATCATGAATTATCCGGCAAATGACCGCACTAACGGGGACCGCCAGCGAACAGATGCACAATCGAAACGAGAATGACCGCGCCCAAAGTTGCCGCGGCCAGCGAATAAATAAATCCACCGCCCAGGATCCCCAGGTGCACAAATATCCATCCGCCGAGGAGTGATCCGACCAGTCCCAACACAATGTCGGTAACGCAGCCATATCCTTCGCCGCGCGAAATTTTTCCTGCCAGCCACCCGGCGATCAAGCCAATCACGATCCAGCCCAGTATGCTGCGCCGGTACTCCACTTCCACGACCCGCGTCTCTAAAAATATCGCCAACATTGTCGCAATCATGGTACCTCCGCAAATCGTGTACGTGCGTCCGCAATAATGGCGGTTAGTCTACCAAAGTCAGGGGCGTGGGGTTATAACATTCCGGTGAGTCAGCGAGCTTTTCAAATCGCGTCCAGGTGGCACTAAACGTCGTCTCTCTAGCAGTGAGAGTTTCGTTGGAAGCGCTCGTCTCGCTCAGCGATCTCGCAAACTTCCGGCAGGTTGCTGCTGCGTCATGCAATGTATCGTCCCCAGCCCCAGCACCAGATCGCGGCAAGCAACCCCCACAACTTTCCTGTCAGGGAAAAGTTCGGCAAGTTTGTTCAGTACCACGCGATCGTTTTCGTCGTTGAACGTTGGGACTAAAACCAATCCGTTGGCGATATAAAAATTTGCGTAGCTCGCCGGAAGCCGCTGGCCATCAAAATAAACGGCCTTAGGCATTGGCAGCGTTTCCACCCGCAGCACGGCCCCATCCTGATCCGTCATTTGTTTCAGCCGCGCCAGATTTTCCTGCGAAGGCGCGTAGTTTTCGTCCGTCCTATCGTGTTCTACAACGGTTACCACTGTTGTCGGATTTACGAAACGAGCCAGGTCATCCACATGCCCATGCGTATCATCGCCGGCAATTCCGCGATTCAGCCAAAGTACGTTGCTAACACCCAAATATCTGCGAAATACTTCCGCGTAATCCTCACGCGTAAATCCCGGATTGCGTTCCTGCGTTTTGCTGAGCAGACATTCTTCCGTGGTGAGCAGCGTTCCACGACCATTCACATCGATGCTTCCGCCTTCCAACACCACCCGCCTGCCCTTATGAACCGGTTGCCAGAGCCGGTGTTTCAATTGCCGATTCGCCTTTTCAACTACCCGCGCATCGCGCTTGTGATTCGGATACTTCGCCCAGCCATTAAACAAAAAATGATTGTAGCCAACGTCGCCATCAGCGTTTCGAACGCAGATCGGTCCAGAATCACGCATCCACCCGCGATCGGTGGGCACACGAAAAAACTTTATAGAGCCAAGATTTGCTCCTGCCTTCTTCAAAATAGCTCGCACGCGTACTTCAGCTGCGCGATTTTCAACCAGCAAAAAAACGCGCTCCACCTCTGACAGCAGGCGCACGATTTCCGCGAAGGCCCACGGAATCGTCGCGAATTTTCCCGGCCAATCCGTCACTTCATGCGGCCACCCGAGCCACGTAGCCTCGTGCGGCTCCCACTCCGCGGGCATGCGATACCCAAGATCGCCCGGCGTTGAATTTTTGGAAATCGCGCGAGGTCGCGGCATTATTCCGCGAGCCAACGATTCAGGATCGGCTGATACGCGTCGATGCGCCGGTCGCGTAGAAATGGCCAGTTTCGCCGTGTATCTTCACTCAGCGCGGGATCGCACTCGACCACCAGTATTTCTTCGCGATCATTGGACGCTTGCGAAACGACTGTGCCAAACGGATCGGCGACAAACGAATTCCCCCAAAATTCCAGTCCCGCATCGCCTTCCACTAGCCCGCCTTCAAAGCCCACGCGGTTCACTACCGCGGCGTAAACTCCGTTGGCAATCGCGTGGCTCCGTTGAATCGTTCTCCAGGCGTCCAGCTGCGCGGGTCCGAATTGCTCTTTTTCGTGCGGATGCCAACCGATGCTGGTGGGATAAAAAATCACCTGCGCGCCGCTCAAAGCCGTCAGCCGCGAACCTTCCGGGTACCACTGATCCCAACAAATCTGCACCCCGATGCGCGCGTATTTCGTATCGAAATTTGGGAATCCCAGATCTCCAGGCGTGAAATAAAATTTTTCATAATAAAGAGGATCGTCCGGAATGTGCATTTTGCGGTATTTACCTAGAAATGTTCCGTCCGCATCCAGGACCGCGCACGTGTTGTGATAAATTCCCGCGGCGCGCCGTTCGAAAAGCGAAACCACCAGCGCGACGTTGCACTCTTTTGCGATCTTTGCCAATTTCTCGGTGGTTACGCCGGGCACCGGCTCCGCCAGACTAAATAACTCCGCATCTTCCGTGCGGCCAAAGTACTCGCTGAGAAATAATTCGTGCAGCGAAATGATTTCTGCTCCGCGCCCCGCCGCTTCGCGGATTTTCTCGATCGCATGCGCGAGATTTTCCTCAGCATTCGTCGTGCACTTCATCTGCACCAAGCCGATGGTAAATTTATCCGCCATGAAAGAATTTTAACATGTCCGTTCAAACTTGCCGCCGTGCTGTTTTGTTCTTCCTTTCTTGGCGAGTTTGTACTATCAATCTGTGCGCGGTTCAACGCGAATCATTTTTTTCGCGAAATGTGTGCGTACTTCGCGGCGATTGTCGTAGCATTTGATATCCAGGAGATGCAATGCCGAAGCAGTCCAAGAAAACAGTAACCGGCCGCGTGCTTCATGATCCCGTCAGCGATAAGTTGCGGCCGATTTTCCCGTTGGATCTTTCCAAATGCCGCACCATCGATGAACTGGTGCGCGCCATGGGCGACACCGCTTTCACTGGCCGTCAGATTGGCGATGCTGCCGACGTTTTGGAAGCGATGGCGCGAGATAAAGACTGCTTTGTGGCCATGACTCTCTCCGGGGCTCTCACCGTCGGCAAAATGGGATTGATTTTTTGCGATCTTATCGAATCTGGAATCGTAAACGCCGTCATTTCTACGGGTGCCTTGATGGCTCACGGCCTTGTGGAGGCCACGGGACGCTCCCATTTCCGCTACGACGACAAGAAAATGGATGACAACGAGCTTTTTCAAGCTGGCTACAACCGCGTCTATGATTCTCTCGAGCCCGAATCAAATCTCGATCACGTTGAAAAAGTGATGGAGCGCGTCCTGAACAATTGGGACGCCGAAGAAACTGTTTGCAGTTGGAAGGTGCATCAACGCATCGGCGAGTATTTGCATAAAACCATGCCGGGGCGGGGAATTCTCAAGTCCGCGTACGAAAAAAACGTCCCTGTTTTCGTTCCCGCCTTCACGGATTCCGAGTTGGGCATCGATTTTGCGCTCCACAAGATTCTCCGCCTGAAAGATAAGCGCCCATTGCTGCGCTTCGATCCCTTCGAGGATTTTGAGAAGTTTGCCAACACCATGCTAGCCACCAAGCGCATGGGGATTTTTACTGTCGGCGGTGGCGTGCCGCGCAACTGGGCACAGCAATTCGGTGTCTACGCAGAGCTTCTCGCGCGTCGTGGCTACAAGGAAATTCCGCTAAAACGCTACAATTACGGCGTTCGCATTTGCCCGGAGCCTGTTCACTGGGGTGGGCTGAGCGGAAGCACCTACACAGAAGCAGTGTCGTGGGGAAAATTTGTTCCCCGCGAAGAAGGCGGCCAATTGGCGGAGGTTTTTGAGGACGCCACTGTCGCTCTGCCTCTTATTGTGGGTGCGGTGCTCAATCGCGTCGGCTATTTCAAACGAAACTAAATGAATATTGCGCCGGATCGAAGAATATTCGCTAACAGGAATAACAGGAACAAGCTGTGAAGGAAATTCGCGACGAATTTTTCAGAACCGCTTTCGTCTAGTCGTCTTCGCCAATCAAAATAGCCGCCCCCAGCACGGTAGTCCACAAACCGCGTTTATCGCCCACCGCCGACTGCGTGACGTTCATGGTCCGCACGATTTTATTTGAAATTCGATAAACTTCCTTTTTTTCGTCAAACGACAAATCCGGATCGAATTCCACGTTTAGCGTGGTCGCCAGCATTTCCGCCGCCAGCTCTTCCGCATATTCGCCGGCAACTTCTTCCGTTTCGCCGAACGAATGATGCTCCGACAAATATCCGTACATCGATTTATCGCTGGGCAACGCCAAACCGATGCTCGCGGCGATCAAGCGATGCGCTTCTTTGGTGGAATTCTCGCTGATGACGGTGAAAGCCACTTGTCCCGGCCTGATGTGCTTTAATCCTTCGCTGCGTGAAATTAATTTGCAGTTGGGAGGGAAGATCGACGAAACCCGCACGATGTTGCACGCCGCAATTCCTGCATTACGCAAGGCCAGCTCAAAACTCGAAAGCCTTTCGCGATGTTTACCGACGCCCTTAGTGAGGAAAATCTTTTTAGCGACAAACGCCATGGACCGGGTGGCCGTGCCTCCGTGAGTTAGTTAACGCAAAAAATTTTCCGCTGTGGAAAAGTAACAAGAAGGTATTGCAGTGTCAACGCAATTCCAGACCTTGGAGCGCATTTGGTGCCAATAAAAACAGAATTTAACCGCGCGCTACTCTTTTGTTCCCGCAACGTGGCGCAAAAGTTTCCCCAGTGGTTTGCAAAGCGCCAAAATCTGCCCTAAATCCGTAGGCGTAAAATCCGGACCGGCGGTTGCGAGGCTGGTGCCCTTGCGGCTGATCTGGATAATTCCCACAACTCTTCCGTCCGACAAAATCGGCGCGCTGATAATTTTCTGAATCGCTTCAGCGGTGGTGTTGCCGACTTTCACGCCTTCGAAAACACTGGCGTGGCGCACCGCCGCGAATTTATTGTTAATTTCCGGCCGGCTTTCTCTGGCCGTGCGAGCCGCCAGCGCCGAATTGCTCGACAACGGGATGTATCCGACTTGATGTAGAGCCTTCGGCGCCAAAAAATAGAGGTGCTTCCAGCGCGAGGACAATCCCATTATGGCTACTTCATCGGGTTTCACTCCCAGCGATTTTGCGATGCGATCGGCCACCGATTGCAGCGAAAGTTTGTTGCTTCCTTCTCCATCAACGCTCAGCGCGCTCGCCAGCCTTTCCAACTCGTTAACCAAACTGAAATTTGGATTCATGAAGTTGTGGGTCAAAACCGCGTGCTGGAATACAACACTATCCGTTCGTGCGTCAACTTAAATTCTATAAGTTAAATTATACAGGCTAGTCACCTTACAGAACCGAAAGAATATCCTACGAATTCGCATTGCATACGGTATTCGTTTTACGGCACAAACTTGCAACGTTTTCCTCAACTCCCTATACTGAAGTCGCCGCGTTTCTTAAGCGTCCTTGCTTTCTCAATCTTGTGCAAGCGGGTGCAAGGGACTTTCGCGGCGGAGAGGGCATGTCCGCGACCGCCACCGAGGCAAATTCAAGTTACCTTCTTCGCAAACTTCATTCTTTAACCGGCGTTGTTCCTGTTGGTGCATTTCTAGCCGAGCATTTCTGGTCCAATAGCGCCGCTTTGGTGAGCGCCCAAAAATATAATCAAACTTCCGAGGACTTGCAGACCATTCCGTATCGCGTTTTCGTCGAATGGCTGTTTATTTTTCTGCCCATTCTGTATCACGGCGGTTACGGCGTGTACATCTGGCTGCGCGGGCAGTCCAACGTTTCGCAATATCCGTGGGTGCGCAACTGGCTCTACACTTTGCAGCGTTGGACCGGCCTCGTGGCCTTCGTTTATATCGGCTGGCATCTTTACACCGAGCGCTGGATTACTCACGGCCGTTCCACTTACGCAACCGTCGCGAATGATTTGGCAAATCCCTGGTATCTCGCATTTTTCGTCGTTGGCGTGCTGGCTTCTTCTTTTCATCTTGGCGTGGGTATCTGGAATTTTCTCTGCAAGTGGGGACTTGCGGCCACAGCTCGCGCGCAACGCGCTGCCGGACAGCTGGGCGTTTTGGTCGGAGTAGTTTTCAGCGTCGTCGGCGTATTAATAATTCTTAGTTTTCGCCTGGACTGGCACCCGTTCGCGTCCTACTTAGCCAAATGAAGCAGCCTTAGCCACATGAGACAGCCCAAGATTATCGTGGTTGGCGGCGGCCTCGCCGGATTGATGGCCACCATTCGTGTCGCCGAAGCGGGCGTGCCTGTCGATTTATTTTCCATCGTGCCGGTGAAGCGTTCGCATTCCGTTTGCGCGCAAGGCGGCATCAACGCCGCAAAAAATCAAAAAGGTGAAGGCGACAGCACCGCCAAGCACTTCGATGACACCATTTACGGCGGCGATTTTCTCGCCAATCAGCCGCTGGTAAAGCGCATGTGCGAAGCCGCTCCGGGAATCATCGATCTGCTCGATCGCATGGGCGTCATGTTTAATCGCACGCCTGAAGGCTTGCTCGACTATCGCCGTTTCGGCGGCACCTTATATCATCGCACCGCTTTTGCCGGCGCCACCACCGGGCAGCAACTGCTCTACGCCCTCGACGAACAAGTCCGTCGGCACGAATCCGAAGGCAAAGTTAAAAAATTCGAAGGCGCGACATTTCTTTCCGCGGTGATCGATGAACCGGGCGTTTGCCGCGGTATTTGCTCCATGGATTTGCGTTCCATGGAAGTGACTACGCACGCTGCCGACGCCGTTATTTTTGCTACCGGCGGAATCGGTGCGATTTTTGGACGCTCCACCAACTCCGTGGTCTGTACCGGCTCCGCGCAATCCGCTCTTTTTCAGCAAGGAGTCGATTACGCCAATGGCGAATTTATCCAGGTTCATCCCACCGCCATTCCCGGCGAAGACAAACTTCGCCTCATGAGCGAATCGGCTCGCGGCGAAGGCGGCCGAGTGTGGGTTCCACGAAATCCCAACGATCAACGCGCCCCGCGAACTATTCCTGATGGCGAACGCTTTTATTTTCTCGAAGAGTGGTATCCGAAATACGGAAATCTCGTTCCGCGCGATATCGCCACGCGCGCCATTCATCGCATCGTGTATCAGGAGCGCCTAGGGCTCCACGGCAAAGGCGCCGTGTATCTCGACGTGACCCACATTCCGCGCGAAACGCTGGATCGCAAGCTCGAAGGTATCCTGGAAATTTATGAAAAGTTTTTGGGCGTCGATCCGCGCGTAGAACCCATGCAGGTTTTTCCCGCCATGCACTACACCATGGGTGGCATCTGGATAAATGGGCAAGACCAGGCCACCAGCGTGCCCGGAATTTACGCCGCCGGCGAATGCGAATATCAATATCACGGCGCAAATCGCCTTGGCGCCAATTCACTGGTCTCTTGTATTTTCGGCGGCGGCCTCGCTGGAACGGCTGCGGTGAAATATTCCGCAAACTTGCAGACCGGTACGGAAGCGGTTTCATCCGCCGTTTTTGAAACAGAGAAAAAACGCCAGGACGAAAAAAATCAGGCGCTCATTTCCAATCAAGGATTTGAAAACCCAATCACCATATGGCGCGAGCTCGGCGATATCATGACCGAGCATGTCACCGTGACGCGCATCAACAAAAATCTGGAATTGGCGGACTCCAAAATTCGCGACCTGCAGGCTCGCTATCATAAAATTAATCTGAGTGACCGCACAAAATGGTCCAACCAGACGCTTAATTTCGCGCGGGAACTGGAAAACATGCTGATTCTCGCTCGCGTCATAACGCTAGGTGCGCTGCAGCGTAACGAATCGCGCGGCGCTCACTACAAGCCGGATTTTCCTGAACGCGATGACGCCAACTGGCTCAAAACCACTCGCGCCAAATTTAGCCACGGCGAAATCGTCCTGACTCATGAGCCCGTAGACATTTCGCAGATTCCGCCGCGTCCGAGGCGTTATGACGCCGCAAAATAACCGGCGAACACAAAAGTTTCTTGGCGCAGCAAGAGGTTGTCATGCCCGATAAAAACGACAAAAACTACAAAAGCGGCAAAAAAGAAGTCCTCGTCAAAGTGAAGCGCCAGTGTTCTCCAAAGGAATCTCCGCACTGGGAGGAATTTCGCCTGCAATTGCGTCCGTACATGAACGTCATCATTTGTCTGCGCGATATCAGCGAAAATCCCGTCACCAGCGATGGCCGCCCTACCACGCCCGTCTCCTACGATTCGAATTGCCTCGAAGAAGTTTGCGGCTCCTGCGCCATGCTTATTAACGGTAAAGCGCGCATGGCCTGTTCCGCGCTCGTCGATCAACTGGAACAACCCATTCGCCTCGCGCCCATGACGAAATTCCCCGTCGTGCGGGATCTATCCGTCGACCGGCAGTTCATGTTTGAAAGTTTGAAGCGCGTCAAAGCGTGGATTCCCATCGACGGCACCTACGATCTCGGCGAAGGCCCGCGCATCGCCCCGGAAATTCAGGAAAAAGCTTATCCGCTTTCGCGTTGCATCACCTGCGGCAATTGTCTGGAAGTCTGTCCTCAAGTGAACGAGCACAATCCCTTTATGGGCGCCGCGATTTTCAGCCAGGTGCGTCTTTTTAATATGCATCCCACCGGGAAAATGCATGCCAAAGAACGCCTTACAGCCGCGATAGGCAACGGTGGCATCGAAGATTGCGCCAACGCCCAGAATTGCGTCGTGGCTTGCCCCAAAGGCATCCCGCTGACCGAATCGCTGGCAGAAATAAATCGCGAAGCGTGGAAACAAGCGCTTTTCGGCTGGCTCGCTGGATAATTTCTGTTCACCACCTGTGCTTTAACGCCGCATCACGCCCACTTTTCCCTCCGCCGCGCTGTCTTTTCCGTTTACAATCTGCCTTCACTCATAACTCCGGAGAACAAATGACGCGCGCTTTGCTGTTGGGTTTTGCATCCATCTCACTTTTGCTCCTTGCAGCTTTGGCCCTCTCAGCCGTCTCCGTTTCAGAAAAAGCCCGCAAACTCCATTTTTCTTCCATCGTGGTAGACACCCACGACGACACCACGCAACGCTTTCTCGACGGCAAATTCGATCTCGGCGACCGCACCAACACCGGCAGCATTGACATTCCGCGTATGAAGGAAGGCGGCTTAACCGCGATTTTCTTTTCCATCTGGATTCCCAGCAAAGTTACCGGGCCCGAAGCGGTGCGTCGCGCGCTCCAGCAGATCGATGCGGTGCGCGACCAAGTGCACAAGCATCCTCGAGACCTGATGCTGGTCACCACCGCCACGCAAATTCGCGAAGCGAAAAAGAAAGGTCAGCTCGCTGCGCTCATGGGCGTAGAAGGCGGCCACATGATCAACAGCGACGTCGCCGTGCTTCGACAATTTGCCGGCCGCGGCGTTCGCTACATGACGCTGACGCACAGCGGAAACGATGAGTGGGCCGATTCTTCCACGGACAAAGCTGTTCACAATGGCCTGACCGATTTCGGCAAGGACGTGGTGCGGGAAATGAATCGTCTCGGTATGATGGTTGACATTTCTCATGTGAGTGACAAAACTTTTGCCGACGCTTTGGCCGTCAGCAAAGCCCCCATGATCGCCTCGCACTCCTCCTGCCGCGCGATTTGCGACGCTCCCCGCAACATGACCGACGAAATGATGAAGGCGCTGGCTGCCCAGGGTGGCGTAGTGCAGATTAATTATCACGTCGGCTTCCTGAGCCAGGAATTTCGCGACGCCGAAAAAGCCAATCCAAAAATAAACGCCGCCATCGGCCAGGAAGTGAATAAACGCTGTGGCGATAACGAAGCTTGCCAATTACTCGAAGGCGACAAGCTCACCCGCGAAGCGGTTGAGCAGGGCAAATTGCCCCGTGTGAGCTACGAAAAAATCATCGAGCACATCGATCACGCCGTGAAAGTTGCCGGCGCTGACCATGTAGGCCTCGGATCCGATTTCGATGGCGCAAACATGCCTTACGGCATGGAAGACGCTTCCAGGTTGCCGCTCATCACCGAAGCGCTGCTTAAAAAAGGTTATTCCGAGAGTGACGTAAGGAAAATTCTGGGCGAGAATACCCTGCGTGTCATGACTGAAGTGGAGCGCGTCAGCCGCGATTTGAGTGCGAGCAATAAAAATTAGTCTGATTCAGGATAAGTAAAAAAAGAGGGACGAGAAATGAGAAAAGTTGCAATTCTAATCGCCGCAGCTATCTTTTCCGTGGCTATCCCCGCGTCAGCGCAAACCGGGACGACAGCTCCCGCCAAACCGAAATCTTCCACAGCGCAAAAAACGGCTCCTGCCAAGACCGGCGGATCATCCGCCTCAAAGTCCTACGACCGCGCCTTGCTCCATCCCGCGCTATTAAAGGATAAGGCTCCCGAAACCTACCAGGTGAAATTTGAGACCAGCAAGGGCGATTTTGTCGTTTCCGTCACGCGCGCCTGGGCCCCGCTGGGCGCCGACCGCATTTACACCCTCGCCAAGCATCATTTTTTTGATAACGGCAGTTTTTTCCGCGTACTCACCGGTTTCGTGGCGCAATTTGGAATCAGCGCCTATCCTCCAGTGAGCGCCGTGTGGGAGAAGGCCACCATCAAGGACGACCCGGTCACGCAAAGCAATAAAAAATATTTCCTCACCTTCGCCACCGCCGGCCCAAACACCCGGACCACTCAGCTGTTTATCAATCTCGCCGACAACCCGCGCCTCGACGGCATGGGTTTTGCCGCGTTTGGCCGGGTCACCGATGGAATGAACGTCATCGATACCTTGTACGCCGGCTATGGCGAAGGCGCGCCCGGCGGCAGCGGGCCCAACCAGGACCAAATTCAAAAGGAAGGCAAAGCGTATTTGGACAAAAATTTCCCCAAGCTCGATTTCATCAAAACCACCACGTTAACCCCGGCTCCCGGCGCGGCAACGCATAAAACTTTGCCCGCCAAGAAAACCGTGCCCCAACCGTAGCTCATTTCGCTGGCATTTCTCGCACACGGGACGCAGGCCGCGCCTTTCATGTATCAGCAATTTGAATCGTATTAATCAATTCTTTAGCAATATTGTGACAATATTGTGATTTGACACTCCTTCTATACCCGTCGTACCCTAACCCTCGATGAGTACTTGTTGCCAGATGGTCTGTTGCGCGTGCACATGCAACGCTGCGTGTTGCATCAACCACATCTCTGGCCCAACAAGTTTCTGAACTAGCGCATAAATACTAAAAAGTTCCGAAGCCCACGTTGCCAGAGCACTGGTGAACGTGGGCTTTTTCTTTTTAGGCGCGCATTAACAGGAAAACGTTACAGGAAATCGCACAGGGACCGTTTACAGGTGAAATCGTTCATGTCTCAAGTTATTCCAGATAAATCGCCCGAAGCTAAGCTCAATGAAGCAAAGCCGGCCGAAACCAAAGCACAGCGCGTCGAGCGCCTTAAGCGTTCCAAAAATGCCTGGGACCATTTTGATGAGATCCAGCAGTTCGCCCGCGACGGATTCGATTCCATCCCGCCGGAATGGCTGGGCACCTATTTCCGTTCCTGGGGCGTTTACACCCAGGGCGACGGAGTCGGCGTAATTGGCGGCAAAAATGGCGAAGGGAAAGCCATGCCGTTTTTCATGGTGCGCATCCGCATTCCCAATGGACTCATGCGCAGCGAGCAAGTGCGCACCATCGCGACCCTCGCAGAAAAATACGGCCGCGGTGTCGCGGACATCACCGTGCGGCAAAATATCCAGTTGCACTGGGTCACCATAGAATCGCTACCCGACGTTTTGCAGAGCCTCTGGAATGTTGGCCTCACCACCGCGGGAGCCTGCGGCGACGTCGCGCGCAACATCACCGGGTGCCCGCTTGCCGGTCTCGACGGCGACGAAATCATCGACGCCTCGCCCCTCGCGCTGCAAATCGACCGCGAACTGGGCGGTAACTCCGAGTTTTACAATCTGCCGCGCAAATTTAAAATTTCCATTACCGGCTGCCGCCACTGGTGCTCCTATCCTGAAATAAATGACATTGGCCTCACCGCCACGACTCGGCGTCGCGCAGGGAAGTCCGAAGTAGGTTTTACGCTGCGCGTCGGCGGCGGTCTTTCCACCAATCCTCACCTGGCGGTGGCCCTCGACGCTTTCATTAAGCCCGACCAAGTTGTTCCGGTAGTCCGCGGCGTCGCCGAAATGTTTCGCGCCAGTGAAGTCTTGCGAGTCAGCAGGGAAAAGGCCCGCCTAAAATTTCTCTTCCTCGAACATGGCTGGACCGCCGACATTTTCCTGGCGGAATTGCAGCAACGCATCGGGTTTTCTCTCGATCCTGGCGAGCGAGAAGAAATCCCGCAGGACATCCATCGCGACCACGTTGGCGTGCATGACCAGAAGCAGCCCGGTCTCGTGTATGTAGGCGCATCGGTACTGCGCGGACGCATCACTCCCCAGCAATTGAATCTCGCCGCTGACCTCGCGGCTCGCTACGCCGACGGTCACGTTCGCAATACCGTGATGCAAAACCTGCTGATCGTAAACGTCCGCAAAGAGAGCGCCTCGCTCGTTGCCGACGCGCTCACGGTAGCGGGTTTGCCCGTTCAGGCTTCCATTTTTGCGCGCGGCACCATTTCCTGCACCGGCTCCGAATTTTGCAAGCTGGCGCTTACCGAAACAAAAAGTTTTGCTCGCTGGCTCACTGAAGAACTCGAAGAGCGCTTGCCCGCCTTCGAAGAACAACTCAAATTGCACATCACCGGATGTCCCAACAGTTGCGGCCAGCACTGGATCGCCGACATCGGCATCGAGGGCAAGAAAATTAAGCAGAACGGCCGCATGGTCGACGCCTACTACTTCTGTGTGGGCGGTAGCGTGGGCCACTTTGCCTCCATCGCGCGCCCCGTTGGCTACCGCTGTACGGCGGATACCGTGCCAGACGCGATTGAAAGGCTACTCGAGGGTTTCAACACGCGGCGCGAAGGGAACGAAAATCTGCGCCAGTTTTTCGGTCGCCACACCAACGAAGAGCTGCGCGCACTTTTGGCTGGCACCTTCGTCGGCGCCGTTGAGCGCGATGTCGCGCTCGGCCCCGTGCCGCACGGCGTGGAAGGTTAAGCCCGACAAAAAACCATGAGCCTCTTTCCCATTTTCGTAAAGTTGCAAGGTCGATTCGTCGTGGTCGTCGGGGGCGGCAACATCGCCGCCGGTAAGATCCCCGGCCTCTTACAAGCTCGAGCGCGCGTGCGCGTCATCGCTCCCGAAGTGAACTCGCAGGTTTCAGCCTGGATACACGCAGGCGAAATTGAGTGGTCCGCGAAGGAATTTGCCCCCACCGATTTGCAACACGCCACCTTGGTTATCGCCGCAACCTCTATTCCAGCGGTGAACGCCGCCGTTTTTCAGGCCGCGGAATCCGCTGGCATTTTCTGCAACGCCGTCGACGACATCGCCAACTGCCATTTCTACTACGGCTCCATCGTGCAGCGCGGCAATTTGCAAATTGCCATCTCCACGAACGGCAAGAGCCCCGCGCTCGCTCAACGTCTGCGAAAAGAATTGGAGCAGCAATATCCCGCGGAATACTCCGCCTGGCTCGATTCCCTTGGCGAGGCCCGCGAGAAACTTCGCGCCAGCTCAGACCCCAAAGAAAACTTCGAAGAGAATAAAACCATTCTTCATCGGCTGGCGAGCCCGGAGATGTTCTCTCGTTTCATCCACTCGCAAGCGCGAGAATCCGCTCCCACAAAATCGGGGTATCGCACTCCTGGCACGGTTTACTTAGTCGGCGCCGGGCCCGGCGATCCCGAATTGCTCACTGTAAAAGCCACGCGACTCCTGGCCGCTGCCGACATCGTCCTTCACGACTCGCTCGTCAGCGCGGAAATTTTAACCATGATTTCCCCGCGCGCCGAAATCATCGACGTCGGCAAACGTGCCGGCCGCAAGTTGCTCACCCAGGACGAAATCAATTCGCTGCTCGTCTCCTACGCGGAGAGCAGAACCACGGTTGTCCGCCTAAAAGGCGGCGATCCCTCCATGTTCGGTCGCGCCGGCGAAGAGTTGGAAGCGCTGCGCCGCGCAAATATTCCGCACCAAGTTGTTCCCGGCATCAGCGCCGCACTGGGAGCCGCCGCGGCCGCCGGAATCTCGCTCACGGACCGTCGCGTCGCGTCGCAAGTGCTCTTCAGCACCTTTTCGCGCAGCCCTGAGCGCGGCAATTTGGAATGGAGCCAGCTAGCCGGCGACACCACGCTGGTGCTTTACATGCCCGGCTCGGATTACGCCGAAGTTGCCGAGCGCTTGCAGAACAGCGGCCTTCCCGCCGATTTGCCTTGCGTAATCGTCTCCCGCGCCACACACGCGCAGCAGCAAGTGCGCTGGTCTACCGTTGGCAGCCTCGCGGCGGAAGAAAAACTACCCGCGCCCGCGCTTTTTATTGTTGGCCGCGTTGCATCGCACCAAATCTCGGAAATCAGCAAATCTTTCTGGACTCCGCGCGAGTTAGAAACACCTCGGCAAGCGGAATCCATCGCCTAAAAAAATATTGGAGAAAACGAAATGACCATTTCGGATGCCACACTCGATAAAAAATTAGAGAAATCCTCCGTTACGAAATTATCATGGGACACCTGGGCCGTGCTGGCCGCTTTTGTAGCAGCACTGCTAATCCGCTTCGGCGTAGTGAAGCACATCCCCTGGTAAGCGCGTATCTACTGCCAGAAAAACTATTCGCATTAGAAGGAGAGTATTGATGTCAGAGACTTTTGCAATTCCGCAGGTCAAACACGTGCAAGTAAAGCAGGCGCAGTCCAACCTGCAATTTCTTCGCGTCATTCCCGGCATTCTCCTGCTGGCCGCCATCGGCTACGCTGGAAAGTTGCTGGAGCAAAACGTCGGCAAGTACGCCAAATCCCACCACTGGATTTTCCCCAACATTGAATATGTTTTGTGGGCCATTCTGCTCGGTCTGGCCATTTCCAATACGGTAGGTGTTCCCGCGATTTTCCGCGCGGGTGTGGCTACCTATGAATTCTGGCTCAAAGTTGGCATCGTCTTGCTCGGCGCGCGCTTTCTGCTCGGAGATGTTCTGAAACTCGGTGGCGTTAGCCTCGCACTGGTAGCCATCGAAATAACCGGCGCTATCGCTTTCATGACCTTGCTCGGCCGAATTTTTCATCTCAAGCCCAAACTCACTACGCTGCTCGCAGTGGGCTCCGCGGTCTGCGGCGTGAGCGCCATCATCGCAACACAGGGCGCCATCGACGCCGACGAAGAAGATTCTTCCTTCGCCATCGCCGCGATTCTCGCGCTCGGCGCGCTGGCGCTGTTCACTTTTCCGCTGATCGGCCACGCGTTGCATCTCAGCGATCACGCCTACGGCCTCTGGGCCGGGCTCGCCGTCGACAACACCGCGGAGGCTTCCGCCGCAGGCGCGCTCTACTCCGACGCCGCCGGCAAGCTTGCCGTCCTCGCCAAGACCACTCGCAATGCCATGATCGGCTTCGTCGTTCTAGCCTATGCCATTTACTGGGCCGGTCAGGGTCAGGCTCAGACCGTCAAGAACAAAGCCGCATTTCTATGGCAGAAATTTCCCAAATTTGTTTTAGGTTTTCTGCTGATCTCGGTCCTCGCCACCTATCACTTCTTTTCCAAAGATCAAGTCACCGCGCTAGCCAATCTTTCCCGTTGGGCTTTTCTGCTGACTTTCGCAGGCGTCGGCCTCCGCACCAATTTCCGCGAGATGCGCAAACAGGGCTTACGTCCCTTTGCCGTAGGAGCTATCGGCGAAGTAGCGATCGCCGTTTTTACTTTAGGCCTAGTAATCGGCGCTCAAAAAATCTGGGGCTGGTAACCGAAGATTCCAAAAACTGTGGCTGGTAACCAGAGGGTGCCCCACCCTCGATTTCCAGGGTGGGTCCTGAGCGAAAGACATAGCACTGAAGAGAAGTATTTCTGAATTTGGCGACAAGTCCGCAGTTTCAAATGCTACAAACCAAGCACGGTTACTAATTCCTTCACCGAAGCCGAAGACTTCTGCAGCGCCGCATTTTCTTCCGCGGTCAGCTTGATCTGGACAATTTCCTCGACGCCTTTCGCGCCCAGCTTCACCGGCACGCCGACGAACAATCCTCTAATCCCGTACTCGCCCTCAAGATAAACCGCGCATGGCAGAATTTTCTTCTTGTCCTTCAAAATCGCCTCCACCATTTCCACCGCCGCCGCCGAAGGCGCGTAATACGCCGACCCGGTCTTCAACAAATTTACAATCTCCGCTCCACCCTTGCGCGTACGCTCCACAATCGCGTCGATCCGTTCTTTCGGCAATAAATCCGGCAGCGGAATTCCCGCCACGGTGGAGTATCGCGGCAGCGGCACCATGTCGTCGCCATGTCCGCCCAGCACAAAGGAGTGCACATTCTCGACGCTTACTTTGCATTCCATGGCCACAAACGTACTCATGCGCGCCGAATCAAGCACCCCCGCCATTCCCATCACGCGATTTTTCGGGAACCCGCTCACTTTAAACGCCGCCTGCGCCATGGCGTCCAGCGGATTGGTGACCACGATAATGATGCAGTCCGGCGAATGCCTCGCGATCTGTTCCACGACGGCCTTCACCACGTCGTAGTTGGCTTTCAACAGATCGTCGCGGCTCATTCCCGGTTTGCGTGGAAAGCCCGCGGTAATCACCACAATGTCACTGTTCGCCGTGTCGCTGTAGTCGCCCGTGTTCGTCGAAATTCCGGTGGCGTGCGAATCCGTTCGCGTGATGGGCCCGGACTCCATCATGTCCAAAGCTTTTCCCGCCGGCACGCCGTCCAAAATGTCTGTGATGACTACGTCCGCCAGCTCCGCGTCCACAATTCTTTGCGCCGTCGTCGAGCCCACGAATCCGCTGCCTACCACCGTAACTTTCTTACGCATTCCCTCAGTCTCCCGAATTTACGTGCGAATTACGTGCAATGTTACGTGCAAATTTCACTGATATGCTGCGTGCGACTTTATGTCCAAATATTACGCGCAAAAAATTAAGTGCGCGATGAAACCGCCGCTGCCGCACCCATGTTCTCGATAATTGCCGAAGCAAACGCCGCCGTGCCCACCTTGGTGGCACCCGGCATCAGCCGCTCCAGATCATAAGTGACCCGTTTCTGCTGGATCGTCCTGGCAATGCCGTCTTCAATCAGCTTCGCGGCCTCGCTCCACCCCAGAAAATCAAACATCATCGCGCCCGACAGCATCACCGAACTCGGATTAATCACATCTTTGTCCGCGTATTTCGGCGCCGTCCCGTGCGTCGCTTCGAACACCCCAAAGCCATCGCCAATATTCGAACCCGGCGCCATTCCCAGGCCGCCAACCTGCGCCGCGCACGCATCCGAAAGATAATCGCCATTCAGATTCGACGTCGCCAGCACGCTGTACTCATCGGCGCGCAGCAGCACCTGCTGGAACACCGAATCCGCGATGCGATCATTGATCAGTAATTTTTTCTTCCACTGTCCTTTGCCGTGCGTGCTGTAAATCGTATCGATAGTGTGCTTCACTTCGGAGTAAATCGTTTTCTTGAAATCTTCGGTGGCTTGCTCCAGCCCCGGTTCAACTAACGCGGCATTCTCTTCCACGCTCAATTGCGCATTTTTATCCAGGTTGTCGATGATCCAGCTTTCGCGCTCGGTAATCGTCTGCGCCCGAAATTCTTCACGTGCCAAATCGTAGCCCCAATCGCGAAACGCGCCTTCGGTAAATTTCTGAATATTTCCTTTGTGTACCAGCGTCACGCTCGGACGTTTGTTCAGCAGCGCAAATTTGATCGCGCGCCGCACCAGCCGCTTCGTCCCGGTGGGAGAGATAGGTTTTATTCCCACTCCAGAATCCCAGCGAATCTGTTTTTGTCCATCTTTCAACATGTCGTGATTCAAAAATTCCAGCAGCTTCTTCGCGTCCGCCGAGCCGGACTTCCACTCAATCCCGATGTACACGTCTTCCGTGTTTTCTCGAAATATGACAATATCCATTTTTTCCGGCTGCCGCACCGGGGAGGGAACTCCCGCGTAGTAACGTACCGGCCGTTCGCACGAATACAAATCCAGGATTTGCCGCAGCGCCACATTCAACGAACGAATCCCGCCGCCCACCGGCGTCGTCAGCGGCCCCTTGATGGCCACGCGAAAATCGCGAATGGCCTCCACCGTGTCGTTCGGCAGCCACTCCTTAAAAGTGTTGAACGCTTTTTCTCCCGCGAACACTTCGAACCACGCCACATGCCGTTTTCCGCCATAGGCGCGCTCCACTGCCGCATCAAAAACGCGCCGCGAGGCCCGCCAGATGTCTCGCCCGGTGCCATCGCCTTCAATAAAGGGAATCACCGGCGCGTCCGGCACCTCCAACTCGCCTCCGCTATATCCAATAGCTTGACCGCCCGCAGGAACCGCTTGCCCGTTGTACGAACTCTTCATGAATCCGAATCCTCCGAAGTTGCTGCTGCATTTATTCCGCGACCATGCGTGATTTTGCGTCAGTACAGGACTAAAAAACATATCACACCTATGCATAATTCGCGCGCAAACATGAGCGCTAGAGACGAAAAGGAGCGGGTGCAGCGATGCTAACTGACGTTCCAGCGGATGAAAGCCCCGTCGGTGGAGCTTGCTCAGTTGCCACCGTAGTTATACCCGGCGGCGAGAAGGGTGACCGACTCGACGAAAGCCCGGGAGTAAAAGCCTCAGACGGCTGGGATAAACACCCGGTCGGATCCGCCAAGGAGGCCAGCAACTCGACAGGCCGCAGCAAATAGCGAACCTGTGAAGCCGCGAAAATTCGTCCCATCGGAAGCGGATGATGGGGAGACTCGGGAGTGCCGAACCGTTCTACTTCCGGTGAAGGCCAGCACCGTTGGCGAAGGAACTGAGAGAAAGCAACCAACGGACTCCTCGCGGTCGTAGAGGGTGGCATGTCGAGAAGGAACGCGCAGTGAAAGCACGAAACCACTCGCGGGTCGCCTAGGCGCACCAGCACAGCGAAGGCATCCCGTATAAACCGCCATGCGGCGAAATCGGGGTGTGCCTGTGAGTGGGACGGATGAGGTCGAGTAAGCGTTGATGGACTGGGACAATAGAACCCAGACCGGAGCGAGGACCTCTGGGGTAGAGCAGCTGACTCTCGAATGGCAGTGCGCCACCGAGCCCGCGGTCCTGACACAGTGCGGGATGCAAGATGGGATGACGGAGTGCACGAAGGGCGGACGCAAACCTACGTGAGGCGCAGGGTATGCCTGGTGCTGGCTTAACCTGAGCGACACGAGGGAAGGCGCTACCTGAAAGGCCAACCTTCCAGCCGTACCGGGGAAAACTCGCCGTACGGAATGATAGGGGAGGTGGTGGAAACGTCGGCATCATTCGAAGCCCGCTTCCGCGCCACCATCTTACTCGACCATAACAAAAACGCCGCCCCTCATGAAAAGCCTCTAATAAATCCCTCAAATAATCGCTTCTAGAACATATTCCACAAAAACTGGTTATACACTTCGTGGTGATACTGCACTTCCGGCACCTTTACGAAGGTGCCCAATTGCCGCGAACACCGGTCGGCCGCAGCTTCCTTCAAATCCACATATCGCCCCTTCACATCTTCGCCCAATAACTTCGTGGCCCAATCCGACTTTCGGAAATGGTCGATAGCGGCATAAATATTGTCCGGCAGATAGCGCTCCGCCTGCCGCAGATTCTTGATCTTGGCCGTGTCGCCGTCGAGCCCAGATCGAAAAATCGAATACATCACCAGGTAAGGATTCGCGTCGGGCGCCACCGATCGAACTTCCACGCGCGAGCTCTTCTCATTCCCGATCGGGATTCGAATCATCGCCCCGCGATCCACCGGCGAAGCTTTGAGCTGATTCGGCGCTTCAAAATGCGGATCCAGTCGCCGGTAAGCGTTCACGCTGGCATTCAACAGCAAACAAATATCGTTGCCATGCGTCAAAATGCGATCCACGAACGCCCATCCAAACTTGCTGAGTTTTTCTTCGCCCTTGGGATCCCAGAAAATATTCTTGGTGCCCTTGCTGATGGAAACGTTGGTGTGCATCCCATTTCCATTCACGCCCACCACCGGCTTCGGCAAAAAGCTGGCCGTCATCCCCATGCCCGTGGCCACTTGCCGGCAAATCAATTTGTACAGTTGAATCTGGTCCGCGGCCGAAACCACTTCGCCGTACCCATAATTAATTTCAAACTGCGACGGCGCCACTTCCGGGTGATCTTTCTCATTCTGAAATCCCATGGCGCGCTGCACTTCCGCGGTGGTATCGATAAACGTCCGCAGCGGATCGCCCGGGAGCGAATGGTAATACCCGCCGGTGTTCACGTACTCGAATTTGCCCGTCTCGTGATACCGAGCTTCCGCATCCGCGCCATTAAATAAAAATCCTTCAATCTCGTTCGCGGCGTTCAGTGTGTAGCCGTCCGTTTTGTGAAGTTCATTCGCGTAACCCTTCAGCACCCCGCGAATATCCGCGCTGTAGGGCGAGCCGTCCTTATCAATTACTTCGCCGAATACCAGCACCTTGCCCGCGCCAAAAATATCCGACGGACCCCAATAAAAAGCTCCCCAATCCATAGCCAGCCGCAAATCGCTCTCGCGCTGCGCCGTGAATCCGCGAATCGACGAACCGTCAAACGTCAGGTTGTCCCAGCTTTTAATCAAAAATTTCTTGTCGTAGTCGAGCATGTGCAGCCGGCCTTCCAGGTCGCTGAACAGCACCGTAACCGCCTTGATTCGCTTTTCATCGGTTAGATACTTGATGCGCTCTTCCTGGATTTTATGCGGGGCGACCCAGGCCTTGCGTTGCTCTTTGGCCTTCAGATTCATTTCTTCGAGTTCGTCGTAGGAATGAGTCAGAAAATTGCGCAGTTCGTTCGGCATGATGCTCCTTGAAAAGGGAATTGTAAGGTAATTGGCGTGTCTATTTGCGTTGGCGGTGGTCCTGCCTCAGCGCTAGCGTAATCCCGGTAGTCGCCACCCGTCAAAACGGAAAATCCAAATCATCAAATCGAAATATGTAATTATCACCATTCATTTCCAATGTAAATAAACCTGAAAATAAACCGGCCCTCAATCGTAATACTCCTGTCCCAGGTGCGTGATCAAATCCTCGCCCATCATCCAGCGCAAAGTATTCTTCAGCTTCATGGACTGAATGAACAGGTCGTGCTCCGGGTAAAGCCCCGGCGCGGTCATCGGCGACTTGAAGTAAAAACTCAACCACTCTTGTATTCCGCGCATCCCCGCGCGCTGCGCCAGGTCCAGAAACAATACCAAATCCAGAACAATGGGAGCCGCCAGAATCGAATCGCGGCACAGGAAGTCCACCTTGATCTGCATCGGGTAACCTAGCCAACCGAAAATATCTATATTGTCCCAGCCTTCTTTATTATCGCCGCGCGGCGGATAGTAGTTGATGCGCACCTTGTGATGCATCTTTCCGTAAAGCTGTGGGTAAAGTTCCGGCTGCAAAATATATTCGAGCGCGCCCAGCTTGGATTCTTCCTTGGTTTTGAACGAGCCGGGATCCTCCAGCACCTCTCCGTCGCGGTTTCCCAGAATATTAGTGGAGAACCACCCATCCAGCCCCAGCATCCGCGCTTTAAAAGCCGGCGCCAGAACCGTTTTAATGAGCGTTTGACCGGTCTTAAAATCTTTTCCTGCGATGGCCACATTATTTTTTTGCGCCAGCTTCTGAATCGCCGGAATATCCACGCTCAAGTTCGGCGAACCATTCGCATACGGCACGCCACTGGTCACCGACGCCCACGCATACAGCATTGACGGCGCGATAGACGGGTGATTGGCCTTCATCCCCGCCTCAAATTTTTCCGGCGTGGAATGAACCTCTTCCGGCTTCAAAAATGATTCCGTGGATCCGCACCAGCACGTCACCATTCGCGAAACGCTCGACGTTTTACGAAATTTCTCAATGTCCTCTTTCAGTTGCAATGCGAGTTCGTACTTGTTCTTGCCCTTTTTAATATTCGGCCCGTCGATCAGCTTTACGTAGTTATGGTCGAACGCCGCCTTCATCGGCTTAATGGTCGACAAAAACGGCTTCACCTTGGCCAGATCCTGCAAATTCAAAACGCCCGCGTTCGCCGCCGATTCATAAGCGTTGTCGTTAAAAATATCCCACCCTGCAAACACCAGATCGTTCAACTCGCTGAGCGGCACAAACGATTTGATCGATGGCGTGCGTCCTTCCGTGCGCTTTCCCAGCCGAATGGTCCCCAACTGCGTGAGCGATCCCACCGGGTTCGCTTCACGTTTGCGTACCAGCTCCACTCCAGCCATAAATGTAGTGCTGACCGCGCCCATTCCCGGCAGCAACACGCCGAGTTTCCCCTTGGCTGGAGCGATTTTTCCAGGCTTTTTCATGCCTCTCCTTTTGAATTGGCGTTTGCCGTAGGCATTCGCGCACGAACCCGTCATAAATTGACGTAATAAATTGAAACGATTCTGCAGAAGCGCTTCACTGCCCCAAACAAACCAGTAATGATGAGCGAAGCGTCCCCGATTTGCAAATTTCGAATACTAATGTGTGGTGGCCCGTTTCTGATTACACTTCTGTTCAGGTTTTAGCCAACGTGAGAGATTCATGTAGGACCCGATCAGTCAGCGTTCGCGAAACACGCGTTCAGCCGGCTCATGGGCGTTATGATCGTAGAGATACTTGAGAACGTCCCGGTACTTTTGAAACGGATGCAGATCCTCCGGAAACTCCCGAGCGAGCCCTACGACACCTTCGACTATTTCAGGTGAGAAAAAGATGCACCAGCCACCGTATCCCATATTCCACGTGTGTTCAGAGGACGTCGTCAAGTACCCAGCTCCGATATCCCACACTAGGGGATTTGCGTCATCCCTTTCCGGGTCATAGAACACCCCCGTTGGAAAGCCAGCTGTCGCAATCTCCTTAACTCTCGCTGTTATGCAGAGTTTGGCGCCGTCTCAACCTATATTGCTAATGCGCACGCGTAAGGCGCCCTTCTCAACATAGATTGCCTCTCTACCCTCAAACCGCGCCCGGAGTTCTACCACTCGCGTCTCGGCTGGAAAGGCATTACGGAAGCTCCCCACAGGAATCAATGCAAGTCAGGCACCCAATACCAAGTTCAGTCGCACAGAGGTAATTACATGGCCCAGAAATTCTTCACCACGTCGCAATTACCAATGACATGTTGTCTGAAATTTGCAAGGACAGGTCGTGTCGACCTGTGCGATGCACGAAAGGGAATTAGTGTGCGTTATCCATCACGGAAATCTCAAACAGGACATTGTCAACATGCTGCCCAAAGCCGAGTTCAATCACACCGGAGTTGACACGTTCTTTAGGCGATGGCCAATAAAATGTATGCTGCAAGTTGACACTGCCTGCGATTGTTGGGTGAAAAACTAATCTGTAGCGACCTGGGGGCAGCTGCGGAAGCTTGTCGTCGTACGTATCGCAGCCGGGGAGCCCAGCCCAGCGCATCGCTGCCGGCACTTCTTTTGTGGATACCGGCTCGATCGCAACAAAGCCCGCAACGCCCTTGCCTCCGGCGTCTATAACGGCCGATGACCACCCGTTTCATACCCTCCAGTTTACGCACATCGCAGTTCGCCGCGACGTCAGCATCTGGGCCCGCAGCCCTAGCTACTTTCCGTCGCAAAAATAAAACGTTGTAGCCAGTATTTATGGACTTTCGGTTTGAGGTGCGCTGTTGAAGTGTAGCTTTTTGTGTTGATGCTGCGTCTGAAGAAGTTAAGGAGGCAG
>Ga0073928_10002801_pt1 | contig 28870 bp, 30 predicted proteins | sample PaiPotPPA55metaG_FD_76969 | JGI IMG/M metagenome (GOLD analysis project Ga0073928, IMG submission 76969) | Iron sulfur acid spring bacterial and archeal communities from Banff, Canada, to study Microbial Dark Matter (Phase II) - Paint Pots PPA... ...
CGCGTCACGGCAGCGGCGTTCTTGGCATGGTCGTCGTAGAGCGGGCGCACGCCGGCATAGCTCCACACCACCTGGCTCGGCGTTACCGGGCGCGCCAGCCAGCCCGACGCGGCGCGGCAGAGATACTCCGTCTCCGCCGCATCGATGGCGACGCGGCCGGGCTCGCCGGCATAGGGGATGTCGGTGGTGCCGATCAGCGTGAAATCCTGCTCGAACGGCAGCACGAAGACGACGCGGCGGTCGTCGTTCTGCAGCAGATAGGCCTGCTCGCCTTCGTAGAGCCGCGGCACGACGATGTGGCTGCCCTTGACCAGGCGCAGCTCCGCCTTGACCTCGCTCAGGCCGCAGCGATGCAGCACCTCGGTGACCCAGGGGCCGCCGGCATTGACGAGGATGCGCGCGGCGACCTCGTGCGTGCGCCCGTCACGGCGCTTGAGGCGCGCGTGCCAGCTTCCGTCCGCGCGGCGCGCCGACACCAGCTCCGTGCGGGTGAGGATTGCCGCGCCGCGCCGCGCCGCATCGCGCGCGTTGAGCACGACGAGCCGGGCATCGTCGACCCAGCAATCGGAATAGACGAAGGCGGTGCGCAGCCCGGCGCGCAGCGGCGCGCCATAGGGATGGCGCGCGCAATCCACGGTCTCCGTCCCCGGCAGCTCGCGCCGCCCGCCGATATGGTCGTAGAGGAAGAGCCCGGCGCGGATCATCCAGCGCGGCCGCAGCCGCGCGTCATGCGGCAACACGAAGCGCAGCGGGCGCACGATGTGCCGCGCATTGGCGAGCAGCACCTCGCGCTCGCGCAGCGCCTCGCGCACCAGGCGGAACTCGCCGTATTCGAGATAGCGCAAGCCGCCATGGACGAGCTTGCTCGAGGCCGAGGACGTGGCGCCGGCGAGATCGCCCTTCTCGCACAGCACCACGCTGAGCCCGCGGCCGGCGGCGTCGCGCGCGATCCCCGCGCCGTTGACGCCGCCCCCCACCACCAGCAGATCGGCCTCGGCCGGCGGCGCAACCGGGTCAGGCGTCATCGGCGGTCTTGCCGGGACATGAGCTAGGGAAGGCGCCGAAGCACGGCTTCAAGATGCGATCCGCCATCGGCGGCCACCCATTGCGCATCGAGCGTCCCGTCGGAGCGACAGCTGTAGCGCAGCGGCGCCAGCCCGCTTTCGTCGAACACCAGCCGGCCCTCGGCGACGCGGCCCCTGCGGCGCGCGAAGCTCGCCTTCGCCGAACGGTCGGCACCGGGACCGATGGCATAGACGGCCTCGACCTCGGCAGCGTGAGCGCGCTCGATCACGAGCATGAGCTCGCGTCGTCGCGGAACAGGCCGATGAACATCGGCGGCGGCGCAGCCGCGCCCTCCTTGCCGAGAATGGAGTTGATGCCGTGACTCCAGATGACAGCACCCTTCGCCGCCGGCGCACCTTTGAGGGTGATCGACGGATAGGCCGGCCCGAACTGAAAGTCCTCGGCCGCCGCGAAACTCGCAAAGAGGATGAATGAGACGAGCGCCAGCGCGACGAACGAGGCCAAGCGAGCCGCCGCGGCGATGGCTTGTTGCGGTTGCGTCATCGCCGGCGAGTCTGCGCAACTCGCGGCCGAAACACAAGGCAGCCCGGCCGTTGCGGCGGCGCGCTCGCCATGAACAGGAGCGCCGCGCCGAGGGGCGCTGAACAGCGCCGACGGCGACGAGCACGAAAGCGATGGCGACGAAGGACTTTAGGCATGTCGCCGGGCCATTGCAATCGAGCGGCCGCCGGCGCGACACTAGTCTAGGCGCGGCTGATCACCCGACGCCTGCCCGGAGGACATCATGGGTCTCAGAGACATCCTCGTGCATGTCGACGATGCTCGCGGCCATGAGGCGCGACTGCGTCTCGCCATCGAGCTGGCCCGCCGCAACGACGCGCATCTCACGGGGCTTTTCGTCATCGAGCCGGTCGACATCGCCATGCTTGCCGCGCCCACCGGCCCCGATGTCGCCGCGCTGGCGACGCTCGACGCGATCCAGCAGGAGCACCGCGCCGCCCGGCGGGCGCTCGCCGACCGCATGGCCGCTGACTTCCGCGGCGCCACCGAGCGCGCCGGCATCGCCGCCGAATGGCGGCTCGCCGAGGGCGAAGTCACCGACCTGGTGATCCTCAACGCGCGCTATGCCGATCTCGCCATCCTCGGCCAGATCGATCCCGAGAACCCCGGCGTCGGCGCGCCCAGCCCCGAGGCGGTGCTGCTGAGCAGCGGCCGGCCGATCCTGGTGGTGCCCTATATCGGCGCCGGCGAGACCGTCGGCCGCCGCGTGCTGGCGGCGTGGAACGCGAGCCGCGAGGCGGCGCGCGCGCTGAACGATGCGCTGCCGCTGCTCGCGGACGCCGAGACCGTCACCGTGTTCTCCGTCAACCCGGCGCGCGGCATCGCCGGCGAGGGCGACCTGCCGGCCGCCGACATCGCCCTCCATCTGGCGCGCCACGACATCAAGGCGGAAGCCTCCTACGCCGTCGCCGAGGACATCGGCGTCGGCGACGTGCTGCTGTCGCGCGCCGCCGATCTCGGCAGCGATCTCATCGTGATGGGCGGCTACGGCCACTCGCGCCTGCGCGAGATCGTGCTCGGCGGCGCGACGCGCACCGTGCTGCGCCACATGACGGTGCCGGTGCTGCTGTCGCACTGACGCCGGTTCAGCTCCAGACGCGTTCGGCGAGGCGCACGACGAGGTCGAGCTTGCGCTGCTCGTCGTCGATGGTGACAGGGTTGCCGGAGACGGCGCTGGCGAAGCCGCATTGCGGGCTGACCGCGAGGCGCTCGAGCGGCACATAGCCTGCCGCCTCATCGACGCGGCGGCGCAGCGCGTCGATGTCTTCGAGCGCCGGCGTCTTGCTGCAGACGAGGCCGAGCACGGCGCCCTTCTCCTGCGGCAGGAAGCGCAGCGGCGAGAAGTCGCCGGCGCGCGGCGTGTCGTATTCGAGCAGGAAGAAATCGACGGCGATCTCGGCAAAGACGCGCTCGGCGACCTCGTCGTAGCCGCCTTCGGCGAGCCACTTGCCCTTGAAATTGCCGCGGCACATATGGAGCCCGGCCCGCAGGCCCGCGGGCCGCGCCGCGACCGCGCCGTTGATGGCGTCGATGTAAAGCCCGACCAGCGCCGCCGGATCCTCGCCGCGGCGGCGCACCGTCTCGCGCACCGCCGGGTCGCACAGCATGGCGAGCGGCACTTCGTCGATCTGCACGTAAGCACAGCCGAGCGCCGCCAGATCGCCGATCTCGTCGCGATAGATGCGGGCGAGGTCGGCGAAGAACGGCGCGGCGGCGCGATAGGCGGCCGGATCGAGCCCGGCCGCGCCGCGCCAGAAATGCATGGTCGGCGGCGACGGCAGCGTCACCTTGGGCGTGAGCCCGCTGCCGGCCGTCGCATCCTTGAGGAAGGCGAACTCGCCGGTCGAGATGGCGCGGGCGCGGCTGAGCCGGCCGCTCACATGCGGCGCGATGAAGGGCTGGACGTTGCCGGACTCGTCGTGGAAGTCGAACAGCGCCTCCTTGGTCGAGAGGCCGTCGACGGCGTCGACGAAATGCCCCCAATAGGAGCCACGGCGGAGCTCGCCGTCGGTGGCGACGCGCAAGCCCGCCGCGCGCTGGAGAGCGACGACCTCGCGGATCGCCGCATCCTGCAGCGCGCGGTAATCCGCCGGCGTGATCTCGCCCGCGGCAAGCTGGCGGAAGCCATGGGTGAGCGCGCGCGGGCGCAGCAAGCTGCCGACATGGTCGGCGCGGAACGGCGGCACGCTGGGCGGGATTGGCATGGCGGTCTCGCGCTCGGGCAACGGGATCAGGGCTTGGCGCGCAGGTCGCGGACCCGCTTCGCCTTGAATTCGGTCTTGGGCAGCGTGCCCGGCGCCAGCACCTCGACGCCGACCCGCACCTCGCAGCGCGCGCGCAGCTCGTCCGCGAGCGCCGCGCGCAGCGCTTCGGGCGCAGCGTGATCGGCATGCTCGATGCGCACGGTCATCACATCGAGCTCGCTCGCATCGGTGGCGATGACGATCTCGAACTCGTCGCCGATCCCGGGCAGCGCGCGCACGGCCTCCTCGATCTGTACGGGAAACATTTTGATGCCGCGCAGATTGATGAGGTCGTCGGCGCGGCCGGCGAAGGCGCCCATGGCGCGCACGTGGCTCCTCCCGCAGGCGCAGGGCGTGCGGTCGAGCACGGTGTAGTCGCCGACCAGGAAGCGCAGCTGCGGCGAGCTCTCGGAATTGAGCGAAGTGCAGACGGTGAGGCCGCGCGCGCCGTCAGGCAGCTTCTGCCGCGTCTCCGGGTCGATCACCTCCCAGACCTGCACATCCTCGAGCAGATGGGTGGTGACGCGCCCGCTCTCGCCTTGCGAAGCGGCGCAGGAGAAGCCGCCGACATGCGGCGCCGCCTCGGTGCAGCCATAGAACTCGACGGTGCGCGCGCCCCAGAGATCCTGGATGCGCGCGCGGGTATGCGCGATGCCCATCGCCGGCTCGCCGCCGAGGAAGAGCGTGCGCACGCCGAGCCTGGCCGGGTCGTGGCCCTGCTCCTCGAGCACGCGGCCGAGGCGCAGCGCATAGGAGGGCGTGGCGAGCAGCACGCTCGGGCGGAAGCGCAGCACGATGCCGGCGCGCGCCTTGGCATCCATGCCGCCGCCGGGGATCGCCGGCACGCCCATCTTGGCGAGCGCGAACTGCACGCCCCAGGCCCAGACATGCGGCCCGAAGCCGGTGATCATGAACACGGTATCGCCCTTGCCGATGCCCATGGCGACCATGGCGCGGGCATTGGCCCAGGCCCACAGCTCGCGGTCGATCTGCGAGTAGCGGAAGACGCGCGGCACGCCGGTCGAGCCCGAGGACGCGAACATCATCCAGCCGCGCTCGGCCCACACCGCGTCGCTCATGGTCGAATAGGTGCCGTAGGGCGGATGCGCCTGCGCATCCTCCATCATCTCGAGCTTGTCGACGACCGGCCATTGCGGCAGATCGTCGAGGCCGCTTATGTCGCTCGGCGCCAGGCCCAGCCGGTCGAAGCGCCGCCGGTAGAACGCGCTGTTCTCGTAGAGGAAGGGCGCAAGCACGGCGAGCTTGGCGTTCTGGATGGCGACGATCTCGTCGCGCGACGCGCCGTCGAGCCGCGGCGACCACATCGCCGCGGCGCTCGGCCGGTCGGGATCGAGCTTGTATTTGTCAAGCACGGCGAGCCAGGCGGCGCGGGTCTGCTCCGCACGCGATGACGCCATGATCCCTCCCGCTGTCGCAGCCGGCGGCAGGATACAGGGCAGCAGGTTCAGAGCGAAAGGCCGAAGACCTCGGCGAGGCCGCTTCGGCCGCCGGGCGTAATCACGAGCGCGCGGCTGTCGCGCATGCGCTCGAACCAGCGCAGGTCGAAGCAGCGCGCGGCGAGCGCGGCGCCGATCGCGCCGGCGAGATGCGGCCGTCGCTCGGTCCAGTCGAGGCACGGCCGGCAGAAGGCGCGGCGCCGCTGCTGCGCCGCGGCGAGATCGAGGCCGAACGTGCTGAGAAAATCGACGCCCTCGGCGGTGACCTCGCCGCCCTCGTCAGCGAGCACGACATGGCCGCGCTCGACCAGGGCGTCGGCCAAGCCGACGCCGAGGCGGCCGGCGAAATGGTCGTAGCAGGTGCGCGCATTGCGCAGCGCCGCGTCGAACTTGCCGGGTGGGCTGCGGCGCGGCGGGCCGTCGGCGGCGACCGCCATGATGACCTCGATCATGCGGCCGACGGCCGGCGTGGCCAGGCGGTAATAGCGATGGCGGCCCTGCTTCTGCGGCACCAGCAGCCGCGCCTCGGTCAACTTGGTGAGGTGCCCGCTGGTGGTCTGCGGCGAGACGCCCGCGGCATAGGCGAGCTCGCCGGCGGTCAGCGAGCGCCCGTCCATCAGCGCGCTGAGCATGTTGGCGCGGGCGGGGTCGCCGACCAGCGCGGCGATTTCGGCGATCTGCACGCTCTCACTCATGGCCCCGATCTTAGCGCCCTCTCCCCACCCCGGCGAACGCCGACGCTTCGGCCGCGGCCGAAGCGTTTCAACGAGACGCAGGCGCGTGCCATCCCCACCTTCGCTGTCTCTGCCGAGCAAACCATCGCGAGGAAGCCGAATGACCCTCACTAAGGCAAACACCGCTTCGTGGACGGCGCGCCGGACGCCTGCGCTGGTGCTTGCGGCCATGTGCCTGGGCGTGCTGCTCGCCCAGCTCGACAGCTTGGTCGTCAACCTCGCCTTGACGCAGATCGGCGCTGCTCTCGACGCCGGCGTGAGCGGCCTGCAATGGGTGCTCGACGCGTACAACCTCGCCTATGCCAGCCTGCTGCTGACCGGCGGAACGCTGGGCGATCTCTATGGGCGGCGGCGCGTGTTCGCCGTGGGCACCGCAATCATCATCGTCGGCACGGCGGTGTGCGGCCTCGCGCCCGATACCGCGATCCTCATCGCCGGGCGCACGCTCACCGGGCTCGGCGCCGCGCTGGTGATACCGAGCTCGCTCGCCATCCTCGCGGTCACCTATGCCGATGCCGACCAGCGCGCTCGGGCGCTCGGCATCTGGGCGAGTTGCAATGGCCTTGCCATGGCCCTCGGCCCGACCATCGGCGGGCTGCTCGTCGATAGCGCCGGCTGGCGCAGCATCTTTCTGCTGACGATCCCCGTTGCCGCGCTCACTCTCGTCATGGCGCTGTGGGCGGTGCCGGAATCGGCGCATCCCGCAGAGCGGCGCCTCGACCTGCCGGGCCAGACGCTGGCGATCATCGGCCTTGGCGCGCTGGCCTTCGCGGCAATCGAGGGCTCGCGCTGGGGCTGGACAGCCGCGCCGATCGTCGCGGGCTTCCTCGCCTTCGCGCTGCTGCTCCCTGTGTTCGTTGCGGTCGAGCGCCGCACCCAAGGCCCGCTGGTGCCGATCGGCCTGTTCCGCCAGCGCACCTTCGTCGCCGCGCTGGCGGTGGCCGGGCTGATGACCTTCGGCATGTACGGCCTGATCTTCCTGCTGCCGATCGAGCTGCAGGTAGCGCGCGGCGACTCGGCCTTCATGGCCGGCGTCGAGCTGCTGCCGCTCTCGCTGGTGTTTCTCGCCGTCTCCAACCTATCGGGCTGGCTCGCCGTGCGCTTCGGCGCGCGCGCGATGATGACCGCCGGCATGGCGGCGATGGGCAGCGGGCTGCTGCTGCTTGCCGCGCTGCCGCCCGGCGCGCCCTATGCCGCGGTCGCCGTGGGGCTCGCCATTATCGGTGTCGGGCTTGGGCTCAACACCGGGCCGGTCAATTCAGTCGCGGTTGCCAGCGTGTCGACGGCGCGCTCCGGCACCGCCTCGGGCCTGGTCAACACCGCGCGCATGATCGGCGCGACGCTCGGCATCGCCGTGCTCGGTGCCGTCTTCGCCGCCTCCGCGGGCCAGTCGCCGGGCGATGCGGCGGCGGTGACGCATGGGCTGCGGATGGCGCTGCTGGTCGGCGCCGCCGGCGAGCTGGCGGGCGCGCTGATCGCGCTCTGCTTCATCCGCGCCGGCGCGCTCCAAGGCCACGCCGCGGCGGAGTGAGCCTACCAGTAGCGGATGCGGCCGGTATCGACGTGGACGAAATCGGAGTGCGGATAGTAGCCGACGCCGCCGGCGCGCAACGACATGGCGGCCGCCCGGACGTAGTGCAAGCCGCGCCCGGGAACGCGGATGTCGACCGCCTTGCCGTCGAGATGCAGGCTGTTCTGCGCCACGCCGTCGGAGAGGCTGGCCAGCATGGCATTGGTCTGCGGCGAGCGGTAGCCGGAGAGGATCTCGAACGGCGCATGCGTGTGCAGGTGCGTTTGCAGGTCGAGCAGCAGGTCGAGGAGCTGCGGGTCGACGGCATGCACCTCGTCGGTGCGGTGATCGCGCAGCAGCCATTCGATGCGCTGCACGGCGTCCGGCAGATAGCGGCCGTCGGCCCAGTAGACCGTGTCGAGCGCTTCGCCGGTGTGAAGATTGCGCAGGGAGACGGCCCGCGGCCGTAGCAGCCGCCGGGCTGCGGCGGCGGGAAAAGTCATGCCGGCGAATGCGGCGGCGGCGGCGAACCCCAGGAATCGCCGACGCCCCGGCGTGACTCGATCCATATCTACCCCCAGCAAAGACATGGCCTACAACAGGTAGCAACTGCCGGTCAGTGTATCTCCCGAATGGTTAACGATTCAATCAGCGATCGTTTCAGTCGCTGTGACAACAATCGGACGCGGTTTGGTCCGTGGCGGGGGCGGGATTGCCGCGCTCGTCGGCATCGCGCGTGGCCAGGGCGGTAGCCAGGCGCAGGTCGCGGGCATAGACGTCGTCGCGGAACTCGACCGCGCCGTCGACATCGACGAAGGCCGTCCAGTACAGCAGATAGACCGGCAGGCTGCGCGGCAGCGGCACCCGCTCGGTCTGGCCGGCGGCGATGACGCGGTCGATATCCTCCTCGGCCCAGCCCGACCGGCCCGACAGCAGGTAAAGGGCGAGCTCGCGCGGGTTCTCCAGCCGGACGCAGCCATGGCTCAGGCTGCGGCTGACGCGCTTGAACAGCGGCCGGCTCGGCGTGTCGTGCAGGTAGACGTCGTAGACGTTGGGCATCTCGAACTTGACGCGGCCGAGCGCGTTGCCGGCGCCGGGCAGCTGCTGCAGCGCCGCGCCGTGGTAGACGTAGTGGTTCCGCTCCAGGTATCTGGGATCGCGCTTGGCCTTGGGCAGGATCTCGTTCTTGACGATCGAGGCCGGGATCGTCCACGCCGGATTGAACAGCACCGCGCTCATATGCGCCCGCATCACCGGGGTCGGGTGATCCTCGGCGCCGACGATGGTGCGCATGACCAGGCGCGGCTCACCGCCCTCGATGGCGGTCAGCGTCGCCGCGGGGACGTTGACCTCGATCCGCGTTTTCGGCCAGTTGCGCGGCAGCTCGCGCCAGCGCTCGAGATTGGCGCGGATCTGCTCCACCCGCGCCGCCGCCGGCACGTTGAGCGCGCGGAAGGTGTCCGGCCCGACGGCGCCGTCGGCGGCGATGCCGTGCTGTGTCTGGAAGCGCCGCACGGCCGCCTCGACCGCCGCATCGAAGCCGCCGGCGAGCGCATCGGCCGGAAGCAAGCCCTCTGCCGCCAGCCGGCGGCGCAGCGCCGCCACGGCCGCGCCGCGGTCGTCGCGCTCGAGCTTGGCGGTGTCGGGGACATGCCGCCAGCCGCCGCCGCCGGCGATGCGGCGATAGCGCGCCAAGGCGTCCTGGAGCCCGCGGTAGCCGGGGTCGGCCGGGGCAAGGCCGGCGAGGACGGCGCCGACATCGCCGGCGATGGCGCGGTCGAGCGCGGCGCCGGCATCGAAGGCGGGCGCGGCGAAGGCCCAGTCGGCCTCGACCTCGCTCGCCTGCACCCGGCCGCGCGCCAGCGCCGTCGCGTAGCGCAGGAAGGCGTCGGTGAGCAGCAGCTCGCGCTGCTCGGGCCGAATCGCGGGCACCGCGAAGGCGGCGGGGTCGAGCCCGTGCTCGGCGGCGCCGCCCAGCGCCTGCAACAGCGCCGCCTCGCGCTTGGGCTCGGTCACCCAGAGCGGCGCGAAATCATGGGCTTGGTAGAGATGTAGCAGCGCCCCACGATCCAGCGGCCGGCCGTCGAGGCGCAGCCCGCCCTCGGCAACGAGCAGGCCGCGCAGATCGGGCGTCGTCTCCTGCGCACCGGCCGGCGCGGACAGCACCGCACCGGCAGAGACCATGACGACGAAGATCGCGTAAAGGACTGGGCGCATCGGCAGAGAAAACATCGCGCGCTGGTTATACAGCTTTTTACGCGAATTTGCGCCAGTCCTATTTCGCTATTCGCGTCAAAGAATCGATGATTGGCGCGCCATGACGGCTTGCTGTCGCGCGGGCCCGTGCCAATCCGCGGCGGAGGATGGCCCTCAGCCCCACATTTCGCGCGCGGTGTCGACGACGAGGCGCAGCTTGGCGATCTGCTCGTCCGTGGTCAATGCGTTGCCCTCGAGCGTCGAGGAGAAGCCGCATTGCGGACTGAGGCAGAGTTGATCGAGCGGGACATATTTCGCTGCCTGATCAATGCGGCGCTTGAGCTCGTCCTTCTTCTCCAGAGCGCCCTTCTTGGTGGTGACGAGGCCGAGCACGACGGTCTTGCCCCTGGGCACGAAGCGCAGCGGCTCGAACCCGCCCGAGCGCGCATCGTCGTATTCGAGGAAGAAGCCGTCGACCTTGAGCTCGCCGAACAGCGCTTCGGCGACATGGTCGTAGCCGCCCGAGGCGACCCAGGAGGAGCGGAAATTGCCGCGGCACATATGCGTGCACACGGTCATGCCGGCGGGCTTCTTGGCGAGCGCGGCGTTGATCAGGCGGATATAGGTCAGGTGCTGGCTCTCGCCGGTGCCGCCGAGCTTGGTGATGTAGTCGCGCTGCGTCGGGTCGTTGAGATAGGCGAGGCTGGTGTCGTCGAGCTGAAGATAGGTGCAGCCGAGCTTGCCCAGCGCCGCGATCTCGTCGGCATAGACGCGGCCGAGATCGTCCCAGAACGGGTCGAGGCCGGGATAGACCTTGTCGTCGATCGCGGCGCGGCCGCCGCGGTAATGCATCATGCTCGGCGAGGGGATGGTGAGCTTCGGCGTCGCCGTGGCGACCGATTTCAGGAAGGTGAACGCGTCGGCGAAGATCGGCCGCTCGAGCGTGAGCTTGCCGGTGATGCGCAGCGCCGCCGGGGTGAACTCGATGTCGCCCTTCTCGTTGTGGAATCTGACCGTGAGATTGTCCTGCACCTTGGTGACGCCGCCGACCTGGTAGAGGAAATCCATGTGCCAGGAGGCGCGGCGGTATTCGCCGTCGGTGACGCCTTCGAGGCCGATCTCCTCCTGCATCTTCACCGCCTTGGCGATGGCGTCGTCCTCGATCCCGCGCAGCGCCGCGGCGGCGAGGCGGCCCGCCTTGTGGTCCTCGCGCGCCCGCAGCAATTCCTTGGGCCGCAGCAGGCTGCCGACATGGTCGGCGCGGAAGGGCGGCGTGGTGCGCGGCGCCATGGTCTCCTCCCCTATTGCGTGCGCAAGCGAGCTTACGCCGTCCTCCGCCGATTTCGAAGCCCGCTCTTGCTTGCAATCCCCTTGGTCGGCTCGCGCGAGGATCACTCCGTCAGCTCGAACGCGTCGCTCTGAATCGCCACGGAAGGCGAGCTATCGCCGAGCAACGGCGGAACCGGCGCCGCACGGCGCCGTTCGCGAAGCGATGCGGGGGCGGTTTCTCATGGCGACGAGTGCGCTCCTGGCGGCGATGACCTTCGCCTTGCCAGCCGGCGCCACGATGCGCTGCAGCAATGCCCTCGTCGACGGCCGCGTCATCGTCCAGGGGCCGCTCTTCAGCACGCTGGGCCAGGCCTGCTCGGTCCCCATCATTGCGGGCGGCGCGGGGCTCACGGTGATCGAGCGGGCGCGGTTCGCGGGCAACGTCCTCATTCTGTCGCCGCCCTTCGCCGTCGCGCCGCAGCGCGTCGTGGTCGTGGAGCAGCGCTTCGCGCGCTCCACCACGGTGCTGGTGCTCTCGCCGGGTTTCGCCGCGCGGCCCGTGGTCCCCTTCACAACGGCGCCCGGCCTCGCCTTCGCACCATCCATCCGCACCACCACAGGAAGCATCGCGCCGCTCACCACCTTCTCCAACAGCCAGCCGCTCGCCGGCAGTGTCGTCGTCACGCGGCCGAGTACGGTGGTGGTCAGACCATCGAGCGGCATGATGGTCCGGCGGCGCTGAGCCGGTGCGCGCCGCCTGATCGAAATTGGCGATCGTCAGAGGGAGCGCTGCCGAGCAACCTCGAAGCATGCGCGCAACGACAACAAGGGTTCCGAATCATAGCGCTATGCAGCGGAGATCCGTCTGCGATATCTTATCCGTCTGCGCGCCGATTGCCGCGGACCATTCGAGAGCTTGCCGCGCGCCAAGCGTTCTTCATGCGGGGCGCGGCGGCGCAATCGCCGGCGCGATGATGCGATGGGCCCTCGCGAGCGATTGGTGATAGGGGCGGTGCTGCTGAATGCGCTCGGCATAGGCCTCGTTTCCTGCACGCCCGCCGAAACTGCCGCTCCCTATTCCTCGTACGGCGGCTACTATGGCTATCCACCCGGTTACTACTACCCACCCGCTTACGGATCCTTCGATTTCGCCTATGGGAGTCCGTGGTGGGGAAGCCCGTGGTGGTGGGACAGGCCGTTCTTCGACCGGCCGTTCTTCGACGGGCGCGTGCCGCACCGCAGATTTACACAGCAGCCCCAGGCCCCTCCTGCGCCGCAGGCGCCGAGCCACGGCACTGCCGCAGGGCCCGGTTTCCTCGGCAATGCAACGCGAGCGCAGCCTCAAGCCTCGCCTCCGGCGAACGGTGGGGCGCAGAGCGGCAGCACTGGGGGAAGGCGGGGCTTCCTCGGCAACGCGTTGCGCCAGCGCCATTGATGCTCCGGACTTGAAGGCGCAGTAATTCCTTTCGATCAGAATCCGAACCGCAGGCTTGCCTGAACCGTGTGCGCTCGCAGACCCGCCTTCATTGAACCGGCGGTCGCGGTGATCGGCGTACCAGCGATGGTCAGCGTGCCGGAGCCGCCTGATCTCACTTCGCCAAGGTCGAGATACTCGTAACCAAGGTCGATCACCATGTTCGGCGCGATCGGAATCCCGACACCCGCGCCGGCGCCCCAGGCGAAGCTGTAGTGCGTGTCTCCGGCGAAACTGACGGGTCCAAAGCCCGGCACCGTTCCGCTCATTGCTCCCATATGGTTGCGCGAGCGTCCTACGCCTGCCATCAGGTAGGGCTGGTAGGTGAGCGGCACTCCCAGCACGCGCGCGACATCGAGATAGCCGTTGAACATCACCGGGATCGCATCGATCTTAGCGCTCATCCCCTGCAGCGGCGTGAAAGCGCCAGCGCTCGTGCTGCCGTCATGGAACTTGAGGTTGGTGATGCCGGCTCCTGTCACATCGGCCCAGAACATGGGCGAGAAGCGATAGCCGATGCCGCCGCCGAAAATGGGCGAGGTGTTGCTCTTGCCTTTGAGCTCTTCGCCCGGACCCAGCACGGCATTCGGATCGTTCGAGTTGACGTCGCTGAACGTCATATCCGTGCCGAAGGCGGCGCCGGCCATGCCTCTGAGGTAAATCCCGGGGTAGTAGATGCCTGCCCCAGGGTAGAACATGCCTTGAGCCATCGCCGGCAAGGCGCCAAGGCCGAGAGCGACCGCCGCTGCCGTGCAAGACAGAGCCCTTGCGTTCCGGGTCCATGATGGGGCGCGCGTGCCGAGCGCCGCGTGCCGTCCACGGACCCGCCCCACAGCCGTCATCGATATGATCGCCTCCGCCCTGCCGACCGGCGGTCGCTCGGTCAGCACCTCGAATTTTTCACCGGCACCCGGGCCAGCGAGTCTGGCAACCGCCGCAGCGCGGAGTAAACCGCGCCCGTCTCGCCGGGTTCCACTGCTGCATTATCGGCTTCGCGGGAAACACCGGTTGATCGTTGCCGTTTCGACGCGAGCGTTTGGAGTGCGCAGCGACCGGCGGAACCAGCGGCCCAGCGCACAATCGGCGGCCGACAGCGCGTGACAGGCGATGTCGCTACTTCCGCCTGGCCTCGTGGACCTGGAGGTTGGCGAGCGCGACGCGCAGCACCGGCACGGCGACGCCGCGCCGCTCGCCGCGGCGCACGAGGTCGCCGATGATGTGGTCGTGCTCGGTGGCGCCGCCGGCGACGAGGTCGCGCATCATCGACGCCGAGAAGGTCGAGCCGCGCGTGGTCAGCATCTTGCGCGTGCGCTCAAGCGCCTCCTTGGTCGGGGGATGGCCATCGGCGGACGCCACGCGCTCGCATTCGCCGAGCGCCTCGAGCATCAGCCACTCGCCCGAGGGCGCCGCCAGGATCTCGCCGATATTGGCGCGCGTCAGCGTCGTCGCCGTCGCCAGCGACGCCAGCATGACGAACTTGTCCCACATCGCCTGCACGATGTTGTCGCTCAAGGTAGCGTTGACCTTGGTCTTGGCGAAGATCTTGGCGATGGCATCGCAACGCGCCGAGCGCTCGCCCGACACCTCGCCGAAGGCGAGCCACTCCAGCGGCCCGTTGTGGCGCACCTCGCCCGACGGCTCGAGCACCACGCCGATGCCGCAGGCGCCGCCCAGCACGCGCGCGGCGCCGAAGCGGCCGCTCAGCACCGCCATGTGGTTGATGCCGTTGAGCAGCGGCAGCACGGCACCGTGCGGCCCGAGCGCCGGCGCGATCGCGTCGACGGCGCTGTCGAGGTCGTAAGCCTTGGCGGAGAGCAGCACGAGATCGAACGGCTCGCGCACCTCGCCGGCGAGCAGCGTCTTCACCGGGCGCTCGATGTCGCCGAGCGGGCTGCGCACGACGAGGCCGCGCTCGGCCAGCGCGCGCGCCCGGCCCGGCCGCACGAGAAAGGTCACGTCGGCGCCGCCCTCGACGAGCCGGCCGCCGTAATAGCCGCCGATGGCGCCGGCGCCGAGCACCAGAATCCGCATGACCAGCCTCCGTGGCATTTTCCTTTGCCGCATGCTAGCGGTGCTGCGGCAGGAAGCCAGCGCGAAAACGCCGGGACCGGGCGGCATTTCCGCCGCTCGCCCAGAGAGGAAGGCCATGCAGTACCGGGATATCAAGGGCGCGCGCGTGCCGGCGCTGGGCCTCGGCACCTGGCAGCTCGGCGGCCGCGGCTGCTTCGAGACGGTGCGCCATGCGCTCGACCTCGGCTACCGCCACATCGACACGGCGCAGATGTACGGCAACGAGACCGAGGTGGGCTGGGCGATCCGCGAATCCGGGCTCGATCGCGATGCGATCTTTCTCACCACCAAGCTGGCGCCCGGCAACCTCGCCGCTGCCGCCGTGCGACGTACCACCGAGGAAAGCCTGCGCCGCCTCGCCACCGATCATGTCGACCTGCTGCTGATCCATTGGCCGACCGGCGAGGCGCCGCTGGGCGAGACGCTCGGCGCGCTCGCCGCCTTGCGCGACGCCGGCAAGGCGCGCCACATCGGCGTCAGCAATTTCAACGTCGCGCTGCTGCAGGAGGCGATCGCGACACACGGCGCCGACCTCTTCTGCAACCAGGTGGAATATCACCCCTTTTTGTCGCAGCGCGCCGTGCTCCCTGCGGTGCGGCGCCACGGCATGATGCTCACCGCCTACTCGCCGCTGGCGCGCGGCCGCGTCCAGCGCGATCCGGCGCTCGCCGCCATCGCCCGCAAATACGCCAAGTCGGCGGCGCAAGTGGCGCTGCGCTGGCTGCTCGACCAGGACGGCGTCGCCGCGATCCCCAAATCGGCGAGCCGCGCGCATCTCGCCGCCAATCTCGACATCTTCGATTTCACGCTGAACCCTGAGGACCGCGCCGCGATCGACGCGCTCAGCGATAGCTACCGCGTCGTCGACCCCGCCGGCTGGGCGCCCGATTGGGATCCGCCGTGAGGCTGTGGCGATTTTGCGTCTCCACTTGCCTGAATGGTCGGTGTTTCTAAAAGGGAGGTAGCAATGATCCGCAAGTCATTCTGGTCGATTGCCGTCGTTCTCTTCGCCTGCTCCGCCGCGCGGGCCGACGATATTCGCCGGGTCGTGACCGAGCTCGACGACAACAACAAGGCGATCGTGCTGTTCGACAGCCGCCTGGCGCTCAATCCGGCGCCGGGGCCCTACCCCTTCACATCGACCAATTTGTGGATCACCGATTCATATCCGCCGGGGCTTTCGTCCAAGGAGACCGCCAACCGGCCGCTCGGCGTGTCGCCGCCCGAGAACGGCACCAAATTCCGCGTCGTCGAGTTCCCGCCGCTCGATCCGGCGACGGAAGCGAAGATGGACCCGAACCTGGTGATGAAAGGGGTCAATCCGGCGCCGGCCCGGGGCCTTCCGGTGAAGCATCCGATGATGCACCGCACGCGGACGCTCGACTACGCGGTTGTCTTGTCCGGCGAGATCGACATGATGCTCGACGACATCGTGGTCCACGTCAAAGCGGGCGATGTCGTGGTCCAGCAGGCAACCAATCACGGCTGGGTCAATCGCGGCACGCAACCCTGCCGCATGTTGTTCGTGCTGATGGATTCGAAGGAGCCGTGATTCCCGGCGTTGCCCTGAGCTGTTTTGGCAGGAGGAACGGTTGAGCTGCTGCGATGAGTCGACGGCGTGCTGGGACGGCAAGGGGCTGCATCGGCGCAGCGTGCTGCAGGGCGCGGCGGTGCTGGCGGGCGTGCTCGCCGGGTCGGCCGGCGCGGCGCATGCGCAAGGCAAGCGCGTCAAGCTCGCCTTTTGCAGCCAGCTGCTCTGCATCATCCCCTATGAGGTCGCGCGCTCCGGCGACCATTTCCAGAAGGAGGGGCTCGCGGTCGAACTCGTCTACACGCGCGGCGGCAACGCGGCGATGCAGGCGCTGGTCGGCGGCGCCGTCGATTACGCCGCGACCTCGCTCGACGTCGCGCTCCAGGCCTATGCCCACGGCGCGGCGATCAAGCGCTTCGCCGCCACCGGCCGCCTGCCGCTCTTCGCCGTGGCGACGGCGCCCAAGCGCGCCGCCGACATCGCCGGGCTCAAGAACCTCGAGGGCCGGACAATCGGCATCTCCGCCCTCGGCAACGCCGATCACGCGCTGGCGCTCTATCTCCTCAAGAAGGCCGGCGCCGATCCGGCCAAGGTGAGATTCGCCACGCTCGGCACGAACATCCTCGAGGCGCTGCGCCAGGGCCAGGTCGATGCCGGGCTGGTGCAGGAGCCGGCGCTGACGCTGGTGAGCCGCGCCGGCGGCCGCGTGCTCGCCAATCTGATGGACGAGGCCGATGCGCAGCGCTTTCTCGGCGGCGACTACGAGTTCATGGGCGTCGCGGTGCGCGAGGCGGAGCGCGAGCGGCGGCGCGACGAGATGGCAGCGCTCGCGCGGGCGCTTAAAAGCGCGCTCGCGGCGACGCAGGCGGTGTCGCCCGACGATCTCGTCACGGCGCTACCGCGCGAGACGCTGATCGGCGCCGATCTTGGCGAGCTGCGCGGCATCCTCGCACGCTATCGCGGCTCGCTCTACCCGACCGGCATCGCCCTGAACCGCGCGGCCGAGGATCGGGTAGCGGACTCGCTGAAGGAAGCCGGCCTGCTCACCCCCGATTTCGACGCGAGCGGGCTCTACGACACCTCGATCGCCGGAGGCTGAGTGCTCCGCGTCGCCGGGCTGTCGCTCGCTTACGACGAGACCACGCCGGTCCTCGAGGATGCGAGCCTCGCCATCGACGCCGGCAGCTTCGTCAGCCTGGTCGGCCCGTCCGGCTCGGGCAAGAGCAGCCTGCTGCGCGCCATCATGGGTCTCGAGCGGCCCACGGCCGGGCGCATCGAGACCGATCTCGGCATGCGCGAGATCGGCATCCTCTTCCAGGACGACGCGCTGCTGCCGTGGCGCAGCGCCGTCGAGAACGTGGCGCTGGGCCTGCGGCTGCGTGGCGATGGTCGCGCGGACACCGTGGCGCAGGCGGAGAGCTGGCTGGCGCGGCTCGGCCTCAGCGGTCTCGGCGACCGCTATCCGCGCGCGCTGTCGGGCGGGCAGCGCAAGCGCGTCGCGCTGGCGCAGGTGCTGGCGCTGAAGCCGCGGCTCTTGCTGATGGACGAGCCCTTCGCCTCGCTCGACGCCATCACCCGCGTGCGCGTGACGCAGGATTTGCTGGCGCTGGTCGAATCCCAGCACATGACGGTGCTGCTGGTGACGCACGACCTCGAGGAGGCACTGGCCCTGTCCGATGTCGTCTACCTGCTGTCGCACGGGCCGCGCGCGCACATCTCGCGGCGCTACGACGTGCCGATTGCGCGGCCGCGCGACGTGGTGACGGCGCGCACCGATCCCGCCTTCGCGCCGCTGCTCGCGGCGCTGTGGCGCGACCTCCAGCGCGAAGTCGCGGGCGAGACGGTCGCCGCATGAGGCGCGCGCTCGACCGCGTCTGGCTGCGCCAGCTGGCGGCGCTCCTCGTGTTCCTGGGGGTGTGGGAGGCGGCGGGCCGCGCCGGCCTGTTGAACCCGCTTTACGTCCCCGAGCCCTCGGCGGTGGCGGCGGCGCTGGTCGAGCTGTTCGGCACCGGCACGATCTGGCCGCATCTCGCCGCGACCTTCGCCGCCGCGATCGCCGGCCTCCTGCTCGGGCTTGCCGTCGGCACGGTGCTCGGCATTCTCGCCGCGCTGGTGCCGTTCGTCGCCGAGATCGTCGAGCCGTTCATGATCCTGCTCAACGCCGTGCCGCGCGTCGTGCTGGCGCCGCTCTTCGTCATCTGGTTCGGCATCGATCTCGGCTCCAAGATCGCGCTCGCCTTCATCCTCGTCGCGGTGCTGATCTTCTTCACGGTGTATACGGGCATCCGGCAGGTCGACCGGCGGCTGGTCGAGCGCGTCGTCACGCTGGGCGGCGGCCGCGGCGCCTTGCTGCGCGAGGTCTATCTCCCATCGCTGGTCGCGTGGCTCCTGGGCCAGCTCAAGGTCGCCGTGGGCTTTGCCTTCACCGGCGCCGTGGTCGGCGAGTTCGTCGCCGCCAGCCGCGGCTTGGGATACCTGCTGTCCTTCGCGCAGAGCACCTACAACGCCGCGCTGATGCTGGCGCTGGTCCTGCTCATCGTCGGCTTCGTGCTGCTGATCTTCGCGCTCGCCGGGCGGCTCGAGCGCCGCCTGCTGCGCTGGCGCGGCTGAGCTCGCGGCTATTTCTCGGCCTTCTCCGTCTCGAGCTTCTCGATCAGGCTCGGCAGCACGCGCAGATCATAGCCCTTGATCGCCGCCTCGGCGACCAGCTTGAGCGCGCTCTCGTCGTTGAACAGCACGCGGCTCGCCGCCCACATGAGATAGCAGCGTGTGCCGCTGCGGCAATGCGCCAGCACCGGCTGCGGGCTGCGCAGCAGCATCCGCTCGAACTCTGCCACCTGCGCCCGGGTGATGTTGCCGGTGGTCACCGGCTGATAGCGGTACTCGAGGCCGGCCTTCTTCGCCTCGGCCTCGGCCGCGGCGTGATCGAGCTGACCCGGCTCTTCATTGTCGGGGCGGTTGTTGATGATGGTGCCGAAGCCGGCCTTGGCGATCTCGGCGATGTCCGCCTTGCTGATCTGGCCGGCGACGCTCAGGGATTGGTTGATCTGCGTCGACTGCATGTCGCGCCTCCTTCATGTGCCATATCCATAGCACAGTGGACGCGATCGCGCACGGCGACGCGCCATAACCTGCACTCGATACTCAGCGGCCGCGCAAACGGCCCCTTTACCAGAATTGCCACCAAGCCGACTTGTGCTTCCGCGGCGGCACGTGGCTGTCGTGGCAATCTACGCAGAGAAGGAAATACCGCCCGCTCCGGGTCACCCAACAAAGCGTCATCGCCGGAATGCTTTTATTGCAGACGTCGCAATGCTCGTGGTCCCACGCGCGCGGCTCAACGGTGAATCGGGCGGCGTCATAGGCGGAGCCATCGTACCGCATGACGACCCGATGTCCGCCCGGCACGGGATACCACCGGCTGCCGCCCATGCGCCGTTGCGTCTCAGCGATGACCGGATCGGGACCGGTTCCGTCAGGAGCAAACGTCACCAGCGCCGCAAGCGCGGGAATCCGGCTCTCCATCCAAGGAAATGTCGGAAGTTGGGCTCGGTCTTCTTCGGTCATCGGTCGATCCACGCCTGCGGGCTACCGAACTCTTATTCGGCAATGTTTTCCGAATGGTTAGCCGCAGGCAGGAATTGCCGCGCTGGTCACCCGCTCGACGCCGGCCACCTGCATCTGGCGCATCGCGGCGGCGAGCGAGCCGTCGAGGTCGATGGCGCGGCAGGCGTCCTCGATCAGCACGGCAGCGAATCCCTCGCGCCGCGCATCGACCGCCGAGTAGTGGACGCAGAAATCGGTGGCGAGCCCGACCAGGAACACGCGCGCGAAGCCGCGCTCGCGCAGATATCCGCCGAGGCCGGTGGTGGTGCGGCGATCGTTCTCGCAGAAGGCCGAGTAGGAATCGATCTCGCGGCGGAAACCCTTGCGCACCACCATCTCGGCGCGCGGCAGATGGAGGCGCGGATGAAAGGCGGCACCGGGCGTATCCTGAACGCAATGGTCGGGCCATAGCGTCTGCGCACCGTAGGGCAGCTCGATGGTCTCGAAGGGCTTTCGGCCCGGGTGCGCGCTGGCGAAGGAACCGTGGCCGCGCGGGTGCCAATCCTGCGTCATCACCACATGTCGGAAGCGCTCGCCGAGCCCGTTCACCACTGGCACGACCTCGTCGCCCGTGGGCACGGCGAGCGCGCCGCCGGGGCAGAAGTCGTTCTGGACATCGACGACGAGGAGTACGTCTTTCTCGCCGGGACGCATGATCCGCTCCTTTGCCATTGCCCAAAGCCCCTCATGCATGTGGCGCGGACGCCTCGCCGCTGCAACAGTCTGACGGGCGCGAAGCGTCGGTCGAAGAACACAACGTCGTCGATCCAGATTGCAGGGCTTGCCTTGCGCGCGAAGGGATTGCAGCCTATGAGCACGTCTCGGCACGGCGGGAGGGACATATGCCGGCATGGCCGTATCGCAAGGGCGTGCACGATCTGGGCAGCGGCTGCTACGCCTATCTGCAGCCCGACGGCACCTGGGGCTGGAGCAATGCCGGGCTCGTCGCCGATCAGGGCGAGACCCTGCTGGTCGACACGCTGTTCGACCTCCGATGCACGCGCGATATGCTGGCGGCATTGCGCAGCGCGGTGCCGGCGGCGGCACGCATCGGCACGCTCGTCAACACCCATTCCAATGGCGACCATACCTTCGGCAACCAGCTCATCGAGGGCGCGCAGATCATCGCCTCGCGCGCCTGCGCCGAGGAGATGAGGGAGCGCCCGCCGGCGGAGCTCGCGGGCATGATGCGCAACTGGCGCTCGCTCGGCCCCGGCGCCGCGTTTTTCCACGAAGTGATGGGCACGCGCTTCGATTTCGAGGGCATCGCGCTGACGCTGCCGACCCGCACCTTCGAGCGCGAGCTCGGCTTGCGCGTCGGCGGCAAGGAAATCCGCCTTATCGAGGTCGGGCCGGCGCATACCGGCGGCGACACCGTCGTCTACGTGCCCGCCGACAAGACCGTGTTCACCGGCGACATCCTCTTCGTCAAGGGGCATCCGGTGATCTGGGCGGGGCCGATCGGCAATTGGATCAAGGCGTGCCGGCGCATCCTCGATTGGGACATCGAGACGGTGGTGCCCGGCCACGGGCCGATCACCGACAAGGCCGGCGTACGGGCGATGCTGCGCTATCTCGAATATCTGCGCGACGAGGCGCGGCAGCGCTTCGATGCCGGCATGGGCTACGAGGCGGCGGCGCGCGACATCTCGCTGGCGCCCGTCGCCGACTGGACCGATCCCGAGCGCATCGTCGTCAACGTCCACGCCCTCTATCGCGAGTTCGCCGCCGACAAGGCGCCGCCCGACGCCATGGCGCTGTTCGCGGCGATGGGGCGCTACCACGACGAGCGCAAGCGGCGCGCCGTCTGAACGCTTACCCGTTCAATTTGATGCTTTTCGATTTGTCTCGGCGGCGCGCTCGACCTACCTTGCGCGCGCGCCACAGCCGCGAGGAGCACGCCTGATGATTGCCACCCGACGCAAACGGACTTTGTCGCGACGCACTGTACTCGGCTTCGGCGCCGCCGCGGGGCTACTGCCCGCCGCCGCCTGGGCCGAGAGCGAGCCGCTCAAGGTGGGCTTCCTTACCGTCAGCACCGGCCCGCTTGCCGCTGGCGGCAAGCAGATGGAAGAGGGGTTGACGCAGTTCCTCAAGGAGCGCGACGGCACGCTCGCCGGCCGCAAGATCGAGCTCATCACCGCCGACACCGGCGGCCAGCCCGGGCAGGCCAAGACCAAGACGCAGGAGCTGGTCGAGCGCAGCAACGTCCAGGTCGTCATCGGCCCGCTCGCGACCTACGAGGCGCTGGCGATCGACGATTACCTGCGCCAGGGGCAGGTGCCGCTGATCACGCCGACCTCGGCGGCGTCGCTCGACCTGCGCGGCGGGCGCGAGGTCAATCCCTGGGTCGTCCACGCCGTCGGCACCGCGCCGCAAGTGACGCATCCGCTCGGCGAATACGCGGCCAAGACGCTGGGATACAAGCGCGTGGCGACGATCGCCGACGATTTCACCTACGGCCACGAGGGCGTCAGCGGCTTTCAGCGCAGCTTCGAGGACAATGGCGGCCAAATCGTGCAGAAGCTGTGGTCGCCGCTCAGCGCCACCGATTACGGCACCTTCATCGCGCAGATCAAGCGCGACGTCGATGCGGTCTATATCGGCTTTGCCGGCGTCAACGGGCTGCGCTTCCTGAAGCAGTACGCGGAATACGGGCTGCACGACAAGATCCCCGTCCTCGGCAACACCACCAGCACGGACGAAGGCATCCTGCGCGTCATGGGCGACGAGGCGCTCGGCGTCGTCACCGCCGGCTGGTACGCCGCCGCGCTGCAGAGCCCGGACAATTTCCGCTTCGTCGATGCCATCCGCGTCGCCTATGGCCACGACCCCGGCTTCTACACCGCCGGCACCTACACCGCCGGGCTATTCCTCGAGAACGCGCTCACCGCGCTCAAGGGCGACACCTCGAACCCGGAGGCGCTGCGCGACACCCTGCGCAAGACCTGGATCGTGGCAGGCCCGATCGGCTCGATCAAGCTCGATGGCTACGGCACGCCCATCCTCGACGTGCATATCCGCAAGGTGGAGCGCCGCAACAACCGGCTGGTCAACGCCATCGTCACCACCTACCACGACGTCAGCCAGTTCTGGAAATATGATCAGCGGCAATTCCTCGCCGACCCGCCCTATTCGCGCGACTACCCGCCGGCGAAGCATCTCGAATAGGCGGCGCTCGACCGTGGGCGCGCCGCCTTGGGAGGCTGCCGTCCAGAGCCGGAAGCTGCCCCTTAACCTACTGAGGGCCAAAGAAGATTGCTCGGCGAGCGGAGTTTGCGCTAGTTTGGAAGGGCTTCAAAAGTACCGCCCACCGGGAGGGCGCGCCGCCGAGCCACGGAGGTTCCAATGTCGAAGCAGGTGCAGTCGCGGCGCCTCACCGTTCCCGAGATCGCCCAGCGCAAGGGCGGCGAGAAGATCGTCTGCCTCACCGCCTACACCGCGCCGATGGCGGCGCTGCTCGACGCGCATGTCGATTTGCTGCTGGTCGGCGATTCCGTGGGCATGGTCCTGCACGGCCTCCCCACCACGGTCGGCGTCACGCTGGAGATGATGATTCTGCATGGCCAGGCGGTGATGCGCGGCGCCTCGCATGCGCTCGTCGTCGTCGACCTGCCCTTCGGCAGCTATGAGCGCAGCCCCCTTCAGGCGCATAAATCGTCGGTGCGCATCATGCGCGAGACCGGCTGCCAGGCGGTCAAGGTCGAGGCCGGCGAGGGCATCGCCGAGACCATCGCCTTCCTGGTGCAGCGCGGCATTCCCGTCGTCGGCCATGTCGGCTTGCGCCCGCAGGCGGCCAATGTCGAGGGCGGCTTCAAGGCCAAGGGCCGCACCGCCGCCGAGCGCGAGCGCGTGCTGGCCGAGGCGCAGGCCGCCGATCAGGCCGGCGCCTTCGCCCTCGTCGTCGAGGGCGTCGCCAGCGACCTCGCCGACGAAGTCACGCGCGCCGTCGCCGCGCCGACCATCGGCATCGGCGCCTCGCCCGGCTGCGACGGCCAGATCCTCGTCACCGACGACATGCTCGGCCTGTTCGACTGGACGCCGAAATTCGTGCGCCGCTACGGCAAGCTGCGCGAAGTGATCGCCGACGCGGTGGCCGCCTACGCCAAGGACGTGCGTGCCGGCGAGTTCCCCGGCGAGGCCGAGCTCTACAAATTGCGTGCGCGGTAGACGGCGTCGGAAAAATTTTCGCGCCCAGTGTCGAAATCGCCGCTGCCGGCGCGTCATGGCATCGAGCGACGCATTTGCGCTCGATTGAGACCGAAAGGGTGACCGCCATGAACTACACGATCCTGATCTATGAGACTTCAGCCGATTTCGCCCGGCGCATCGATCCCGATGCCAAGAAGCGCGAGGCCTATTGGGCGGAGTGGCCGCCCTATTCGAAGGCGCTGAAGGATGCCGGCGTGTTCGTCGGCGGCGCCGGGCTGCAGCCGCCGGCGACGGCGACGCTGCTCAAGCTGCGCGACGGGCAGCGCCACGTGCAGGACGGGCCCTATGCCGACACCAAGGAGCAGCTCGGCGGCTTCTTCATCATCGACGTGCCCGACCTCGACACCGCGCTCGACTGGGCGGCGCGCATCCCGCACGCGCCGGGACGCGTGTTCGAAGTCAGGCCGAACCTGCCGATGCCCAATCCGCCGCCGACGCGGTGAGGGTCGGCGTGGACGCGCGCCGCGCCGTCGAGTCCGCGGCGCGCGATTCCTATGGCCGGCTCTTGGCCTTCCTCGCCGCGCGCTCGCGCGACGTGGCGGCGGCGGAGGACGCGCTGGGTGACGCCTTCCGCGCCGCGCTCGAGCATTGGCCGCGCACGGGCGTGCCGGAGAAGCCCGAGGCATGGCTGCTCACCGCGGCGCGGCGGCGGCTGACCGACGGCGCCCGCCACGCCCGCGTGCGGGCCGATTCCGTACCGACACTGCTCGCGGTGACCGAGGAGGCGCAAGCGGTGGCGAGCACCGAGACGATGTTTCCCGACGAGCGGCTCGCGCTGCTCTTCATCTGCGCGCATCCGGCGATCAACGCCGCTTCGCGCACGCCGCTGATGCTGCAGACCGTGCTCGGCCTCGACGCGGCCCGCATCGCCTCGGCGTTTCTCGTGCAGCCGGCGGCGATGGGGCAGCGCCTCAGCCGTGCCAAGGTCAAGATCCGCGATGCCGGCATCGCCTTCGCCGTGCCGGAGGCGAGCGAGCTGGCGCCGCGCCTCGACGCCGTGCTGGAGGCGATCTACGCCGCTTATGGCAGCGGCTGGGACGATGTCGCCGGCGCCGATCCGCGCCGCAAGGGCCTCGCCGCCGAGGCGATCGATCTCGGCCGCCTGCTGTTGCGGCTGCTGCCCCGCGAGCCGGAAGCGCAGGGGCTGCTCGCGCTCATGCTTCATTGCGAGGCGCGGCGCGCGGCGCGGCGCAGCGCGAGCGGCGCCTATGTGCCGCTCTCCGAGCAGGACGTGGCGCTGTGGTCGCAGCCGCTGATCGCCGAGGCGCAGCGTCTTCTCGCCACGGCCGAGAGCGCCGGCCGCATCGGGCATTTCCAGCTCGAGGCGGCGATCCAGTCGATGCATGCGCGCCGCGCCTGGACCGGCGGCACCGATTGGGAGGCGATCGCGCTGCTCTACGAAGGGCTGGTGCGGCTCGCGCCCACCATCGGCGCGCTGGTCGGCCGCGCCGCCGCCCTCGCCGAGGCGCGCGACGCCGCCACCGGCTGGGCGCTGCTGCAGATGATCCCGGCCGAGGCGGTCGCCAGCTACCAGCCCTACTGGGCGCTCGCCGCGCACCTGCTGCAGCGCCGCGGTCGCGCCGACGAAGCCGCCGCCGCCTACGACCGCGCCATCGGCCTGTGCGAGGACGCGGCCATGCGCGAGTTCCTGGCGCGGCAGCGCGAGCGCTGAAGGCTAGGCGCGCTCGCCGGCGATCGGGAAGATGAGGCAGGTGGCGGTGCCGTGGGCGTAGAGCTTGCCGTCGGCGCCGGTGAGCCGCGCTTCCGAGGTGGCGATGCGCGCGCCGACGCTGATGGTGCGGCCCTCGCAGGTGACGAGGCCGGTCGTGGCGGACATCGGCCGCACGTAATTCACCTTGAGTTCAACCGTGGTATAGGCGAGGCCGGGCTTCAGCGTGGTGTGGACGGCGCAGCCCAGCGCCGAATCGAGCAGCGTCGCGGCGAAGCCGCCATGCACGGTGCCGAGCGGGTTGTAGTGGAACTCGGCTGGCATCGCCGCGAATACGGCGAGACCGTGCTCGAAGCGCACCGGGTGGAAATCCAGCAGCACGCCGATCGGCGGCACGCGCGCGCCGTCGCCGAGCGCATGGCGCAGATAGTCGAGCCCGCTCATCGCCGCGAACGCGCGCAGATCGGGCACCGGCTCGCTCCAGCTGATGGTGCGGCTGCGACTCTCCGCGGTCATCGCGTCCTCCCGAGCGCGGCGCGGCGGAACCAGACGCCGGAGGCGATGGCGCTCGACAGCAGCACGCCGTAGGTGACGAGCGCGGCGGCGAGCGCGGCGAACACCCAGCCGAGCGAGCCGGTGAGGCGCAGCGCGAGCCAGCCGCCGCCGATGGCGATGATGAGGCGGATGAATCCGGCGAAGAGCGGCCACAGCAGGCGGCCGGCGCCCTGCGAGGCGAAGTAGAGCGAGAGGCCGAGGCCGAAGAAGCCGTAAGCCGGGCCGACGCTGCGCAGATAGGCGGCGCCGGCGGCGAGCATGCGCGGGTCGTCGCCGAAGAGGCCGAGCCAGGCCTGCGGCCAGATCGCGGCGGCGAGCCCCACCGTCTCCGACAGGGCGAAGGCGAGGCCGCCGCCGACCAAGGCGATGCGCAGCGCGCGCGCCCGCTGCCCGGCGCCGATATTGGTGCCGACCAGCGCCACCAGCGGCGCGCCCAGGCCGAACACCAGCGGCACCAGCAGGTATTCGAGCCGCGCGCCGGTGCCGTATCCGGCGACCGCGTCGGGCCCGGCGGCGCCGCCGACCAGCGCGGTCGTCAGCGCCACCGTCAGCGTCGTCTGCAGCGTGCTCACCGAGCCGACCGCGCCGACGCGCAGGATGTCGGCGAATAATGCCCAGCGCAGCGGCGCCAGCCCGGGGCGCACGACGGAGCGGCCGGAGACGAGATACCAGCCCAGCGCCAGCGCGGTGAGCGCGGTGGTGAACACCACGGCGATGCCGGCGCCGGCCATGCCGAGCGCGGGGACCGGGCCGATGCCGAAGATGAGGCAGGGCGAGAGCGGCACCAGCAGCACCACGCCGAGGCAAACCGCCAGCGACGGCACCAGCATGTTGCCGGTGCCGCGGATCGCGCTCGCCAGCGCATTCATCAGCCACACCAGCGCCGTGCCCGCGAACACCACGTTGGAGTATTGGAGCGCGGCGTCGAGCGAGGCGCCGTCGCCGCCCAGCGCGCGGTAGAGCGATGGGCCGAAGGCGAGTACCAGCGCGGAGAAAACGAGTCCCAGCGCGACATTGACGATGATGGCGTGCAGCACCAGCGCATCGGCGTCGGCGCGCCGGCCGCCGCCGAGCGCGCGGGCGATGGCCGAGGCGATGCCGCCGCCCATGGCGCCGGCGGACAACATCTGCATCATCATGAAGCCCGGAAACACCAGCGCCATGCCCGCCAGCGCATGGAGGCCGAGACGCGATACCCACCACGTCTCGATGAGGCCGGTCGAGGCCTGCGCCAGCATCACCAGCACGTTGGGCCAGGCCATGCGCAGCAGCGTCGGCACGATGCGCCCGTGCAGCAGCAAGCGCGTGCGCGGGCTGAGCGCGGCTTGCGCCGGCACGGCGGCGGCGCTGGCGATGCTGCTCATGAGGAGGGACGGGCGGCGCGCGCCGTGCGCTTGCGCGCGGGCGGGGCGAGTCCGGGCTCGGCGAGCAAGCCGGATCGCTTGCGCGACGACAGCTGGCGGCGCACGCCCTTGCCGGCAGCCGGGCCGGCGGCGATCTGGTAGTCGGGCGCGACCAGCAGGCGCCCGGTGGCGCGGTCGACCAGGATCGGATCGGCGGGAGCGCCGGTCGCGGCATCGACGATGAGGACGCTGGCGCCCTCGGGCGCGAAGTGCCGGTTGCCCCAGGCGAGCATCGCCACCAGCACCGAGCGGAAGTCGCGGCCGCGCTTGGTCAGATGGTACTCGTAGCGCGGCGGGTGCGCGCTGTAGCGCCGCCGTTCCAGCAGCTTCGCCGCGACCAGCGCATTGAGCCGCCGCGTCAGCATGCTGGGTGCGATGTCCAGGCTTTCGCGGAACTGCTCGAAGCGCGTCATCCCCGCCAGCGCATCGCGCAGGATCAGCATGCTCCACCACTCGCCGACCCGCTCCAGCGAGCGGGCGATCGGGCACTGCATGCTGTCCAAACTCTTGTGCCGCATCGCCGGACCACCTTGTCAGTATTGTTATGATAGTGACCATCGTCGATATGGGCGTCAACGATCGCCGGGCGACGCAGGGGAGCCATGCGATTTCGCCGGCCCCAGACGACGCAACGGCGCCGACCAGGCCGGGAGGCCCGATCGGCGCCGCTGCTGTGCCGCGTCGGCGTTGAGCGAGGCTCGGCCTCGCTTCAGTCGTCGCGACGGTCGCCGCGATCGTGGTCGTCGTCGCCGTCGTGCTCCGGGAAGTCGAACATGTCGAACAGGTCGCCGATCGCCGGCATGTTCACGGGCACGTAGCGGTTGTCGTCGTCGTGCCGCGGGTTCGGGAGATTGTCGCGGCTGCGCGTGCTGAGCGGCGCCAGATGCCAGTTCCGCTCGACGAACTTCACGAAGGAGGAATGCTCGGTATAGCTGTGCTTGATGTGGCCGCCGCCCGAGAAGGGCGAGACAGCGATCATCGGGATGCGCGGGCCCGTGCCGAAGAAGTCGACCGGCTGGATGAAGTCCGAATCATAGTAGCCACCACCCTCGTCCACGGTGATGAAGATCGCGGTTTCCGCCCACTGCTCCTTGTTGCTCTGGGCGAGCGCGATGATGTTCGCGGTGAAGGCCTCGAACAGATCGAGCTTCGACGAGTTGGGGTGGCCGTCCATGGCGCCGTCCGGCTAGACGTAGGACACCGCCGGCAGCGTGCCGTTGGCGAGGTCGGTGAAGAGGTCGGTCACGTCGCGCATGTGATCGGCCCTGAGCGTCGGGTAGTTCGCCTGATGCTCGAACGGGTTGCAGATGTTGCAGTAGCCGTTGACGGGATTGCCGGCGACAGAGGCGTTGTA
>Ga0073928_10002802_pt1 | contig 28854 bp, 36 predicted proteins | sample PaiPotPPA55metaG_FD_76969 | JGI IMG/M metagenome (GOLD analysis project Ga0073928, IMG submission 76969) | Iron sulfur acid spring bacterial and archeal communities from Banff, Canada, to study Microbial Dark Matter (Phase II) - Paint Pots PPA... ...
AACCGTTCCCCCGGCAGCGAGCGCCGGCAGCAGGCGGTACACGACCTCGCTTCGAGTTCCCGTAAGCGTGTAGATCACATGGCTGATCAGCGAGACCAGGACGTGGTCGTTGCCTGCGATCTGGGCCAGGGGGATGGTCGGCTGCTGGGTGCTCACCGCGAATGCGTCCAGGAGCGACGGCGTGGCGATGAAGTTGGCGAACGTGACGGACGAGTCGTAGCCGAAGACGCGACCGGATCCGATCAGGTAGGCGGCCGCGGTGGCCGTGCCGAGGACCAAACCGACGAGGAAATCGGCCCTCACCCTAACCCTCTCCCGCTTCCGCGGGAGAGGGGACCCAATGGGTTTCAGGCGGGTCGGGCGGTCGGCGCCGGCACGTCGACCTCTGGCTCGATGTCCTCTCCGGTGTACGCCGACGCCTGCATCCGGAAGAGCCTCGCATATCGGCCGCCGAGGGCCATCAGCTCCTCGTGCGTGCCCTCCTCCACGAGACGTCCATGCTCGAGGAAGACGATCCTGTCCGCGCGGCGCACGGTCGAGAAGCGGTGCGAGATGTAGACGGCCGTGCGGCCTCGGGTCAGGGAGCGCAAGCGCTCAAAGAGGTCGTACTCGGCCTGGGCGTCCAGAGCGGAGGTCGGCTCGTCGAGCAGAAGGATCTTCGCGTCGCGCATGAACGCCCGCGCGAGCGCGACCTTCTGCCACTCGCCGCCGGACAGGTTGACGCCGGCGTCGAACCACTTTCCAAGCGCGGTCGCGTAGCCCTCCGGAAGGTTGGCGATCAGCTCGTCCGCGCCGGCCTGGCGGCTCGCCGCCATCACGGCGTCGCGGTCGTTGATGGCCTCGAGGTTGCCCAGGCCAATGTTCTCGGACGCGGTGGCCTGGTACGTGACGAAGTCCTGGAACATGGCGCCGATGTGCCCGCGCAAATCCTCCGGCGAGTAGTCGCGGATGTCGACTCCGTCGATGAGGATGCGGCCGCCGCTGGGGTCATAGAGGCGGCAGATGAGCTTGAACAGGGTCGTCTTGCCCGCGCCGTTGCGGCCCACCACAGCGATCGTCTCGCCCGGCTGAACCGTGAAGCTGAGGTCGGTCAGCGCGTTCGACTCGGCCCCCGGGTAGGCGAAGGTCACGTTCTCGAAGCGGATCTCGCCTTTCATCGGCTCAGCGACAGGAACCGCGCTCGCCGGCGCGGGCAGGCTGGGCTGCATCGCCAGGAGCTCGAAGAGATTGTTGAGGTAGAGGTTGTGCTCGTACATGCTCGAGAAGCCGCCGAGGATGCCCTGGATCGAGCCCTGCACCGACTGGGCGGCGGTCGTGTAGAGGATGAGGTGGCCCAGCGTCAGGCGACCAGCAACAGCCTGGAGAGCCACATATAGATAGGTAATGGATGTCGCGATGGTGCTCAGGTTGCCGAGCGCGAAGCCTGTCATGTAGCGACGCGCGACCTGGCCGCGCTGGCTCTGATAGAAGGCGTTGGCGATCAGCTTGTAGCGGGCGATGAAATAGCTGCCGAGCCCAAACAGCTTGACCTCTTTCGCATAACTGTCGGTCGTGACGAGCGTGACCAGGTAGGTCATGCGCCTGAGCAGTCGCGAGCCCCAGCGGGCGATGTTGTAGCCGCGCCAGCCGTAGCGAGTGTCGGCGATGAACGCGGGAATCGGTGACAGGAGCGCGATGGCCGCCAGCAGGGGGCTGACCGCGAGCAGGAGGGCGATCATCGTGATGAAGGTCAGCAGCGTCTGCACCAGGCCGAAGCCGGTCGAGATCATCATCACCGGCCGGTTGATAGAGTCGGTCTGCGCCCGGCGCAGGAGGTCGTACGAGGCGGGGTCTTCGTAGAACTGCAGGTCGAGCGACGCCGCCTTCTCCATGACCATGAGCTGAATTCGCATCGTCACCGAGTTCTGGAGCAGCTGCTGCGTGATGTTCCTGACCGTTCCGAGCAGCGCGCTGAGCGCGAACAGAAGCAGCTGGAGGATCGCGTAGAAGACGATCGCTCCGACCGCGTATACGGGCGAGTGCCACGGACCAAGCGAAAGGACGTCGCGCGACGGCAGCGACCCCCCCTTGGCGATGAGCCCGTCCGCGACCGTGTTCACCAGCACGGCGGCGACGCCGGCGGATGCCGCGGGGATGACACCGGCGACCGCGGTGGCCGCGAACAGGCCGAGCGTGGTGGCCGGGCTTGCGTCCCAGACCAGGCTCAGCACGCGCGGCAGCGCCGCGGTCGTGCCCGTGACCGACTGCTTGAGGTTGAGCCAGCGCTCTCGGAGGTCTTTCGGGCCCGGCGGCTGGGGCGGAAGCTCAAGCCCGGGATCGCCGGTCAGACCGCTTATGGCAGACCCGCCCTCGGGCTGCTTTTGCCGGCGGCCGAACCCGAAGAAGTTCGGCGGCCCCAAACCGTGCGGAGGCATCATGCCCATGGGTCTAGGAGCTTACCGCCCTCACCATGCCCTCTCCCGCAGGCGGCTGGGGGAGGTCCAATTTTCACGACCACTTGCAATGTAATCGTGTAATCACTATCGTCAATTCCATGGATGAGAAAGAGTTCGCGTCGATCAAAGGTTGGTTTGCCGGAAGGCTCCCGGACGGCTGGTTCACGGGAGTAGACGTCACCGTCGAGGACGACCAGATCGTCGTCCTTGGCACGCTGCCCGACAAGGATCTCCCAGCAACTTCGAGCCCGGAGGAGAAAGAGGGCGCCGCGGCCGGCCGCATCGCCCGCTTCCGGGAGGAGACCCGCGGAGAGCGCATCGGCGTCGCTCGAGAGGCCGAGGAGCGGTTCCACAAGTTCGTGACGTGGGGCGTCAAGCTCGGCGGGGTGACCAAGCGGTTCAACCCGGGCGGTGGCGGCGGGTCGGCTAGCGACCGCCGCGTGATGATCGGCCGCTGGATGCGCCGCAGGCACCGCCACGAGGCGGGCGCGCCGGCCACGTCGTCTACTTCGCAGGTCTTCTAAGGCCCTCGGCCCGCACCCTGACCCTCTCCCGCTTTGCGCGAGAGGGAAACTGCGGAATAGATGCTGCCGAAGTAGCGGCTGGGGACGGTGCTGAGAGGCGCCGTCCCCACCAGGCCGGCCTCGGATGACAGTCTCTTCCAGGTGTCGAACGAGAACGGGTGCGGCACCCACGGGTTGCCCCGGTCGGTGCTGTACTCGACCACGATCAGCCGGCCTCCGGGCTTCAGCATCGCGCTCACATCTCGCAGCACAGGGCCCTTCTCGCGAACGAAGTGCAGCGAGTTGGCCATCACCACCCCGTCCAGGTCGGCCAGCGCGAGCGGTTTGGTGAAGTCGGCCGCGATCACCTCCAGGGCCGTACCGGGAAACCTCTTCCCCATCTCCTGGGTGAGCACGCTCAGCGCGTGCCGGTCGCGATCCACCGCGGTGATGTGGGCGCCGGGGCCCAGCAGGTCGGCCAGCGCCAGGGTGAAGTTGCCCTCCCCGGCGCCGAGCTCGGCCCACCAGCCGCCCCGTTCGTTGACTCCGTCCTTGAGCAAGCCAACCAGGTCGGCGTGATTCATCGAGCTTTAGCGACGGCCTCGCGCACCGCCGGCACCACGTCGGACGCGAACCACCGGAGCGCCTCCGGATCCTCGATGCCGCCAATCACGAAGGTGTCCATGCCCTGCTCCAGGGTCAGCGATACAAACTGCTCAACTGGAACATCGGCGCCGGCGTTGAGGATGCGGCGGATCGCGCGGGGGTCGCGGCCTGCCGCGGCGGCCGCGTCATCGATGCGCTTGTTGGCCTCGAGCAGGTCCGCCGGCTGGAAGTATCCGAGCGAGGGCACCCATCCGTCGGCCAGGCGCCCAACCAGCGACAGCATTCGGGGCTTGTATGCGCCAAGCCAGATCCCGATCGAGTGCGCCGGCACCGGCCCGGTGTGCACGCCGGTGAGCTGGTAGTACTTCCCGTCGAAGCGAACCGCGCGCTCGCCGCTCCACATCAGGCGGATCACCTGGATCGCCTCTTCCAACGCATCGACGGATTCGCCCCGTGTCCGCATCGGGCCGCCGATGGCTTTGATCCACTCGAAGCTGCCCCCCGCGCCGAGCCCGAGCTCGATGCGGCCGCCGCTGAGCAGGTCGAGCGAGGCCGCCGACTTGGCGACGATTGCGGGCGGTCTGAGCGGCACGTTGAGGACGTCGGGAAAGACGTGGATGCTCTTGGTCCGCATCGCGATCGCCGTGATCAGAGTCCAGGCGTCGAAGAACCGGCGCTGGTAGGGATGGTCCTGGATGCCGATCAGCTCGAAGCCGAGCTCGTCGGCCAGCGCGGCCAGCGCGAGCGGGTGCTGGGGCTGCGAGGCGTCGGGGGTAAGGAAGACCCCAAATCGAACCGGCTGCTCATAGTCCATGGCTACCGCTTAGAAGACATCGACCTTGCCGGGTATTTCAGAGGTGGGCAAACCCGATGAGAAGGCCGATTCCGTATGTGACGCCGCCGACGATCACGCCCGCCAGCGTCATCTCCAGGCCCGCCGACCACCACTTGCGCAGCGTGAACAGCGACTTCGACGCTCCGACCAGGAAATGGGCGGCCAGGGACACGATGAAGGCGACGATGACGGCCCCTGTCCCGTGCAAAAAGAAGAACGGGATGACGGGAACCATCGCCCCCACGAACGTGCTGATGCCCGCCGCGGCTGCGGACTGGAGCGGGTCGCCGCCGGCCTCGGCGCCGCCGAGCTCTTCGGAGGCCTGCGCCTGCACCATCGCGTCGGGGTCCCTCGAGACGCGCTCCGCGATCAGGTTGGATGTCTCCTCGTCGACGCCCTTGAGCTGGTAGAAGAGCGACAGCTCCTCCCTCTCCTCATCCGGGTTCTCCTCCACCTCGCGGCGCTCGCGAGCGACGTTGGCGGCCGCGACCTCCGCCTCAGAGCGGGAGGCGAGGAAGGCGCCGGTCGCCATCGACAGGCCCGACGCGACCGCGCCCGACAGGCCGGCCGTGAGCACGAACGTCGACCCGCCGGTCGCGCCTGACACACCGGCCACGATGCCGAACACGGCGGCCAGCCCGTCGTTGGCGCCGTAGATGGCGCCGGAAATCCAGCCGGCGCCAGTCCGATGCCACGTTTCCCGCCCGAGGATCCGATTCAAGCGCGCCTCCGGGCCCGATTCATGAGGCTGGTCCATGTCGTGGGCCGCCTGCATGGCGTCGAGGGAGCGCGAGTGCGACTGCTCTTCGGTGCGGATCGACAACAGCACCGCGTCGGTGTCCGGGTCGCCGGTCGTGCGGTGATAGCGGTCGGAGATCTCCGACTGCTCAGCGGCCTCCATTCGCGCCATCACGCGCGGCACCGGGGCGAGCTGCGCCTGCATGCGCTGCATCCACGACAGGCGCACGGTGGATGGATCCGGTACCTGTACGCCAAGCTCGCGCAGCCGCGTTTCCACGCGCTGGCGATGCCTGCCCTCCGCCTCTGCAATCTGACGGATGATGTCGGCCCGTCGCGGATCGCGCATTCGCAGCGCGAGGATCTCGTACTGCGCGCGCGCCTGGATCTCGCCGCGCCAGGCATCGAGCAGCCGCTCCTTGGCGTCGCCGGTCGCGCCTGCCTCCACGTCCGTCATGCGACCTCGTGCGCCACGGCCTCCACCAGCTGCGCCGCCGAGTGGATTTCGTCCGCGCTGACGGTATGCGGCATGTTGGGGTACAGGCGCACAGTCACGTCGGCGCCCATCCGCTTGAGGGCGTCGCCCGCCTCGATCACGCGCTCTTTGGGGATGTGCGGGTCGATGTCGCTGCAGCCGAGGAACGCCGGCGTGCCTTCGAACGAGCCGGGATAGTCACGGGGTGTGCCGTTGGGCCCAATGAGGCCTCCGCTGAACCCGATGATCCCGCCATAGCGCCTGGCGTGGCGCGCCGCGAACTCGAGCGTGAGGCAGGCGCCCTGCGAGAAGCCGAGCAGGATCAGGCGCTCGTGCGGCACGTGCTCAGTCACCTGCTCGACCAGCGACTCGAGCAGCGCAAGCGCTGAAGAAAGGTATGGCTCGTTCTGCTCCAGGGGCTCCATGAACGGGCGCGGGTACCAGGCGTTACCCGCCGCCTCGGGGGCGAGGTACGCGAAACCCTGGTGCATCAGCTCGGCGCCGACGGTCATGATGTCGGCCGCGCTGGCGCCGCGGCCATGGACAAGGATCATCGCCGCGTGCGCTTTCTCGAGCGGCTGGCCCGCCCGCAGCACCGGCTGACCCTCGTGTGGTCCAGGCATTGGGTTTACACCGAAAGTAACGTATTGCGGCAATGGCGGTATTTCGCTACTCCAACCCGGCGGTCATCCACTGGGGCCCAGGTTCGCTGGCGCGGCTCGCCGGCGAGCTCACGAGACTTGGTGCCCAGCGCGTGGCGATTGTTACAACCCGGTCGCTGCTCACGGCCAAGTCGGCACTCTCGGGCTCCGACCTGATAGCCGACCTGCGCCAAGCGATGGGCGGCGCCACCTCGCCGGCGACCTTCCAGATCAGCCAGCACGCGCCGCTGGCCGAGATCGAGTCGGCGATCGCCCGCGCTACCGAGTCGGGAATCGACGGGGTGGTGAGCTTCGGCGGCGGCAGCCCCATCGATGCGGCCAAGATGCTCGCGGTGCGGGTCGCCGACCGGCGCGGTCACGCTGAGCGCGGCCTCCCCCACATCGCGGTGCCGACCACGCTGTCAGCTGCCGAGCTTGCGGGCGGCGCCGGCTTCACCGACGCCGGCGGTACCAAGGACGGCGTGCGCGATCCACGACTTCTGCCCGATGCGGTGATCTATGACGCCGAGCTCACTCTCAATACGCCGATGCAGCTGTGGCTGTCGACGGGCATCAGGGCGCTGGATCATGCCGTTGAAGGCTTCCTCGCGGACGGCGAGCATCCCTTCTCGGACGTGATGTCCCTGGAGGCCGTGCGCCGGCTTTTTCGCACGCTGCCCGAGGCGAAGGCGCGGCCGAAGGACCTGGCCGTCCGCACCGCCAACCAGGTGGCCGCGTGGTTTGGATTCACACTTCCGGGCTCTTCAGCCTCAGGCCTCAGCCACGTCCTGGGCAAGCAGATCGGCGCCCGGCACCACATTCCCCACGGGGTGACCTCCTGCCTGCTCCTTCCGCACGTGATGCGCTACCTCGCCCACACAAAAGCCGAGCGGATGCAGGCGCTGGCGGCGGCGACGGGCCGCGACGATGCACCCGATGCCGTGCACCGGCTGATCGCGGAGCTCGGCCTGCCGCAGCACATCGCCGAATACGGGATCGGCGCGCCGGAGCTGCGCCGGGCCGCATCGGAGCTCGCCGGCCCATACCCTGAAGAGGACCTGTTGAAGATCTATACAGCAGCGCTGTAACATTCACCGATCCAGGGACAGACGCAGACCACCTCATCCGACCAGGCCCCTGCGCGCCAGCGAGCCCTCCGCCCAGCCCGCGTCATCGCCACCGTTGTCGGGCTGGCCCTCGCGGCCGTCGTCATCTGGGTCAGCCATCCGGATCGCATCTGGTCGACGCTGCAGCAGGTCGACGCCACGCCGCTGCTGCTCGCGCTTGCGATGAACGTGCCGGTAGTCGTGCTGCGCGCATATCGAGCCCAGCTGATGCTTGGCCATCTCAACTACCGAATCTCGATGCGGGCCATGCTGCCCATACAGCTTGTCGGTCAGACCTCCAGCAGCCTGACCCCAGCTGCCAGCGGCGACTACGTCCGCGCGTACCTCTGGCGCCAGAGCAATCAGGTGCCGATCCGCGTGGGCGCCGCCGTAGTGACATTCGAGCGCCTGTACAGCCTGGGCCTGCTGGTGTCCGTGTCCGTGCTGCTGATCCTGTTGCCGCGCCACGGCGTACTCGGTTGGGTCGGTGTTGGACTAGGCCTCGTGCTGGCGACATTCGCACCGCTTGCGTTCGAGATGATGCCGCCCACTTTTGAACGTTGGGCCATGGGCAAGCTGGCGCGCGGGCGCTTGCTCGGCCGCTTCGCCGAGGGCGCCCAGGTCATGCTCGAACAGTTCCGGGCCCTCATGCGAGCGCCCCTGTTGCTCACGGCGACCTCCGCGGTGACGCTGGTGATCTTCATCCTGGGTGGCGCGCAGATCTGGCTGGTACTCGATTCACTCGGACACCTCGTGCCGATCACCCAGGCGGTGGCGGCGTCGACCACCTCACAGGTCGCCGGCATCATCTCGACTCTGCCGTTCGGGATCGGTTCTCAAGATGCGGTCCTCGTCACGGTTTTCGCCGGCTACGGCGTGACCGTCAGCCTGGCTGCCACGGTGGCCGTCCTGCTTCGGGCCGCGACGACGCTTCCGCAAGCACTTGCAGGCGTGGCCGGCTACATGCTCGTCGAGAAGCCGGACGTCAGGGCGGCAATGGAGGTCGAATGAAGGCACGAGTCGCGGTCAGCGGCGGCGCCGGTTTCATCGGCTCGCACACCGTCGATCGGTTGCTGGCGGCCGGGGCCGAGGTGCTGGTGATCGACGACCAGACACATCCGTGTCCCGAGCCGGCCGACACGCAGACCTTGCATGCCGACTGCGGCTCCGAAGAGGCTGCCAAGGCGCTCGCCGGGTTCAAGCCCGACACGGTGCTCCACCTCGCGTCCAAAGGCGGCGTGCAGGTGGCGGCCAGGAACCCGGGCGCGCACGTGCGCGCAAGCCTCGCCAGCAGCATCGCGTTCTATGACGCGGCGATCCGCGCGGGCGCGCAGCGCATCGTCACCGCTTCATCGGGCGGCACGATCTACGGGGACACCAAGAAGCTGCCCGCACGCGAGACTTTTCCAGCCGCCCCTGTGTCGGCCTACGGCGCCGCCAAGAGATCGGAGGAGATCTACCTCGCTGCGCTCGGGCGCAGGCACGGCGTGTCGACCCTGGCGTTGCGTTACGGAAATGTGTACGGCCCGCGGCAGGACGGCACGGGCGAGGCCGGCGTCGTCGCCATAACGTGCACCCGCTTGCTCGCCGGCCAGGCGCCCCGCGTGTTCGGCGACGGCATGCAGACCCGCGACTTCGTGTTCGTGGGCGATATCGCCGACGCCAACGTCGCAGCCCTGGGCGCGACGCGATCGGGCGAGCTCAACGTCGGCACTGGCCGCGAGACCAGCATCGCCGACCTGGTCGGGATTCTCGTCTCGAGCTCTGGCCGCGAGGCTCCGATCGAGATGGCCCCGGCCAAGGAGTACGAGGTGCGGCGCGTTTGCCTCGACCCGGGCCGCGCCCGGATCTGGCTAGACTGGCGACCGCGAGTCGACGTGCGGCAGGGGCTGGAGATGACCTGGGCATGGTTTTCCACGCGAGGGGCCGAGGCCCTCACCCTAACCCTCTCCCCGAGGGGAGAGGGAACAGCGGATGATTAAGGAAGGTGAATCACACATGCGCGTAATCGTGCTCGGGGCCGACGGATATCTCGGCTGGCCCACGTCATTGCACCTGTCGGCTCGCGGCCATGAGGTGATCGCCGCGGACAACCTCATCAGGCGGCGCTGGGACGTGCTCTGCGGCACGGAGAGCCTCGTGCCGATCGCGGGCATGAAGCGCCGCGTGGCGCGCTGGAAGGCGGTGAGCGGAAAGGACATCAAGTGGGAACGCCTCGACCTGACATCGCTGCCGGACACCACCGCCCTGATCGCCCAGTACCGGCCGGACGCCGTAGTCCATTTCGCCGAGCAGCGCTCGGCGCCCTACTCGATGATCAGCGGCCCGCACGCGGTGGAGACGCAGGTCAACAACGTCGTCGGCACGCTCAACCTCCTGTTCGCCCTGCGCGAGTCCGCGCCCGACTGTCACCTCGTGAAGCTCGGGACGATGGGCGAGTACGGCACGCCGAACATCGACATCGAAGAGGGATTCATCGAGATCGAGCACAACGGCCGCAAGGACCGCCTGCCGTATCCCAAGCAGCCCGGTTCGTTCTACCACCTGTCGAAGGTGCACGACAGCCACAACATCATGTTCACGTGCCGGGTCTGGGGGCTTCGGGCGACCGACCTCAACCAGGGCGTTGTGTACGGCTCGGGCACTCCCGAGACCGACATGCACGGCGAGCTGCGCACGCGGTTCGACTACGACGACATCTGGGGCACTGTTCTGAACCGCTTCTGCTCGCAGGCCGCGATCGGCTACCCGCTCACGGTCTACGGCCAGGGCGGCCAGACGCGCGGCTTCCTTGACATCCGCGACACCGTGAGGTGCGTTGAGCTGGCGATGTTGAACCCCGCGGAGCGCGGCGAGTTCCGGGTGTTCAACCAGTTCACCGAGCAGTTCAGCATCAGCGAGCTGGCCGAACGAGTGACTGCCGCGCGCAAGGCACACGGCCTCGAGACGAAGGTCGAGCACCTCACCAACCCGCGCACCGAGATGGAGTCGCACTACTACAACGCCAAGCACCAGAAGCTGGTCGACCTGGGGCTCGTCGCCCATCGCCTCGAAGACTCCCTGATCGACCGCGTCATCGGCCTGGTCGAGCACTACAAGAAGCGCATCAAGCCCGAGCTGTTCGTGCCACGCGTGGACTGGAGGCTCGGCGGCCGCGGCGACTTCCGAAAGCCGGCGGCCCGTCGCCGGCGGGTGGCGGTCGCCCCGTCGACCGCGCGCTAGCGGGCTAGCGCGGCCGGAAGCGGATCTGGACGAGCTCCTTCATCGCTCGAAGGATCGGGATGAGCCGGCCGCCAGACCGGCGACCCATCCGTCGAGGATGGTGAGGCACACCGACCTGGACGTAGCGTCCGCCCTTCAGGCCGACCTTCCAGTACATCTCGGCGTTGATCAGCGCGCTTCGTGACTGCAGCTCGAAGCTGCGGAGCATGTCTGTGCGAATGATCTTGAGCGCGCAGTTCACATCCTTGATCGGGATTCGAAAAGTCCACAGCACCAATCGGTTGAACGTGCCGCTGATGACGGATCTGAAGGCGGGATCCTCGCGGGTGAGGCGCCAGCCACCGACCATGTCGGCGTCTTTCAGCAGGGGCACCAGCAGGGCAAGGTCGGCGACATCGAGCTGGCCGTCCGCATCCGTGAAGGCGGTGTAATCGAGATCGGCCGCGCGCAGGCCGTCGCCCACGGCCGCTCCATAGCCAGACTTGTGCTCATGGCGCACGACCTTCAGGTCCATGCCGAGCTCAGTGGCAATCGTTTTCGCGACCTCGCCGGTGCCGTCGGTGGACCCGTCGTCGACGATGATGACGTCGAACTTCTCGGCGACGCGCGGCAGCACCTCATTGACGTGAGGGAGCAGCCAGCGGAGGTTTTCGCTCTCGTTGTGGGCCGGCATGATCAGGCTCAGGCTCGAGAGGCGTCCTTGCGGTGATGACAAGCGAGACCAATCCTAAAGAAGCGGACGAGACCGAGGCACCGCCGGCGCCGGCGCCGAGCCTGCGTATCCCGCGCCTGGTCGCAGCCCTGCTGACCCTACTCGCGGCGGCCGGATACTCGGCCGTCTCGCTCTACCGCCACGACCATTTCGCGAGCAATGCGTTCGACCTTGCGGTGCAGGACCAGACCGTGTGGGGCTACAGCCGCTTCGAGTTCATCTACAACACCGTTCTCGGCATCCCGAACCTGCTGGGCGACCACTTCCACCCGATCCTCATGGTGCTCGGGCCGTTCATGTTGGCCTGGAACTCGGCCGGCGTCCTGCTGGTGGCGCAGGCGATCCTGCTCGCGCTGGCGGGCCTCCCGATCTATTTCTGGGGCGAACGAGAGCTCGGGCCGCTGGGCGGAGTCGCATTTCAAGCCGCGTACCTCTGCTTCTGGGGCGTCCTCGCAGGCGTCGTCTACGACTTCCACCATATCGTGTTCGCGGTGCCCGCCATCTCGCTGGCGCTCTACGCGACCCTGACGCGCCGCAACCTGCTGCTGATGCCGGCCATCGCGGTTGCCATGCTCACGCGCGAAGATGTCGCGCTGACGCTGATCGCCCTGGGCCTCTACATCCTGGTGGTGCAGAGGCGATGGTTCGTCGGCGTCGCGCTGATGGTCCTCAACGCAGTGTGGTTCGGACTGTTGCTGGGGATCGTCATCCCTGCGCTGGGCGGCGGCGTGTCCTACCGGCACTGGACGTACGACGCGCTGGGCAGCGGCCCGCTGAGCGCGCTGAACTACGTCGTACGTCACCCACTTGCAAGCCTCGAGCTGCTGTTCCAGCCCGCGGCCAAAACTCGCGTGTGGATCGGCTCGTTTGCCGCATTTGCTCTGCTGCCGCTCCTTTCGCCTCTCCTGGTTGTCGCGCTGCCGTCCTTCCTGGAGCGCTTCTGGTCCTCGTCCCCGAACTTCTGGGCCTTCCACTTCCAGTACTCGATGCTGCCGGCGCCGATATTGACGTTCGCGGCGATCGATACGTGCGCGCGGGTGAAGCGCGCGTTCGGCGGGCGCCTGGCCATCGCCGGGACCAGGCTCCTCCCCATCGCCGCGCTCGCCGCGAGCGCGCTATTGACATTCGTGGTCGTCCGGCCGTTGGGCGAGGTGACCACCTACCTGTCGAGCAGCCGCGCGGCCGAGATCCAGTCGTGTCTCGACACCATCCCGCCGGACGCAGCCGTCACCGCATCGAACGCGCTGGTGCCGCACCTGTCTCATCGAGACATGATTTATGTGATCTCGCTTCAGAGCGATGCCGATTACATCGCGGTCGACCCCTCCACGTACAGCAACTTCTTCCCTGGCGAGGAGGATCAGCTGCGCAACATCGTTCGCGGCGCGCTGGCTGCGGGCTACGGGGTGGTGTGCGCCAAGGGCACGACGCTGGTGCTGGCTCGCGTGGAGTCGACACAGCAGCTCACGCCTGAGCTGCAGCGCTGGCTGGCGGGCCAGTGCAGCGGGCGCTCCTGCGCCTCTAGCTAGGAGGCGCGTACAGGGTCGGGCTCTTGACCTTGCCTCCGCTGCCGACGACCTCGAGGTCGGCCCACATGCCGCTCGCCTCGTGCCCGTCGACCAGCGATGCGATGCGGTAGCCGCCGGGCTGGTCAGGCGTGAAAGCGAAGCTCGCGGATTGGCCGGGGTCGAGCCCGCGGCCGGGATCGGGCGTAGTCCACGACGGGTCGATGGGCGTGGAGCTGTTGTTGGAGACGACGGCGCACGAGTTGGGCACCGTGCCGCGGTTCTCGCACTGGATGGTGACCGACCATCCGGCCGGCACGGTCAGGACCAGCGCCCCATTGCCGTAGCCGTCGTAGTTGAACTGAAAGTCGGTGGCGGGGTAGCCGGCGATGAGGGTGACGATCGCGGAGTGCGATGCGGCGTCGACCTTGATGTATTTCGAGGGATCGGGCGGGGTGCCGGTGCCGCTGCCCTGCAGCGGATCGCAGGCGGCGAGCACGACAATGGCGAGCATGAGCCAGACGCCCAGGACCCCCCCGCGCATTCTCGCGTGGTGGGAGCGGCTCGAGGTCTGGCAGCAGATCGCCATCTCGTTTCCGATCTTCGCGGTGTGCACGTTCCTGCTCAACTTAGGCCCATTCAGCCAGCCGATTCTGCGCTCTGGCTTCTACGGATTGTTCGAAGGCGGGGTGCTGACGGGCCTACTCGCGGTGGCTACGCGTACCGAGCGGGACCAGCGGCCTTGAGGCCAATTCCGCGCGTTTGGTTCCAACCGCGCGAGTGCGCAGTCCGAATTACGCACGTCTGACACCACCCGATCGGAATTCAGAGGTCTACGCGATGGCGAACTCGACCTCTACGGTCACAACTATGTCTAGCTGGCCGACCGGGACTTGCGTTCCTGCGTCGGCGGCGGGCGCGAAGTTGGAGTTCGGGCTGCGAACCCCGCTGGTGTTGTCGCTGACACTCAGGACCTGGCCGAGCTGGACGCCCGCGGCCTTGGCCATCGCGGCGGCCCGGGAGCGCGCGTCACCGATCGCGAGCGTCCGCGCCTCGGCCTGAGCGGCCTTGGGATCCGCCAGGCCGAAGCTCACGCCCAGGCGCGTAGCCCCTCCCTGCTGGACCAGCGCATCGAGCGCCGTGCCGGCGTTGTCGACGTTGTGCCACTTCATCTCCAGCTGCTCGCTCGCCTGATACCCGGTGATCGTTCCGTCGTTCGCATAGCGCGGGCCGATCGAGTACCCCAAGGTGTTGATGTCCTGGTCGGGGACACCAAGACTCTTGATCCTGGCGATGAGCTTGGCTGCCTGGTTGGCGAGGTTCTTCTGCGCCGCGGCCGCGGTGGATGCCTGCGCATCGACGCCGGCGCTCAGGAAAGCGATATCCGGCCGCTTGCTGACGGTGGCATCGCCGCTAGTGATGATCCCGGGGCTGTACGTCGTTCCGGGGTTGGTCGTGACGGTGGGGGTCGCGAGCACGATGGGCGACCGGCTGAGCGCGTTGACCGCCAGGGTGGCGCTGACGGCGCACAGGGTCGCGAAGGCACCGACGACGAACGCTTGGCGCAGGGCTGGTGTCATATGTCGAATCTCCTCGTCTCACCAACGACGGCTTCCGAGGCCGCGTAACGAGGGCGATCGCTCAGCCCGGGAGAGTACCCGTCGGTAGGACATCGAGGTTGATCACGCTGGTGTGTTTGCCCTGGAGGAGCTGGAACGTCCAGCAGCCCGCCGAAGGCACGTCAACAATGCTCGGGCCCCCGGGCACCGTGACCACAGGCGCGGCCTGCCCGAGGGGCCGACCCTCGACCGTGAAGGCCGTCGGTGTCTTCTCCACCCAAAGGACCTTGTTCTGCGTGCCGTCCGAGCGCGGGCTGCTCCCTGCCACCAACTCCCCTGCAAATACGAACGCGATGGCGTCGCCTGTGGTGGCGATCGCCCACGGGACCGGCCATGGCGTGCCCTTGACGTGGCTCCATCCTCCCTGCGCCCAGGCCGGCGGCTCAGCCGCGGTCAGGACAGTGCCCGCACAGCCACCGACGATGGCCAGCGCGGTTGGGCTCGGCCTGGCGGCCGACTGAGTAGAAGAGGTGCAGCCGGACACCAGCAGCCACATCATCGCCCCCAGGACTACTCGGTTCATGCTCCATTTACACCCTATGCCTGCGGGTGGTTCCGCTCAGCGCGTCGCGAGTCGGCTCACCAGCTTGCGCTCCGCCGGGCCAAACCACGGCGGCTCGCCCGCCCTGGCGTTTTCTCGGGTTCGGCCAGGTTTCGAGGTCGCGGGGATGGCCACGTGGCAGCGCGGATCGCTGAGGATCCATTTCAGGAGCGCCTGCGCCCAGGTGTGGACTCCGAAATCGGCAAGTGGGCCGAGCTCCTGTGCGGAAGGCGGCCGGCGCATCAGCGTGCCCTCGCCGAAAGGACGCATCACGACCACGCCCAGGTTCAGCTCCGCGGTCAGCGGCAGGATGGTGCGCTCGACCGCGTTCTCAATGGGGTTGTACGGGATCTGGATTGTGGAGATCCTCCCGGTGCGCATGACCGTCGCGAGCTCGTCGAATGCCGAGGGGCTGTAGTGCGTGGCGCCGATCGCGGCAACCGCGCCCTGGTGGCGCAGCCGCTCCAGCATCGCCAGCTGCGTTTCCCAGGCCACGAGGTTGTGCACCTGGTAGAGGTCGATCCGGCCGCCAAACCACGCGAGTGCTCGCTTCGCCTGGGCCTCGCCCGCCTCTTTGGAACCGGTCCAGATCTTGGTGGCCACGAGAACCTGGTCGCGCCGGCCTTCCAGCGCGGCCGCGAGGACCTCTTCGGCCGCGCCGTACATCGGCGAGGAGTCGATGAACGATGCGCCCGCCTCAAGAGCTTCGTCAACCCTGGCGCGGGCCGCTGCGATCTCCGCCCGGCCGCGGACGTCAAACGTCCGCCAGGTGCCCACTCCGATCACCGGCACGGTGAGCCCTGATAGTCCAAGCGTCCTTGTCTCCAAGTCAGACCGCGGGCGCGGGCATGTTGGAGAGGTGGCCGCGGACCCAATTCTCGATCTCGTCCTCTGAGGGGCTCAGGCCATTTGACGTGTCTACGCGCAGCAGGGGACGGCGCATCGCCGGCGGGTCGTAGGCGCCGTCGCGCACCCGCCGGCGCAGATCAGGCAACGCCTCGAAACCGCGATGAGACGGGTGGCGCGCACCCAGTCGATCGATGTAGCGCCTTTCCAGCTCCGCGAGCGGGCAGTGCAGTTGCAGGACAACAGTTTCGCCCCGGGCCGTGACCTCGACGAGCTCAGCCTGGTCGGCGAAGAACGGCCCCTCGAGGATGATTCCGACCCCGCTCGCGAGCAGCTCGCGAGCGATTGCGAACTGAACCGCGAAGGCGGCCGCGCCCACAGCGGGAGCTCCGCCCAGGTGATCCATCAAGGCCTCCTTCAGCGCGTCCTTCGAGATAACCGGCAGGTTCAGCCTTTTGCTGAGACCATCCGCGAGCGCCGTCTTCCCGACGGCGGGAGGGCCGCAGACGATCACCACGGGTGCCACGCGACCGAATGTAGACGCTCCTGCAGCGCGACTAGCGGCCGATCCTCGACATGTCCGACTAGCGGTCGCCCACCGGAGCGTCGACAGCGCTCAGCCGCGCCACCTGGTCACTGGTCAAGTTGATCCCGAGCGCGGCGGAGTTTTCCTCGAGGCGTGCGACGTGCTTCCAGCCCACGGCGCCGACATCGCGCCCATCCCGGTCACCGGCTCTGGCGCCGGGCGTATTCACCTGCTGGTCAGCTTCTTTTTCTGGGGACAGCCGATCAGGTGGTCGTCGACGACGCCGACGGCCTGTAACAGCGAATAGACGATGGTCGACCCGACGAAGGTGAAGCCACGCCGCTTCAGGTCCTTGCTGATGCGGTCGGACAGCTCGGTCGTCGCCGGCAGGTCGGCGAGCGTTCGCGGGCGGTTCACGATCCCTTTGCCGTCGACCCAATTCCATAGATAAGTCGCGAACGACCCGAGCTCGGCTTGGACCGCAATGAAAGCCCTGGCGTTGGTCCGGGCGCCGTAGACCTTGAGCCGGTTGCGAATGATCCCCGGGTCCTTCATCAGCTTTTCGAGGCGAGTGTCGCTAAACCGCGCTACTGTGACCGGTTCGAAATTCGCAAAGGCGCGCCGGTAGCCTTCGCGGCGGTTCAGGACAGTGGCCCACGACAGGCCGGCCTGGGCGCCTTCGAGCGTGAGCATCTCGAAGAGGAATCGGTCATCGTGCGACGGGACGCCCCACTCCCGGTCGTGGTACTCGCGCATGGCCGGCGAGCTGTCCGCCCATGAACACCGCCCGCCGCTTGGCTCAGCCACCCCGGTTCATCCTAGAGGCGCTACTCCCTGAAGTCCGATTAGCATCCTGTACCGGCATGGGTCAGAATCCGGGCGCCAGTCGAAGCTACAACCAGCTTGCGGGCACGAGCGTCAACCGGCTCGCGGGAATCTCCGACGGCATCTTCTCGGTCGGCATGACGCTCCTGGTCCTTGGCCTCGTGGTGCCCAACCTGAACGCCATCACCACCACAGAGAGCGACCTGTGGGGTGCGCTCTCCAAACTCGGCCCCAACATCCTCGTTTACACGACAAGCTTCATGACCCTCGGCATCTTCTGGGTTGGCCAGGGCACCCAGCTTGGCCAGCTGGCCCGCAGCAACCGCCACCTGGTCTGGCTGCACCTTGCGTTCCTGTTTGCCGTGACGCTGGTGCCGTTTTCGACGGCTCTGCTCGCCCACTTCCCCAGCCTGAAGGTGGCGCTGGTGGAGTACTGGCTCAACATCGTCCTTCTCGGCGCGATGCTGCTCGCCACCCTCGAATACTCGCTGCGAGCACACCTCTTCGACGAGGAGGCGCCGCACGATATGGCCCGTCTGGTGCGAGGGCGAATCCTGATCGCCCAGGCGCTTTATGCCTTCGCCACCGCGCTTTCGATTTTCCTTCCGACCTGGGTCAGCATCGGTCTGATCGTGCTGATCCAGCTGAATTACGTGATCGCCCCCCAGATTCCCATCCTGCGCAGGTTCTGACGCGCGCGAGGCGCACCCCTCCGAGGGGGACGCGACCTAGGCGCGCCTTGACCGGAACAAGCTGACGCCGGTCATGGCGATCGCGAGCACGGGCACCAGCCACCAGGCCGAGACCCGGTTCGCCGCCAGCACCCCGGTCACAGCGAGCGCGCCGACCATCACGACGGCAACCGTCAGGTCGTCGCCGACGACGAACCGATAGATGAAGGTCACCACGGCGACCGCCCAGGAAATGACGCGCCCCATCTAGACAGCTTTCACGAGCCGCAAGCGATGCATGCGGCGGCGTTCCAGGCCGATGTAGGTGCCGGCGGCGAGGCCGTAGACGGCGAGGAGACCGAGGATGTCGAGGTCGCTCTGGGGCCAGGGCACGCCAAGGCCCTCGCGGGCCCAGAAAGTACCGAAGGACGTCAGCAGCGTGCCCACGACGAGCTGCAGCAGGCTTCTCGGGATCCTGGTCACGAAACCCTTGAGCGCAAAGCCGGCGGCTCCGATCACCACGACGGCCGCCGCAGCCCCGGCAACCGAAAGGCCGAGCTGTCCGGCGGCGAGCCCGAACGACACGACGATCAGCGCGATCTCGAGTCCCTCGAGCAGCACGCCCTTGAATGAAAGAACGAACGCGACCCAGTCCACTCCGGTCGCCGGAACGTCGCTGTCCTGCGGCTCCTGCTCAGCCATGCCGGCCAGGCCTCGCGTCGCCACGCGGGCGATGCCCTTGCGGTACCACTGCAAGCCGAACAGCAGAAGGAGCGAGCCGACCAGCACGCGCAGGGGCCCGATCGGGATCGAGGCAAGGGCCACGCCAAGCGCCGCGACGATCACGGCCAGGACCGCGAAGCCGGCGACCGCACCGATCAGCGTCGATCGCCATCCGCGAGTCGCCCCGACGCCGAGCACGATGATGACCATCTCGATCGCCTCCACCGCCGAGGCGAGAAACGTTGTCAGCAGGACGACGCCCGCTCCTGTCAAATCTCGGTTTCCCCCAACAGATTCAACTCCTCGAGACCGGCGAGCATTCTGGCGCAGCCGAGAGCCAGAGCTTCGTTCGCCACAAAGCGCCTCCAGTTGCGACAGTACACGTTGTTGGTTTACCCGCAAGCTCTGAGCCGCCGCCTGAGCATCGCCGTCAAGCCACCGCGCGATCCTGGCTACGGCGCGCTGCGGCGGGCCCTGCGAGCCGCGATCGTGATCCCGCTCGCCTTCGCCTTCGCCGACCTGCTTCTCCGCGAGGCGGAAAGCGTGATCTTCGTGATGTTCGGCTGCTTCTCGTTGCTCGTGATCTCTGACTTCGGAGGGCTGCGCCGGCCTCGCGCGGTCGCCTACCTGAGCGCCACGGTCGCCGGGGCGGCGCTCGTGGCGTTGGGGACGCTTGCCTCGTCCTCAGCCTGGACGGCGGCGGCCGTCATGCTGCTGATCGGGTTCGCGGTCTCATTCAGCCGGGTCTTCGGCGGCTACGTGGCGGCCGCGAACACCGGGATGCTCCTCTCTTTCGTGATCGCGGTCACGATCCCGGGGCCGCCCGACGTCATCCCGGCGCGAGTGGGCGGCTGGGCGATCGCCGGCCTGGTGTCGACGGCGGCCGCTGTGGCGCTCTGGCCCCAGCTGGAGCGAGTCACCATGCACAAACATGCGGCCGCCGCGTTGAAAGCCATCGCGGATCTGGTCGAGGTCATCGGGTCTGGCGTGGGCAACGCGGACGTGCCGGGTCTGACGGACACTGCGAACCAGGCGGTACAGAGGGCTCGGCAGGGCTACACGGCGATGGCCAGGCGTCCGACCGCGACGGCTCCGAGGGACCGCGCTTTTGCGCAGCTCCTCATCGAGCTCGAGCGGATCCTGGACATGATCGAGCGTCCGTTCAACGAGGACCGGCCCGCGGTGCGCGCGGACCTGGGCGAGACACACCGGCTCGTCGCCGCGCTGGTCGCTGCCTTGCGCGCCAGCGCCAGCGTGCTGACGGGAGGCCGCCACCCAGACCTGCACGCCATCGAGGTGGCACGGCTCGAGCATCGCGCCGCCCTCGACCGCTGGGCAGCCCAGGAGCTACGGGCCGGCCGGCCGGTCGAAGAGGTGCTCGACGGCCTTGATTTCGACGACACCCTTCGCGTCGTGTCGTACCTGGCCTTTCTGCTGGGCGGCAACGCCGTCATCGCCGCGGGCGGCCGGCCCCAGGCCGGCGATACGACGAGGCATGTGCTGGGCTTGATTCGCGCCCACCTGGAGTCGCCCTCGACGGTGCTGCAGGGCAGCCTGCGCGTCGCAATCGGCCTGGCGCTTGCGGTCGGGGTGGCTCGCGCGTTCGACCTGTCGCACGCGTTCTGGGTCGTGCTGGGCACCATCCAGGTCCTGCGCAGCAACGCGCTCGGCACGGGCCGCACGATCATCCAGGCCGTGGCCGGCAACGCGATCGGCGTCGTCATCGGAGGCTTGTTCGCGCTTGCCGCCGGCAATCACCCGGTGCTCATGTGGGCCGCGTTTCCGGTCGCGGTCTTCGGTGCGGCCTACGCGGCCACCACGATCGGTTTCATGCTGAGCCAGGCGGCCTTCACCATCAATCTGATCGTGGCTTTCAACCTGATCTCACCGGCCGGCTGGCAGGTCGGACTGGTGCGCATCGAGGACCTGCTGGTCGGCGCCCTCATCAGCCTGGTCGTCGGGCTGCTGCTGTGGCCGCGGGGAGCCCGCCGCGAGCTTGCGCGCGCGCTGGCCGGCGTTTATCGAAGCCTGGTTCCCTACCTGGCTCACGAGTTCGATCGCATCCTCGGCTTCGAGCCGGCGAACGCGGCCGACACCTCACGTCAGGCCGTCATCCGCTCCCGTGACCGCGCCGACGCGGCCTTCGACACGTTCATGACCGAGCGCGCCGGCGGCTCCTTCGACCAGGAGACTGCGGCGCTCCTGCTGTCGGGAGCAAACCATGCCCTCCTCACCGGGGACGTGCTGGAGGTGATCGCCGGCGGCATGGGTTATCACGCCACGAGCTGCGCCGAGGGCGCGCGCGACGTTCGGGTCCAGGTGGACCTGCTGATGCGTGCCTACACGCGCCTGGCGGACCGGCTCAACCTGTCCCAGGCGACAGAGCCAGAGCCCAGCGCATCCATGACCGCTCTGCGCCAGGCCGCGCTCGATTGCCTGCACCGCTGGCAAACCAACGCCGATGTCGGGAGGGGTGCGATGGCCGTGGTGATGGCGGGTGAATGGGTGCAGAACCTGGCGCGCCTGGAGTCTGACCTGGAGCCGGCGGTGAGCACCGCGGCGGAAGTGGCGCGCAAACCATGGTGGCGGTGAGGGCTCAGTTCAAGAGGGCCGCTAGTCGGACCCGCCTTCCACCAGATCCTTCACGGCGGCCAGCTCGCGCAGCAGCGCTGTCCAGCGCTGCTTACCAAGGCCTTCGAGTATTTCCGCCTGCGCTTTTTCCCACAGCGGCAACGCTGCTGCCGCCGTGCGCCGTCCCTTTTCCGTCAGCGCGATCCTCTTTCTTTCGACCAGTCCACGGTCGCGAAGCAGCTTCAGGCCCCGCGTCATCGTGGTGCGATCCATGGCCAGGATTTCGGCGAGGCCGGTCACCGTGGTCGCAGCCTCCGTTTCGATCACCATCAACAGGTTGAGCTGCGTCGCCCGGAGCCCAACCGGCCGGAGCTCGTCATCGAAGCGAGCCGTGACTGACCGAGACACCTGCCGGAAGTTCATGACGGCGCAGGCAAGCACCACGTCGCGGTAACGCGTCAGAGTGTCGCTCGCGTGACTAGGCACCTCGCCTTTCCCCTTGCCAAACATTGTTTAAGCGTGTATATACACGGTGTGCGAAGAACACGCCTGAGCCTCTACTACCTGGCGGCATATTTGCTGGGGGCAGGGATCGCCCTGATCTTTGCTCCTTCACTTGCGCTCAAGCTACTCTTCGCCACCGGCCACTACGGCGACGTCATGCCACGTCTGCTGGGAGTTGTGCTGCTCGCGCTGGGCATTGTGATCGTACAAATCATTCGCCACTCACTGGCGGTCCTCTACCCGACAACGTTGATTCTCCGCACCATCATCGTCGCCGTGCTGGCCGGCTTGCTGATCTACTCTCGCGATCCCCTGTTCATCTCATTGTTGGTTGTGGTTGGGTTCGGAATGGTCCTGACCAGCGCCAGCTACTTGAGCGATCGGCGCACCGGTGCCCTGACGCCCCAAACGCAGCATTAGTCAAGCGACGAGACTGGAGTCGTGAATCTCTCAAATGCCGGGAGGGGCCTTGCGGTCACGCTCGTTGCATACATCGTCTGCGACGTTCTGCTGACTCCGCCCGCCGGCATCGAGACGCGCAACCCAGCGGACGTGACCGTCCTGGGCATCGCTTCGCTGGTCCTCCTCTTTGTCGGGCTTGCGCTGAGCATCGTGGCGCTGCTCCTTCTATTCCGCAGGGCAAGACGCTCGCCGATTCTCGCGATCGTCGCTGCCGTCCTGTTCTTGCCGGCCTTCCTCGCCGAGCAAACCGGCCACTTCTCGAGTCTTCAAGCGCCGACTGCCATCGAGCGGATCGAGCTGGTGCAGGTCGTAATCGCCCTGCTGATCATCGTCTTTAGCTTCTGGATGCTCCGACGGGGCGCGGCCGGCGACTAGATCCTGTCTCCCTGCATTACTTGGCGGGATTCGAGAATGTCAGCCATCGTCCTCGCCCGATGTGTGTCTGCCAATGGTCGAACTGCTGATTCCGTCCGACTCGACACCATTCCCGGCGTCGGCCCATTCCGGCAGTCCGTCGGTGAGGTATCGGGCGGAATAACCGTGCTCGCGGAGGGTGCGGACCGCTTCCGGCGCAAAAGCGCAGTACGGACCGCGGCAATAGGCAACGACTTCCCGCTCGCGTGGTATCTCCCGCAGCCTTTGCTCTAGCTCCGCAAGCGGAATCGAAACCGCGCCGGCAACATGTGCTGCTCGATACTCCTCGGCGGGGCGGACATCGACCAGAACCAACGGTTCGCCGGACCTGAGTCGAGCCAGAAGTTCATCGCCGCTGATCGCTTCGAGACCTTCCCGTGAGCCAAGGTATGCCTCGACCAGGCCCTGCACGCCGGGCAACCTTTCAGCAGCCAACGAGCGCAATGCCACCCAGAAGCGGTAGACGGCCGGCGAGGCCAGCCGATACCGAACTCGGGTCCCTTCCCTGGTAGCGGCCACGAGTCCGGCCTCCTTCAAGACCTGAAGGTGGCGGCTGGTGTTGGCGACCGACATTGCGACCTGCCGCGACAGCTCCTCGACGCTCCGCTCGCCGTTGGCCAGCACGTCGACGATCTCAACCCGGCGTCCGCTGGCGGCGGCCTGCGCGACCCGCGCGAATTGATCGAAGAGCTCGATCTTCACAGCTCGCTGCGTCATCGGCTGTCCAGTATCGCAATCCGAGAGATCTCTGTCAAGGATTCAATTGATCTCTTGACAACTTGAGAGGTACCGGCGAGAATGCCGGGCAACGGACTTCCGGAGGTGATTGCGATGATCGAGCAGAGGCGCGTTCCGACAGCCGAGACAGACTTAGACGCGACAGCTGAGCGCGTACCTGCGCACAAATTCCTGGAGCTATTGGCAGCGCGCGACTTCGAGCGTCTGGCTGCCACCCTTGCGAGCGACTCCCACGCGCGGTTCCTGCATCCACACGGGCTGGAGGAGTACGACGGCCGAGACGCGATCGTTACGCGCATCAAGAGCTGGTTCGGGTCGGCGTCGGTCTTCGACCTCACGTCCTCAACCGAGGACGAGGTCGGAACGCGACACCGCATCAGCTGGCGATTCAGCGTCGTGCGTGACGGCTCGCGGCAGGTAATCGAGCAGCTCGTTTACCTGGATAACGGGCCTCAGGGCATCGAGCAAATCGACCTCCTTTGTTCCGGGTTCCAGTTGGAGCCCGGCATCACGGCAGCTCCGATGCAGATCTTCGACGCCGGCGACATGGGCTGCGCCGACGGCCTGGCCCAGGAGTTCCGGCGTCAGATCGCCAAGGTCTCGATAGGCGGAACGCTGGAGGTCATCGTCAGCGATCCGGCCGCCAAAGAGGATCTGCCCTCTCTGGCCAGGCTGCTCGGGCAGCGGATCACGTCCACCGAGGTGCACGACGACGGGCGCCTCACCATCACTGTGGAGAGACAGAAATGAACGAGAAGCTGATCTTCAACTGCACCTGGGGCCGCGAAGAGCCGGAGAGAGCGACGCTGCCCTTCGTTGCCGCCAACATCGCGGCCACAGCGGGACAGGAGGCAATCGTCCTCTGCACGATCGAAGCGGTTCGCCTGGGTTGCAAAGGTGGCAGCGAGGGCGTCGAGGCGACCGGACTGCCGAAGCTCCACGATCTTATGACCGAGTTCATCGCCAATCAGGGCAAGGTGTGGCTCCGCGGCGCCTGTGCCAAACCGCGTGGCATCACCCCAGAGCAGCTGGCGGACGGCGTGACCATCGTCGGGGCCGCCAAGATAGTCGAAGAGATCGTCGCCGGTTCCAAGACAGTCGCCTTCGCGTGAAGCGAGTGAAAGCAGCGGGTTGATCAGATGATGGGTTTTGATGGCTACGCGGTGAGCCCCTGGATGTGGATTCTGGGGAGCCTGATGATGGTTATCGTCCTCGGCGGAACGATCCTGTTGATAGTTTTGGTGCTCCGGGCAGTCGGCGGACCGGGCCCAGACAGCCCTAGCAGCGCGCTCGACGTGCTGAAGAGACGTCTTGCTGCGGGTGAGATCACCCAGGACCAATACGAGAAGACGCGGCGACTTCTTGACGGCTAGGGCTGGTCGAAACGATTCCGGCTCACAGCATCTCGACTGAGGAACTGCAGGACCTTCTCGCCACCGGCCAAGCGGTCACCTTGGTCGACATCCGGACACCGGCCGACAGCGAGTGGTCGATCCCTGGCAGCGTTCAGATCGACGCCTACGATTCCGTAAAATCCGGAGACTTAGGTCCCCTCGCGAACCGCGATTTTCCTCCGGGACCCGTGGTAACCGTCTGCGCAACCGGTCGGATGGCCGCTACCGCGACGGACTTGCTTAGAGCGACGGGAGTGCAAGCGGTGACGCTCGAGGGCGGCATGCGCGCTTGGTCGCTCGCGTGGAACACGGCGCAAACAACGATCTCTGGCTGCGAGATTGTCCAGGTCCGGAGGACTGGAAAGGGGTGCCTCTCATACGTTGTCGAATCGGACTCCGTGGCAGTCGTGATCGACGCCTCGCTGGATCCCGACGTCTATGTCAAGTTGATTCGCGACCGTGGGTGGCGCCTTCTCGCGGTCGTGGATACGCACATACATGCCGACCACCTCTCGCGGTCGAGGCTGCTCGCCCAGCAGCAACGAGTCGAGCTCCTGCTGCCGGCCCAGCGCCGCACCCATTACGCCTTCCGCCCCCTTGCGGATGGCGACCGGCTTCCGTTCGGTTCGACGGAGATCGTGGCGCTGGCCACTCCCGGTCATACCGCAGAGAGCACCACCTACCTGCTCGACAATGCCGCCGCTTTCACAGGCGACACGCTCTTTCTTGCCGGCGTGGGCCGGCCCGACCTCGAAGGCGGCACCCCTGCGGAATCGGCCTCTCGCGCGCTTCTGTTACATCGGTCGATCAGCCGCCTCCTCGAACTGCCGGAGGCGGCTCTGGTACTACCTGGCCATATTTCTGAACCCATCCCTTTCGATGGGCGGCTGCTGACATCGACAGTCAAGACAATTCGGGACACGGTGGCGCTGGCCAGGTTGGATCAAGCCGCATTTGTCGAAGCCGTTCTCCCGCGTATCCCACCCAACCCGCCGAACCACTCCAGAATCGTCGAGCTCAATGAGCGGGGCGAACTGCTGGAAGATCCAAGCGAGCTGGAGGCTGGAGCCAACCGCTGCGCGGTCGCCTAAAGCTGGCCGGCGTATGACGGCGCGGCGGGCGATCAGCCTCGGGCTACGTGCGAACTGGCAGCAATTCGCCCTCTTGGTGGCCATCAACGCGTTCGTGGGGGGAGTGGTCGGCGTCGAGCGCTCGACCCTGGCGCCGCTGGCCGAACACGACTTTCATCTCGCCAGCCGGGCAGCGATCTTCTCCTTCCTTATCAGCTTCGGTTTGATCAAGGCCGCCAGCAACCTCGTCGCGGGGCGACTGGCCGATCGCATTGGGCGTCGCAGAGTCTTGCTCGCGGGCTGGGCTGCCGCGCTGCCCGTCCCGGTGCTCATCATCCTGGCGCCGTCCTGGGGCTGGGTGGTGTTCGCAAACGTGCTCCTTGGCATCAATCAGGGCCTGGCGTGGTCCACGACGGTGAACATGAAGATCGACCTCGTCGGACGCCGTCGACGAGGTTTCGCCCTCGGCCTCAACGAGGCTTCGGGCTACCTGGCTGTGGCGGCCGCGGCGGCAGTTGCTGGATTCATAGCCGCGAGTTACGGCATCCGACCCGTCCCCTACTACCTCGCTGAAGGTCTCGCCGTGTGCGGCCTTCTGCTTTCCTTGTTGGTACGCGAGACCTCCGGACACGTCGACCTCGAATCATCCGGCGCTAAGCCGACCCAGTCGGTGGGCAGACTCATGCTCGACGTCAGCTTGCGCGAGCGGACGATGTCAAGCGCATGCCAGGCAGGCCTGGTCAACAACCTCAACGACGGCATGGCCTGGGCACTGCTCCCGCTCTTCTTCGCCAGTCGTGGACTCGGCCTTCGAGAGATCGGCCTGCTAGCCGGCACCTACCCCGCCATATGGGGCGCCGGGCAACTGATCACAGGATGGATGAGCGACCAGCTTGGGCGCAAGCGCCTCATCGTGGCCGGCATGCTGCTCCAGTCTGCGGCGATCGTAGGTTTCGTTGCCTTGCCCGGCCTCGGATGGTGGCTTGCGGAGAGCGTCGCGCTGGGCGCGGGCACCGCCCTCGTCTACCCAACACTGCTCGCCGTCATCGGCGATGTTGCCCGGATTCCCGACCGGGCGACGTCGGTGGGGATCTATCGGCTCTGGCGCGATGCAGGCTACGCGGTAGGGGCGATCGTGGCCGGCGTCATCGCCGACGCCGCGGGTTTCTCGGCCGCGATTTTCACCATCGCTGCGTTGACGGGCATCTCGGGAATCATCGTCGCCGTCCGGATGCGCGAATCGAGGCCCGCTTGAGCACGGCTGTTATGGCCCGATCAGGATTCTCGCGGCATCCCCTGCGCTCGCCTCAGGGCGGCCAGCAGTCGATCACGGGTTGGAGTGTCGAGCCGGCACGCAGCTTCGGCAAAGGGTGGCGATCCCATGACGTCTACGCCGTCGACTCGGATTGTCGGTGATGGGTAGGCGCCGACCTTCTCTTCGATGTGGGCTCTAACCTGCAGCTCCTCGACGCAAGCCTCAAGCAGCAGGCGAGCGGCATCGACATGCGGGCACCCGTCGACGGACAGCAGCTCAATTTCGATCATGTGTCAACTCCAGGCGTGCACAGGGGCAGCCATTCGGCCGTCGCCAGCACCGAGGCTTCCTCGAGCCCAAGGATGCGCCCCTCGAGTCCTCGACTTGTAGACCACGCGTGGGCCGAGGGCTCATCTTCAAACACGTTGCTGTTCGGGCACCACTCCTCATAGATGTTTGTGCAGCACGCCGCATAGGCGTCCGAGGGACGAAAGAGAACCACGCGTTCCGATTTCGGCCGGCCGTGATGGAAGCTCAGTGTCATCGTCGCGCCGGTTGCCGGGCTGCGCGAGAACGCCGTACCGGTCGCCCTGTGCGCGCCGAAGATGCCGAGGATGTCGTAGGCACACCAGGTCCAGAACGTTCGCCCATCGAGCTCCATGCGGTGGCGATCAGGTATTACGCTGAGTCCCGCCGATCCGACCACACGCCCGGTTTCATCGCGTCGAATCCGCCCCGCCTTGTCCAGCTCGTCGAGGGCCGCGTCCAGCATGCCTGGTGAACACGGGATCGAGGCGGCAAGGCTTTCAACGCCTACGGGAGAACCGGTCGCCAGCAGGTGCCTGAAAGCCTCAACCCGGACCATTCCGGGAAGATCGCCGTCGCCCGCCAAGTTCAGACCCAATCTGGGCCGATTCTGGAGCAGGTGGCCAGGCGCTCCGCAATGGGAGCGAGAGATTCACCTGCCCGGTCAAGGACGTCGTCCAGGCCATCAAGGGCAAGCCGGTAGACGACCTCTTTGCCCCGACGTTCCGTCGAGACGAAGCCACAGTGGCGCAGGCAGGCCAGGTGGGTGCTGATTCGGGGCTGCGTCAGTCCCACGATTGCCACGAGCTCGCTCACGGTGCGCTCGCCCGATGCCAGCGACTCGATGATCTTGAGCCGGTTCGAATCCGCCAAGACACGAAAGAATCGGGCGGTCGCGGTCGCTCCTGTTGGTGCGAGAACGTCGGCAATCATATCCGGTTAGCAGGATATCACCTCAAGCCACCAGGCGGGGCTAGAGCGCCAGAGTATTGAGCCTGTTTGCGGGCAAGGACGTGAGTCCAGGAGGTTGGTGGAAGTGGGCGCAACGGCAGTGACGGCGTTTGGAGTGATTGCGGTTTCGTTGATGATGGCGGCCTACGCGGCCGAAGCCCGCGATCGGCGCTTCGTGCTGGTCTTCGCGGTTGCGTGCCTGCTGTCCAGTGCATACGGATTCCTCGCTGGCGCGTGGCCGTTTGGCGCGGTTGAAATCATCTGGGCTGGAGTGGCGATGCGTCGATACCAATCGAGGGCCCGGATCGAAAGGTGATCCTGGCCGGGTGTGCACCGCCCGTTGTCACGGGGCTGGGACTGCGGGCCTATTGGCGAAAGGCCAACTGATTCCCATGCCGGCCGCAACGGCGGTGGCCACAGCGGCGATTGACGTGCCGAGCTCGGGCTTTGTCGTCATCAGGAAGACCACCCCGACCAGGATCCCCAACGATCCGCCCAGGGCTATCGTCAGAATCGGGTCGCGCACGCGCGCGTGCAGTGTCGCTTGCCACAAACATGGGACCACCTGACGCGGTTTTTGCCAAGAACTAGGGACCACCCCGAGGGCAGTTAGCCAAGAACTAGGGACCACCCCTCGACCGGAGCATCAGCCCCGCACTG
>Ga0073928_10002804_pt1 | contig 28848 bp, 26 predicted proteins | sample PaiPotPPA55metaG_FD_76969 | JGI IMG/M metagenome (GOLD analysis project Ga0073928, IMG submission 76969) | Iron sulfur acid spring bacterial and archeal communities from Banff, Canada, to study Microbial Dark Matter (Phase II) - Paint Pots PPA... ...
AATCCCCAAAATAACGCCAAGCTCCGGATCATAGAACGGTGTTCCGCGTTTGATTCTGTTCCGTTCCCTGGCAAACTCCGCCTAACTGAATACAGGCCCTAGTACAAGGTCTCAAATACGGCGGATACCAACTAACTGGGGGTGGTCCCCTCAAGCAGGTAAACCTTCAGGATCCCCAGTCAGCAGACTACAGCCAGCGTAGTACTACTGCCCTGGAGAATGCAATCAAAGCCTTCCACGTAGATGTGATCGGCGCGGTTGGTGGCGTGATTTCCCGTGTCGCGGCTTCAAACGCGCTCACCAACATTCCATACGTTTACCTCAGCGGCATGGCCCCGTACGATCCGACCGCATCAACCCCTCCGCCAACCTCGGTCGCGGGCCAGTATTGCGGCGTTATTCTGAATATTCCGGCACTATATGCAAACGCGCGAACTGCGCTAGTGGGAAGCAGCAAAGCCGGAGACGTTTGGCTCGTTCAAAACTACAATTCGGCAATGACCCCAGGTGAGACCGCGACGTGGCAAGCGGTCGCAGGATCGACTAGAGATTTTAGGTTCTTCGATCCATCTACTAGTTCCAACTATACCAACGATGCAACCAAGTTTGCGGCTGAAGTAGCTATACTCAAATCGAAAACGGGGCGAGCGTGACGGGGGCGATCGTAAGCCCTGATGCATTCTTTCGCTCGAACCACGATTCATTCAAGAACGCAATTTCGGATCAAACCTTGGGCTTGGGTGTGCCGATCTGCTATCCATTTAAAGATTACTCTCCCGTGTCACCGGATCAGCTATTGAGCGGGGCCGCAGTACTGAGTATACCGATTACCTCTACGACGACCGATCCTCAGGTGCAGGCAACTGCTTATTGCCAGTTTGGGATGCTCGTGGCCAAGATGCTTGATAATCCTACTGTGTTGATAACCTCACAGAAATGGGACTCTGGTGCGTGGGTTGCGGCTTAAGCTCGGCTTCTATTCTTTTTCATCGCTACCGGGTTTTGCCCTCATTGACCGCATGAGCCGAAATCGTTGATCGCAGTCGCCCATGCATCTGCATCGGATTGGCTGCTGGCTTCATTGCGCTATGCTTACCCACATCAGCCCCGCAGCCGCCTTCCGGCGCTGGATGGCTGCACGAAATCAAGCATGACGGTGTCCGGGTTATCGCCCGCAAGGACGGCAAGCGGGTGGAGCTGTATACCCGACCTGGCAACGACACACGGCGATTGCTGCACCTGCTCCGGTCTCTTTGGCACTCAAGAGGCCCCTCGATTCCATCCAGAGGGTCCCGCTTGCTGGGGTGCTGCGGACATCGCGGGCGGCGGCTGGACCGCGCTGGAGCGCCACCTTAGACCCCGAGCTGTCATTAGCCGGGACATAATCCCGCAGCGCAGCAACCTGCTGATCCTTGACAACGGCTGACCAAAATCGCTCGCCTTGCCCGCTGACTTATCCTCACCTGTTCGATATCCTGCATTCGGCCCCCTGGCTGATGGGACGATCGAATGCAATTCGATCATTTGAAACGCCGCGAGTTCATCACGCTGCTTGGCGGTGCAACTGCGCGGCGCGCGCACAGAAGACGGTGATGTCGGTGATCGGTTTCCTGAGCAGCGGGTCGGCTGACACGTTTGCGCACACGACAGCCGCGTTCCGCCAGAGCCTGAAAGAGGCCGGCTTCGTCGAGGGCCAGAACCTGGCAATCGATTATCGCTGGGCGGAGGGCCACTACGATCGGCTGCCGGAGCTGGCCGCGGACTTGGTTCGCCGTCAGGTGACGGTGATCGTCGCAACCGGCGGGCCAGGGCCGGCACTCGCGGCCAAGGCGGCAACCGCGACGATTCCGATCATTTTCACCGGCGGTGGTGACCCTGTCCGGAATGGCCTCGTCGCGAGCCTCAGTCGCCCGGGCGGAAATGCGACCGGCATCACGCCTATCTCCGGCGAGCTGGAAGCGAAGCGACTGGAGTTGTTGCACGAGCTGGTACCAAAGGCCGAGGCAATCGGCATGCTCGTGAATCCGAATTTCCCGGAAGCCGAGATCCAGTCGAGACGAGTGCAGAACGCCGCGCTCGCACTCGGGCTGCATCCTGGTAAAGGTCAGTGGCCAAAAGCAGGAAGACGTCGACAAATCCTATGACTTCTTCACGAAGAACCGCTTTTTCGATCGCACAGGTAAGATTTCCCGGGCCAAGATGAATGCCCTGATCGACGCCCTGGTCAGTCTTGGCGATGTGAAGACGCCTGACAACGTGCAGCGCTTCCTGCTGCCGGGCGTGGCACAACTGTCAGACTGATCCGGCCGCTGGAATAACTAAGCCATGCGGCGAGGGCTTGCAACATGCGTGAGGTGATTGCGGCGCCTCTCCCCGGGCTCGATCTGCGACAGCATTATGGGCACCACCAATCTCCCGCGATTCGCGCCGGAGGGCTTATCTTCTGTTCCGGCATGCTACCGATCGATTCGAAAACCGGCGAGCGGCGACACGGGACGCTGACCAGCGAAGCGCACGTGATACTCGGAAATCTGAAGCTGCTGTTGGAATCGGCCGGGTCGTCACTCGATAGGCTGGTGCAGGTGCATGCGCTGATCTACGACAGCATCGAATATGACGTGCTCAACCGTGTCTACCAGCAATACGTGGCCAATGGTCCGCCGGCGCGCACCGTCTGGACGGCGCAGATCGAGGCCGGCTTCAAGGTACAGCTCGACGTGATTGCCGCTGCTTGATGCGGGTTTTCCTATGGGCAACAAGCGTGAAATCATTTCGCCACATCCAAATGCGGCGGCAGCTTCTGCCCCTCCTGCGTCAATGGCGGTGAGAGGGGGCGATTTTATCTTCGTCTCCGGGCTCACTGCGGTCGATCTGCAGTCCGGTGAGCGCATGCCTGGAACGACGGCGAGCGAGACCCGTCAGATACTTACGAATCTCGAGCGATTGCTGCACTCGGCCGACTCGTCGCTTGCCAAGGTCGTGAAGGTAAACGTGCTGCTGCATAGTATGCTGGAGGCCCCGAACATGAACGAGGTCTACGTGCGCTTCTTCCCCGATCCGCCTCCGGCACGGACGGTCTGCGGCGCGCGCCTGCCCACCGGCGTGAAGGTGATCATCGAGTGTACGGCGTTGGCGTGATCGATGACCAAGAAGCTTCAACGCACGGCGATCGAACCGAAAAATCCGCTGCTGAACGCATCGCGCGTTGGGAACCTGCCGCACGTTCCCGGCATTCGCGTCGGCGACTATGTATTCCTGTCGGGTATGGTTCCGGTTGATCCGCGGACCGGTGAACGCAGCCACGGGCCGATTGCCGAGCAGATCCGCATAACATTGTATAACATTCAGCATACGCTGGAGTCGGCTGGCTCATCGCTTGACCGCGTTGTGCGCGTGCATGTGGTGCTGGCCGACATTTCGCACATGCCAGAGTTGGATCGGGTATATCGCGAATTTTTCCCAATTGATCCGCCAGCCCGCACGGCGTGGTCGATGCAGCTTCGGTTCGGAAACGGCTGCGAAATCGAGTGTGTGGCATTGGCAGGCTGAATTAAATCGAGCAGTAATAAGTGGCGCCGCGAGGCGATTCCTGCTCCGCAGCGCGGCCGTTATAGCTGTTCAGAATGTCGTAGGGCGGATCGGTGAACCAGATCGTAGCGTCGGATGTCCCCAGCTCGGATTAGGGTAGTAGAAAATCTCAAGGTGGTGGCCGTGCCCTCTGGCGTGTCGTTGCAGCAGGGCGTCGAGCTCAGTGGGGGTCACGCTACCGTAGATCGCAGGCTCGCGCCGTCCGAGGAATGTCAAATTAGCGGCCTGCACCACGGGCCTCAATCGCTTCGCGCATGCCAGTGACCTTAAGGCGCGACTTGACGACTTAGTCGTTGAGCCGATGCCGATGCGACCTGTTCGATTGGCCTAGGTAAGTTTGCATCAGCGTTCCGGCTATGCGCGCGAGCGAGACCGAATGGGCCTTGGCGAACGTACACAGGGGCCGCACCTCGGAGCGTGAGCCCCACGCTGCCGCATGGCTTATCATTTAAACCGAGACCTCAATCACGACGAAGTTGGTCCGCCATTTCGGCGGGGCAGCACGCTCTGATCGTCGTGCTCCGGAAAGTGACGCAAGCCATGACTCCCGTTGGGTGTCGTCTTTCCGTTGGAAGCAGCGGAAGCGTATTCTGCCACCATCCCGTGCAGCCAATCTATGTTCCGCAGTGTAACGTCTGTCCGTGGAAGCGGGCTGGTGATGCCGCCTTCGTCGAAGGCGTCGAGGATCGCGATCCGCAAATCCGTGCTTGTGCCACCGCCTTTGTGAAGGTCGATAAACGCATAGAGCTTGAATTGGAGACTGTCCGCCCCGAACTCTTCGAGCTCGACCGAAGGCGCAGGCGCCGTCATCACATCAGGATTGCCCTGCGCAACGTTTAGTAGGATCGCTCTGACTTTGCGTGGATCGCACCCACGAGCCACGCTCACCGGGATTACGATGCGGCGGAGATTGTCGCGAAGCGTCCAATTCTTCACCTTTTCCGTGATTAGGAAAGAATTTGGAACGAGGACCCGAGCACGCTCGGAGGTCTCGATCTCGGTCGAGCGCACGCTGATCTTGCGCACACAACCTTCCTCGCTGCCGACCACCACGAGGTCGCCGACCTTAATGCGCCGCTCCGCCAAGAGGATCAAACCTGATACGAAATTGTTGATTACGCTCTGCAGGCCGAAACCGATGCCGACCGAGAACGCCCCAGCCACGATGGCGAGGTTGGAGAGGTTAAAGCCGGCATAGGAAAACGCAGCAAGCGCCGCGATCACGATGCCGGCATAACCTAGGCCGGTGCGGATCGAGTCCCGCACTCCGCCTGAGATCCCGGCCGGTTTCAGAACGTGCGCGTCGAGCCAGCCCTCGAATATCCGCGCTGCAGCATAGGCCAATCCGAAAACGATAATCGAAGCGAGCAAGACGGCAAAGGATACCTGCGTATTTCCGATATGGAAGCCGAAGAATAGCTGCCTATACCATTCGCAGATGTCCGGCCATGTGTATCCCCACTGCAGCAGGATGAGGGGTACTGAGAGTGCGAGAACAGCGAATTTGAGGAATAGAACGACGGGCAGTACGAGCTGCTTACGCCGCCGCTGCTCTAGGCCGACTCTTTGTTCGAGCCAGCGCCCGGCCGTGGCGCTGTCGTCGCTGAGACCGCGGCTGATGCCGTCCACCCACAGGAGCAGGAGGTAGACTAGCGCCAGGATGGAGCCGGTGACGATCAGTTGTTGCGCGAGGAAGCGGGACAGCGCAAGGTAACCCGCAAGCGCGCTCACAACGATTGCGGCGACCGTGATCCAAGCAGGGATGCGCAACGCTGTGAGCCATCGCAGTGACGGCATTCCGTCCCGGCGCTCTCCTTGCAGCGGAGTAAGAAGAATGGCGACGACGATCCCGGCAACAAGCAGGCTTGACGGAAAGGCAACCGCAACCGTCAGCGCGAACGGCGCTTGTACGATGCGAGTGACCGCGTAGATCGACGTCGTCAGGCCGTAAACGATCGCGAGCGTCAGGACCAGGCCGCATATGCGCGCAGCCGCGCGATCGGAAGCGGGGATCAGCCGCCAATTGGCTGCAGCCGGTGCGAGTACCGTGGTAACAAGCGCGCTGACTGCGAAAATGATGATGGTCGATTGCGCTGCCGAGTAGAAAATCCAATCGACGCGTTCGGGCAACGCCTGAGCTTCGGCAACCTTGGTGTAGAGGAACACGATGGGGGCCACGACCGGCAATATCCGGAGCAAGACAACGCCGGCCGCTGATGCTGCCCGTCGCCAGAAGGGCGGCTCGCCCGCATGCCGCCAGTTGCGCAACCGACGCACGCCGTACCATGCGGCAACGGTCAGCATCAGCCAAAGCAGGATGGCTTCAAGCACGACGAATGTGACCTCGTCCCGGTCTTGGACGCCTTCCCACCAATTGACCAAGAGAGCGCGAGCGCGGCCCGTCGCGGAGGGCGCATAGTCCGGCAGCCTCGCCCAAGTCTGGGACGAGTAGATGCCCGGGACAGGCTGGAACAGATTGGTGGTAAAATTCTTTCGCCGAATGTCCTGAATGTTATTGATTAGTTGATCGACGCGTAGATTGGCCGAATGGATCGCAGACTGACCCGCGGAAAGCAGCCCGAACTGATAATTGAGCTCGGCTCGATTAAGGGCAACGGTCTCTGCCTCCGGCGTTTGGCCAGGGGATGGCGCCTGCCCGAGCAGATCGAGCTGCGCCTTTACGGCGGCAAGTGGGGACTGCAGACGAGTGGAGAAATCTTCGATTGCGGAGCGGACCCGCTGAAGCTCATCACGAAAGCCGTTTAGCTCTGAATAACGCAGTCGCGTACCGCGCAGATCGCTTTCCAGCCGATCAAGCTCGTGCTGCCAACCGGTGATCGTCGTCTGAATGTTGACGCCTACGTCATGGTTTGCACGTGTCGTGATTTCGGCGGTGTTGATCTGCGGACTAGTCGAACCCGCCGGCACGGCACCAGCTTGAATACTAGGAGCGGAGGCGCCTTGCGGCGCGGTACCTGGAGGCGAGGTCAGGGACTGGGAACTTTGGGCGGCAGCGCTGGTTACACCCAGCAGTAGAACGGTCAGCAAAGCACGCGCAAAATCTTGGAAACGATCGATCATCGGCTGCCCCCCGACGGCAATTCCCCTACTTGGTCGGCTTTAAGGGAGGATGGCGTGGAGAATAAGGCAATGTTCCTTGCTCAGTCAGCTCCCCGAATTGCTCGGTAGGCGGCGAAGGGCGTCGATCAAATCGCGAGCTTTGTTATCGAGAAGGGCGGATTGGCGAAGTCTACTGCGTAGCCGTCAGGGTTGCTTCCCATAACCGGGCGCACAAGCCCTCATTTCGCCAAGATTGAAAAAGAGATCGCAATCGGCGTTATGGCCGCCAATAGGTCATATCGACCGTCACGACCATTCCCTCGCGTGAGCTTTACGGCACGCCCGGTTGGCAGCGGAATCGGTGTAGGGCCCTTCTGAGCTATTCGTCGACCGTCCAGCGCGCCGGAATGTCTCGCTCTTCCAGATTTTGCAGATGGACTCGCCGCTCAATTACTTCCGGCAGCGGCATAGTGGCGGCTGCGATCCGTCGCGTTCAACAAACGATCGTACCCAGTCTGGCGGTTACCGGATGCAGTTCCATCAATTGAAGCGCCGCAAGTTCATCACGCTGCTCGGCGGCATGGCGGCAGCGTGGGCTGCTGTCCCCTTTTGCTCGGTATGCAAAACCGCGTATACTTAAACCACCTGCCCTAAAGCCGAGACATGCCGAGGGTCTCTGGGGGGCGTATGGGCAGGGATGTGCCATCGGCAGGCATTTTAACTCACAGCTTCTAGCGCTGTTCTTTTCGGGCGCTGCTCGCATTCGCGCTGATCCTGCAGTGCAGAATGCTTTAATGGAGGATCACATGCCGACATTCACGTTGTCACTAAACTGGACCGATCAGGGAATCCGCGGTGTCAAGGAGGCTCCAAAACGGAGCAAAGCGGCGAAGGATCTGGCCAAGAAATTAGGGATCGAGATCAAGCAGGTCTATCTCACGTCCGGCGAAAATGATTTGCTTCTCATCGTTGAATCTCCAAGTGGCGATAACGTCGCCAAATTCGCACTCGCAACGGGTTCGCTTGGAAACGTTCGCACCAAAACCGCGAGAGCATGGTCCGAATCCGAATTCACAAAGCTCATATCAGAGTTGCCATGACGGCGGCCAGTGCTCTCGGAGTGTAGCGGGCTGCTACCGCCTTTCACCACTACCTCGACATCGGGAATTGCTGCACTGTGAGTCTGGTTGTCATGTGGTGGACGGCACCCGCTCCCGGCGACGAATCGCCTCCGAGGCTTATGATCGAATTCCGCTGGCGGAAGGTCATCGTGAACGACTGCCGACGTTGGCGGCCGATCTAGTCCGCCAGCGGGTGGCCGTTATCGCAGCGATTGGCGGGGATGCCACGGCACTTGCCGCAAAAGCAGCAACATCGACAATCCCTATCGTATTCCAGATCGGCAGCGATCCGATCAAAGCAGGCCTCGTAACCAGTCTTAATCGGCCAGACGCGAACCTCACAGGTCTGAGCCTATTCGTCGGCACCAATAGATGGGAAGCGATTAGAGCTATTGCACAAGCTCGTTCCAGTGGACCGCTGCCTTTGACCCATCTGAGACATTGGCTGTGCACTGCGCCAATGGTTTTCAGCCCCTGTCAAAGTGCCTGTCTCAGAGGATACAATGCTGGCCCCGAGCTTGGGAGCCGATATGCGGCGGCGCGAGTTCATCACGCTTCTCGGCGGCGCACTGGGCTGCCGAGCCGGGATGTTCGCATTTACGGAGAGTATCGGAGCGTAACCGGACCGCCCTCGGACATGGCCGCCCTCCGAGCGTGAAGTAGTCACAGACCGCGCGATCAAGGCGTGGTAACCTTCGTCCATTGCACGGGCATTGACCCCCACGGGAGGGTCGCATGGCAATCCATATCAACCGGCGAAAATTCATCACCACACTTAGCGGCACGGCGGCTATCTGGCCGCTTGCGGCGCGTGCGCAAACCTATCCATCGCGGCCGATTACCCTGGTAGTGCCGTTTGCCGCAGGAGGTTCATTCGACATCATCGGTCGAATCGTTGCCGCCCGTATGAGCCAAATCCTGGGCCAACGGGTGATCGTTGAGAACACGTCCGGAGCCGCAGGCATCATCGGCGTAAACCGCGTCGTGAATGCAGCACCAGACGGCTATACGTTTCTGTTGGGCAGCATCGGTACGCATGCATATAACCAGACGATCTATAAAAAGCCACGATATGACGCAATCACCGATTTCACGCCAGTCGCGCTATTTGCTGAACAACCCATGGTGCTGACTACACGCAAGGACTTTCCGGCTGATAACCTTCCCCAGTTCATCGACTACGTGAAGAAAAATAGTGCGAACCTGCAATTCGGATCAGCTGGGCCCGGTACTACGACGCACCTTGGCTGCGCGCTGCTCAATGCGGTTATCGGGGTAAAGGTCACGCATGTTCCTTATCGGGGTGGCGGCCCGGCCGCGAATGATTTGATTGGAGGACAAATCGATTACATGTGCCTCAATATGGGAAGTGCGGGTACCCTGACCATGGGCAAGCAGGTAAAGGCTATTGCGACGCTGTCGCGTAATCGGTCGCCGCTCATGCCGGATTTGGCAACCGCTCACGAGCAGGGCATCACCAACTTCGACGTCGTGACCTGGAACGCATTTTTCCTTCCGAAAGGCGCGCCCTCCGAAGTCGTCAAGAAGCTCAACGACGCAACGAGCCAAGCAATTGATACTCCAACGATTAAAAGCCGCCTGCATGAGCTCGGGGTCACAGGCGTTGCGCTCGAGCGCAGATCGCCGGAATACCTCGCCAAGTTTGTCGTCGATGAAATCGCGCGCTGGTCGGGACCAATCAAGGCGAACGGGCTTGAGGTGGATTAAGGCCGCATGCCGCTACTCAAGCAATCGCCGGCAACAAGCCCATGCGTGGCGAAATGCACGACACGATAATTCGACAAGGGCGCGCGCTTCCGAGGAAGCGCGGCCGATTCCGCCGCGTTCCCGTGCCCAGCTCGTCATTTTCTGGCCTAAGTAGTCAGCCAAACAACGCGTCAGGGGCAGTTTATCGGCTCAATCGGTTTCAGGGGGGTGGAAATGGATGTTGGGCTCGTTCTTCAGGGCGGTGGCGCTCTTGGCGCGTATGAATACGGTGCCGTGACCGAGCTCGTCCGTAACGGGATAAATCCAAAGATCGTTACCGGAGTTTCGATTGGCGCCATAAACAGCGCGGCCATCGCCGGGGCAAAGCACGGAGATATCGTCGGATCGCTCACCGAAGTCTGGGGTCGCCTTACTCTCGACCTGCCGAAGTTCCTTCCTGCGCCGCTCCTTAAGAACATGGCATTGCTTGGACACCCCAATTTTTACCATCTCCGCACCGACTGGTGGGGCTTTCATGGATGGACATCGCTTTGCGATACGTGGCCCATTCATAGAACGCTGCAGCAAGAGATCGATTGGGATCGGCTGAATGACACGACAGCAATTCGTATTGCGGTCACGGCCGTAAATGTCGCGACCGGCGTTCCCAGGACTTTCTCAAATACGGAGACGCGTTTGGACTCCCGCCATATCATAGCGAGCGGGAGCTTGCCACCGGGTTTTCCAGCAACATTGATTGATGATCAGTATTACTGGGATGGAGGCTTGTTTGACAATACGCCGCTTCTGCCGCTTTTTGATCTCCTAACGGAAGATGAAGCTGAGAATCTTCCCATCATCATGATAGATCTAGTTCCGACCGCCGATCACGTTCCGACGAACCTGGATGACGTTCGAAACAGGATGATGGAGCTTTCGTTTGAAAACCGGTTCTGGGATGAGTACGGCGGCCACAAAGGACTCGTTGAGCACGCCCGTATTCTCAACGAGATCGATAAGCTTGTACCGTCTAGCCACCCGCTTCGCCGCGAACGCGAGTATCAGCGCATGATGGACTATTGTGCGTGCAGGAACCTGAACGTCATCACGCCAGTTCATCAGGTAATGTCGGAGGGTCACGATTTTTCGCCCGCGGGCATTGCGGACCGCTGCCAATCGGGCGTTGCTGCGGCCCGCAGCTTCCTCGAAGGCCAATTCGGCAAGGCCCGCTCATCCAAACGTCGAACCGTGTCCGTTGAATCGGTTGGAGAACGCATAGCCGCAGTCGCATGAGCTAGAACGCTTGGTTATCTCTGCGGGGCGGTCATGTAGCTCGGCAGCCACAGCGACAAGCTCGGAATGCCGATCAGGAGACCCATCACAATAAGATTGATGATGATGATCGGAACCGCAGCGCGTGTAATCTCGCCCATCGAGGTGAGCGGCATGATCCCGCGCACGACGTAGAGCAGGATGCCGAACGGCGGCGTGATCTGCGCCAGCTCGACATTGAGCAGCATCGCCGTGCAGAACCAGACCGGGTCATAGCCCAGGGCTTTCACGACGGGGATGAAGATCGGGATAGTCATCATGATGAGCGGAATGCCGCCGATCGGGCCGCCCAGGATGAGGGTGACGAAATGCATCAGCACGATCATCCAGATCGGCGGGATCGGCAGAGTGCCGGCCATGACAACGAGCTTCTGCGCCGAGCCGGTATAGGCCAGCAACTGCGTGAAGGCCTGGGAGGCGGCAAGGATGGCGAGCACCATCACTGCAATCCTCAGCGTCGAGAACATCGCCTCACGCGTCGCCCGCCAGGTGAGGCGGCCATAGACGGCGGCCAGCGCAAAGGACAACAAGGTGCCGAGCGAGGCGGCTTCGGTCGGCGTGGCAACGCCAAAGAAGATCACCGCAATCATTGCGACAATGAGGATGGTGAGGGGAACGACGTATTTGATCGTGCGGATCAGGCGTTCGCCCAGTGCGATCTTTTTCGCCGTGTATCCGGGCGCCGCGCTCGGATCAATCAGGCAGGCCCCGACGATGTAGACCAGATAGGCACAGGCCAGCACGAAACCTGGGATGACGATGGCAATCAGGAGCTTGCCAACCGAGACGCTGGCGATCACGGCGAGAATGACGCCAAGCGCGCTGTGCGGCATCATGACCGCGAGACCGCCGCTCCCGAGCAGAGGACCGACGCTCATCCTCTTGCTGTAGCCGCGCTCCTGCATGGCGGGCGCAAGCGTACGCGTGAGCATGGCCGTGGTGCCGATGCTCGCACCGGAGAGCGACGCAAGGATCGTGCCCGATCCGACTGCCAGCAATGCCAGCCGGCCGGGTACGGAGCCCAGCCAACTGTCGAGGGCGTCGATCATCTGAGTGACCAGGCCGGTTCGAAAAAGAATCTCGCCCTGTAGAATGAACATGGTGATCGGCAGCAGCACGAACACCGAGAGGCTTCCATAGACACTGTCGATCAGAAGGTCGAACCCGGCGGACCCCATGAAATAGGTGAGGAAAATCACGTTGGTCCCGAAGAAGGCGAAGACGACGGGAATGCCGAGCAGGATCAGCACAAAGAACGTCGCCATCAGCAGCGAGAAGGCGGTGTACCACTCCATGCCTTCGCCTCAGAGATCCCCGCCGCGGTCGCTGGCATGGCTGCTCGCCGCCGATTGCGGCCTGCTTTGTTTTCGCAGGAGCTGGATCAGCCAGAGCAGGCTACCGAACGGAATCACGAGGTAAACGTAGAAGATCGGCACGTCGGGCAATTTGAAAAAATCGTAGGCACTCTTGGAATAGTTGTCCCAGGTTGCAAGGGCGCCATACCATGTAAGCAGCCCGCAAGTGACCACCGCCACGATCCAGCCCAGGCGCTGCGCCGCCCAGCTCACCCATGACGGCAGCAGGCTCACCACCGAGTCATCGCTGGTGTGGCCGCCCTCGCGCTGCAGCCATGCCACGCCGAAGAACGTGAGATAAACGAGGCTCCACTCGTTGAGCGGCGTAATGATGCTGAACGAGACATCGAAGAAATACCGAGAGATGATCTCCAGCGATACGCTGGCCACCTGGAACACCAGCATGGCGCAGCCGATCCAGGCGCAAATATCGAGCAGCCGATCAAACAATCGACCGACAACCTGCAGGAAATGCACGTCAGTTGCGAACGATCAGGGACTTGATCCGGCTCATTTGCTCGGGGGCAATCTTGCTGCTGAGAGCATCGAAGCGGGATTCATTGGCCATGTCATGCCACTGCTTGGCCTCCTGCGCTGCAAGATGGGTGAAGGTCATGCCGGCCTTCTCGAGCTTGGCACGCTCCGTCGCAATGAGATCGGCATCGATTGTAACCATATCCTTCTCATTCTCGATCTGCGCGTTCACCAGGATGCCCTGCTGCTTCGGGGTGAGACTGTTGAATTTTTTCAGATTAAGGTAGGTGAAGGTGGTGTGAGACGGCCAAAACGCATCGCCCAGGGCAAACCTGACAACCTCCTGCAGGCCCATGTCATAGACAAATATCGGATATGGCGCGGCGCCGACGATCCCGCGCTCAAGCGCGCCGTAGATTTCCGAGATGTTCATCCCGATCGGGATGGCGCCGACCTTCTTGAACAGCGGGTCATAGCCGGAGTGGGAGCGGATTTTCAGATTCTTGAAGTCGGCCAGCGTCCAGATCGGCTGCTTGGAGAAGATATAGAAACCGGAATGGGTCGCAGTGCGGCCGATCACCTTGACGTTGATCTTCTCGTGCGCCTTGTCGAGCAGACCGAGATAGCCGTTGCTGCGCTCTTCCGCCGGCGTGATGTCGGAAAGGCCGGAGGTGTCGATTTCCGGAACCAGCGGCGTGTGCACCGGGAAGGTCATGACCACGTCCACCAGCCCCTTGCTCAGGGCGTTGATCTGGTCGCTGACCGGAAACACCTCCGGGCCGCCGAGCAGCTCGATCTTAAGGTCACCCTGGCTTTCGCCGTTCACCCGCTCCACCCATGCCTTGAAGATCACCATGCTGTCCTCGACTTTGGACAGCGGCGCATAGGTGATTGCCTTGAGCACGGTTGCCGCGCCGGCCGGCGACGGCAACCCGCATGCTGCGGACGTAAGCACGATTGCAAAGAGCTTTGCCAGGACAGTGCGCATTTTCAAACCTCTCCGTTCCGACGGCTCATGCCTGCATATCGAATTCGCGACCCACATTCGCAGCACAGGCGCGGCGGTAGATTTCCCAACCGACCACGACATCGGTACTGGCGATGCCGCAAACCGCAACCAGGCTTCGATCCCGCGGTGCCGCGTGCGGCAATTTCTCCACGACAAGATCCTGGATGCGCACCGGGGCTTTGAGCCTGCTGAGCGCGCTCGCGCGCCGGCGCTCGACTTGCGCCGAGAAATGCGCGGGGTCGTCGGCGAGGACCCGGTCGGCCAAAGCGAGCACGTCATCCTGCCACGAGTTCATCAGATCGAGCGGAATGAGGATAGTCCCCTCGGCAAACGCGTCGGCGGTCACCGGCTTGTCCTTGCCCGGAGGTATGGAAGTCACGACGATGTCGACATTTCGGATCGCTTCGCGAGGATCGTCGACCGGCATGAGTTTCCATTTTCCTTCCTGAGACATTTTGGCGCAAAAACTCTCGCGCGAGGGGCGCGTGCGCGAGGACACATACACTTGCTGGATCGACGGGAAGATTGCGCCCATCACCCGCAGCGACCACAGCCCAAGCCCGCCGCAGCCGACGAGACCTAACGTTCGTGGCGGGCGAGCCGCGAGATACTTCGCCGCGACAGCGGCACAAGCCGCGGTGCGGAGAAAGGTGACATGCATTGCCTCCATCACGCAGCAGGGCAGGCCATGCTCGGGATCGTTGAGGATGATAAGGCCGGTCGAATCCGGCAAGCCGCGATCGAAATTGCCGGGGAAGTAGGAGACCCATTTCATCCCGAGCGCACGCGCGCCGTTCACCCAGGCCGGCATGGCGTGGAGGAAGCTGTTGCTGCGCTCGGGGTGCACGCCGATCTTGGTGGGCACCTCGACCTTGCCCTCGGCGTCGAGACGATAGGCTTGCTCGACTAAAGCGACGACCTCCGACAGGGCCGGAACAACCGAGCGGACATCGTTTGCGCTGAGCAGCCGTATCGGCATCGGGGTTTCGGTCAGTTGACCACGTGCAGGCGCCAATCCGATCCGGCGGAAAGGACTTCGCAGCCCCCGGCACGGATCACGACGTGCTCCTCCGGATTAAGCAGGCCATCCACGGTCTCGATCTTCGGCTCCGGCGTCAGTGCCATGCCGAGCTCGAGGACCGTGTCGTCGGTCGCTGAAATCGACGGCGGCTCGTTCTCGAGCCCGATGCCGTGGCCGATGCGCTTGGATGGATGGTCCGAGTAGTTTCGCCATTCGGGATGCTGCGCCAGACGCTGCTGGGAATATTCGAACAGCTCGCGCACCGAGACTCCGGGCTTCATGCGTTCGATGATTTCCTGAAGAATGCCCCACATGCCGTCGTGCTCGGACTGCTGGCGCTGCGAGGGCGACCCGAACACTGCGCGCCGGGCGAAATCCATCTTGTAGCCGCTGTAGCTGCAGCCGCCGTCGATATAGAGCACATCGCCTTTTTGGAACGTGCGGCCAGGGCCCCTTGCGCCGAGCACGGTCGGCGGCTCGGAGGCGAGGTCGGCCCCGCCGTCCAGATAATATTGCAGCACATTCCTCTGAACCGTGGAAGCGGCGATGCCGGGGCGCAAGTCCTCGAACGCCCGTCGCCAGGCCGCGGCACCGATCTCGCAGGCCTTACGCATGCAGCCGATCTCCCACTCCGACTTGATCATCCGGCAGCCCCAGACGACAGGTCCGGAGTCGACGAATTGCGCTTTCGGCAGCTGCTCCTTGAGCAGCTCGAAATCGACCACGGCAATGCCGAGCCAGGTTTCGCGTCCGAGCTCGATTGCGATCGTGCCGGCCTCGAGCCCCCGTTCCCGCAGGGTGCCGGCGATCCCCCAGTCGACGCGCGGCTCCCGGGTGAATGGCACCTCGGGATAGATGCGGCGATCGGCGACCCAGGAAGGGAATGGCTGCTCGTAGAGTCGGGCAAACATGTCGGGTCCCGACCAGGTGATCAGCGTCGGCTCGCCGTTGCACGGCAGCACGAAGATCGAGGGACGCGAGCGCATCCAGAACGCGACCTTGTGCCCGGTGAAATACGAGTAGTGCATGGTGTCCGTGACGATGAGCCCGTCGATCGCCCGCTCGCGCATGAGCGCTCGCGCTCGCTTGACGCGATCGGTGTACTCATCGGGAGGCATTGCCGACATGGCGGCTCTTTCGCTTAGACCGGAGTGCGCCATTCGCTCCAGCTGTCGGTGCGGCCATAGACTACGTCGAAGAAGTCTTTTTGAATTGCCGCAGTCACCGGACCGCGCCTCCCGTCGCCGATCTTGCGATTGTCCACCTCCACGAGCGGGGTCACTTCGGCGCCGGTCCCGGCAAAGAAGGCCTCGTCGGAGGTCAGGATATAGTCGCGGGAAAACAGCTCCTCGCGCACCTCGATGCCTTGCTCGCGCGCCAGGCGAATGACCGCATCGCGGGTGATGCCTTCGAGCAGGTAGGTGAGAGGCGGCGTGACGAGAGCACCATGGCGCACGAGAAAAATGTGCTCCACCGAACCTTCGGCGACATGGCCGTTAGTGTCGAGCAGGATCGCTTCGTCGTAGCCGTCGCGCCTGGCTTCGGTGCGGGCCATCTGGAACAGCATGTAGTTGCCGCACGCCTTGGCTTTCGACATGTTGGTGTTGATGTGCTGGCGGACATAGCTTGACACCTTGGCGCGGCTACCGTTCTCCAACGCGCCCTGCCCGACGTACTCGCCCCAGTGCCAGACCGCGATGGCAACGTTGATCTTGCATTCCTCATAGGCCAGACCCATCCCACCATAGCCGATATAGGCGATGGGCCGGATGTAGCATTGCTCAAACCCGTTGGCGCGAATGATGTCGCGGGTAGCCGCAATGAGCTGCTCGACACTGTAGGGGACTTCAAATCCAAGAATCTTTGCGGATTGGTGCAGCCGTACCAGATGCTCCTTGAGCCTGAAAACCGCCGGGCCGGATTGCGTCTTGTAGCAGCGGATGCCTTCGAAGGCGCCGAAGCCGTATTGCAACGTGTTGCTCACCACATGGACCTGCGCATCCCGCCATTCGACGATGTTGCCGTCCATCCAGATCTTTTCTGCACTTTCCAAGCTAGCCGCTGTCCCGGTGCTATCCCAGCTGCGGTCCGCTGCCGGGACCGATTTCCGCGATCTTTTCGCCGTCGACGATGACATAGCCCTGGTACGCCTTGCCGGCTCCGTCGATCACCTGGCCGTTGATGCAGGCAGTCGCCGCCATCGATTGTCCCCGCGCCGACGGACTGTGGATGTGAATCCCGGTATTGACAAGGCTAGAAAGTTTCTCCGAACATTCAAGCATACCTGCTTCAATCTCGAGTGGACGCAGTGCTCGGCTGCACAATTGCTCGTGTTTGCGGGAGATATCGGCCCGAGGGCAGCTCCACAGGGCGTCCGAACGCTCGGGCAGGTGAGCATCATCGCAGAAAAGGGTAGGAGATGTTCCTTCGAAATTACTGGTACGTGGCGGCTACCGCAGATGAATTGGGCCGCCAACTTTTGCCTCGCTGGATACTCGGCGAGCCGATCGTTCTCTACCGTACAGAATCCGGCAAACCGGCAGCGATGGAGGATGTGTGCCCGCATCGAAGCCTGCCCCTCTCCATGGGCGAGCTCGTCGGCGATCGGATCCGCTGCGGCTACCACGGGCTGGAGTTTCAGCCCGACGGAAAATGCGTCTACATACCCTGCCAGGAGCACATTCCTCCGGTCTGGCGAACGAGGACCTACCCCGTCGTCGAGCAATGGCGGTGGATCTGGATTTGGATGGGAGAAGCCGGCCTCGTCGACGAGAGCAAGATTCCCAACATGGTTTGGAACGACGACCCGCGCTGGACTTATACCGGCGGACGATTTGAAATTAAGTGTCACTACCAGCTGCTGGTCGACAACCTTCTCGATCTCTCGCACGAAGCCTTCGTTCACCGCAGCACCATCGGAAACAGCGCGGTCGCGGAAAATCCCGCCGAAGCCAAAGTGGACGGGCAGACGGTGACGGTCACGCGACTGATGCCGGATTGTCCCCCGCCTCCGCTCTACGTAAAGCTTCGCAGCTTCCCGGGGAACATCGATCGCAGCCAGCACATCGCGTGGACGCCGCCCTCGAGCATCGTGATAGCCTCAAGATCGACCCCGCACGGCAGCAATGACGTGAGCAAAGGCCTTGAATATCGGGTGGTCAATGGAATTACCCCGGCAACCAAGGGATCATGCCACCATTTTTGGGCGGTGCCCCGCAATTTCGCTCCCGGACAGGAAATAACCGACCTCTTTCACCGAGGCAGCATCACCGCCTTCTCAGAGGATGTGGCGGTGCTGGAAGCGCAACAGACGATGCTGGATGCGCGGGGGGACAACATCAAGTGGCTCAGCTTCAAGGTAGACGCGGGCGCCGTGGCCGCTCGCAAAATCGTGGACAAGCTACTGAAGGGAGAAGCCGCGGCAGGCGCCGCAGGAAGCAAGCAGAAACGGGTAGCGACGCCGGTTCAGTGACGATTGAGAGAATTGGCCTAACAAAGGGAACGCATCATGAGCTGGGCAAAGGGATTTCTCAGTATCGCGGCGATTGCAGCCTTGACGGCTGGGTCGGCGGCAGCCGCGCCTGCCGAGAAGATTCGCCTGGGCGTCATCACCACGACCACCGGACCGCTCGCTGTCCTGGGCAAGGAGCAGCTCATGGGAGCCGACCTCGCGCTTAAGACACTGGGCAACAAGATCGGTGGAATTCCGGTAGAGGTCTTCAAAGAAGATGCCGGCATGACACCGGACACTGCGATGCGCGCGACAACACGGTTGACGGAGAAAGACAACATCGATTTTCTAGTTGGTCAGCTGTTGTCCAATCAGCTTCTTGCCTACCTGAAGCCGGTGACCGAGACCGGGACCATTGTCATCAGCGGAATTGCCGGACCGTCGGAGCTCGCGGGAAAAGACTGCAATCCGAATCTCTTCGCAATCTCCTGGCAGAACAACATGCCGAGTGAAGCCGTCGGGCAGATGATGACCGATGCGAAGATCAAGCGCGCTTATTTCATGTCGCAAAACTACGTGACTGGAAAGGAATACGTCATAGGCGCGAAGGCCTATTTCAAAGGGGAGGTCGCCGGCGAAGCCTATGCTCCCATCGCGCAAGTCGATTACGCGGCCGAGCTTGCCACCATACGCGCGACTAATCCCGACGCGATTTATGTCTTCTTGCCCGGCGCGGCCGGCGTCGCTTTCGTCAAGCAGTTCGCAAGCTCCGGTATGCAGGGCAAAGTGAAACTGTTCGGCGGCAGCTGGCTGGCCGACGAGCATAGCTTTGCCGCGCTGGGCGACTTCGCCATCGGTATCAACGTGGCGGGACCTTGGTTCTCCGAGCCCAAGAATCCGGAAAACGAAAAGTTCGTTGCCGATTTCACCAGGGAGTACGGCCGTAACCCGGTATTCTATGCGGCTTTTGTGTACGATTCGCTCATGTTGCTCGATGGCGCCGTGAAGGCCAGGAACGGCGACATCAGCGACAAAAAGGCCTTGCAAGCTGCAATAGAAAAGGCACCCTTCAAGTCGACCCGCGGAAAGTTTGCCTTCAACGTCAATCACTTTCCCATCGAGAGCTTCTACTCGGCCCACGTGGTGAAGAAGAACGGCGTCCTGCAGCACGAGGTGCTGACCACGGTGTTTCAGGATCACAAAGACAGCTACTATGAAGCCTGCAAAATGACGCCGTGAACCCGGCGCGTCATCGCCTTCGGCTTCGGGGTGATTTACGACTTCATCATTATCGGTGCGGGTTCTGCCGGGACCGTCCTGGCTGGACGCTTGAGCGAGAACTCCGAGAGCACGGTACTGGTCATAGAGGCAGGGCCTGACCTTCCGCCCGGCCAGGAGCCCTGGGATATTCGCGATACGTATTATTCCTCGTTTTTCCAGCCGAAGAACTTCTGGCCGGACCTCAAGGTTTATCCTGGCTCGGCGGCAGACCCACGGGCTGTGCCGCGGCACTACGAGCAGGCGCGGATCATGGGCGGAGGATCGAGCATCAATGCGATGATCGCTCTGCGCGGCATACCGAAAGATTTCGAGGAATGGGTGGAGCAAGGAGCCAGCGGCTGGGCGTGGAAGGATGTGCTTCCGTATTACTGCAAGCTCGAGCACGATCTGGATTTCGACGGACCGCTGCACGGACAAGACGGACCAATTCCTGTGCGCCGCCACAAGCGGGCCCAATGGCCCGGGTTCTGCCAGGCGGTTGCACAAGCCGTCCGCAGTCGCGGTTGGCGGCATGTCGCCGACATGAACGGTGAGGTCGAGAACGGTTATTGCTCGGTGCCGATCAGCAGCAGCCCGACGCAGCGCGTCTCCGCGGCGATGGGCTATCTCGGTCGCGAGGCGCGTGACCGCTCCAATCTGAGAGTTCTGACCGACACCTTCGTCGAGGGCATTCTGCTCGACGGCAGGCGCGCCGTCGGGGTCTGCGCTCGGCGCGGCGAGCACAGAGAAGAGCTGCAGGGGCGCGAAATTATTGTCGCTGCGGGCGCCCTCCACTCGCCGGCGATCTTGCAGCATGCCGGCATTGGTCCCGCTCGAGCGCTGCAGAGCTTGGGAATAGCAACCATCGTGGATCTTCCCGGCGTCGGACAGAACCTGCAGGACCATCCGTGCGTTTCGGTCGCATGTCACCTCAAGCGCGAGGCGCGCCAGCCGAAGACGCTGCGGCCCGCACCCAACCTGGCACTCCGCTATGATTCTGACGTCGCAGGCTGCGCGCCGCACGACATGTATATATCGGTCACGAACAAAACCTCCTGGCACCCGCTCGGCTCTGCCCTCGCGGCGCTGGTCATATGTCTCTACAAGCCGTATTCGCGCGGCAGCGTGAATATCGATTCTACCCTGCCTGCGAGCGAACCGCGGATCGAGCTCAATCTCCTCTCCGATCAGCGCGATCTCACGCGGCTGGCAAATGGATTCCTGCTAGCCCGTGAAATTTACCAGCATCCAGCAGTTCAGGCGCTGGTGAATGACGTTTTTCCGTCGAGCTACACCGAACGCATTCGAGCTCTCAATCGCTACTCCGCCATCAACTGGACCCGCTCTGCGGCAGCCTTCGCATTGCTGGAAGGCCCGGCATCGTTGCGGCGCTATCTGCTGCGGACCGCAATCAGCCCCGCCGTGGACCTCAAGGAATTGATCGCTGCTCGCGAGCGTCTCAATGATTGGATCAGGCAACGCGCTGTCCCGTTCTATCATCCAAGCGGTACATGCAAGATGGGTGCGGCGGGGGACCCGACTGCCGTGGTCGACCCATCTTGCCGCGTTCGCGGAATAAAGCGCCTGCGCGTGATCGATGCATCGATCATGCCTTGCGTCACTCGCGCCAACACGAATCTGACGACAATGATGATCGCAGAGAAAATGGCTGATGAGCTTAAACGCGAGGCGAAATCCCGAAGTTGACAAGCATCCAAGCCGAAACGGCTCGTCTGCTCCAGGCGAGGCGAACGACAAACCATGAGCTCTCTGCTGGTTGAGCAGTTTTTGAACGGGATTCAGCTAGGGGTCATGCTCTTCCTGATGGCTGCCGGCCTCACCCTCATCTTCGGCATCATGAATTTCCTGAACCTGGCTCACGGCGCCCTCTATATGATGGGCGCTTTCTTCGCTGCCACCATCCTGGAGTGGTCTGGCTCCTTCCTGCTGGCAATACTCCTCGGGCTTGCTGCTTCGGCAGCCCTGGGCATCATTCTGGACGTGGTGGCATTCCGCCGTCTCTATGAACGCAGTCATTTCGACCAGGTCCTCGGCACGTTCGCTCTCATCCTCTTCTTCAACGATCTCGTCGTGCTGCTTTGGGGACCTGAACCTCGCTACATGCCGGTACCGGACTGGCTCTCCGGCTCGATCCCGCTGAGCGGGGACGGCAGCTATCCGATCTACCGGCTTCTGATAACGGGCGTAGGACTCGGGGTGGCTGCTGCCCTTTACGTCCTCATTGCCCATACCCGGACGGGGATGCTCATCCGCGCCGGCGCCACCAATCGTGAGATGCTGAGCGGGCTCGGAACAAACGTCCGCCATCTGTCGATGCTCGTCTTCGGCCTCGGATCGGCGATGGCAGGGCTGGCCGGCATGATCAACGGTCCCCTGATTGCGGTGCAGGTCGGGATGGGGGACGCCATGTTGATCGTGGCTTTCGTGGTAATCGTGATCGGGGGCATCGGATCGATTGCGGGCGCCTTCGTTGCGTCGATCATCGTCGGCATCGTCGATACGCTGGGTCGTTTCCTGCTGCCTCAATGGTTCGGCTTCACCGCCGGCCCCGCGCTTGCTTCGATGGCCAACTACGCACTGATGGCCGCGGTGTTGCTCGCGCGCCCGCAAGGTCTGCTGGGCGCCCGACGGGGGTGAGAAGATGCTGCGCTTCGATAGAGTCTCGACAGTTCCCGTGCTTGCACTGGTCCTCATCGCGATGACGCCGGTTCTCGGACAACCCTACTTGACCCGATTTGCAACGAGCGTACTGATCTTCGGCCTCGTGGCCATGAGCCTCGATCTGCTCGTCGGCTATGGTGGAATGATCAGTTTCGGGCACGCTGCCTTCTTCGGGCTGGGCGCTTATGCAGCTGCGGTCCTGGGCTTTCACGGCATTCATTCCGCTTTTGTCGCAGTACCGGTGGCCATCGCAGCCGCAAGCGCAGCCGCGCTCGTCATCGGCGGGATCTCGCTTCGCACCTCCGGCGTCTATTTCATCATGATCACGTTGGCTTTTGCCGAGATGCTTTTCTACATCGCGCACGCTCTTACCATCTACGGCGGCGACGACGGTTTGAAGATCGTGCGCAACAGCCTCATACCTCTCATAAGCTTCAGCAACCCCACGACGTTCTTTTTTGCCGTTCTGCTCGTTTTCCTGGCTACATTCCTGTTGAGCTTCCGGTTGACGCGTTCGAGGTTCGGGCGCGTGCTGCAGGGAATCAGAGACAATCCGCAACGCGCGGAGTCGCTTGGCTATGATACGTACCGCTATCAGCTCGTCGGATTTGTGATGGCCGGCGCTCTGGCCGGGCTGGCGGGAATGCTGCACGCGAATTTGAACGAATATGTCAGCCCCGACCTCCTCAACTGGGTGCAATCCGGCGACCTGCTGATCATGCTGATCCTGGGCGGGGTGGGCACGCTCATCGGGCCGGTATTCGGGGCTGCCGCCTACCTTTCTCTCCAGGAGATATTGTCAATGTACACCGGGCACTCGATGCTGGTGCTGGGACCTGTACTGCTGCTTGTGGTGCTGTTCTCCTCGGGAGGTATTTACGCCCTGCTCATGCCTCGAGCGCAATGAGTGAGCCACTTCTTCACGTTCGCGGTCTGACGAGAAGATTTGGCGGCCTGGTTGCCAATGACAACGTTGATCTCGCGGTGGAGGCCGCGGAGATCCACGCGCTGATCGGTCCGAACGGTGCGGGGAAGACGACGCTCATCGCGCAGATCGCCGGGCAGCTCAGTCCGAGCGATGGGGCGATCTGGTTCGACGGTCGAGAGATCACGGCGTTGAAACCCCACGCACGGGCCGCAATGGGGCTTTCCCGCTCGTTCCAGGTTACCAGCATTTTCCCGACCTTTTCCGCGTTCGAGAATGTCGCCCTCGCGGCGCAAGCCCGTTGTGGGCACAGCTTTCGATTTTGGGCTCCTGCACGAGGCGTCGAGGAGATCAACCGGCGCGCAGTCAGCGCTCTCGCGCAAGTCGGCCTTGACGGCAAAGCAGAGGCCAAAGCGGCCGATATGTCGCACGGAGATCATCGTCTGCTGGAGATCGCCATGGCGCTCGCTGGACAACCCAAGCTCATCTTGATGGATGAGCCCACTGCAGGCATGGGCACAGCCGAGTCGCAGCATCTGGTGGCCCTGTTGCGACGCCTTCGACAAGATTGCGCGATTCTGCTGGTCGAGCACGATATGGACGTCGTCTTTTCGCTCGCGGATCGGATCACTGTGCTCGACAACGGCCGATCGATTGCATCGGGCCCCCCGCAAGCGATACGAGGCGACGAGCGGGTGCGCGCCGCTTATCTCGGAAGCTACCGCACCGGACCGAGCGTCGATCATGCTTGAGCTGAGCAGGGTTGAGACCTTCTATGGGCGCAAGCAAGCACTTTTCGGAATCGATCTGAAATTAAGCGAAGGCGCCGCGGCCGCGCTGATCGGCCGAAACGGTATGGGTAAGACGACCACCGTTCGTTCGATCATGGGCTTCACGCCCGCGCGCCGAGGAAGAATCCTTTTCCAGGGTTGCGAGATAACTCGTTTTCCTTCCCACCAAATCGCCCGTGCGGGAATAGGGGTCGTTCCCGAGGGCCGGCAGATATTCCCCACGCTTACGATCCATGAAAATCTGATAGCGACTGCCGCAAATAGAAATCGCGTTCAAAGCCCTTGGACGGCGCAGAAAGTATATGAGCTCTTTCCGAGGCTGGCCGAGCGTCGTGCCAGTCTGGGATGGCAGCTTTCCGGGGGCGAGCAACAGATGCTCGCGATCGGCCGGGCGCTGATGACGAACCCCAAGCTGCTTGTGCTCGATGAAGCGACAGAAGGCATCGCACCGATCATCCGCAATGAGATATGGCTCTGTCTCAAGTCGCTTAAAGCTCAAGGTTATTCTTTGCTTATCATTGACAAGGATATCGAGTCGCTGGCGCAAATCGCAGAGCATTGTCATATCATCGTGAAAGGACGCGTTGTCTGGAGCGGTGCGTCGGCAACGCTTATGGCCGATTCATCGATTTGGCAGCGGTATCTTGGAGTGTGACGTATTTCCACAAGCAAAGATGCCTTAAAGACAGCAAGCGGCGTGCTGTGTTGCGCCGGAGACCCGCCGGCGCGCCGGAACTCATGCGGTGCCGCTTGCCGCCGCGGCAATCAGTGCGCGCACCCGTGCCGGCGAGAGCGGCCCACGGCGCACCACCACCCCGAGGCCGCGTAGCGCGTCCTCCACGGCATTGGCGATCGCCGCTGGCGGCCCGATAGCGCCGCCCTCGCCGAGGCCCTTGACCCCCAGCGGGTTGCGAGTCGACGGGCTCTCGACATGATCGAGCTCGACAAACGGCGCATAGGCCGCCAAGGGCATTGCGTAATCCATGAAGCTGCCGCTGAGCGGCTGGCCGCTTGCGTCGTAGACCAGGTGCTCGTACAGCGCGCCGCCGACGCCCTGGATCACGCCGCCCACGACCTGGCCGTCGGCCAGCAGCGGGTTCACCACCCGACCGCAATCGTGGACCACGAGATAGCGCAGGATCGTCACCTGGCCGGTGGTTGGATCTACCTCGACCAAAGCGCAATGCGCGGCACTGGCGTAGGTCACGGTCGGCGGGATGAAATACGCCGTCTCGGCCAGCAGCCCGTCGCCAGGCGCGCCCTTGCGCAGCACTGCCCCGGCTGCGGCCTTCGCGACGTCACCGATGCTCACATCGAGCCCGGGCACGCCTCGGATACGCACTTTGCCGTCGACGATCTCGAGATCGGCCGCCGACGCCTCCAGCATCGGCTCGGTCAGCGCGAGCACGCGATCTTTCAACTTGGTCGCCGCCTGGTAAACCGCGTTGCCGGCCGTCACCGTGCTGCGGCTGGCGATCGTGCCGACGCCGAACCCGATCGTCGCTGTGTCGCCGCCGATCACGTCGATTGCATCGAACGGCACGCCGAGCGTATCCGCCGCGATCTGCGCGTAGGTGGTGCGATGCCCCTGGCCCTGGCTCGCGGCCCCGGTCGCGACCTGCACGCGGCCCGAGGGAAGCACGCGTACAGCCGCGCCCTCGAACGGGCCCATGCCGGTCCCCTCGACATACATCGCGAAGCCGACTCCGAGCAGCTTTCCGCCCTGTCGGTGCCGGCGCCGGCCGGCGCGCAGGGCGTCGATGTCGATACCGGCGCCCGCCCGGCGCAGCAGCGCAGGGAAGTCGCCGGAGTCGTAGACCTGCGCGTGGCCGTCGCGATAGAGCAGCCCGGTGTCGTAGGGCATCGCCGCGGCGGGAACGAGGTTGCGCATCCGCACATCGAACGGGTCGAGATTGAGGCGCCGCGCCAGCCGGTCAATGATACGCTCCATGGCGAATACCGCCTCGGGACGGCCCGCGCCGCGATAGGGCGTCGTAAAGCAGGTATTGGTGAGAACGCCGCGCACCGAGATCGAAGCGTGCAGCACGTCGTACGGTCCAAGAAGATGCGACAGCGTATTGTAGGGGACCACCAAGCCCAGCACGTTGTAGGCCCCGAAATTGACGATCACGTCGTCGCGGACGGCGATGATCCGGCCGTCCTCGGAGGCCGCCATCGCGATGCGGTGGATCTGGTCACGCGCGTGCGGGGCGCAGACGAGGTTCTCGCCGCGCTCCTCGATCCAGCGTACTGGCCGGCCGAGATCCAGCGCCGCGAACGGCACCAGCATATCCTCGACCGACTGCACGCCCTTTTGACCGAACCCGCCGCCCACGTCGCAGGCAACTACACGTAACCGTTCCGGCGGCAGCTTCAGAGAGGTGGCGAGGAGGCCGAGCAAGTAATGCGCTGTCTGCGTGCTGGCCCGCACGGTCAGCGCGCCGTTCACTGGATCAACATTGGCGTGGACGCCGCGCGTCTCCATCGGTGCGGCGACGTAGCGCTGCGAATAGAACTCCTCCTCGATCACCACCGCCGCCTGGGCGAAGGCGGTGTCCGGATCGCCCTTCCTGATGGCGACCGACAGCGCGAGGTTGTCCGGCCAGTCCGGCTCGACGCGCGGCGCGCCCGGCTCCAGCGCCGCGGTCGGATCGGTGACTACGGGCAGCGGCTCGTATTCGACGTCGACCAGTTCAGCTGCGTCCATGGCAGCATAGCGGCTTTCGGCCACCACCATCGCCACTGGCTGGCCGACATAGCTCACGCAGGAGATGGGCAGGAGGGGTATTCGATGCATCCGGTCCATCGGGTTGAGCTCGCGCTGCAGGCGCTCGGGCGTGTGGACTTCGCCCGAGACACAGAGCGGCTCGGTCCGTCCGGCGAGATCGGCTGCGGTGAACACCGCAACCACGTCGCGGGCCCGGCGCGCTGTCTCGACGTCGAGGCGGCTTATCGTCGCGTGGGCCTGCGTGCTGCGTACGAACACCGCTTCGAGCGTGCCGGGAATCCTGAGGTCCGACAGGTAGCGGCCTTGGCCTCGAAGGAGCGGCTCATCCTCGACGCGCAAAACCGATTGCCCGATGTGCCCCATCTCTACCCCAAGCTTAATGTGTCCGGCCGCGCGTCGGCGCCCACGGCTACGCGCACGGAAAAGGCGTCTCCAGAATCGGTTTCATCACGTCAGACTCCCGCACGCTTGCCGCATCTGGTTCACCAGCCGATCGCCCTAGGGCCGCTTTGGCCGCGGTAATGCCGTCATCCGATGCTCCACTAACTGCGGCCCGGATCGCAGGTTATCGTAGTCGCGATGATCAGTCAGCGGGTACGCCAGCCTTCGAAGCCGCCGTCGAGCGCTTGTTTATGCGGTGCCCGCAACGAAACAGGATCAACGGACCATGCTTGGGAACGGCACGGCCTTTCCGCCGTGGCGCCTTGATAACGGCTCAGTCCATCCCCAGCATCACCATTGCGCCAGCCACTGCTAGAACGGCGATTGCTGCCACGAGAACAGTGACGCCGTTGCTGATCCAGCGCAGGAGCTGCTCTTGTCTTGCGCGAAAGGCTGCCTGTCGCGGAGCGGTGCGAGGAATTGCGACAAACGACATTGGATAGCTCCTAAAGGAGGTCGATGCTGTTGTTTCCAGACTGGCGTAGCCCAAGATGCTGCCAGCCGTGTGTGACCTACTTCACAGATTGGTTTTGGCGCGCGCTATAGACACGCCAAATCGGACCGACGACCGCCTAAGCGAACAGCCACTGTGAGGCAAGGCGGGCGCCCTCGACCAGGGAGGAGAGCTTCGCCCACACGACATCCTCGGCAACCCGTCCCATCCCGGCCGACGTGTCGAATCCGCAATCGGTGCCTGCGAGCACGCGAGCGGGGTCGCCGAACGCCTTGGCGATGCGCTCGAGCCGGTCGGCCACTACCTCCGGATGCTCGATGTAGTTGGTGACCGTATCGATGACGCCGGCTACCAGCATCTGGTCTTCCGCCAAAGGCTGATGCTGAAACACCTTGTATTCGTGTGCGTGCCGTGGATTGGCGAATGGCAGGTACAAGCTGCCAACTTTGGCCCTACACAAGATCGGAAGAATATCTGCGAGCGGCACGTCGTGATCGTGAGGTCCCTCGTAGTTGCCCCAACAGACATGGAGCCGCACTTTGTTGCGCGGAATATTGACGAGGGCCGCGTTGATGGCAGCGATCACTCGCTCAACGAATTGCTGGAAATCTTTGAGCGGCCGCTTGCTGAAGGCGACATGGCGCTCGAGGGCCAGGTCGGGCGCATCGATCTGAAGATAAAAGCCGCTGCGGACAATGGTCTCGTATTCGATACGTAGAGCGGCAGTGATCGCATCAATATAGGCGTCGAAGCTTGGATAGTGCTCGTTCTTCACGATCGAGGCCAAAATGCCCGGCGAGGCGGCTGTTAGGAAGGGGGCCACTACACCCCGTCCCGAGGCCTCATCGGCCGCCTTCAAAGCGGCGCACTCCGCATCGAGCTCGGCCTTGCCGATGTAGGTGATGGGTCCCGTGCATTTGGGCAGAAAAGCCACATTGCTTACTCCTTGGCGGGCGGCGTTTGCGCGCGCGCGTTCCTCCTTGAATTTGGGGTAGCTCTCGATGTCTGCAAACGGCGCTCGGTCGCCCTGACCACCAATGCCGCTGAGGCGGCGGCGCAGATAGAGAACAAAGGATTCCCGCTGCTGCTCGCCGTTGGAAATGACATCGATGCCGATCTCGCGCTGCTTGGTGACCACCCAAGCAACGGCATCGCGACCTGCGGCGGCGAGCGCCTCCTCATCGACGGTCTCGCCTCGCGAGCGACTAGCGAACAGGCGGGTCAGCTCCGGCGGCCTTGGCAGGCTGCCGGCGTGCGTCGTCAATATCCGCGCGTCGCTCTTTGGCAAGTTCTTCGATTGTCTCGAAATCGGCTGAAAAGATTGAAGCGCGGACGCATGTCGTTGGTCAAGCTTGCGTAGTTCTTGTCCTCGATGAGCTTGATGTCGTCCGATTGATGTCCAGCATCGGCATGCGGGTGTACGCCATCAACCGGCGTGGCCAGACGGAG
>Ga0073928_10002805_pt1 | contig 28847 bp, 21 predicted proteins | sample PaiPotPPA55metaG_FD_76969 | JGI IMG/M metagenome (GOLD analysis project Ga0073928, IMG submission 76969) | Iron sulfur acid spring bacterial and archeal communities from Banff, Canada, to study Microbial Dark Matter (Phase II) - Paint Pots PPA... ...
GTGATCATCGGATACAGCCAGGTATTGAAACGTGCTCTTGGACCGGAAAGTCCTTTGACCGAGCACGCTATCGAAATAGAGAAAGCCGGAGACCGTGCCGCGGCCCTGACACGGCAGTTATTAGCATTCAGCCGACAACAGATTCTTACCCCCACGATTTTGAACCTGAACGACCTGGTCGTCGACATGCAGAAGATGTTACCTCGACTCATACGCGAGGATATCGCTGTAAGCACCGCATTAGATCAGGAGTTGTATTCCGTGCGCGCGGACCGCAATCAAATTGAACAAGTCATTATGAACCTGGCTGTCAACGCACGCGATGCCATGCCTGAAGGTGGACGACTGAGGATCGATACGAAAAATGTGCGTTTGGATGAGCTTTATGCCCGCTCACATCCCGGTGCCAAACCGGGCGAATACGCTTGCCTGTCGGTAACGGATTCCGGCACAGGCATAGATTCTGAGACCATCGCCCATATCTTTGAACCGTTTTTCACTACCAAGGAATTGGGCAAAGGCACCGGACTTGGGCTCGCAACGGTCTATGGGATCGTGAAGCAGAGCGGCGGCTATGTGTGGGTCGACAGCGAAACTGGCAAGGGCGCTGCGTTTCAGGTTTTCCTTCCGCGAGTCGCCCAGATTGCGGATTCGCAGGCGGTCCGACCATATCTAGATGAAAATTTACGCGGGTCAGAAACTATTTTGCTCGTTGAAGACGCCGAGCCTTTGCGAAAGCTTGCGGCTTCCTTCCTATGCAGCCACGGTTTCAAAGTTCTTAGCGCGCCGGACGCGGAAGAAGCCTTGAAGATCGCCGCAGCTCACGCTGGCGCAATTCAACTGTTAGTCACCGACGTGGTCATGCCCGGACAAAACGGCAGAGTGCTTGCGGAAAGACTTGTCGCCAGTTATCCAGGCATCAAAGTCCTGTACATTTCCGGCTACACCGACTCTTTTATCGGCGGTCACGGTATTCTCGACTCCGACGCCATTTTGCTTAACAAGCCGTTCACCGAAGAAGCTCTCATTCATAAAGTGCGTGACGTCTTGGATGGCAATAAACAGCGCCAGAGTACCGCCGACTTGGTCCTAATCAGTTCGGCGGTGCGTCGGCCCTGACCAGGAAGAGCTGCATGCCAAAAATTCTGATTGTTGATGACGACGAGTCGATACGGCGCCTGTTGCGGCTTAATCTCGTCGACCTATATGAAGTTTTTGATACCGGAAAACCCGAGGAGGCCCTCGCATTGGCTCTCGAGCACAAGCCTGATGCGGTGCTGCTGGACCTTCGGATGCCCGGATATTCCGGTTTTGAGCTATGTAAGACACTCACCTCGTTCAGCGCCACGCAACTGATTCCGGTATTCGTAATCAGCGGTGAGGGTGGAGCAAAAACCAAGGAATTCTGCCGCGAACTAGGCGCGGCCGCGTATTTTGAAAAGCCTGTCAACTTTGAATCTTTGCGCGAGACTTTGGCTCAGGCTCTGGGAACCCGCCGGCTCGAGCGCCGCAATGAGTCACGTGTCGGCCTGCGTGTTCCTTTGAAGGTAGGGGGGACGGACGCGAACGGCAATTCTTTCAGCCTTCCAACCACGACGGAGAACGTAAGTAGCATTGGATTTATTTGTGCCTGTGCCGTGGTTCTCACCGTTGACACTGTCTTGGACGTCTACTTGCTGGCGGCCGAGCAGGAGCTCGTTGGCAAGGCCCGCGTGGTGCGCGCGGAATGGCCTGGCACTCAATATCCTCGTTATGGACTGAGGTTTACAGAAATGGTCGGCGCTTGGATCTTGAAATGAACTTCTGCGATTCCTGACTGATTCGGTTAAGGATCCTTAGGTGATAGCTAGCAGATGGCTTCGAACGCTAAACAACCGCAGGGCGTAAGGATCTGTTTTCCGATCCCTCCCGTTCAACCGTCAGGCAGCGAGGGATAGGCTAAACTCCGTGGTACGCGTAGTGCAAACCGGGCCCCGGCACGATTTTTTTTCGCCACGCCTATTCCCTTCTCTTATCGATTGATTGGGACGTTGGTTCAAATCTAATTATCAGAACCAAGACCTCTTTGGTCGTCGACCACCGGACGCCATCCTTTCATCCCTCAGCAATGCGCTCTCGGAGCTGCGATTCTTGATTCGGATGAATTGCCAGGCTAAGCTTGCAACTTTACGATAGTCACTATAATGTTAGGGTAACTATCAAATGCGCAGTGCAGCGGCCCACCATATTCAGGAGGGAGAACGAGAATGCGGCGCACCAAAACTGCGGTAAGACGAACGCCGTCTCGAGTTTCGGGGAGCGCCAAAGAGTCGCGATCGGCAAAAAAAGGGCGGGACCGTGGGAGTATCGGGCGGAGAAATGAGCCCGGTCTTCGTGAGCGCAAGAAGGCACGTCTCCGCCAGCAGATCGTCGAAACTGCGCTGCATCTTTTCCGTCAACACGGGTACGAGAACACGCGGATCGACGATATAGTGCAAACCCTGGAAATCAGCCAGCCGACGTTTTTTCGCTATTTCCCCAGCAAGGATGCGGTGCTGCGCGAAGTGGGCCGCCGGGCGTTTGCCCGGCAAGCCGAAAGCCTGCGGTCTGAACTAGCTGTCAAGGCCACTACCGAGCAGCGCTTGCGGCGGTTTTATGAAACCTTAGGAAATGTAACCGAGGTAGGCCGCCCACTGTGGCAAGCAGTCATTCTGGCCGGGGCGATGGACCCAGTGCGCTCGCCGGAATTGCGAGGCGCGGAGGCGGCCACGGTCAGGCTGCTTCGTGAAATCATCGCCGAAGGCCAGAAGAATGGCGAGGTGACGATGGATTTTCCGACCGTGCACTTGGCCGAGTTTATGGAAGGACTTTTCAACACCGTGGTTCGTCAATGGGCCGTCGACCTTACGGGGCCTCACAAACTCACCGAGCGCGTGCATAATGCAGTGGAGTTTTTCTTGCGCGGCGCAAAACCGTAACAATCGTTTCGCACTTGAGAGGGCACAAAGTGCGCAAGACTTCCGCAAGCGTAGTCACGCATCGGGGCTGTTTCGAGGTATAGGCAATGAAAGCTGCGATACTGCGTGAATTCCGAACACCACTAACCTTCGAGGAGGTCGCAACACCCAAGCTCGAGGCCCACGAAGTGCTGATCGCGGTGGAAGCGTGTGGCGTATGCCACTCGGATCTGCACGTGGCGGCTGGCGACTGGCCGCAGATCGTGCCGATCACGAAGAGACCGTTGATTCTCGGGCACGAAATCACAGGTCGCGTTGTGGAAATGGGATCTTCGGTTACGGATTTGGCATTGGGGGACAGAGTAGGCGTTGCGTGGGTGCATTGGACTTGCGGGGAGTGCGGATTCTGTCGTGAAGGGAACGAAAACCTGTGCGTCAAACAGAAGATTACCGGGGTGACTGTGGACGGCGGTTTCGCCGAACTCATAAAGGCGCCCGCGAGTCACGCGTTGAAGATTCCGGACGGGCTCTCCTACGTGGAAGCTGCACCACTTTTTTGCGCCGGGGTCACCGTTTACCGAGCCTTGCGGCGGGCCAAAATCGAGGCCGGGCAGCGCTTGGCCATATTCGGCGTTGGGGGGCTCGGCCATTTGGCGGTACAAATTGCTCACGGTTTAGGAGCGGTGGTAACCGCCATTGATGTCTCTGAGGATAAGCTGACGTATGCGCGAAGTCTGGGAGCGGATAGCGCCTTGAACGCCGCGACCGCAAAAGTCGTCAAAGAATTGCGCGCTGTCGGGGGTGTCCACGTCGCACTGGTTACTTCTGCGGCCAAAGCGGCTTACGATATGGCCTTTCCCTGCGTCAGGCCGGGCGGGACGCTTCTGGTCGTAGGGCTACCTTCGGAGCCACTTTGTTTCGCCGCGGTTATGATGGCGGCATTGGAAGTTCACATTCAGGCCTCCTCGGTTGGCACGCGCCAAGATATGAAGGAAATGTTAGTCATGGCTGCCACGGGCAAAGTGCGCTGCCAAGTGAAAACTCGACCGTTGCCGGAAGCCAATGAAGTCCTCGAAGAGCTGCGCAGGGGATCCGTCCCAGGGCGCGTCGTTTTGCTCCCGCACTCTCCCTAAAGCGCTCACTGAAACTGTTTATTTCACATCCTAGGTGCCTGATACTACACATCGCTCTCCGGGCGAACTGCCGCTCGCCGACGACGTATCAAGTAAAATGATGCGACGAATCAGGGTTTCGTATTGACGTTAGTCGCTATATTGTGATATCCCCTATCATAATTTCGCATTTGTCGGGGCACAGCTGATTTGCTAACAGTTGATGGAATAACCTGGGCAATCTGAGATGGTTTTTAGCTGTACTCCGGCGAATCCGAGAGGAACTATGAAAACGATCCTGCTGGCTTCCCTTCTTTTTTTCCTTTTCCTCACTCCCGGCGCAAAAGCCCAAGGCGTTGGGGCCTCCGGTGAAATCAGAGGAACGGTTTTTGATCCCTCCGGTGGTGTAATTCCGAATGTCAGCGTCGAGGCACTAGATACTGCAAAAGGGACGCACTACACCGCGACAGCGGATGGCAACGGGCAATACGAATTTCCGAATCTGCCGCCGTCGACCTATGAAGTGACGGTGCGTCATGCCGGGATGCAGACCCAGGTACAGAAAGGGCTCGAACTGGAGGTGGGGCAGACCGCCACGCTGGATTTCCGATTGGCTCTGGAGGGGACGAGCGTGCAAGTGGAAGTCTCTGCCGAGCAGGTCGCGGTGGAGACCACTCGAGGCAGTCAGGCGGACACCCTATCCCAGACTTATATTAATGACCTGCCCATCAATCGCCGGGATTACCTGACCTTTACTCTATTGCTGCCCGGCGTGAGCAATGCCAATACGATTGCCGACAATGCAGACTTTCGCGTTAAGCAAACCCCGCAAAGTGGATTGTCATTCTACGGCAGCAACGGCAGAGGAAACAGCGTCACCGTAGATGGTGGTGAATTCAACGATGATGCTGGCGGCGTCCGGCTCAATCTGAACCAGGACGCGGTGCAGGAATTTCAGGTAAATCGGAGCAATTATACGGCGGAACTGGGCGGCGCAAGCGGCGCGACGATCAACATTGTCTCCAAATCCGGTACCAACGAAGTACATGGCAGCCTCTATGGGTTGTTTCGCAATGATGCCATGGACTCTCGCGACCATTTCGCCCTGCAACCGGCCTTGCTACCTGGCGAGACATTTTCCTCAGATGCCGTCGCTACCCCGCTGAAAAACAGCCTGAACCGCCAGCAATTCGGCGGCAACATTGGCATGCCGATTAAGAAAGACCGCACCTTCCTCTTTGTGGGCTATGAAGGGCTGCGTTCTGATGCCCAGGATTCCGTGCCACTACTGACCAACAGTAACGTGTTTAATCCGACCGCCCAACAGCTGCCTATTTTTGCGGGGTTGGCAGCCGAACCGGCCACCACCATGGTGCCCTGCCTTTCGAACCCCACGAATCCTATCTTTGGTATACCGACATTTTTGCCGGCGCCGACCTGTGCATTTGTGCTTTCCAATTGCTTGACGATCACCACAGCGGCGTCCGCTTGCCAAACCAATGGAGCTACCCAAGCGCTAAACCCATTCATCATCAATCAAGCGGAAACCAACGCCGGCCTGTTTCCTTTTCCGATCCGCGAACACCAATTCTCGGCGCGGCTCGATCACCGTTTCAGCGACCGCGATCAAGGATTTCTGCGCTACAGTTTTGATCACTTAAGGGAAAAAGATCCTGACGTGCAAGCGTTAACCGCGTTCTCCCGGGGCACCTCGGAATTAGCTTGGGACAGCACACTGCAGGGGTCGTGGTTTCACACCTTTAGTCCCACGGCGCAGAACGAGGCTCTCCTGCAGTGGAACATGTATCAATTTAACGTCGACAGTAATGACCCGGGTGGGCCCGGGCTGGATATACAGGGTTTCGGATTCTTCGGGCGGAATATTTTCCTGCCGAGCCACACGCGCGCAGGCCGTTATGAAGCCGCCGATCACGTCAGTCTGGTTCGTGGGCACCACACTCTAAAGTTCGGGGGCGGCGAAGTGGTGCGCGGGAACGATACAACGTCGCAGACGTTTTTTGCGGGACGGTTTGAATTTTTGGAGCTACCAGGCATTCTCTTGAGCCCTTGTTTGCAGGTGCCGATTGCTTGCGGCCTTTCCGGGAATACGGCGGCAGGGCCGGTGCCGAGTACAGTGGCGATCTCGCCGCTGCAATCCTTCAGCCTGGGAGCACCAGGATTCTACGAGCAGGGCTTTGGAAATCCGAAGTACGTACAAGTCCGGCCATTCACAGCTTTCTTTGCGCAGGACAGTTGGCAGGTTCGGCCAGGTCTTACTTTAAACTACGGGCTGCGCTACGAATTGGATTCGCAGTACGGTCCATTGCATACCCCGAAAAGGAATTTTGGTCCCCGGGTTTCGTTGGCTTGGGATCCGTTCGACGATCATAAGACCGTGGTGCGGGCCGGCTATGGAATCTTCTACTCCCAGATCTACGCGCAAATCCCCGGCGTGGTCAGTGTTCTGGGAAACATCAATAACACCCGGACGATCGCCAACACTTTGGTTAAGTTAACCGGCGTTCCCGGGGAGCCCACCATCGCTAACTCCGCCGCCATTTTCCAAACACTATTTGGCGAGGGGAAAATAAATTGCGGCACCCCGCCGCCCGGCCAATTTGCCTGCATTTCACAAACGGACCTGGCGCAATTTGGCTTGTCGGTTCCAAACTCCGGGCCACTACCTCCCGGGACGGTACTATTCGCAGGGCAACCGGGATACCAGAGCCCAACGTCGCAACAGGCCTCTTTGGGTATTGAGCGAGAAATCGGCGGCGGCGTGACCGTGTCGGTGAATTACATTTGGGTGCATACCACGCACCTACCTGTGGCCATCGACACCAACTTACTCCCAGCCGCGCCGGTCGATACGGGTTCCACAGGTTTGCCCAGCAACGGATTGTCCTTTCAGGATTGGGGCGCACCAGCCTGCGTAGCAAATCCGGCTTTGTGCTTTGCGGATCCTACGGAAACAATCCTCCAGAACAACGTCTACAGTTCGGCGGGCTCGGCGATCTACAACGGCGGAATCTTGGAAGTGAAAAAACGATTTGCCAACCATTTCACGATCCTGGCCAATTACACCCTGAGCAAGGCGATCGATAACGTCACGGACTTTAATAGTGATTACTCTCCGTTCAACGCAACGTGCCTGAAGTGTGACCGTTCGTTGTCCGATTTTGACCAAAGGCACAAGGTGGTAATAGCCGCGGTTTTGGCCAGCCCGTTTGATAAATCGAGGGTCTTCGGGGGATTCGAGCTCGCTCCTATCTTTACCTACAACAGCGGCCACCCATTCAACCTTTTGGCCGCAGCGGACATTAACAGCGACGGACATTTCACGAATGATCGTCCCCCCGGAGCAGGACGCAACACCGGCATTGGCCCGGACTTCACGGTTTTCGATCTGCGATTGAGCCGCGCTTTCAAGCTGGGCGAGAAGACTGCGTTGAACTTTACGGCGGAGGCTTTCAACCTTGCCAACCACACCAACTACTCCAGCGTGAACAATGTCGTAGGCGCAGCCTTTGGACCGCCGTTTAATGCACATGGCAGCGCGAATCTTTATCCCAACCAGCCTCTGGCGTTCACTGCGGCTTTCCCAGCTCGCCAGATCCAGCTGGGCGTGCGCTTAAGCTTCTAATTTGGAGCGCCCTTGCGTAAGGGCCAATCGCGTGGCGGAATAATATTTTCGTTTGGGGGTAGGCGGCGGACGCGAGAATCGTGTTGTTAGTAACACAAATATGATATAAACAATCATATTTAGCGGCTGGGGGCGGAAAAATAACGCGCATTCACGGTACTCATGAACAGCCATCCATTGTTCGATCTGAGCGGCCGCCTGGCCCTGATTACTGGAGGCTCCGTCGGCCTGGGCCGCCAAATGGCGGAAGGCTTGGCGGAAATGGGCGCCAACCTGGTCCTGTGCGCACGCAAAAAAGAGCGTTGTCAGCAAACCGCTGAGGAGTTGCAAAAAATAGGAGTGCGCGCGCTAGCCTTGGGTTGTGATGTAAGGGATCCTGCCAGCATTCGAGCGGTTGTAGAGAATGCCGTGAATGAATTCGGCCGGATCGATATCCTGATCAACAATGCCGGCACTTCCTGGGGAACCTTGACCGAAGACGTGACCTTGGAGCAGTGGAACAAAGTAATCGAAACGAATTTGACTGGCACGTTTTTATTTTCGCAAGCGGCCGGAAAAGTCATGATCTCGCAACGTCAAGGAAAAATTATCAACATCGCTTCCGTGGCGGGAATGCGCGGTTCGCCTCCAAGGTTTTCAGCCATTGGCTATAGCACCAGCAAAGGGGGCGTAGTCATTTTTACCAAAGACTTAGCCTGCAAATGGGGCATGTACAACATTCAGGTGAATGCCATCGCGCCCGGATGGTTTCCGACAGACATGTCGGAAAAAGTCATCCAGCGAAATAAAGAAAACTTGCTGGCCAACATTCCTTTGGGACGTTTTGGAGGGCCCAACGATTTGAAAGGCGCGGCGATTTTTCTAGCGTCGGACGCTTCGGATTTTGTTAGCGGACATACACTGGTCGTGGACGGGGGACAATCCGCCTAAAAAACGGCTACTTTCACAATGAACATTCCGCTCACACCTTTGCGTTTTCTGCGCTACGCGGAGCGGCAATATCCCGCCCGAACCGCGGTGGTTTGTAAGGAGAAACGCTACAACTATAAGGAGTTTGCCGATCGCGCCCGGCGTCTTGCCGGTGCACTGCATCAGAATGGTGTCCAGCCCGGCGATCGCGTGGCTTTTCTCAGCACCAATTGTCATCGTCTGCTGGAGGCCTATTATGGGGTCCTCGAAGCCGAAGCGGTTCTGCTGCCGCTAAATATTCGTCTGACCGCCAGCGAACTTGCGTACATCCTCAACGACGCCGGTGCAACGATTCTATTCCTCGAAAGGCAATTCCTTCCGTTGGTGGAAGCTTTCCGCAGGGATCTGAAATCAGTAAGAACCTTCGTGTTGTTGGAAGGCACTCCGGAAGCACCGTGGCTCAGCGCGCATGACTACGATGCATTGCTCTCCGCCGCTACGCCGCGGAGCGTAGATATTTCTGCGATTGACGAAAATGCTGTAGCCGAATTGTTTTACACCAGCGGCACCAGCGCCGACCCCAAAGGCGTGATGCTCACGCACAGAAACGTCTATCTGCTCGCCGTGCATGTCTGCATGGCTTTCCAGATCCCTAACGGAAACGTGGAGCTCCACACCATTCCGTTATTTCACGCCAATGGCTGGGGCGTGGCGCACTTTCTCACGCAACTAGGCGGCAAGCACGTAATGGTGCAGCGCTTCGATACCAAGGAAATTTTTCGCCTCATTGAAACAGAAGGAGCGCGTACGTGCAGCCTGGTCCCCATCATGGCCACCGCGCTGGTGAACTGTCCGGAGCGCAAAAACTACAATCTGAGCAGCCTCACGCGCATCGTGATTGGCGGCGCCGCATCCTCCCCAACCCTCATTCGCGAAGTGGAAGAAGCGTTTGGCTGTGAATGCGTTTCCGGCTACGGGCTCACGGAGACTTCTCCGACACTTTCGCTTTCCATGATGAAAGCCGGGATGGAATGGTTAGGCGAGCAGCGTTACGTCGGCCAGGCTATGACTGGCTACGCGGTTCCCGGGGTAGAAATGCGCATCGTCGATGCCAATGACAAGGATGTCCCGGCTGACGGCGAATCCATCGGTGAAATCGTCGTTCGAGGTGACGGCGTGATGGAAGGTTATTGGCGGCAACCGGAAGCCACTGCCGAAGTAATGCGTGGCGGTTGGTTTCACACCGGAGACATGGCCACGCTCAACGAAGATGGATATTTTTTGATAGTGGATCGCAAGAAAGACATCATCGTGAGCGGGGGAGAAAATATCTCGTCGCTCGAACTCGAAAAGGCAATCCTGGCCCACCCGGCCATTCTGGAAGCCGGTGTAATTCCAGTGCCTGATGAAAAATGGGGCGAAGTCCCGAAGGCCCTTGTAGTTCTTAAACCCAACGCAATCGTGACCGAATCGGAATTGATGAATTTCTGCCGTGCCCGGCTAGCGCATTACAAATGCCCACGCTCGTTTGAATTCGTCGACAGTTTGCCCAAGACGGGAACAGGCAAAATTCTCAAGAAAGATATTCGAAAAAAATATTGGCACGGCCAGAGCTCCCTGCGCCCAGAGTCGGCGGCCGCTAAAAAAAGCTCTTAATCCGGTTGACCGAAGATGGAAAGTTCGCCTGGGCCGAGGCACATGGGCCGTTCAAAGCGGAAGGAGCATGATTCATGGATTTAAAGTTGACCCCCGAGGAATCGAGTTTCCGCGACGAGCTTCGGGCCTGGCTGGCCACGAACGCCCCTAAGGACTGGTTCGAGTGGCGCGAAAAGCCGCTGGAGGAATCCTTTCCATACCTGCGAACCTGGCAGCGCAAACTCCACGACGGAGGCTGGGCCGCTGTCTCGTGGCCCAAGGAATATGGGGGCCGCAGCGCAACCTTGATGCAGCAAGCGCTTTTCTGGGAAGAGATGGCGCGCGTCGAAGCCCCGCCAATGGCCAATTCTTTAGGCCTCGGACTCATTGGCCCCACCATAATTGCGTGCGGCACCGAAGCACAAAAAAAGCGCTTCATCCCCAAGATTTTGAGCGCGGAAGAAATCTGGTGCCAAGGATTTTCCGAACCAAACGCTGGCTCAGATCTTGCCGGGCTGCAAACGGAAGCCAAGCTGGATGGCAATCATTACATCGTGAACGGGCAAAAAGTTTGGACCAGCTATGGCTGGGTCGGCGATTGGTGCGAGCTGATGGTGCGAACCGACAGCAGCGCGCCAAAACATAAAGGCCTCACTGCCCTTCTCGTGGATATGAAATCTCCGGGCGTCGAAGTTCGTCCACTGCGACAAATGACCGGCGAGTCCGAATTTAACGAACTGTTCTTTAGAGATGTTCGCGTCCCTGCAGAAAACGTTCTGGGGAAAGTCAATGACGGCTGGAACGTAGCCGTGAGCACGCTGATGTACGAACGCGGTTCCTATGGCGCGCGGCTGCAACTTACGTTCAACCGTTATATGAACCGCCTCATAGAACTAGCCCGCAGCGTGCAGCGCAACGGCCGCCCCGCCAGCGAAGATCCGCTGATCCGCCAAAAGCTGGCGCAGTGCAACGCGGAAATCGAAATCATGCGCTTCAATCAGATGCGCGCCTTCAGCCGCATTTCGGCAACCGGCGTTCCCGGGCCCGAAGGATCGATCCAGAAAATATTCTGGAGCGAGCTGAACCAGCGTCTCCAGCAAATTGCGCAGGAATTGCTCGGTTCCTACGGGCAGCTTCTGGGCGGCGATGCACATGCCGTCGACAACGGCCTCTGGTCTTACGGGTATTTGCGCACCCGCGGCAATACCATCGAGGCGGGCACCTCCGAAGTGCAGCGCAACATCATCGGCCATTTCGTTCTTGGCCTGCCCAGAAGTTACTAGCGTAAAACCGAAGCCGCTAAAACCAGAAGAGGGCAATATGCAATTCGGTCTAAGTGAGAGCCAGGAATTCCTGAAAGACAGCGCCCGTAAATTCTTTGCGGGCGAATGTCCCAGCGCGGAAACGCGCCGTCTGATGGCAACGGAAACCGCCTACGATGCCGCACTCTGGTCCAAACTGGCGGATCAGGGCTATACCGGAATTATTTACGCGGAAGAATATGACGGGGTCGGACTGGGGAAAGTCGAACTGATGCTGCTTATGGAGGAAGCGGGGTGCGCGCTTCTGCCAGGTCCCTTTTTTTCCACCGTGGTTCTCGCCGGCTCGGTATTGGATACGGTCGGCTCTCCCGCCCACAAGAAAAAATATTTGGCCCCCATCTGTCGCGGCGAAGCACGCGCCACCGTGGCCATCCTCGAAAGCAGTGCCAGTTGGAATCTACGCGACGTGCAGCTGACCGCCGCTAACGGCACACTCACCGGCGAAAAACTCTTCGTCTCCGACGCTGGTGTCGCGGACTTTATTCTTGTAGTCGCACGCAACGGTGTCTTTATTGTGGACGCCAAAGCCAAGGGGCTTAAAATCTCGCCAATGTCGGGGATGGACCTTACCCGCAAGCTGTACGCCCTCGAATTCAAAGACACGCCCGCCGAGCCCCTGGGGCCGACCACCCATCTTTCGCGCGCTTTCGACATTGCCAGCGCCGCGCTGTCCGCAGAATTAGTAGGTGGAATGCAACGCACTCTGGACCTCACCGTCGAATACGCCAAAACTCGCAAACAATTCGGCAAACCCATTGGTATGTTTCAGGCCGTGCAGCATCAATGCGCAGACATGTACCTTGAAACGGAAAGCTCTCGCTCGGCAGTGTATTACGCAGGGTGGGCGTTGGAAGAGAACGCGCCAGATTCGAGCATCGCCGTTTCGATCGCCAAAATGTATTCGAGCGACGCTGCGCGCACTGTCGGCAATCGCGGCATACAGATTCACGGCGGCATGGGCTTCACCTGGGAAAACGATCTGCATCTCTACTATCGCCGCGCCAAAGCCTCCGAAAACGCATTTGGTGATGCCACCTTTCATCGCGAGCGCATCGCCTCTTTGGTAATCGATGCCCCCGGCGTCACTGCAAAATCAGCTTAAAATTTCTGACAACAGAGAGAATCAAACCATGAGCGATTTAGCGCAACTAACCAAGCAAAACAACATCGCCGTAGTCACCATTAATAATCCCCCAGTGAACGCGCTAAGCCCCGGCGTGCCTGAAGGCATCTCCGAAGCCCTGGATCAAATCGAGAAAGACGATGCCGTCAAAGCCGCCGTATTAATTGGGGGCGGACGCACATTCGTGGCGGGTGCCGACATCAAGGAATTCGGTAAGCTGATCGCCGGCAAGAAGCGTGGTGCGGGCCTGCTTCCACTGCTGCTAAAAATCGAGGACAGCACCAAACCAATCATCGTTGCCATTCACGGCACCGCATTCGGCGGCGGACTCGAATTAGCCATGGCCGGACACTACCGCGTCGCGCTATCCAGCGCGCAGGTCGGTCAACCGGAAGTAAAGCTCGGCATCATTCCCGGCGCGGCGGGCACGCAGCGTCTCCCGAGACTCGCCGGTGTAGCCAAAGCGGTCGAAATGTGCACGACCGGTAATCCTGTGAAAGCTGAAGAAGCCCTAAAATTCGGCATCGTCGATAAAATCATCGAGGGCGATCTCCTCACGGAAGCAGTCGTGTTCGCGCGAGAAGTCGCCAGTAAGCCTGCTCCCAAAACACGCGAGCGCAACGCCAAATTAGGCAACACAGCAGAAAACACCGCCGTCTTTGCGGCCGCTCGAGAAAATGCTGCAACTAAACAGCGCGGTCTCAAGGCCCCTCTCGCAGCCATAGACGCTATCGAATCCGCTACCACTCTGCCTTTCGCGGAAGGTTGTCAGCTGGAACAGAAGCTTTTCATCGAATGTCTCTTCTCCGATCAATCCAAATCGCTAATCCACGTTTTTTTCAGCGAGCGTGAAACAAGCAAAATTCCCGACATATCCAAAGACACTGCACTGATTCCGATAAAATCCGCCGCCGTGATCGGCGCTGGAACCATGGGAGGCGGCATTGCTATGGTTTTAGCTAACGTAGGAATCCCTGTTCTACTAAGAGAAGCAGACCAAGCGGCACTGGATCGCGGACTAGCCACGATCCAATCCAACTACGCAAACTCTGTAAAGCGAGGCCGCTTCACTGCACAAGTCGCGGAAGAACGCCTCAAGCTCATTAAGCCAACGCTTAACTACGAAGGGTTCGCGATCGTTGACCTGGTAATCGAGGCTGTGTTTGAAGGCATGGCGCTGAAAAAGGAAATATTCAAAGACCTCGATCGCGTGTGCAAGCCAACTGCGATTCTGGCTAGCAACACGTCCACACTGAGTATCGATGAAATCGCCAGCGCCACGAAACGGCCGGAGTCCGTGATTGGCATGCATTTCTTCAGTCCCGCCAATGTGATGCGCTTACTTGAAATCGTTCGCGGCAAAGCTTCCAAAGAAGTGATCGCCACGTGCATGGCTCTCTCGAAAACGCTCGGCAAAGTCGGAGTCCTGGTTGGCAATTGCCGCGGTTTCGTAGGCAACCGCATGTTTGGTCCTTACAGGCGAGAAGCTCAATTTCTGGTTGAAGAAGGCGCGGGTATTGCGGCTGTAGATAAAGCCCTGACTGATTTCGGCATGGCCATGGGTCCGCTCGCCACTGGGGACCTCGCCGGACTGGATGTCGGCTGGCGCATTCGCAAAGAATATCGCCATCTCGAAAAGCCCGGCATCCGCCAACCCTTCGCGGAGGATAAACTTTGCGAACTGGGCCGCTACGGCCAAAAAACCGGCGCAGGTTGGTACAAATACGACGACAGCCGCCGCGCCACACCGGATCCTGCGGTCGACCAACTAATCCACGATTGGGTGAAAGAAGCGGGCATCCCACAGCGCCAAATTTCCGGCGACGAAATCGCCGACCGCTGTCTTTACGCGCTGGTAAACGAAGGCGCGCACATTCTGGAAGAAGGCTACGCTTTGCGCGCTTCAGACATCGACATCATCTACATAAATGGCTACGGCTTTCCCAGCTATCGCGGTGGCCCGATGTGGTACGCGGACACTGTCGGGCTGAAGCAGGTATACGAGCGCGTCCTGGAATTCCACCGGCAGCATGGCGAAATTTGGGAACCCGCGCCGCTGTTGAAACGCCTTGCGGAGCAAGGCAGGACCTTCGCAGAGGTCGGAAAAGAAGAAGGTGCTGCAGCCTAGTGTTCGCTTTGGGCGAGTTTTCTCAAATGGTCCAGAAGTTCTGCTGCTCCACGGAACGCCCTCGGGCATAACCATGATCCCGCGATGCTCACCTGCCGCTAAGACGAACGTGCGATGAACGACTTCCTGGACCATCCGACTTCGGTTCGGCAGGGCGAAGAACTTGACGTAACCAAACTTGATCTGTACCTGCGCGAACATTTTCCCAACGAAGCTGGCTCGCTGGAGGTCCGTCAATATCCCAGCGGCCACTCCAACTTGACCTACTCACTACAACTTGGCGCGAAGGAACTGGTTCTTCGTCGGCCGCCTTTCGGAAGCAAAGTAAAGTCGGCCCACGATATGAGCCGCGAGTTTCGCGTGTTGTCCAAGCTTCACGCTGTTTATAATCCCGCTCCGGAGGTGCTTTTCTATTGTGGCGAGGAGGCCGTGCTGGGCGCTCCCTTTTACTTGATGCAACCGATTCACGGCGTCATTCTTCGTCAGCAACTGCCGCCCGGTTTGGAGTTCCCCGCAGAAACAGCGCGGCGCCTCGGCGAATCTTTTATCGAAAACCTGATACGCCTGCATCGCGTGGATTACGCGGCCGCCGGTCTGTCCGATCTGGGCAAACCTGACGGATATCTGGAGCGGCAAGTTCGCGGCTGGACCGACCGATACTTCGCTGCTAAAACGCATGATTACCCGGAAGCACAGAAAATTGCGGCCTGGATGCAGGAGCACATGCCCGTGACGTGCTCCAATTCCCTAATTCATAATGACTACAAGTACGACAATCTCATTCTCGATTCGCGGGATATCACGAAAATTGTGGGTGTGCTCGATTGGGAAATGTGCACCATTGGTGATCCTCTCACCGATCTGGGCACCGCATTGGCTTATTGGATCGACGCCACCGACTCGGAGGAGATGCGACACTTACGCTGGGGACCCACGACACAACCGGGTAATTTTACACGCGCGGAAATTGTGCAGTATTACGCCCGGCAGACGGGTTGCGATACTTCGCAGATTGCGTTTTACCTGACGTTCGCTCGATTCAAGCTCGCCGTCATCGTGCAGCAAATTTATTACCGTTATTACCAGGGTCTGACCACCGACAAACGCTTTGCATCCATGCCTGAGAAAGTTCAACTGCTGCTTCGCACTTCTTGGGACTGCGCGCAAACGCAACACATTCGAGAGCGCATCTAGCACGAATTTATGTTTTGTTGCCTAACGTTTAGCGGCATCACGCGTAATAGCGGACGATCCACTCCGCTAGGCAGCTCGGTTTCTCAGACTGGTCGCTTTCGATGGTCACCTTGAAGATCACCTCTATGGAGTCTGGCAATTCTTTCCACGCCAATAGAAAAATGCGCGCGCGAATTTTGGAATCGGAAGGCACAGGGGCAGGAAAACGCACCCGGTTGAGGCCGTAGTTCACGGCGTATCCGACGCCTTCTTGGATCTCGATCAGCTCTTTCACAAAATAGCCGATCAACGATAACGTGAGAAATCCGTGTGAGATCGTCGTGCCGTAAGGTGATTCGTGGCTTGCCCGCTCGCGGTTGATATGAATCCACTGCCGGTCTTCCGTGGCTTCCGCGAACTGATGGACGCGTTGCTGCGTGATTTGGAACCACTCGGTTACACCGATCTCGCGCCCAATCATTTCTTTCAGCGCTCGCGGGTTTTTGAGCAGCAATGGCGGCATGTCGGTTACCTAATGGGGTTGGCGTCCCGATGTTGCGATCAGTGAGAAACTCCAGGCCCAGAGCGCAGATTGCTCCTCCCCAGTTCCCACTTGGCAAGGGACTCGATGTGCACTTCATCGGGTCCATCTGCCAACCGCAGGGACCGAACCCCAGCCCAAGCGCTGGCCAGGAACGTATCCTGCGAAACGCCCGCGCCTCCGTGAGCTTGAATCGCCCGATCCAAAACCCGCAGCGCCACGTTGGGTGCCACGACTTTAATCATTGCAATTTCTGATCGCGCCGCTTTGTTTCCCACTTTGTCCATCATGTCTGCCGCCTTTAGCGTTAAGAGGCGCGCCTGTTCAATTTCGATGCGAGACATGGCGATATCCGCGCGAATCGTTCCTTGCCCTGCCAATGCTCTGCCGAAGGCCACCCGTGATTGCACCCGTCTGCACATGGTCTCCAGCGCACGCTCGGCCACACCAATACATCGCATGCAATGATGAATCCTGCCAGGCCCCAGCCGTCCCTGGGCAATCTCAAATCCGCGGCCTTCGCCGAGTATCATGTTGGTCTTCGGAACACGCACGTCCTCGAACTGGATTTCAGCGTGACCGTGTGGCGCATGGTCGTAGCCGAATACCGTTAACATCCGCACAATCTTTACGCCCGGAGTATCGAGCGGTACCAGAATCATGGACTGCTGATTATGCGCGGCCGCGGAAGGATCGGTCTTGCCCATAAGAATCGCGACCTCGCAACGTGGGTCTCCTGCACCTGAAGACCACCATTTGCGCCCGTAAATCACGTAGCTATCGCGGTCCGCCACAATGCTCGCGCTGATGTTGGTAGCGTCCGAAGACGCCACGTCCGGTTCCGTCATTGCAAAGCAAGATCGAATTTCTCCGGCAAGTAGCGGCTTCAGCCATTTTTCCTTTTGCTCCGCGGTGCCATAGCGAGCAAGCACTTCCATGTTTCCAGTATCCGGCGCCGAACAATTGAAGATCTCGGGCGCGATGTAACTGCGGCCCATGATTTCACATAGCGGCGCATACTCCAGATTGGTGAGGCCCGCGCCATTTTCGTCATGCGGCAAAAATAAATTCCACAATCCTTCGTGCCGGGCCCTGGCCTTTAGTTCTTCGACAATTCGCGTGGGTTTCCATCGCGCCACAGCAATTTCTGCTTGGAATTTCTCCTCGTTGGGATAGACATGGGAATCCATGAAGGCTTGCAAGCGGTTCTGTAGTTCCTTGATCTTTTCACTGACTTCGAAAGTCATAGAGAGTTCTTCATTTTCCGGTCATTTCCCGGTAAATACCGGTGCACGTTTTTCAACAAAATGTGCAACGCCTTCTTTGAAGTCCGCGCACTGCAAGCTGACCAGCATTTCTTCCTCCGAGCGTTCAAACGACACTGTCAGCGTTTCAAACATCGCTTCATACACTTGCTGCTTGATGATGCGCATCGATCGTGGGCTGACGTTTGACGCCAGGTCGATGGCGTACTCCCGCACTCTCTCCATGAATGTGTCGCGCGGATAGACTTGGTTCGCCAGTCCCATTCTCAATGCTTCCGCGGCATCGATCATTCTGGCGGAGAGCAAGAGATCCAGCGCATTTGCGTGTCCCACAAGGCGCGGCAGCATCCACGCCATTCCGTATTCGGCTATAAGTCCTCGCCGAGCGAAAGTCGTTCCGAATCGCGCGGCATCCGAAGCAAACCGTATATCGCAATACAAAGCAATTACCAAGCCCAATCCCACTACTGGCCCGTTGATCGCGGCAATCACGGGTTTCGTTATAGCCGGGAAATATGAATATTTGTGTCGAAAGTCATCTCGAACACCTTCGGATTTGCTATCGGCCTCTTGCACCGCCTGGGCCCGCCGCACTACATCGATTCCCTTTTCGGCGACGGTGCTCAAGAGCGACATGTCCGCGCCCGCGCAGAACGCCCGTCCCGCCCCCGTCAGGACAATGACGCGAACGTTTTCATCGCGCTCCGCATCTCCCACTGCGGAGTGCACTTCGCGTTCCATGATGGCAGTCCAGGCGTTGAGTTTGTCGGGACGGTTGAGCGTAATCGTGGCGATGCGGTCGGCCACCTGGTACAGCGTTTCTTGATTTGGCATAGCGATGCGAATTATATACAATGCAATCGCGTTAGTCACATTCATCTGTGTTAAACCATCATATTTTCCTATGCGGGTCACGTAGGCGGAGACGACTTCCATGCCATTCGTCATGAATGAAGGCGTCAAAATATATTGGGATGAATGCGGCTCCGGCGAACCTCTGCTGCTTGTCATGGGCCTCAGCTATCCTTCCTATATGTGGCATCGCACCCGGCCTGTTCTTGCCCAACGCTACCGCACCATCGCTTTCGACAATCGCGGCATCGGGCAAAGCGATGTGCCTGCAGGCGCTTATTACATGCCGTTGATGGCCTCCGACGCTGCCGCAGTGCTGGATGCTGCGGGTGTGGAGGCCGCACATGTATTTGGTCTGTCCATGGGGGGCATGATAGCGCAGGAATTTGCGCTTCAATATCCGAAGCGAGTGCGTTCGCTAATTCTGGGTTGCACCGCTGCGGGCGGACCCCATGCCGTTCGAGCCGAAGCCGCAGTACTAGAGATCTTGGTGCGTCAGGGGATGACTGCCGAAGAGTCCCGGGAGGCGATTACGCCATTCATTTATGACTCTGGCACGCCGCGCGAGCGCATCGACGAAGATATGGCTATCCGCATGAAGTGGTACCCCACCCCACAGGGTTATGCTGGCCAGTTGCAGGGCATCTTCGGATGGGAAGCGTATAGCCGCATCGCGCAGATCACCGTCCCAACGCTGGTTATCCACGGCGAAACCGACAGAGTCATTCCAGCGGCCAACGCCAAACTAATCGCTGAGCGAATTCCGGGAGCTAAGCTGGTGTTGATTCCCCACGCCAGCCACATTTTCGAGACTGACCAGCCTGCTGCAGCCCACCAAGCGATTTTAGAGTTTCTCGGCGCTCAGTATGATGGCTCGCGAGTAACTCACGCGTAGATTAACCGTCTTTCTCCCTTGTCTAGATCTAGCAGTGTCGCAGGGCTGTCAGCACTCAGCGATGAGCGTAAGACATGGTCCAGACAGCCTTATCGCCGCCGCGATATTCAGTGCCGTCCCATGGAGTGCCGCAGACATGCAAGTAGGCGTAGGGGGTCCCGGCAAACATTACCCAAGCGCCTTTGTCGCGAACCGTGGTCGGAAGTGCATTTGCCCCAGCGTCGAAAGGCCATGTGATCATCCAGTGCGGTCCAATGGGAATGGCGGGACTGGTTCTGTCCGCAGGATTGGTATTGCTTCTCTGAGTGGCGCCGCACAGCATGTAAATCATTCCGGGCGCGGTGTTCGTCGGCTTCGGCTTCCCTTGCATGGCATCCATCATCCATCGCATACCCATAGGGTTCATGCACATCGGTGGGTCGCCAATTTTGTTTTCGTTTCCTGGGGTACAGACCCACTCGTTCGTTCCTTTGACCAGAACGGTCATGGTGCCGTCGGCAGCAATCTCGGCGACGGTCGCGTCCTTGGTCACATGTTCGGGCCCGGAGAGGCGCGCTCTCGTAATTCTTGGGTCTTCCGCTTTATCATTCATGTCTTGGCCTCCTAAAGTTGAGCCCTTGAATTCCGCGTCTTTCCTTCCACCGTCAGCCGCAATGGGCAACCCACGCAGCGTCGCTAAAGGTTGACCGGAATTATTGGTCAGTGAAGCCGCGGCGGCCATCGTAGTCGCGAGAAACTCTCTTCGGGTTTTCATCGATGCTCATTTCTCCAGTCAGCGACGTGCGATCCTGGTCCGCTCCATTTTTTATTCGTCAGGCCTACTCTTCGTCTCGCCTGAACAAGTCCAATTTGTAGTGCCGTCAAGCTAGAAAGAATAACGCTAGGCTTCTTGGGATTCCAGATAGTTCAAGAGGGTGAGGAGAATGACGCTTGACGAAGGGTTTATCACTTCACTTATTTGTGTATCGTATTGAACAGAAGATCTCGCACGGTAGCGTACGCTTGTTATGTAGCACGTTGGGAAGCCGCCGCCTGGTGAAGAGCAGCTGTTCGAGGTGTTCGGCTGCTTCCTCCGCATAAGCCTTTGGGCGTAACTGAACCCCGCACTGTGGTTTCCTCTCTGCCTTGGAAGCGTGCTTTGAGAAAGGCCCCGTGCCCCGACTTCATATTGTTCTAACCAGCGTGTCACTGCTGCTGTGCATGGTTCCTGCGAGCGCAATCGCTCAGCAACAAACAGCCAAGCGCGCGAGCATCAACACTTCCCTGCCGGACGCACCTCTAGCGAAATCAGAGCCGCAGAATTCGGGTCAACAAACACTCCATGAGGAAGGGTCTGCTAGCGTTGCAGGCACAGTGCTGGACGTAAGCGGAGCCACTATTTCTGGCGCAGACGTCAGCCTGATGCATGAAGATGGAACGCAATTGCATACGATGGTGTCGGAGGCAGACGGCGAATTTAATTTTACAAACCTACCTGCCGGTTCTTATCTCGTCACCGTAAACGCAAAAGGTTTTGCAGCCTTTACATCGACAGAGTTTGACGTCGCGGTAAAGCAGGCCTATGAGGTTCCCGGCGTCTTATTATCTGTTGCGACGGCAAATCTTGAGGTGACCGTCCGTCCCACGGAGTTGATCGCCGCGGAGCAGATACGAGCGGAAGAAAAGCAGCGCATCGGTGGCTTCCTGCCGGATTTTTATACAAGTTACGTTTACAACGCTGCCCCGCTCACTACGAAACAGAAGTTCTCGCTCGCGACACGGGGCACATTCGATCCGGTGGCGATGCTCGGCGTCGGTTTGGCTGCCGGGGTCGAGCAGGCGAACAACTCATTTGCCGGGTACGGCCAAGGCGCCGCGGCATACGGCAAACGGTTTGCCGCAAAGTTTGTCGATGGGCGCAGCAGCGACTACCTCACTCATGCGGTCTTTCCCGCGCTGCTGCACCAGGATCCGCGCTACTACTACCAAGGCACCGGCACCGTCAAGTCCCGCCTGGTGCATGCGATCAACTCCGCATTTGTGGCGCGCAGCGATAGCGGGCGGACTATGCCCAACTATTCTTATTTGCTCGGCGACATGTCTGCTGGAGCGCTGTCCAATCTGTACTATCCCAAAGCAAACCGGGGAGCGGGTCTGGTCTTCACGAATGCCGCGGTTGGCATTGGGGGACGAATTGGTTTGAATATAGTTCGTGAATTTTTCTCGAAGCGTGTGACGCCGAACGTGTCGGGCGACATGAAACAATAAAGCTGGTTGCGCCAGGAAATGAGCGCACGTTCCTGGTCGACGTGGCGCCCTTCGAGCTCTAGCCGGGCGTGCTCACTCCGTTCTTGAGCATTTCTATGGCTTTCTCTAATCTCCGCAGGCGAGTTTCTTCTTTCTTGGCGTCGGTAATCCAGCGACAGTATTCCTTGCGGTGGGTGTAACTCAGTTTTTCGAAGACCGGAAGCAGCCCTTCTCTCTTCAACAGGTTTTCAAATTGAGAAGGCACTTCGATGGTTCTTAACGTTTCATCTTTCCAAACAACAACTTCAACCGTGTCGCCTGGTCCTCTCCCAATTTGCTCGCGAATGGCTTTAGGCATACCGAGAATATGCAAAGGATTGCCATACTTGATCAGCGAGCCCGTATATGGCACCCGTTCGAACGTCGCGTTTATGGGAACCTTCCCCTTGGTGCCAAATTCTTTCCCGGTATCGTACGGAAAAAGCACATAGGCCCCTCCGCCGTCACCGGCTTGAATTTCCGCTTTGAATTTGTATTTCTTCATTGGGTTACCATTTCTCAGCGTGCGACCCTTGATCGCTCCTGATTAGCAATTGCTGGCGCCGAGCAGGATTCTACCCATCACTCAACGCGCGTTCGAGAACATTCTCGAACACGATTAGTAAACGAGTAGCTCCTCAGCTTTTCAAAACAGATGGCGAATCGAACGCCGAAGAATTGGATTGCGCGACGGCATGAATGGCGTCGAGTACCAACTCTGGCTGATCTTGCATGATCCAGTGGGTGCTCCTGTCCGCCAGTACATGACGCCCTTGTAGCAAACGTCGCGTGATGAGGATGTGCTGTTCGCGCCTCTTGGGCGGCGTGGACTTTGCGGACAGGATAACAACCGGCTTATCGCACAAATTGTCCAGCAGCGCTATTCGGTTTGCGGATCCGGGAAGATGTTCAAGCTGGCTCGCAATGGTGTTACAGAATTTTTCCTGGACCCAAAAGACTGACGCCATCTGCCTTTCATTCGGCGGTAAATTCCAGAACCAGGGACTGGAAACGGTTCCCGAATCAGCCGGTGTTCCTCGACTGATTAGCCGCACTAGATGAGCGGCTGCTTTCTTTGCTTTCGAATTCAACAGCAACGCTACGAATCGAATCACGCCTGCGCGGCTGAGCAGCGCTGCGCGACGGCATACTATGGCGCCAATGCTGGCGCGCTTCAAATCCTGTTCTGAAGGCGGATTCCATTCGGCTGGAACGACCGGATCGACCAAAACCATTCCCGCGATCTCCTCAGGATACCGCTCCGCAAATAAGGGCATGGTGAGTCCGCCAAAGGAATGGCCGACCAGAACATACGGCGCAGGAATGGCCGCCAGCTCCAGCAAAGAATGAAGTTCCTCTACGATGCGCTCGGCAGTTCGTGGCATGGGACCGATGTCGCTCCAGCCAAGTCCGGCGCGGTCGTAGGTGACGACGCGATACGATTCCGCAAGTTTGCTGCGGATGTCAGTCCAGCTCAGATTTGTGGACATCAGCCCGGCTTCGAGAATGATTGTTGGGCTTCCTCGGCCTTCCTCCAGCAAATGCAAACGATGAGTTCCCAGATCAACGAATTCGCCCGGCGGCGGATGGAGTCGGCGATCTCGGCGTTCGCCGCTTTTCTGGTAGGCGACGCCAACCAGTACGCTGAGCAGCAACAATCCCGCAATCCAGATAAGGGCGTGGATCAATTTCACATCCTTCTGCGAACCGCAGTGGTTGGATGCTTCAACTTGAAAAGCGGCTATGCAGCTGGTCGGCCGCCTGAAAACCAGTGTCAACGCAATCGCCTATGGAGCGGCCCGCCAGATAATTACCTGCAAGGAATAGGCCTGGCAACCCGTTCAGAGCTTCTCGAATTTCTTTCACTCTTTGCGTATGACCAACGTTGTATTGCGGCAGGGCGCGTGGATATTTCCAAGTCATGCGATCGATCGGGGCCCCGCTGATGCCCAGAACCGCTGCGTTTTCGGTTTCGACTTGTTGCGCCAGTTGATCATCCGCCATTTCGTTCAGATTGCCGTCGCCGCCGTGCGCAGCAAGGCTGGTCATCACTACGGTTCCGTTGTGGGCGTGTGAAGGAAATAACGACGAATTCCAGAAGGTGCAGATTGTGCGCAATCCTTCCCGCCGGGGAATCATAAATCCAAAACCATCCAGCGGATGACGAACTTGGTTCCGGTCGAAGGCGGATGACACCACGTCCATCGGCGCGTGTTCGATTCCAGCGAGGAGCAAGGAGAGCGTCGGTATGCTTTCAAGGAGAAGCGGTGCAGCCGCGTATGCCGGCGCTGCCGCGACGACCATGTCGGCATCGATTTCATCGCCGCTGGACAAGCGTATCCGCCAGAGTGGCTTTTCTTCGTCATCACGATTTCGTGCCGTGATGCATTTGACGTTCGCTCCGAATTGAAGATCCTCTTCCAACTTTTCCGCCAGGCTTCCAACGAGCGTGCCCATTCCTTCTTTGAACGAACCGAGGGAAGGTAAAGCGTCAGTAACATGCAAAGCTCCATGCTTCAAATTCGAATCGTTTGGTGAAACGCTTTCGATCGGGAGCTTGGTTTTGCCTTCTCGTTTGGCTCGATACGCACGAAGGGCTCCGCGCACTACGCTGCCACGGCTTCGTTCCCATTCGACGAGCGCGGGAAACGCGCTGTGCATGCCCATTTTGTCGGGATCACCAAAAAAGATCGTGGATATAAATGGGTCAACTAGATAATCCAGGATTTCCGCGCCAAATTTGCGGTCAACAAATTCCGCAAGTGATTCTTCTCGGGCGGGCGGTTGAGAAATCCGAAATATTTCGCTGAGCAACAAATATTTGGACTTGAGACCAACCAGACTCGTCGTGAGCAGGCCACCCGCGGAGAAAGGCGCCCGGTGCAACTTGCCGTTTCGCAAAATGTAGCGCTTGGCGCGGGAATCACCGACGATAAATTCGTCTTGCAGCCCCAGCTCGCAGATCAACGTCCACACCGATTTTGGAAATCGAGGGCATTGCGGGCCTGCTTCAAACACAAATCCATTTCTTCTGATCGTGGAGATTACGCCGCCGGCTTTAACGGACGCCTCGAGAATTAATACCGGGATGCCCAACTGCCGTAGGCGAAACGCGCACGCCAGTCCCGAGATGCCTGCTCCGATCACGACTACTTTGCGTATGTCCCGCACAGCATGTAATTTTATCAAATGGCTATGGTTGGCAGTTTGGCATGAAGGCGAATACCAGCGACGCTGGGTTTCTGGCAGGTCTGCTTCGGGGACGGCCGTGGAATCGCTAGTCGATTTCGTCGCGAAGTATACCGCGAACGGGAACGAAGTTGCGGTCCGCCACCGGCGCGGGTACCGCATGGAAACCTGGAGCTACGCGCAAATAGTCCGGGGGGCCAATCGCCTGGCGCACGAATTGGAATTTCGCGGTGTTGGCAAAAACGACGCCGTTTTGTTATGGGGCGAAAACTCGCCCGAATGGATCGTGGTATTTTTAGGCTGCCTACTGCGCGGCGCCGTGATTGTGCCCGTAGACCATGGTTCTACAGTTGAGTTCGCGTCGCGCATAGCACGCGAGGTCAAAGCCAAGCTGCTCTTTCACTCGCGCACTCTGCCGGATCCCGACTTGTCGATTCAAACCGTCACCCTGGAATCGGTTTCCGAACTCACGGCGGCTCGAGACTCGTCACCCTACCCGTCGCCGTCAATTTCACGAAGCGACACGTTGGAAATAATTTTTACTTCGGGCACCACGTCGGAACCCCGCGGCGTGGTGATTTCTCATGGGAACGTGCTCGCCAGTATCCAGCCACTCGAAGTCGAAATCAGGAAATACCTCCGCTACGAGCGCATCTTTCATCCGCTGCGCTTCCTGAACCTGCTGCCCTTGAGTCATGTGTTTGGTCAAATGCTGGGAATATTCATTCCGCCCTTTTTGGCAGGCACGGCAATTTTTATCGATTCTCTGAAGCCTTCCGAGATGGTCGATGTGATTCGGCGTGAGCGTGTCTCAGTGCTCGTTGCCGTTCCTCGATTTATCGAATCGCTGCAACGCGAAATTCAAAATAAAGTGGTACGTGACGGTCTGACGCGGCAATTCAACGAAGATTTCGCGCGCGCAAAGACAGAGCATTTCCTTCGGCGGTGGTGGCGTTTCCGGAAAATCCGCTCGCGTTTTGGCTGGAAGTTCTGGGCCTTTATCTCCGGGGGTGCCGCGCTCCCCGAACAAGTCGAAGCGTTCTGGAACCGTCTCGGATATGCAGCGATTCAGGGATACGGCATGACCGAAACCACTTCGTTGATCAGCCTGAATCATCCCTTCCATACGGCACAAGGCTCGATTGGCAAAGTTTTCCCCGGGGTGGAGGTTCGGGTTGACGAGCAGGGCGAGATTCTGGTCCGTGGCGAAAATGTTGCCAAGGCCTATCGCCGCCAGGAGGGAGCGCAACCTGTCGCCGAAACTGACGGGTGGTTTCGCACCGGGGACTTAGCTGAGCGCGGCGAGGACGGCAACCTGTATTTCAAGGGGCGCAAGAAGAACGTGATCGTCACGCCTGCAGGGATGAATGTATATCCCGAAGATCTGGAAAAAGCGGTGCGCAAGCAGCCAGGGGTGCGGGATTGCGTGGTGATCGGGCTCGAACGTGACGGCAACGCCGAGCCGTGTGCGGTGCTCTTGATGGATGGCACGGGTTCGAATCCCGAATCAGCGGTGCAGAGCGCCAATCGTTCACTCGCGGAATATCAACAGATTCGGAATTGGTTCGCGTGGCCCGATCCAGATTTCCCTCGGACGCCAACTCTGAAGCCATTACTTCCGCGCATTCGCGAAGTTGTGAACGCTAAAATCGGCGTCGCGTCACCCTCACAGGACGGAGATAGCGCTATAGCCGCGCTGATCACCAAAATCACGGGGCACATCGTCAGCCCCGGCTCGCGAAATGCCGGCCTTGAAGCAGATTTAAAACTGACGTCCCTCGATCGCGTCGAGTTGATGAGCGCTCTTGAAGATCGCTATCAAACCGAACTCAACGAAGTAAAATTTAGTGAATCGCGCAGCATCGCGCAGCTGGAGAAACTTCTCACCGAAACTCGCACCGCGTCTGTTGAGCATGTTTATCCGCGCTGGCCGCAAAGCTGGATTGTGACGGCTGTTCGTTTGGTTGTCTATTATCTGTTGGCTTGGCCCGCTACTTATCTCCTTGCGGCGCCTCGCGTGCGTGGCCGCGAGAATCTGCGCGGGCTTCACGGGCCCGTCTTGGTGATCTCCAACCACGTGACCTATCTGGATATCGCCTGGATTCTTCCCGCCTTGCCCGCGCGCTTTCGGAACCGGCTGGCTACGGCCATGGGCGGTGAACGACTTGCGCGGATGCGCTGTCCACCCAAAGAGATGAATCTGTTCGGACGTCTTCACGAACGGCTCGATTATTTTCTGGCGTTGTCGATTTTCAATGTATTTCCGCTGCCCCAACAGTCTGGCTTCCTGAAGAGCTTCTCGTTTGCTGGCGATCTAGCGGATCGCGACTGGAATATTCTCGTGTTTCCAGAAGGACAGACGACAGTCGACGGAAACATGCTGGCATTTCGATCTGGCATCGGGCTGCTCGCAAAACAACTGAACATTCCGGTAGTCCCAATGCGACTCGCCGGACTTTACGATCTGAAGCAGGAAGACCGCATGCTGGCGCGTCCGGGTCACGTCAAAGTGGTGATTGGGCAGCCGGTGCGCTTCTCCGCGGATCAGGATGCCAACGAGATTACGCGGGAGCTGGAGCGTCGCGTGACGGAGCTCTAGCAGACCGCGGTGAAAATCTGGATCTCTGGAAATCCTAGGGGCTGCGCGTTAGGATTTGAAGGCAGCCTGTTCCGCCATGGACCGCAAACGCAAAATCATCGTCTACCTCGCGACAAGCGCCGACGGCTTTATTGCCCGGCTCGACGGCTCGGTCGACTGGCTCGAACGTCCACATCCGAAGGGTGGCTATGGCATGGGTACTTTCTATAAATCGATCGACACCACCCTGTGGGGCAGAAAGACGTACGATATGGCGCTCGACTTTCAAAAGAAAGCGGTGCCCGGCGCGGACTTCGATACAAAAGTTAAAAACTATGCATTCACACGCGGCCGGCCGCCATCGCAGCCAGCCGCAGGCGTCGAGTTCGTCAGCGAAACAATCAAAGCGTTCGCAACTCGTCTGCGGTCGGAAAAGGGGAAAAACATCTGGATGATGGGTGGCGCGGGCATTATTGGATCGTTTCTCGATGAAGGCGAGATCGATGAGTTCATCATCAACGTGATTCCGACGTTTATAGGCGAGGGGATTCCATTGATGGCGCCGCACCGACGCACTGTGCCGTTAACATTGATCTCATCTAAGAACTTCTCGGACGGCGTAGTTAAGCTGCATTATGCGGTCAGCAAATAAATCTTCACAGCTCCTGTCTTGTGGGGGACTGCTGATTTCTGCGATGAATCGGAAACCAGCGGATCGCTGCGGCTATTGCGACCAGGGCCACGAGCATCGCCACCGAAGCGACTTTTTGATGCACTACAAATTCTCGCGCCGCCGCTCCATAACGTGCGCCTAAAAATCCCTCCATAAAAAAAAGCGCTCCACGCCCCACGAATGTTCCCACAACAAACGGAATGAAAGGCACCTGAAAGACACCTTGCGCGATCACAAAAGGTTTAAATGGAACAGGAAACGGCGCAACCGCCGGCAGCAAAACGGATGTGAACGGATATTTTTGCACCCATGTCCGAATTCGTCCGGAATGCTGTTGCTGCTTATTGCGGTAGTAGGCTTGACCGCCCCGGCGCGCTAACGCGTAAATCCAGATACAGCCCGCAACCGAACCGATTGCGGCCATTGCGGCGTAGTAGGGCATCCTCAAGGGATTTCTGCTAGATAGGTCCACCACGATGAGATCGGTAACTAACGGAAGTGGGACGAAAGACGAATCAAGAAACGCCGAGAGAAATACTCCCACGCCACCTAGCGCCGGCAACGTCGCCTTCACCCAAGTCGTGACTTGAGTCCCATGCAATGCGCCA
>Ga0073928_10002808_pt1 | contig 28803 bp, 37 predicted proteins | sample PaiPotPPA55metaG_FD_76969 | JGI IMG/M metagenome (GOLD analysis project Ga0073928, IMG submission 76969) | Iron sulfur acid spring bacterial and archeal communities from Banff, Canada, to study Microbial Dark Matter (Phase II) - Paint Pots PPA... ...
ACGGTCCATTGAACTACTCGCAAAGTACGTCGATCAGGCTTTCTCATGGGTTGACGCCATCGTTTTGCTGACCGCCGACGACGACCGCCGAGTGAATCGGCTCCTAACAGTCGACGCGAGCCTGGCTCTCTATCGCTTCACTCATGACGTCGCTGTATCGATACCAGCGCAGTGATCAGGCTCGGCGGGGTCCGGACAACGATGCGAAGCTGGAGCGGGAGACGGGAGGTGAAGCCCCGAGTACCAATCAGTCGGTCGAGTTCATTTATCGTCTAGGTTAAGGGCACCGTTCTCTTCGATCCGGCCGAGGAGCTCCGTGGCGGGCTGAGGTTCGAGGGACGGTTCCTGCGTTGCGGAACAGGGGCAAATGTCTAGCAGAGGCGCGTGGAATTTCCCACCATATGTTCTGAGGGATCCGCCGGTTCAGAGCTGCCCGACCACACCGAGGAACAGCGGAGCGTCGGTCGCATTGTCGATGATCGCCAGCGCGAAAGGATGGTCGACGACGGTCGGGATCCGGAGAGCGGTAGCGGCACTTCCGCCGGTGGCCGCCGCGGCTGTCGTTCCGTGCTCGTCCACCTCGAGATAGGTGTTCTGCACGACCCGTGAGATGAAACAGCCGGCGCAGATGTCGGACAGGTCGTTGACAGGCATGCCCATGGCCACAAGTTGAGGAAGGAGCTCGGCGCTGTAATCGAGCTTGAACTTCGGCATCACCAGGGACCCGTCGCACGCAACTTGCACTTCGGGGCCGCCGACCCACCCCTTGCAGGGACCGCCGAGCGACGGCCCGGTGCTGTTGTGCAGATAGGCCAGCGCCCGCTCCCAACCGATCTTGGTGAGCAGGGCGGCGAAAGCAATCGGCGCCAACACTTTCCTCGGGAGCAGCAACACCATGCTGAAGCGGCCGCCTTTATAGGGCAGAAGCTCCGCGGCGTATTCGGGCGTCCCCAGCTCGGTGATGTTCTCGTCGCGCTTCATCATTGGCACGCTCGAGGTCGCGCCTGAGAAGGTGTGGAAGTCGTCGTTGGACGTGGTCTGGAACTCGATCCTCCATGGTGCGTAGAGGTAGGTCGCGTTGACGAGATAGGCGACTGTGCTTGGATCGAAGGTGTCCACGAGCTGCGTGATCTTGTGATGTGTCGCGTTATCCACCCAGCGATTGACCACCGCGGGCGCACCTGGGGACTGGAAGTCGAGGTTTGCGATCTGCGCTCGGTAGTCCTTACTCAGGGTTGTCACGTACGCAGGGTTGAGGGTCAATCCCTTCTGAGCCCAGACGGCCTGCGCCAGCTCGAGCTGGATGCTTGGGTCACTCTGGAGCAACCGGTCGATGGTCTGCCGCGCTTGTGCGCCCGGATCCACGTTGGGGTCGAGGCCCAGCGTCTTCAGGAATGCTGTGCGCGTGTCGCCATGCGTGGCTGACGCCGCCATGCTCAGCATTAGAGTTGCGCTGAGGGGCGAGATGAACGCGTTGCCCGCTTTGGGTGCCGCGAGCAGGCGATCGAGCAGCTGAAGGCCGAAGCCGGAAGTCGAATCGGTCAGCGTCATCGACACGTGCTGCACGATCGGGTCTGGCGGAGCATCGCCGCACGCAGTGAGAACCGTCATCGCCATGGCTCCCGACACTGTCAGGCGCCGCCACTGGCCGGGCATTGTCAGACATGACGCCTCAGATGGTCAGAAAGTAACGGGTCAGCTCTTGACGCACGAGAGCTTCTCGGCCACGTTGCCGTCACGCACCCTCGAGTGACCGCTAAGGTCAGTCGGCAATTTGGGAAGCACGTGCACGTAACGTGCTGAACCGTGTACTCTCGCCTAATGCCTGATACGAACCGCCGGCTCAATGTCACCCTTGATCATGCATACGCTGCCAAGCTCGCGAAGTTGGCTGAGCGAACGCATGTAAATGAAGGCACGCTCGCGCGATCTCTTCTTTCCCAGGCGCTTGACGAAGCCGACCCGGATCCGCGCCACGCGGCCGCTCTCTTAGACGGACTACCCGGAGCGCTTAAGCGGGCCCAGCAAGGACTCGAAGACGCCAAAGCGGGTCGGACGATACGCCTGGACGACCTGTAGCGCGTGGCGCGGGTCGAAGTATCCAGGTCGGCCGCGACCGACCTGGATCGATTGATCCGAACTCATAGCCTGCCAAAGAACACGAAGCAAAGGCTCAAGACCGCGGTGCGTCCACTTGGTCGCTTTCCACGGCTCGGCCCGGAGCTAGGCGGCCGATGGTCGGGCTTTCGTTTCATGTTGGGTCCCTGGCGCTGGATGCTCGTCGTTTACGTCTACTTTGAAGACGAGGACCGAGTCGTCATCGTGACCGCCCAGGACGCACGGTCATCTCGCGCGGCTCGTTCCGGCAACTGATCGAGGTCAAGCTGGAGCGGGAGACGGGAGATGAAGCCCCGAGTACCAATCAGTCGGTCGAGTTCATTTATCGACTCGGCGAATAGCGATTCCGGGCACGTGAGCGCCGGCGACGAATGGCGAACCTACGTGCTTGGCCATCAGGGCAGCAAGACCGAGCGTTGCGTGCGCAACCGTTCGGCTGGAACCGATGACTGGCCCGTCTGGACGCGCTCCGGCCTTTCACGAAGACGTGCCGAACCGATCCTTTCCATCGTTAGGTCAACTTAGAATGCTGAGTCCGATGGTTCGTCGCCGATCCCGGGCCGTCCTCGGCGTTCTCGCGACTCTTTTGGTCGCGGCATGCGCAAGCCCGCAGCCCGCCGGCTCACTGGTGCTTCCCTCCGCGGCGTCCTCGCCCTCCGCCGCCGCAACCACCTTTGCTCAGCAGGTGCTGGATGCGGCGGTTCTCCCACCCGGCGCACGGGTCACGCACAACTTCGCCTCCGACCTCTTGAAGCGGCCTTTCGAAACGCCCCTGGTTGCGAGCCTGGTCGACCTCTACCTTCTCTATGCGGTCGACGAGCTGCCCAACTCGGTCAAGGTGTTTCTCACATCGCACCTCCCGCCGGGCGCATCAGTCTCGACGATCGGCACGGCCGGCGATCCCCACGGCTCGGTCGATGGGTTCACCGTCTCGATGCCCACCTCGGGGCCCAATGCGAACTACGCCGCGCTGGTCTATGAGGTCGCGGCGTATGGACAGAACGCGACCGAATTTCGGGTCGACGCGCAGGTCATCTGGGTGGCGAACCGGCCGCGCGAGGAGACGGTGCCCGCCGGTGGGATCGTCGAGGTGACCGGATTCGCGCAGACCCCGCTGATGAATCGGTCGTCAGGCCCGGTGACCGTCCAGCTGACCGGCGCTCAGGCTGCCGCGCTGCGGTTTGTCGCCGACTCGCTGCCACTTGGTCCGGATTCTGTTTGCGCAGAGGACGCACTTCTCTACCGGATCGACTTTCGCCCGAGTCCGGGATCGCCTGCGCCATTCGAGATGAACGGGTACGAGTGCGGCTACTCGGTTCAGGTTTCCAGGAACGGGCAGGCGCTGGCGCCGCTGAACGACGCCGGCTGCATGCTGCTGAATGAGGTGATCGGTCTGCTTCCCGCCGGAAGCGCGGCCGGAACCAGGAGCGCCTCGGGATCCTGCTCTCGCTGACCCCCGCTCTAGGGCCTCCTGCGCACAATCGCAATCAGCAGAATAACCAACATGATCACGGCGATGAGGATCGAGAACCGACCCACTATGCGGACAGCCTACATTGACCCGGTCGCGGCGCCGTCCGCACTTGGTCGCCGCTAGGTCCCGAGCAAACGGAGGATGGGAGGCAGAGGCCCTTTGGATAGAACTCATTCCAGGGATTCGGAGTAACCGCCTTTCGGAAATGATGATTCGGCGTTCGAGATAGTGCGCGGTACCGTCGTGATATGCCATCGCAACTGTGGTCCAACGAGGAGTACGTTGAGGCACTTCTGTCGGACATCGAGAACGACTATCTTGGCCTCTGGGAGGTGTCCCACCTCCTCCACGGCCCTGGAGTTCCGACCGTCGCCGCTCGACGGGAATTAGGTATGAATCTGGTCCGCGATCTTGTCTCCCAGCACGGTTTGATCCCAGGCTTTCTTACCGAGGGTGGCTTCGTGCTGTGGCTAATCGATCCCATCGACGCGGTTGCGCGAATTGATCGTGAGTGGCGGGAGTTGGGTCGCGACCCGAACATCTCAGAGGTCTGCTGGTTCAAGGTCGTCTCGCACCGAACTGCGACTCTAACTCGCGATCAAAGCTTCATAGGTCGACAGCGGCTAGCCCAAACGCGTGCAAGGCCAATGCAATTGCTGCCGCGGCCCGTCGCTTGCATCGCGAGGAACAGCTTCTGCCGAAGATCGAGGGAAAGCGGGAGACGGGACCCGGGACCCGTCAGTTCGGTCGAGTTCACCTATCGTCTGACCTCGACGCCCGCACCGGCCATGCACGGCGAAGGGGGTAGGTTGACTTACGAGCTCTTGGGCACTGATGTTTAGGTCGTGGTCGGATGCGGCGGAAGTGCGGGAGGCGGAGCGCCTGGCGGTCCGCCGAGTACGAATTTGAAAGGCATGCTTCTGGCGTGTGCGCCGTCGATCAGGATCTCAATGCTGTAGCGGCCAGGCGTTGGAACCATCAGTCCATGAAGGGCAATAGCCAGCATAGCCGGCACGTCCCAGCCAACCTCGTGGTCGGGCGGCATTGCGCCAGGTCCGACGGTCAATTGCAGTTGCGGAGCGAAAGGCTTGCCGTCCTCATTCCAGAATTGGAGCTCAATGCGATGGGGATGTGAAATCTCGCTAGGGTGTACAAGAAGGCGGAGATTCAGCGCTCCGAAGAACGGTGCAGGGAAAGCCGGCCTCCACGCGGTGTCCCATCCTCCGCCCATGACGTAAGCGAGGTTCGCCTGGATCTCGCCCGAGTTGGACAGAATGGCCCAGTCAAGCTTCATGGTGGCGGGACCAGAGCAGCGATGGCCTCATAAACACGCCGGCGCAGGACTGGGTCCGCAAGCGGGCCGCGGACACGTTTGATTCGAACGCTGATTGAGATCGTGCGGATCTGCTGCCCCATTAGTACTCCCGCCTCGAGGATCCCCGGTAGCGTCGGAATCTCCACCTCCGAGGGATACTTCGCTTTCGTTCGAGCGCCCGTAATCGGACAGACTGTCGCAAGGTCAGCGTTGTGATTCAGACCGTCGTGAGAAACGATCAGAGCTGGCCGAAGCTTCGCTTGTTCGTGTCCGACGGGCGTGCCAAAGTCGACGTCGACAACGTCCCACCGGCTCGGCATTGCCGGCGGTTGTCCTACTGGTCCTGGTCTATAGCTTCGGTATCGGCCGCGCTTGCCAGGTCGAGAAACTCAGATTGCTCGGCCCGCCACTCAATGTCGGCGGCTGCCGCCTTCCATGGGTCCACCCCATATGCACCGGAGCCCGCGTCGACTACCACCTCCGGCGGAGCCGCAGGCGCGGGGAAAAGAACGTAGATCGTGCCAGCGCCAGTCAATTTCGGGTCTCCTTTTGAAGCGCCACCGCCGAGGTAACCGCTTTATAGACATAACGTAGCAGCCTGTCAATGTGTTGCACGCTCTCATAAGTTCCCGCCCAGTGGGTCAGGGGGGCAAAGGTCTGGGTTCCACTGATTCTGAGCTCAAGGGCTGGAACGCGAGGGGGGTTGGACGCCCCGGCACCAAAAGGCCGAGCTGGATTCCCGTACGGCTAGCGAAACCACTGCCAATGAGCTAACGGCCTCCCGAGGTGTCCACTTGAGTGGTACATGGCCGTTGAGTTGACAAGGCCGGCGACTGGAGTTCACACTGGGCATATGTCTGATCTCATCGTCGGCCAGAAGGAAATCGCGGAGCAACTTCGGGTGGCGCCAAATACGGTGCATCAGTGGGGCAAGCGCGGCCTGCTGCCGCCTCCTGAGGGGACGGTGGGCGGAGATCCGGCATGGCACTGGTCGACGATCGAAGCGTGGGCGCGCCAGACCGGGCGCATGCCGGGTTTGCGGGAGGCGATTCTGGACTTGCTGTTGACCGTCGCCGGCGCAAGCACTTCCCCCATCGCGGGTGCGCTGATCGCTCGTGGTTTCGGTCGCAACACCGTCCAGGTCTGGCGCGTTCTCAACGACCTCTTCCACGAAGGCTTGCTCGGCTATCGGATGCCAGACCATTGGTTCGTCACCGACATGGGTCGACAGGTCGTTGAGGCAAAGCGCGCGGGATCGGCTCCTCCGTCGAAACTGTGGGATGACAACGCGGAGATTCCCGCGGTCTACGTGCCGTCCTTTGCCGCCAAGCCGAGTCGACCGATCAAGTCCATGAGTGACTTGGTGGGTGGCGTTCAGGCCGAAGCGGTCCAACGTCGCGTGCGGCAGGCTCTTCAGGCAAAGCGCCAAAAGTCCTAAGCCGGCCACGACGGCCTGCGACCACTACCAGCGCCACCCATGACAACGTTGCGTTTGGAGCCTCTATTGGCATGCTGGCGAATGGAAAGCGGGAGACGGGAGCCAAAGCCCCGAGTACCAATCCTCGCGTCGAGTTCGTATACCGCCTCGCAAAACCAGTGTAAGCGGCGGTGGCCGGTGTGTTCATGCCACCCGGTTCGCCTGCGGCCGGGCCTTGGCTCTGAATGATTACGTTTTGGCAGCATCATTTGTTATCAATCGCGCCAGCGCACCAAAGCTTTCCCTCGGTTGCCCGGGCGGCGACATGACGACTTCGTTCCGGTCGCCGGAATGATCGGAAATGATCCCTCCAAATAACGATTCATTGGGGCAAGGCGCAACGATGGGCATCATGCGTGACGCAGAGCCGGGCTGACCAGGTGGACCTTCCGGTGTGGCCGATATGCCCATTGGCATCGCGCGCAGGCAAAGCGAGACGCCCAAGGCCTTCTCGGGCGTCCCTTTGCCGCCCGGGTTCGCTAGTGAGCCGGGATGAATTGCCACCCTTGATTTGGATTGCCCGACGAGCCTGCCCACTGCTGGATCGGCGTTCCGTCGCTGGTATTCCCGTTGGTCAGGTCGAGGACAAGCCCGCTCGTTCTGCTGGTGATCGAGTAGTAACCGCCGCCGACTGATGTAATGCGCCACTGCTGGTTGGAGTTGCCGGTCCCCGAAATCGTGTACTGCTGCATGATCGTGCCGTTGGATGTCGATCCGTTGGTGTCGTCGAGCGCCATGCCGCTGTTGGCGTTGATCAGGTTCAAGTATCCGCCGCCTGCGTCGACCAGTGTCCACACCTGGTCAAGGGCCGCGTCATCCGCTGAACCGACGATCTGCGCTCCGTTGGAAGTCGATGCGCCAGCAACCCCGAAGGGTTTGCCGCTGGTCTGGTTGAAGATGCGAAACGACAGCCCCGCCGCCGGCGTTGCTGCCGCAGCCGCCCGGGGCGTGCCGATCAGCTGAAATTGCTGGTTGATGTCGCCTGAGCTGGCCGCCCACTGCTGGATGTTGATGCCGTCCCCAAGGCCGCCTCCGGTGAGATCGAGGACAAGTCCGCTGGTTCGGTTCGTGAATGTGTAGTAGCCGCCCCCCACCGAGTTGATCTGCCACTGCTGATTGGAGTTGCCCGAATTCAGGGCCCACTGCTGCATTACGTTGCCGTTGGCGGTCGATCCGTTGGTGTCATCCAACGCCAGGCCACTGTTCACGTCGACGACGTTGTACCAGCCACCGCCGGCGTCGATGAGCGTCCACTGCTGGTCCGGGTCGGCGTCGTTCGTCCACTGGACGATCTGTGCTCCATTCGCAGTCGAGGCGCCGGCGACACCAAAGGGCTTGCCCGTCAGGTTATTGACGATGCGGTATGTCTGTCCCGCCCGAGGAGTGGTCGGCGTCGACGGAGCCGACGCCACGGTGCCCTGAAACGTCACGGTCGACTTCGACGGAAGCGTGTATGAGAACGATCCCTGGCCGTTCCAGGTGACTTCGAACGTCGTACTGGCTGAGTTGATGTTCGTGGCGATTAGCTCTTCGACGCCGTTCCCGTTCTTGAAGGCCGCCGTAAACACGCCGTGCGCGTTTACGGTGGAGGCGATGCGGGTGGCGCCAACTGGCACGAAGTTGCTGATCTGGCCGAGCTGGTAGTAGTTGTTGTCCAAGGTGTAGCTGCTCGACAAGACCGTGACGACAGGAACACAGGTGGTGCAGCCACCGAGGTGCGGCCCGTTGTTCTGATCGAGCGCAACGTTCCAGAGGACTACCCCCTTTGCCCAGTTCTGGTACGAGAGCAAAGCCATCTGGGCGGTCGTGTAGGGAATGATGTTGGTCGGATTCGTGTCCGACGAGCACTCGGTCTCGTATTCATCGATCCCTGAGTACTGGTTGTGGATCGCGGCGGTCATCGTGGGCTCGCTGTTGTTGTCGTAGCAGTGCCACGCCATCGCCGCGAAGTCGCCCGTCGCCTGGCTGGTCAGCAGCTGCTGCGGAAAATAGAGCGCATCCCAGTTGTGGTCGAACCCGATCACGGCCGGCGAGAGGCCGGCCGCGCTGAGAGACGGCTTGAGGAAGTTGTGCACCCAGTTGGCTTCGCTCGCCGGGTCCCAGGAAGAGCCGGGATAGTTTGTGGGGCAATAGAGCGGTTCGTTCTGCGGGGTTACCGCCCAGATCGGTATGCCATTTGACTGATAAGCCTGGATCCATTTGACGAAGTAGTCCGCCCACGCCTGATAAAAGGTCGAGAGCAAGGAGGCGTTGCCGCTTCCCGTGTTGCAGATCATCGAACCGTTGGACTTCATCCAGGCAGGCGGGCTCCAGGGGCTGGCGAAGATCTTGAGGTTCGGGTTGATGGCCAGCGCATCCTTGATCACCGGGATGATGTGACCCGTGTCCTGGGCTGTCAGACCAAAGTATTGGGTGGGGTTTGTGGATGGACCCTGCACGTCGTCATCTGTCCACGGCGTGCTGGTCGAGTTGAAATCCGAAGCAGTCATCGGAATTCGCCAGAAGGCGAGCCCGATCCCGCTGCTGGAGCTGAAGAGCTGATTCATCATCGTGCTGTACTGGCTGGGGGCGCTCGCCTTGAGGTTCTCCATCAGGTAGGTCGATGAATCGGTGAAGGCCGCTCCCAGGCCTACGTTTGTCTGGTAGCTCCGGCTGTCGTCCACGGCGACGTTGAGCGTGCCGCGGGCCACAGGGCCGAGCGTGATGCCCGACTGCTGCGAGAGCTGGCTCGTGCCATCCGCGGTCGTGAGCCACACCTGCAACGAGGTGGCGGCGAAAGCCTGACTCAGGTGTCCGAACATCGACGACCCGATCGCGAGTGCAACAGCAGCCAGCGTGGCAACCCACCGTTTCATTGGTGTTCCTCCTACGTGTAAGGGCACGACCAATCAGCCGTGCGCCGCTTCTAGCGATCTCCCCAACCGATGCTGAAGCTTAGTTTTAGTCTTAGTTGAAGTTGGCGTCAAGGCTCAATTTTTCCAGCACAGATCTTGACAAACTTCATTAAAGCCTTAAATTAAGCTGAGCTATGTCGACGAACCGAGCTACGATTCGCGACCTTCGGCGTCGGAACCGATCGACGCTGCTGCGGCGGCTGTTCTTCGCGGGACCGCTCGGCCGGCAGGAGCTGGCGCGCCAGACCGGACTGAGCTCGGCGACCGTCACCAACGTGATGAGCGCTCTGCTTGCAGAGGGCGTAGTCGTCGAGGCGGGAGTCGAGGAGTCCGATGGCGGCCGACCGCGCGTCCTCTTACGAGTGGACGGCAACCACCGTCTCGTGGCGGGGGTGGATGTCGGTGAGACACGGGTGCGCGTGGAGCTCTTCGACCTCGCAATGCGTAAGCGGGCCGGGAGCGAAATGGCCATCCACCCTGCCCACCACGAACCAGGTGTCATCGTGGAGGCAATTGCCAAGGGCCTGAGCCGAGCAATGTCCGACTGCAGCGCGGAGGTTGACTCGATCCTGGGAATGGGTGTCGGCGTCCCGGGGGTCGTTGAGTCGTTCGGAGAACAGGTCGTTCACGCCCCCGGCTTCGGCTGGAGCCACGTGCCGTTCGGCGGCATGATCGCGTCGCGAACCGGGCTACCGGTCCTGGTCGACAACGGCGCCAAGACAATGGGGCAGGCCGAGATGTGGTTCGGTGCCGGGCGCGGCGTGCGCCATGCCGCAATCGTGCTTCTGGGAACCGGCGTCGGGGCTGCCATTTTCACTGACGGTTCGCTCTATCGCGGCGCTACCTCCAGCGCTGGTGAGCTGGGTCACACGTCGGTCGTAGTTGGCGGCCGTCACTGTCGCTGCGGGGCCAATGGATGCCTGGAGGCATATGTCGGCGCCGGCGCCATCCTGGAACGGTGGGTCCAGATGTCTGGGCACCAACGTCCAACGGACGAAGACGAAGAAGCGACTCTGAAGGCACTGCTTACTGGCGCAGATGGGGATGGGCCAGCCTCCAAGCTGCTCGACGAGACCGCCCTCTACATCGGCGTCGGTATTGCCAACCTCGTCAACCTGTTCAACCCCGAGCGGATTGTGATCGGCGGCTGGGTAGGGCTGCTGCTGGGCCCAGCACTCCTCCCTCGGATCCGCGATGCCGCTTCCGCCCAGGCCTTGAATTATCCGTTTGGCCGCGTCTCGATCGAGCTGGGTCGGCTCGGCACTGACGCGGTTGCCCTCGGGGCGGCGACGTTAGTCGCCGAGCAGTTCCTGACGCACGGCGATGGAGCTCTCCGTCAGCGCGAGTCGCAATCGGCAACCGTCGGCGGGTCCGTCTCGAACTCCGCGGCCCTCGAGACTGCTCGCTCCCATCAGCCTTAGAGGAGAAGAGACATGTTCGGCACCCGCTTCCGTATCACTTGCGGCATTGCTATCGCCGCCTTGTTTTTGGTGGCGTGCGGTTCGACGCCAGCCAGTACGGCCAAGACCCTCAAGATTGCCTTCCTGATGCCATGCTCGACCTGTGCGGACCGTTTCGAGCACCAGGACAAGCCCGATTTCATCGCGGCGGTGCATGCGCTCGACCCCAGCATCCAGGTGATCGCCAACAATGCCGAGGGCAGCGACCCGAGCCAGATCTCCCAGGCGGAGGCCGCCCTCACAAGCGGAGCCAACGTGATTGTCATTTCACCTCTGGATGAGGCCACCGGTCAGGCCATCGTGTCTAAGACATCCGCCGTGCATGTGCCTGTCATCTCCTATGACGGACTCCTGACTGGAGCGAAGGTCGATTTCTACGCATCGTTTGACAATGTCAAAACTGGCGTGGCGCAAGGCCAGTATCTCGTCGACAATCTGCCGGCTGGCTCCGCAGTGGCCATGATCAACGGAGCTCAGGACATTGCGCCGGGCCGCCAGTTCAAGCAGGGGGCGCACCAGGCTCTAGACCCCGCGTTCGCCTCGGGCAAGCTCAAACTGGTCTACGAGGCTGACACGCCTCAGTTCAATCCGGCGACGGCCCAACAGGAGATGGAGCAGGCGCTGACCAAACTCAATAACCACGTGGACGCCGTGCTGGTCGCAAACGATGGAATGGCGGGCGGTGTCGTGGCCGCACTCACGGCGCAGCACTTGGCCGGCAAGGTCGTTGTCACCGGTCAGGATGCCACCGATGCCGGTCTGCAGCGAATCGTGCTCGGGACGCAGTCGATGACGATCTACAAGTCCATCAAGCTGGAAGCTCAGGCTGCAGCCCAGGTTGCCGTCGCGCTCGCCAAGGGCGACCAGAGCCAGATCCAGAAGGTCTCAAACACCACAACTGACAATGGCGCAGGCAGCGTCCCATCGGACATTCTGCAGCCGACGGTTATCACGAAAAGCAATGTCGCGACCGTGGTGAGCGACGGGTTCACAACCTGGCAGAACATCTGCGCTGGCGCTCCCTCGGGCAGCGCCTGTCCGCCAGCCTAGTGCAGGGCGGCGCGGGAGCAGGAGCGGGGCCCGGGGTCCCGCTCCTGCAGCTCCGAGGAATCTCAAAACGGTACGGTGCGATTACCGCGCTGCAGGACGCCAACCTGGATGTCGCTGCAGGTGAGGTGGTCGGGCTGGTCGGTGACAACGGGGCAGGCAAGTCGACCCTGATCAAGATTGTCGCCGGGACGTTGCGTGCGGATGCCGGAGAGTTCGTTTTCGACGGCGTCCAACGACGCGTAGCCAGCCCGCACGATGCGGTTGCGCTTGGAATCGCGACCGTTTACCAGGATCTCGCCCTCTGCGAGAACCTGAATGTAATCGAGAACATGTTCTTGGGCAGGGAGCTCGCGGGCCGTCCTCTGGTGGGGCCGCTGCGGCAGCTCCGCGAACCAGAAATGGCCCGCATGGCCGGCGACACTCTGAATTCTCTTTCGATACGCATGCCATCGCTGCGCCAACCGGTCGCGTTGTTGTCCGGCGGGCAGCGGCAGGCCGTGGCAGTCAGTCGAGCGGTGCTCTGGGGCTCGAAGCTTGTTCTTCTCGATGAGCCGACTGCGGCCCTCGGAGTTGAGCAGACTGCGCAGGTCCTCGAACTTGTTAAAACACTTGCGCGCCGAGGTCTCGGTGTCGTGATCGTCTCTCACAACCTGGTTGACGTCTTTGCGGTTGCCGATCGGATATGCGTGCTCCGCTTAGGAGCGACAGCCGGGGTATTCGATCGGCGGACGACCGCTCCTGACCAGATCGTGGCCGCCATCACCGGGGGCGCGACCTTACATTGAAAGATGCTAAGTCCAGCTCACTCAGCTCCTCGCCCTCTTCCACCCCTCTCTCAAAGATATCTGAGGTGCCGGGGGGCCCAATGGCGAGTATCGGCAGGGTCCTTACCACCCTCGGCATCGCGGAGCCAGGCCCTTTTCCGGTCCTGATCGGCATCGCGCTCATCTGGGCGTTCTTCCAGGCGCAGAGTCCCTACTTTCTATCAGCGAGAAACCTGTCGAACCTCATCCTTCAGATGGGGGTCACGGGAATCCTGGCGATCGGTGTCGTCTTGGTGATGATCGCGGGTGAGATCGACCTTTCGATTGGATCGGTCACCGGTGTTTGCGCTGGCCTGCTCGGTGTCCTCCTCACTTTTCAGCACTGGCCGACAGCCGCCGCCCTCGCTGCTGTGCTCGCGCTGGGTCTGGTGGCAGGTCTGATCCAGGGCCTGGTGACCGTCTACGTCGGTGTGCCTTCGTTTCTGGTGACGCTAGGCGGGTTTCTCACCTGGGCCGGACTGCAGCTGGCGGTCATAGGCAATGAGGGTGAGATCCCAGTGGCCAGCCCTTTCGTGCTCGGGATCGCCAATGACTATGTCCCGGCCGCAGTGGCCTGGGCAATGGCGGTGGTTGCGATAGCCCTAGCCGTCGCCGTCGAGTTGTGGCGCCGGCGGGCCTGGGTCGCGGCCGGTCTGGCACCGCCGTCATGGTCGCGGACAGGGCTCAAGTTGGGGCTCATTGGTGGAGGACTTTTCGCCCTGGTTGGTTATCTCAACGTCTACTTTGGGGTCCCTTATCTCTTGGTCGTACTCCTCGGCCTAACAGTCATCTTCGGATGGGTGACGCGACGCACCGTGGTGGGGCGTCACCTCTATGCGATCGGAGGCAACGCGGAGGCCGCTCGTCGTGCTGGGGTGCCAGTCGGCGCGATCAGGATCGCGGTCTTGGCGATGAGCGGCATATTCGCCGCTACCGCGGGGGTCGTCAGCGCCTCGCGGCTATTCTCCGTTTCTGTAGGAACTGGCGGTGGGACGCTCCTGCTCGAGGCGATCGCCGCGGCGGTGATCGGCGGCACCAGCCTGTTTGGAGGCCGCGGCCGCGTTTACCACGCCGTCCTGGGCGCTCTTGTCATTGTCAGCATTGAAAATGGCCTCGACCTTCTAGGTCAGCCGGCCGCTACGAAGGACATTGCAACCGGAATCATCCTGGTTCTCGCCATTTCGCTTGATGCAATCAGCAGGCGGCGTCGCGCTACGGCCGCCGCCTGAGGGAGAAGAACTACGTGCACGATGAAGGGCTGAGCTTTCCCAACCACTTCCTACTCGGTGCTGCCACCGCTGCCTACCAGGTCGAAGGAGCCGCCCACGAGGACGGGCGCACCCCTTCGATTTGGGACACGTTCTGCCGGACCCCGGGTAAGGTGCGCCACGGTGACACGGGAGACATTGCCTGCGATCACTACCACCGATTGGATGAGGACCTTGACCTGATCTCTGCGCTGGGCTTGAGGGCATATCGGTTCTCGATCGCCTGGCCGCGCGTCATGCCTGACGGGAACGGGAAGTTGAACCAAAAGGGCCTGGATTTCTACCGCAGAATGCTCGATGGACTCAACTCACGTCACGTTGTCCCCATAGCGACGCTGTATCACTGGGATCTGCCCCAGAAGCTGCAGGACAAGGGCGGTTGGCTGAGCCGCGAGACTGCCGGTCGTTTCGCCGAGTACGTCTCAAAGATGGCCGCCGCCTTCAGAGAGGATGTCGCGTTCTGGATCACGGTCAACGAGCCGTGGTGCTCCGCGTTCGCTGGACACTTGGAGGGCCGGCATGCACCCGGGTTGACCGATCTGGGTTCAGCGGTGGCTGCAGCTCATCACCTTCTTCTGGCTCATGGCTTGGCCGTCAACGCACTGCGTGCGGCTGACGTCACGGGCCAGATCGGCATCGCGCTCAATCTCTCCGACGTTGTCCCGGCGACGTCCCAGGCCGCGGACATCGCTGCCGCGGCGCGCGTCGACGGTTATGAAAACCGGTGGTTCCTGGATCCCCTCTTTAAGGCTGGCTACCCCGAAGACATGTTGGTTTGGTATGGCCAGCAGGCTGATCTGAGTGCAATTCGGCAGGATGACTTCGAGGTCATCCGCGCGCCGCTCGACTTTGTGGGGATCAACTACTACGAGCGAAAGGTCGTGTCTCAGGGGGATGGCGTCAACGGCGCCCAGAGGCAATCGCCCGAGGGTCCTCTGACTGCGGGTGGGCTTCCGGTCAGGCCAGATGGGCTGTCCCATATCTTGAATCGGGTGCATTCGGAGTACACGAAACTGCCCTTGTACGTGACCGAAAACGGGGCGGCCTTCAATGACTACGTGGATCCAGAGGGTGGCGTTGATGACATCGAGCGCATTGCCTTTCTAGATGGGCACCTGCGCAGCGTCCAGGCGGCGATTCAGGCAGGGATCGATGTGCGCGGTTACTTTGTCTGGTCGCTGATGGACAACCTCGAGTGGGCCGATGGATATGGGCGTCGGTTCGGAATCGTCTTCGTCGACTTTCGAACCCAGACACGCATCCCCAAGGCGAGCGCAGGGTGGTACCGGGAGGTTATTGGAGCGGGGGCCGCCGTTCAGCCCCCGATTCGCGTGCAGCGATGAAGCTCCACAGTCTCTTGCTTAGCGATGCTCCCCGAAATCGGTATAGAGAGACGATCACGACTGCGGCACATCTTGTTCACATTCCGTCGACCTCCGCGTGCGGTCTTCAGGAGCTTCGCGAACGAAATTGTATGCGAGTTATTGAAGCCCTACGGTTTCACTCTACCCTGACGCAGGCTGGCATCTCACGCGAAACGGGGCTGTCCCGGACTACCGTGTCGACTCTCGTGACGGAGCTCAAGCGGCGAGCAATTATCGAGGCGACTACAAGCATTCCGTCGGGGGTCCGGGGCGGCCGTCCAGGGACACATCTCAGGCTTCGGCTTGGCGTGTCGTCTGCGGATCTCAGGTTAGTCGACGGACCCTCCGATGATCACATCAACCAAATGATTCAGGAGAACACAGCGCTCATGTCGGAGAATGCCCGACTCAACTCCCTGGTGGCATCGATCAAGGACCTTATGGCTGCGCGAGATGGAACACGCTCTCGACGTCGCGGTCATGGAGATCGCGGATTAGAGGCTGGCCGATGAGAGCGCGCGGTTAGGTCGACGGTCAGGTGGTCATATTTCAACGCCGCCGCCCGTGAGGGGGCCGGCGTTCAGCACGCTTGCCTGCCCGGCCTGGACTCTCAAGCACGCTTTGGCCATGGGACGCGAGTACGGCTATCGGGCCATCGAGTTGCGCCTCGTCGATGGCGAGCTGATCGAAGATTCGATGCCCGCGACCGAGCGCAAGAGGGTCGGTTCTTTACTTTCGGATTCCGGACTTGACCTGGTCGCCGTGGACAGCTCGATCCGCCTCACTGACGACGAACCCGAGGTTGTTGCCGATCGGATTAAACGGTTCGTGGAATTGGCAGCTGGTTGGGGATCACCGCTGGTCAGGGTTTTCGGCGGACCCGGCGTGCGTGACAATGCCGTGTCGGCGCTACGCCTAGCGGCTCGCGAAGCAGAGCGCCATGGGGTCCGTCTCGGCGTGGAAACCCATGACGAGTTCTCATCAGCAACATCAGTCGCGGCGGTCCTCGATGCGGTGGACTCGCCTGCAGTCGGCGCCGTCTGGGACATCGTCCACACCAACCGCATGGGCGAAACCCCGGACGGCGTTGTGGCGCGCCTCGGAGAGCGCATTCTGGACGTCCATGTAAAGGACGCTCGGCGGACCGAGCCAGGCGGCTCTTGGCGGGATGGCTTCGGATACGTTCTGCTGGGCGAAGGCGAAGTGCCTGTGCGATCGTGCCTCCAGGCGCTTCAGGCGGCGGGTTACGAGCATTGGGTGGTGGCCGAGTGGGAGAAACGGTGGCATCCGGAGATTGAAGAACCTGAAGTGGCCCTGCCGCAGCATGCCGCCGTCCTCAATGAATGGCTGAACGTGGTGGGGGGAGCTGCCGTGACAGGTGAATAAGCCGACCGCCTGCTTTTTGACGCGGTCCGACGTGGCCGACGACGTCTACGGGCCGCGCGAACGGTCTGCCGCGGCGCGGCTGGCGTCCATCACCGGCAATGTTTCCGAAGCGGAGGTGATCCTGGCCAGTTGGGGCTGCCCGGTCATGGACGTCAAATTCTTGGAAGCGGCGCCACGACTGCGCCTCGTGCTTTACGCGGCCGGGTCGGTGCGCGCTTTCGTGACAGACGCCTTGTGGGAGCGGGGTATCCGGGTCTCGGGCGCCTACGCGCTCAATGCGGTGTCCGTGGCGGAATACACGCTGGCGGTGATCCTCTTTTCGCTCAAACACGGCTGGCGTCTGATGCGCGAACCAGGTGGATCGGGCTCCCAGATCCCCGGCGCCTTCGGTGCGACCGTCGGGCTGGTCTCGCTTGGCGCAGTGGGTCGGCTGGTGCGCAGGATGCTCAGGCCTCATCAGCTGCACGTGGTCGCCTATGACCCTCTCCTGACCTTCGACGAGGCGCGGCGGCTGGATGTGCGTGCGGTGGACCTCGCCGAGCTCTTCCGCGTCAGTGACGTGGTCAGCCTGCACACGCCTCTGCTGCCTGAGACTCGAGGCATGGTCACGGGCGCCCACATCGAGTCGATGCGGCGGGGCGCCACGTTGATCAACACCGCGCGCGGAGCGATAGTACGAGAGGCAGAGTTGGCCGCCGTGCTCGAGTCCCGGCCCGATCTTCAGGCCGTGCTGGACGTGACTGATCCCGAACCTCCGGTACCCGGATCTCCACTACTGCAGCTGCGCAACGTGGTTCTGACACCGCACATCGCTGGCGCGATCGGGCCGGAACGCAGGCGCCTCGGCAGGGGGATGTTGGAGGAATTGCGTCGCTACGTTCGCGGCGAGCCGCTGCGATGGGAAATTACTCGCGAACAAGTCCAACGCATGGCCACCCCATGACGACGTTTCGTCGTTTGCAGACTCTAGCCCGCTCCGGCGCCTTGGCGAAGGGAAAGCGGGAGACGGGGGTTGTCGTCCCTGGTACCAAGCACCCCGTTGAATTCAATTATCGGCTCGCGTAGGGCTAAAACGGCGGCGAACAATCCCAACGCCACTCGACTCCTGAGGCATCCCACTGCCTCACTACTCGCGATCGCCAGTTTCGGGCTTCCTCACATCCATCTAGGCCACTGGAGAAGGTGTCACCCGACCGATACACCGGCGACCGGCGCGAACCTGCTCTAAGCAGTCACGCCAGCGAGTAGCCCTACCAGAGTGACGCAAACCGCGGTGATCATCGCTCCGGCCAGTACCAACGCCGACACTACGGCGGCCCTCCGCAGGACTGACTGATTCGATTGGGAGACGGTCATTTGTAGTTCTAATGACCAATAACCAAACTCTGCTGAGGCTAGTAACGCCGGGCCATAGAGCAGCACGGCAATCATGGAGCTCGTACCCCTGAGGAACTCCAGCGCGCCCACGAGCACGATCGCGCCGAGGCCCAACCCGAACGCACCCGGGCTTGCCTGCACTAGAGCAAGCACAAGCACGCCAACAGCGAACCAGGCGGCCAGCGATAACCAACTGAAATCGGTCAGCGTGAGGCCGACGGCAATACCGCCAGCGATCAGGATGCTGGCGGAACCAACGGTTAAGCGTGTACGCGCCGCGAAGTTCTTCTGAATGCCTGAAGCTCCATGAGGGGACTCTGCAGAGAATCGCCAGGTCTCCAAACCGAGACCGCTAGCCCCATCTGTCGGTACTGCTGGCGCAGGGTCTGACGATAAAGTGCCCACAGCCGGCGTGCTATCTCTTCGCGCTGATTCGCGGAGGCCGGCAACATGGCGTCAGCCGCGATCTCCACAACAGCAATGTCGTGGCCTCGGCCAAGGAGATCTCTAACAATGGTTGGAGTGCGCCGGTCCACCAACGGAGTCAGGACGAGCGTAAGTGCGCCTGCTGGAATGGCTCCTCTGGGTATCGCATCCGCCAATGGCCACGAGAAGCTGAATGCCAATTGGGTCTCCATCAACGAATTCACTATTCGATAGAGCTGGCGAATGCCCATCCCAGGAAGGAGCCATCGCATTTGGCTGCCAATTGACAGCAGGCCAACGCGGTCGCGCCTGGCTAGGCAGAACATCGCCGCAGATGTTGCGCCGCGGACCGCCAGGTCGAGGCTTGAGGCAGTTTCGCCCACGACGTCGCTGAAAGTGTCTAGTAGGAGGACCACGTCGGAACCCCACTCCGGGTGAAAGAGGTTGACATGCATTTGTCGATGCCGCGCGGTTGCCTTCCAGTTGATGTGGCGACGCTGGTCGCCACTGTGGAACTCGCGGATATCTGCAAATTCGAGACCCGTACCGGCTGCCCGTGAGACAAAGCTGCCAAATCGAGGGCGCAGCATTTGCGGTTGAACCAATGAGCGCAACTGCTCAGGGCGCGGGTAGACCCGGAGCGCGATTGCCGGCTCAGTGGATTGCTCGTAAGCGAACGTCGACGCAGTATCCCGGACCTGTATCCGACCGGCACCGACCTTGCGGACCCCCCACCTCCGACACAGCAGGCGGCCTTTTGTAGCGGCGGTCGAGCCACTGGTGAGCTGAACTGTGGGCGGCGGGGTGACGAGCTCAAGGCCGGCCGGCAAGTCAACCAAGAATGTGACTGCGCAAGCGGTCGATGCGTTGCAGTAAACCGTGAACTCGATCTCATCTCCGTCAAGAGCCTTCGCCTGGTCCATGCTGAATCGGACCTCAACGGACGGCGTGGAGCGACCAAGCACAACCGCGACTGCTAAGACGACCATGAAAGGGATGGCAATGAGCGCTGGTTCGACTCGACCAGTGGCAATGGACAGGATGACGCAGCCGCACACGAACAACGAGTAAGGCGACAGACGTGGCGACCTGAATTTCGTCAAGCTTCGCGCGTGAGTTCAGCCGCAGACGGAACGGGAACGGCCCCTATCGACTCCTGAATCGCCTGTCGGGTGCCTTGATCTTGAATCCAGAGCTCGGGCTTGAGCGAGACTCGGTGAGCAAGCGCCGGTACCGCGACGAGCTTGACGTCATCGGGCACGACGTAATCGCGCCCTTCGAGGGCCGCCCACCCCCGGGATAGCTTCATGAGCGCAAGTGCCCCCCGTGGGCTGGCTCCGACTTGGAGTTGAGCATTGGACCGGGTTGCTCCAACGAGGGCGACGATGTAGCGCATGACTGCGCGTGAGACGTGTATCCGCTCCAGCGACTTCTGCAGCCTAAAGAAGCCGGCCCTATCAATGACTTGGCGAACAGCGAAGGCATCCTCTTGCCGCTCAACGCGCTGCTCCAGAATCCGGACCTCGTGGTCGGAGTCCGGGTACCCAATCGTCAGGCGAACTAGAAAACGGTCGAGCTGCGCCTCAGGAAGGGGATACGTGCCTTCGAACTCAAGTGGGTTTTGGGTCGCGATGACGAGGAAAGGTCCGTCCAGAATATGCGTGTCACCCTCGACCGTGACTTGCCGCTCCTGCATGGCCTCGAGCAATGCCGCCTGGGTCTTGGCCGGTGCCCGATTTATCTCGTCAGCCAAGAGCAGGTTGGTGAAGACGGGCCCTGGGTGGAATTCGAACGCTATCGAGGCCTGGTTGTAGATCGATGACCCGGTGATATCAGCCGGCATGAGATCCGGCGTGAACTGAACGCGCTTGAAGTCAAGGCCTATGGCACTGGCGAAAGACCGCGCCATCAAGGTCTTTCCTAGCCCAGGCAAATCCTCAATCAAAATGTGCCCGTCGGCGGCCATGGCGACAAATGCCAACCTAAGGGCGTCGCGCTTTCCGACGATGGCTCTTGAGACCTCGTCGATGAGCCGCTCAGCCTCGGCCTGAAAGCCTTGCACGTCCACTATCTCTGCCATCATCAGACGTTCTCGAGCGCTTCCGTCATGGCCGCGATCTGATCGACAGAAAGGGTCTCCCATCGAGGCTGGCCCTCGTCGTTGGAGGTCGACCGTACGAGTTTCCAAACGTCATCGCCGAGTATCCCGCGTGCTCGGTCGGGTTCTCGCTCGATCGCAACGTTGTGGTGCAGAAGCAGCCGTTGCGCCGCGATCGCGCGGACGACGCCTTGCAGGAAGGGCTGCAGCTGGTAGTCAACTGCCACCAAGAAGTCGTTCGCCTGTTCGACATCGCGCATCCGACGGATCTCACCCCGCTCGTTAGGTCTTGAGGACAGCGCCGTCGGGGTCGGCTCTGGTGGGATAGCGCCGAATGCCTTACGCAGCAAGCCCCCCGTTGATAGCAACACGATCGCGATCAGCCAAGCCTTTGCGGCTATGTCGAGCCAGTCGGGCTGAACGACCACTACCAGAGCGGCCACCGCGGCTGCAAGGCTTGCCTCGCGTGGTGAACCACTTCACTCGGTTCCACCCCCAATGGCTTGGAGGGACCCGATTGCCATCTGGCGCATCGGTTCGTCCATTGAATGGCTGGAAAATCCCGCGACCTGGAAGAGCCCCGTGAGCGATCGGAGCGGCGCTTGAGGCGCCCCTGCCTGCTCCAGGATCCGGCCGGCATACTCCAGAGCGGTTTCACTGGGCTTGCGAGGGAGACCCAGGGTCACCAACCGACGCTCCATAAGTGCGTAGCACGCGAGGATTGCTCGACGGACATTTGGATCGGCAGTCATGATCGCGAGCCCTTCTTCGGTAAGAGTCTTCAAGTTCGGCGACTCGGGCTCAACAACGGAAGGCGTAGCCGCTTCAGTGCGCTCGTCACGGCCCCGCCGTACAAAATCGCTGACCAGCCACGCCAGGGCAGAGAAAGCCGCGAGGCCAACAACCACGAGCATCCATCTCACCTCAAGGCCGCCGCTGATGGGGCGGAACACCGGTGCAACGACCGGATGAACGTGGTTGGGGACAATTGAGCGCCTGCCCTGGAAGTACGGCCAGGCGATCGCCAGAGCAAGGCATGCGAGTGTTCCAATTCGAAGCCCGGCATTGCCGAGCGCCGGCCAGAATCCTTGAGAGGTCGTGTGCCACGAGGCGCTCCATGGAGCTGGATACGGCGCCAGCCAAATCGAGGCCCGGATGTAGACGACAAGGGCAGCCAGGCAGACGATTGCAGCAGCCAAGATCATCAAACCGAACTCTCTGGGTCGACTGATCGCCGGATAATCGGAGCAACCCCCTCTCGCGCTTAGATATCCACCGACCCGCTGGCCTGGCTCCATCTTGACACCCGTTCCGGGCAGCCGTAGCATCCAGACAGCTCCATTAAGTGGGCACTATATCCGTTCACGGGTCGCAAAGGTTCCGCCATGGCAACCACTCTCGCTGCGATCGATCGAGCAACGCGACAACTACAGCCGCTTGACACTCTGGTGTCGTCCATTGCGAGGCGATTCCTGCCCGAGTCTCGAGCCGGAGCCTGCATTACCCAATGGGGAGAGTGTGGCCAGGGTCCCTGCACTGGACCGGGTGGGGTCATCTACCACTACATGTACGAATTCTCCGATGGGCACTACTGGTGCGATTGCATTTATAAGTGGACTGACTGCTGAGGTAAATCGCCACGGAAGGTGCTCCTCATATTTCTACGTGCAGTCATAGGCACAGCCTTCCTCGCCTCGGCTGTCCTCAAGCTAAGTGACCTGTCGGCGTTCGTCGACTCGCTGCCGCGCTTTGGTGTTCCGCGCCGATACCGCGGCGCTGTTGGCTGGACGCTGGTTGGGGCCGAACTGACAACGGCTCTCACGGTCGTGGCGGGAGGGCCGTTGCTGGTTACTGGATTCGCTATCGCTTCGGTCCTGCTGGCGGCCTTCTCAGTCGTGATCCTGACGGCTCTGGGTACCGGCGTCGTCGGCCCATGTCACTGCTTCGGCAAAAGTCTCAAGCCGCTATCCCGCGTGGACCTTGGGCGTAACGGTGGGTTCCTAGTTCTCGCAGTGATTGGGCTGCTGTTGACTACTGGCTCGATTAGCGCCGCCGCAGGGCAGACCATCGCGATCCTGGTCACGGCAACGCGGCCCCAGACGGTGATTGGGCTGGTTGCTGGGTTGGCATTCGCACTCGTTTGGTCTCAGCTCTCGGAAGTCATCCACCTCTTTTCTGCAGATCCAATCGGGATAGGCCTTCGCCAGGGACTTCCCCACGATTGATCGATCCAGTCTGGGCCGCGATCGCGGTACTCGGGGGTTTGGTTCTTGTCAATCTGGCGCTTACGTTGGCTCTCATCCGGCGAGTCAATGCGCCCGAGCGACTCCTCATGGACACAATGGTGGGACTGCGGCCGGGTCAAGGCCTTCCCGAATTCTCGGCTGAAACACTCGACGGTCGCCTCCTAACCGAATCAGCTTTCTCGGAGCGCCTTACGGCGTTCCTGTTTGTAGCGCCTGACTGTGGTCCGTGCGTTGAGGAAATGCCTGCCTATGTTCAACTCGCGTCGCTCGCCCAATCCCGATCGCCGGACTTGGTTCTAGTTAGCGACGGCGATGCGAAGGAGACTCGGGCGATGGTGGGGCCCGACACGCGCGCCACCATCTTGGTCGCGCCGAAACAGAGCAACGACCTCTTTAGGAACTTTGCCGTCCCAGGAACACCGCACTTTGCACTGTTTGAGAAGGGAAGAATCATCACTTCAGGAATGCCCAGCGCCCGCCAGCACGCTTGGCGCTCTCTCCTCGCGATGTGGAATGGTGGGGGCAGAACGGTGAGCACCGCCACTAGCTCCTCCGACGCTTCGTAAATGGCCGGCGCAGCTGCGTCCCTTTTCGGCGTTGCAATCGTGCTCGTTGCCGTTACGTTGGTGCGGACCCAGCTCTTTATCGTGCGCGTTGCCGGTACGAGCATGGAGCCGACGCTGGTTTCTGGAGAAGCAGTCTTGGCGGTTCGCTCCTGGCCAAGCAATTGGCTGCGGCCGGGAACGATTGTCTTGATTCGTGGATATGGAGGGGTGCCATTGGACAGCTCTGCCGCGGCGCAAGCCGATGCTCTTCTGATCAAGAGAGTGACGCACGTCGGCGGACAGACCGTATGTCTCCGGGCAGAAGAGATGATCCAAACGGTGGAGTGCTCCAAGTCGTGGACTAGCCGGCTGCTGCTCAACGAGCTCGACTTAGCGCGCACTCTCATCCTCAAAACTCGGGAAGTCTTTGTCATGGCAGATCGACGAGAGGACGGATTTGATTCACGGTGCTTCGGACCTGTTGCTGTCGACGCGATTGCGGGCATTGCGATACGTAAGCTCACAAGCCGATCAATACGCCCGATCCACTCGGGGTCAGATGCGCGTGGTCAACCCACTGGAGCTTCCCATTGATCCGGACTACGAGAAGGTGGGGTTGAGCGTCGTTGACGGTGGCTCGTAATAGGGCCGTCTTGTGGCAAGCAATACGCCGAGCGCCGGCCAGCAGTTGCAAGAATGACACTTCGGCAGAGCATCGAAGCGAAAGCAGGAGACGGGGGTTGCCGTCCCTAGTACCAAGCACCCCGTTGAATTCAGTTATCGGCTCGCATAGGGCTCCAGAGGACGGGAGCTTGCCGGTGGAAGCTGGATCTTAGGCGCAAGGCGTTATTACTTCGAGAGCCACGTATCTACATGGCCCAGCAACGATCTTCGCGGAAGCGTCTCGTCCTGGTCACTTTGGTTATCGCTGCCGTCGGCATTGGGGTAGGTGCCACCTTAGCGATGCTTGGTGCTCCCGCTGCCGCCATGAACGTGGGTACCGTAGTGCTGGCTGTTGGGGCACTAGTCCTAATAGCGACTGGTCTACGGAGAAGGAAGTGAAGGCCGTTGGTTTGGACCAAACGGGTCAGGGAGGTACTTGACGCATGCGCGAAACGCGACGAACGCGGCGAGTGGTGGCCCTGACCGGGGCTCTAGCTGCCGTGGCCATGATCGTAGCCGGTGCCTTGGCCTTAACGCGGGGGTCGGCCTTCGGCAACGTTGTCGGTGTCGTGCTTGTTGCCTGCGGGATTATCGTTCTCGGGTCCAGCATCGTTCTCTGGTGGTCCGCCCGACGCCTGCCCGAATAACTTAGTGCCGCGGTTGCGTGAGGAGACCTGAGCTTGAAGGTTTGGATACGACAACATCCGGCGGGCTTCAATGCGACTTTTCTCGGGATCGTTTGGCCGCCGCTGATGTGGCTTACAAGCCCATGGACTGGTTTCCCACATCCGCGTGAACCACTTGCCCTGCTGATCCTATGGTTGGTCTTCGGGGCACTCATGGGCGGCATTACCTATGGCCTTTTTCGGCTCCTTGGGGTTAAGCCTCAACCGCCGGCCACTTAGCGACCTTGTGGAACCACCAGTGGTCCTCAGCGAGGGCTCGCGTGCGCGATCGCCCACCTCCATAGCGATCAACGGTCTGAGGCCCCCCCGCGCCGACCTCCGCGCGGGCCGCGTCGGGATTGGGTGCAATCGTCGACCGCCTCATTCACAACGCCAATCGTCGTCAACATCCGCGGAAGGGTCTGATGCCGTTTTTGGATTGCCTGCATAGTCTTCGACAGCGCGACTCGAGGCGCTGACCTCCGCTCCCCAGTAATCAGGGCCGATCGCACAGCAGAGTCGGCAAGCAGCCAATGAAAGAGCGCAACGCCAGCCGTGAACCCGCTCATGACGAGCACCAGAAGAACCGACATGCTGAATGGATGGCTTCGCAAGCTGATCAGAACGGCAACTATTCCGCACACGGTCCCTATCAACGCGAGCAGACTGCGGACGACCGACTCCCGGTGGGTGCTCCAGCGCTCATGGAGCTCACGGGGCGCCGAAGGCGGACTAACCTTGGCGAGTACTTTCCGAACAGAGCTAAGGCCAACCAATCCAATCCCAGTTAGTGGCAGACCCACCGTCAGCCAACCCAACGACTCGGCTGGATGGCCACCTAAAGCGGCGAGGACGCCTCTGGCGATGAAGAACGCACCCGCGAAAATGTAGCCGGCACGAAAGCCACGTTCAGCCGGACTATTTTCATCAATCGCCTGAAGGGCAGCCCACCTCATATTTCTTGCTTTCACAATTTCGGTGATCCATAGACGGCCAACAGTGACCCGGCAAGGCCGCCGACACCGCCAGCCACGACAATCGCGGCCGGTTCAAGTGCAAGGGCAGCTCCTTCTGTCGCAAAACTCGCCACAATCACGAGCGCGGGGGCAGCCAAGATGCCGAGTCCAGCCCCGACAACATGGCCGAGTGCCACATTCAAGACACCGGACCTCAGCGATTCGAGCCGACGAAATAGACGACGGTGAATGCCACCACAGCAAGAACTACTCCAGCCAGGATGAATGAGATGTTTCGTCGCGCCTTCCCAACTTTGCTGAGCGCCACCGTCCCGAGCGCAATCGTTAGCACGAGCGCGATGACGGCGACGACGAGAAGAATCGCCTGCAGTACGAGGTGCGCTCGGTCCCCGAAATAGAGACGAACGCTCCAGAAAGCCAGCATCGCAAGGGACTGGACAAGGAGTGCAACGGCTGCGAGGCGCCAAATTGGCCTTGTGCGACCCAGTTCGCTCACATTCTCAGTTTATGCACCACACGCTGCTAGGAACAGCTGCCCGACGGGGTCGTCTCGCGGGTGTGATGTAAATCCGGCTTGGGTTCTGGCGACATCTTAGCTAGGGTTGATGGAGATGGCAGCGATAACGCGCAGGCGCGCGATCGGCATCGTTGTGATCATGCTGGCCGCATACGCCCTGTCGCTGATGTTGCTTGGTAGTGCCATGGGCTTTGACCACGGGGCGGCCAAGTGGCTGACCGCGGGAGGCCTGTCGGCGCTCGCCATCGGAATGATGGCGTCGGTGGCCCTTCGAGTTGCTCTCCTTGTCGTTGATCCACGCGGCCGCGAACTCTGGTGGACGAAGGCGTCCAACGCTGGGCGTGTCTTGAGACTCGGGTCGCTGCTGATTCGTGTCGGAGGGGCCGTGGTCGTTTGGATCCTGGCAGGAAGAACCCTCCTCTAAGGGCTCAAGCTGGGTGGCTTCGTCAAGACGGCGTCGAATCACACACCTCCTCGCGACACAACTCTCGGCGGCGCCGGGTTCGGATCGGGGAGGTGCAAGGGTCCGCTAGCAACTGAGTCCCGAAGCTATGCACCTTTCCCGAACCGGTCTGTGCACTTTTGGTGAGAGCCGGCGTCACGCAGCCGGGCGAGCGGAAGGCGGACGAAAGGCGGAGAGGGTCGCTGAACCGCGCGGCCAAGTTCGCGGCGAAGGCGCCGGAAAGTGCTCCGCAGGTGGAGAAGGCGTTCGGAAGGCGCACAAACGTCGGACGGAAGGCGGAAGCCACCGACCAATTTCGGCCCCCTCGATGTGGATTGTGTGTCATGAAGCTTTGGGCGCCGGGCCCTTCGAGCGCTCGTGGCCCCCGCCAAACGCTGCCCGCCGGCGGCTCGCCGAATACCGAAGGTGGACAAACGGCGGACGGAAGGTGGAACCGACCGACCAATTTTGGCCACCTCATTGGAGATCTATTGGATATGAGCACTGCAACGACGAGACCGTGGTGGCAGTCATCAGTCCCGATCGGGGGCGAACTCTGGCCCCCTCTCCATGCAGGAGCGGCTGCAATGGAGGAGCTGAGTTCGTGACGCTGGTGGATCCAGACGGGATTGATGTTGAGCGCGCCGTCGACGATGAGCTCACGGTCGCGCCGACCTTCGCTGCTAGACGTTCGCGGCGGCCTGCGCTTCAGGAAGCGAAGGGCGGTGTCACCACTGTCCGAACTCGAAAGCAGCCTCCCAACAAGGCAGGACTGTCTCTCCTCCTAACTCATCCAATCATTCTTCGAGACCTTCCTCCCCACGCCGACGCTCGTCCATCGCAATCAGAGCTCACCCGTCTCCATCGAACGCTCACCCAACGCGACCTTGTCATCCTGCAAAGCCTCTACGACTACCGCTACCTGAACACCCTCCAGGTCAAGGAACTCTTCTTCCCAAGCCTTCGCTCCTGCCAGATGCGTCTTCAGTACCTCAAAGAACTCGGCCTCATCTACGCCTGGAAAGTCATCGAAACCCCTGGCGTCAAACGTCGTCATTCCCTGCTCCTGATCTCGGCGCGGGGGGCCAGGGTGCTCGCCGACTGGCACGGCGACGATCAGCGCGCCTATGTCGAGCGCAGCCACGCGGTCCGAGACCACTGCTGGCACGCCGTGCACGACCTGGAAGCCAACCAGTTCTTCGTTGCGCTGGTGATGCAGAGCCGAGAGCGGCGGGCAGAAGGCTTGCTGCATTGGTATAGCGAAGAGCACGTGCGGACCGACCGTGGCGAAATGGCGCGGGAGTTCAAGTGGCCCGTTCCAGTTCCGGACGGAAGCGGCGCCTACCTCAAGCCGGGTGGCCGGATTCTGTTCGACCTGGAGTGGGACCGCGCCACCGAGTCGCTGGCTCGCCTTCGCCAGAAGATCAACGCCTACGTCGGCTACTACAAACACTTTCGCACGGCGAAGCAGCGCCACGTCCTCTTCGTGCTTCCTTCGGATGATCGCGAGGACAGTGTCCATTTCACAATCTGGGAGCGCCGTCCGCACTCCAACAGAGACTACTGCTGCACCTTTTGGACTACGACCGCCCATCGCCTGCGTTGGTGGGGTCCGTTGGGGACGATCTGGGGTTCAGTCAACATTCGCGCCGCTGACCCGCCGCCCTACGGGATAACCAACGTCCAGGAGCGAGCTCGACTCAACCAGATGGAGCCGATGGACACAAACGAGGCGGTCATCTCTGACTGCATCGGCAAGCCGGCGTGGTGGGAGCGGCGACCTGGCGGAGCGCAGGAAGGGTGAAGGTCACGCGCTGTCGGGGACGGTCGGTCATACCGAAGGCGAAAGCCAACTCAGCGGAGCTGGCGCCTGAGATCGTTCAGGTGATCGCGGTAGTTGCGGAGATCATGCTCGACCAGCGTCGGCGGCGGCCAGTTGAAAGCAATTCAGTCGGTCGCGGAATGATTGCAAATGATTCGCCCAAAAACGAATCATTTGAAGCCGCTTGATGCTGTTACACACTGATCGATGTACAATACAACTCGTGCTCGTACGCAAACAGATCATCGTCCCATCGGAGACAGATAAGCGAATCCGGCGGCTCGCTCGCAAGAAGGGGATTTCCCAAAGCGCCCTGATTGTGGAAGCGGTCGAGGCCCTACCGGATGCGTCGAGCCAGGTCGACCACATTCTCGCCTTCGCCGGCGCTATCAAAGGGGCGCCTCGAACGCTGTCGG
>Ga0073928_10002810_pt1 | contig 28782 bp, 28 predicted proteins | sample PaiPotPPA55metaG_FD_76969 | JGI IMG/M metagenome (GOLD analysis project Ga0073928, IMG submission 76969) | Iron sulfur acid spring bacterial and archeal communities from Banff, Canada, to study Microbial Dark Matter (Phase II) - Paint Pots PPA... ...
AGCGTCGCCAGTTCGACGTCCGCATCCATGCATCATCCTCCGTAATCAACTCCGTTCACTCATACCCCAACCGGTGGTAGATTCCCAGCCGGGATCAGCGGGTTTCGCGGAGAGCCCAAATTGCGAAATGACAATTGCAAAATGCAAATTCAAGGCGGACCCTATCGGGACCTTATTTCGATTTGCGTTTTGCAATTTGCATTTTGCAATGCTTTCCCGATTCCCCGATTTCATGCCCCGACTCTTGTTCCCGACTTCACCGACAGATCCGGCGCCGTGCAGGCGTAGCACTTGCCGAAACGGTTGGCCAGGAACTCGTTGAAGTCCACCTGCTCCTGTCGGACGAAGCCGCTGTGCGGGAGCTTGCCGGAAACGAACAGATCGAGCACGGCACACAAGCTGCCTGCCGTGGTAATCTGGATCGCGCTCCAGCGGTCGCCGAAGCAGACGCCGTGATAAATCTTTCGGGCGTCGGTGATCTGAATCAACCGGCCATCCTTCCACCCCGTTACCGAGCAGAAGATCAGCACCACGTCCTGAAACGTGACCGGCACCGCGCTCTCGAGGATGTCCTTCAACAAGGCCCGGCGATCGTTGAGGCGAAGCTCGTTCATGAGGAACGTAATCAGGTCGCGGTGGCCGCGGTAGCGGATGGTTTTGTAGTCGAGGGTGCGGACCTTTCCGGCCAGCGCCTCGGCCAGCGTCCCGACGCCGCCGGAGGTGTTGAACGCCTCGTAGTCCACGCCGTCCAGCGAGAAGTGTTCGAGACCTTCCAGCGGCAAGACCTCGAGCAGCCGCCCCTCGTGGATGGCCTCACATGGATTGCCGTACTCGTTGATCAATCCGTCGGTCGACCAGGTGAGGTTGTATTTCATCTCGTTGGTCGGGAACTGGGGCAGGGCGCCGACGCGCATCCGGACCTCGTCGAGCCGCTCGAAGTCCTGGGCGAGGTAATGGGCGGCGATCGAGACGAACCCGGGGGCCAGGCCGCACTGCGGCATGAAAATCTGCCCGGGCCTGGCCTGCTGGGCGACGCGGCGGATGGCGACGGTGGTCTCGCGGTCCTCGGTCAGATCGAAGTAGCTGACTCCCGCCTCCAGCGCCGCCTGGGCGACGCCGGGGTTCAGGGCGAAGGAGAGGGCCGAGACGACCGCCTGGCGGCCTTTCATCGCGTCGAGCAGCGCGGCGGGATCGCTGGCGCTCAACTGCCGCGTGGTCACGTCCGCGATCTTTTCGACGCGGCCGAGCGACGCCTCGTCCGCGTCCGCCACCAGTACGTCGTAGTCCCCGCTGTTGGACAAATACTGGGCGATAGCGCTGCCAATTTTTCCAGCCCCAAGGAGCAGAACCCGATACATGCGCCGGACTCCCTTCTGGACCCTATGATATATAGAGTATCGGCAGGACCGGAGGCCGCCAGTGACGACCGCAAACCCCGCAAGCCCGCTCCAGGCGTTCCAATGGCAACCGCAGCCGCGGGCCGAGGCGCTGATTACCGGCCTTGCAGAGGAGTTCCTGACCGAGAGCGAGTTTGCCCGCGAGTTAAAGCGACGGCTCCACGCCGAGGCGGGCGTTCGCTTTATCGATCTGATCGATTCTATTCACGTCCCACGCGGCATCAGCAGGCATGACGCTTTGAGCGAGGCGGGATTCATCCGCCGGCCCATCGCCGGCGCGGAAGACCGGTACGTGCAGGAACAGGGAATCTTTCCCGCGGTCGTGCTGCACGATGCCCGCCAGACGAGCGTCCGGCTCAAGGCGGAATCCGTCAGCGACTTCCTGTCGGCCTGGCAAAGTTCTGTTGCAATCGAGGGGTCGCCCCTGGCCCCGATGCGCCGCGCTCCGGTCGACGCTGCCGGCAGACTTTGGGTGGTCGAGCGCCATGGATACCGCGGCTTCGAGGTGCGCGACGCGACGCCCGCCGAGGCAGTCGCCGCCCTCCATCATTACGACATGCTCCGCTGGCGTCGGCGGGTATTTAGCCGCGATGACGACGGCTTCGCCCACACCCATAAGCTCATCGACGCGGCCATCGCCGATCTTGGCGTCGATCGGACCTGCGACCTGTTCTTCGCGGCCGAGCGCGAGTACTGGCAGCGCCGCAACCGGGCCGCCCAAGTGCAAAAAGCCCGGCAGGACAAGCTCGGCATCGGGTGGGCCAATCACGACCACCACACCTATCGCTCATCGAGAGAGGACTTTGCGAGCCTGATCGCGGTCTTCCAGAATCTCGGTTTCCATTGCCGCGAGCGATTTTACGCCGGCCATCAGACGGGCTGGGGCGCGCAGATTCTCGAGCAGCCGAACGCCGGCATCGTGATTTTCGCGGACGTCGATCTGTCGCCCGACGAGCTGTTCGACGATTTCGCCCACGACGGGTTGCCGCCGCGCGACAAGCTCGGCACGGTGGGCCTCTGGTGCGCCCTGCACGGCGAGGCGTTCCTCGAAGCGGGCATGCACCACCTCGAATGCCAGTTCGACTTCGACGCCCTCAAACGCCAGTTGGAGAGCAGCGAAGGCGTCAAGGTGATGACGCCGTTCACGGATTTCTCCTATCTTCGGCAGGCTTTCACCGAAGGGGAGATCTGGCCTGTCCGGCCCGAACGGATCGAGAAGCTGCTCAGGTCCGGGCGGATCAGCGATGAGCAAGCCACGCACTTCCGCCAGAACGGCGCCCTCGGCTCCCACCTGGAAAACCTCGAGCGCAACCAGGGCTTCAAAGGCTTCAACCAAACGGGGGTGAGCGAAATCATCGCGAGGACCGATCCGCGGGCGGGGGTTGGCCGGTTGTAAACAGACGAGTTCCAGATTGCAAATTGCAAAATGCAATGTGCAAATTGGGGGAGAGCAACGAGCCCCCTTTTCAATTTGATTTTTGCAATTTGCATTTTGCAATTTGCAATCTGACATGTGCACGTTGCAATTCCGGAGGTCTCATGCGGCGTCAACTGTGCTTCGCATTCCTGTTCTTCACGTTTGCGACGGCTCTCCCGGTGTTTGCGTCGGCCGAGGTCAAGATCAGCGAGGAACCCAATCACATTTCCGTCTCCATCGACAACAAGCCGTTCACCGACTACTGGTTCGGCACGCGCCAGGATCGCCCTTACACCCGGCCGTTCTTTTATCCCGTGCTTGCCGCCGACGGCACGCCGGTCACTTCGGACCAGTACGGCCAGCGCGAGCACCCGCACCACAATTCGCTGTGGGTCGGCCAGGGAGACGTGAACGGGGCCGATCACTGGGCCCTGCACGGCCGGGACACCGTGAAGCAGCGCCATATGAAGTTTGAGACGATCTCCGGCGACACCGTCGTGGAAGACCTCGAGTGGGAAGGCAAGGCGCACGAGCCGATCCTCCGCGAGCGGCGGACGCTCAAGTTCCACTCATTCGACGATGGCGCTCGTGGCATCGATTTCGCGCTCGAGTTCACCCCCATCGCCATTCCCGTGAATTTTGGCGACACGAAGGAGGCCGGGCTTGTTGCTGTTCGCATGGCCAAGGCGATCGCCGATCATCCGGCGCTGACCAATTCCGCCGGCCAGCGGGGCGAGAAGGCCACCTGGGGCAAGCCGGCGGACTGGTGCGACATCTCCGGCCAAATCCACGACAAAGAGTACGGCATCGCCGTCTTCGATCATCCCGACAACCCGCGCCATCCCACCCGCTGGCACGTCCGCGAGTACGGATTGCTCGCGGCCAATCCGTTCGGGCTCAGCTACTTCGACAAGGGCACCCCGCCCCACACCGGTGATTTCATTATGCAGCCGGGCAAGACGGTGACGTTCCGGTACGAGGTCATTGTGCACCACGGCGACGCACAGGCGGCGAATCTCCAAGAGAAATACAAAGTGTTCGCCGAACCTCGCCCGTGAATGAGCGGCTCCGACAACGGATCTGATTACCGGTAGAGTAGGCGTTTGAACGCCCGCGCGGCCTCGGCATCGCCTGGCAGATCGCGCCAACGTCTTGACGCGGGTGTTTGAGCGCGGCGGAGTGCGATCGGCGTCATTGGCAATCCCGGCGGACCTGGGCGAGGACGGTGGCCATGTGGTCCATGGCGCTGACAGCGTTCTTCAGGTCGATCTCCAGCGGCTCGAGGAAGCGTTTCTCGAAGTACGCGGCGGCCGCGTCGTCCCAACTCATGCGGGCCTCGGCCCAGCGGAGCTGCAACTGCTTGAGCGCTTTGGAGAGTTGGCCACGACCTTCGTAAACGCCCATGGTGCTCCTTGCCGCGGGGCAAAAACCCCCCGCTTTCGCCCGATCGATCATAGCCGAACACCCGGCGACAGCGATACTTCGGCCCACTTCCAATGCCCGCGGCGCGACCCTATCATCAAAACACCTTTACGAGGCTGGAGGATGGAACGGCGTAAATTCGGCAACACGGACCTGGAAGTCTCGGCGATCGCGCTGGGCTGCTGGATCTTCGGCGTCGACTGGTGGGGCCATTACACAGACGAGGACGCCCTGCGGCTGTGCAAGTTTACCCACGATCAGGGGATCACATTCTTCGACAATGGCGACGCCTACGGCAATGGCCGGGCAGAGACGATCCTGGGCCAGTTCCTTAAAACGGTCCCGCGCGACAAGATCGAGATCGGCAGCAAGTTTGGCTACGATTTCTATTCCGATCCCGGCGTTCCCGGCGGGCACAGCGAACGCAAGCAGGATTTTTCTCCCAGGTTCCTGCGCTTCGCCCTGGAGCAATCCCTCAAGCGGCTCGGCGTCGAGTGCATCGACCTGTATATGGCCCACAATATTAAGCTGCCGCAGTTCCGCGACGACCTCTTTGCCGAGCTGGAGAAGGTGAAGAGGGAAGGGAAGATCAAGGTCTGGGGCGTGTCGCTGGGGCCGGCCATCGGGTGGCGCGAGGAAGGGATCAAAGCGATGCTCGAGCACGACGCCAAGGCCGTTCAGACCGTCTTCAACCTGTTCGAGCAGGACCCCGGCCGTGGGTTCTGCGAGGTGGCGCGGGCGACCAAGGCCGGCGTGCTCGCACGCGTCCATGACAACAGCAGCATTCTCAAGGACATCGTCAAGATCGACACCGAGATCGCCGCCAGCGATCACCGCAAGTTCCGCGACCAGGCGTGGAAGATCTATGGCGTGAAGAAATTGGAACTGATCCGCCACTATGCCTCGGACCATGGCATGACCGTTCATCAGCTCGCCTGCAAGTGGCTGCTCCAGCAGGGCGGACTGACGAGCATTACCGGGACGTTTCTGAACGAGCAGGAGATCAGGGAGGCGGCCGAGTCGACCGACAAGCCGAACCTGTCCATGCAGGAGATGCGGCAGATCGCCGACGACTATTCCCGCGACTGGGACCTCGGCCCCGAAGCGCATCCGTGCGACCTCAAGAGCAGCATCGACCCCAGCGGGAAAGTTCGCAGCGGGTATGTGCCGTCGCCCGTGCTGATGGCGTGAATTGGTTGTGATAGATGCCTCCGCTGCGTTACGTCATCCTCCACCATACCGACGTTCCCGAGCCCCACTTCGACCTGATGTTTGAGACGCTTCCGGGATCGATGCTGGCGACGTGGAGGTCGAACACCTGGCCGATCGAAGCTCCCACCGAGCTGACGCGGCTGCGCGAGCACCGCCGGCTTTATCTCGAGTACGAAGGCGACCTGACCGACCAGCGCGGGACTGTGCTGCGAGTCGCCGAAGGCACTTGTGAAGTGGAAGTCGGCAAAGATGCGATCTGGACCATCCGCCTTCTCACCGGCGCCCCGCCACAGACGTTGCTGCTTCGCCCCCTTACCAGCCCGCGGTGGCAAGCCGCCCCGGCCGGCCCGTGATCGCTAGAAATTACCGGACCAACTCCATAACCCACGGCGGGCGGAAGTGCCGGCCGATGCCGTAAACTCTCCAGCCGAATCGGAAAAGAAAAACAGATGCCTCGCGGCCGAGGCGCAGGTAATATGGAGCTTATGACATTGGCCATCGGGTCCGAACCCGCGCCCAAGTCGTTGCAGCAATGGCTCGCCCAGGGGGAGATGCTGTACGCCGCGGTATTGAAGGAATATCAGGCGATCGAAGCGCAGATACTGGAGCTGGAAAGCCGGCTGGCGGCGAGGCACTCGGAGGTCAACCAGATCGCCCGGCTGATTGGCAAGCCGCCCCTGGAGGGCGCCCGCCGGCTATCGGCCCAGATCGTCACCGCCTACCCGCAGGAGCCGAGCCGCAACACGGCCCAGATCGCGCGGGCGCTGTCGGGCGCCAGGCCGGTGCGCGAGATCATCCCCCCGCGCGAGCCCGCCCCGCTCCCGCCGCGGACGTGAGTTCATGTCTTTGACCGCTATTCCCTCGTAAGATAGAGTTCGGCGCGCCGCCCGGAGGAGTGCCAGAGCGGCTGAATGGGCCGGTCTTGAAAACCGGTAGGCCCGCAAGGGTCTCGTGAGTTCGAATCTCACCTCCTCCGCTTCGCCCATGGGGCGCGAGAGTGTTTCACGCGCCACTTCCTGACGGTCAGCGGATCGGAGTCAAAGCGCGTCGGCGTTTGAGGGTGTTTCATAGCCTCTCAAGTCGCCATCGTCTTCGCCCGATGGCCATTGAGATTCGCGCGCGTCGCCAGCCGGGGTCGTGATGGTGTTGACCGCACAGCAGTTCTCGGATGTGCTGCAGTTCTTGCGCGGCCGCGAGGCGCTGGTTCGCGGGAGCGAGAAGCGCCGCGCGACCCGGATGGACGTGAAGGCGAAGCTGATCATCGCCCCCGTGACCAGCACGGGGTGCGGCGAGCGGGTCGGCATGCTCACCCGCGACATCTCTCTGGACGGCCTCGGACTGCTCACCGCCATCCCCATGCTCAAGGACCAGCGTTTTATCGCCCTGCTGCCGCTGAGCGATTCCACCACCCTCTTCGTGCTAACTGAAATCATGTACTGTGCCGTGGTCGCCGACGGGCTGTTCACGCTGGGGTGCCGCTTCGTGAAGGTGCTGCCAGCACAGGCGGCGGACAAGCTTCTCAGCGCCAAGCCCGCGGACGTGGCGCGGATCAAGCAATCCGTGTTGAAGTAGCCCTCCGAGGGTGATGCTCAAGCAGGCGACGCGCCCGGCCCGATAATCGGGCTATGGCCTTTGACCCGCTCGTCGCCAACGCCGGCCGGCTGCGAATCCTGACCGCGCTGGCGGTAGAGGAGCGACAGGAGTTCGTCCACCTCCGCAGGGCGACGCAGTTGACCGATGGCAACCTCGCCTCACATGCCCGTCGGTTGCAGTCGGCCGGTCTGATTGCGGTCGACAAGGAGTTTCGCGACGGCAAGCCGGTGACGAGCTTTACGCTCACCACCGACGGCCGCCGCGCCCTGGAAGCGCACACGCGCCGGTTGATCGCCGCGATCAGTCATCGCCGGCTCTCTCGCGAACCGGTCTTTACGACACCGAGCCCGACGCCGGCGCCCAGATCGGCGGCGTTTGTCCCTGAGCCGGTCTCGGCGCCGGACGAGGAGTGGGTGGATTAGCGGCGGGCGCCGCCGAGCTCACGGAACTGTTATTGCACCCGGCGACCGCCTCGGCGTAGATCCGCAACATCTGGTCCACCTTCCGTTCCCAGTCGAAACGATCGATGACGCGGCGCCGGCCGGCCCGGCCCATGTCGCGGCGCAACTGGGGAGACTGCGCCAGGCGCAGCATCGCATCACGCAATCCGGCGATCAGTTGTTCTCGCGAGCTCGGTGGAACCAGAATGCCGCAGGTGTCATCGAGATAGTCGGTTGGGCCGCCCCAGCGCGTCGCCACCACTGGCAGTCCCACCGCCATCGCCTCCAGGACCACGGCACCGCCGGACTCGAAAAGGCTCGGCAGCACAAAAACGTCTGCCGTCCGAAAAAGTCGAGCGCACTCAGCTTGTGAGTGCCAGCCCAGGAACCGCACCATGCCCGTCAACCCCTCTCGTTTGACCCGAGCGTCCAAGTCCCGGCGTTCGGCGCCGTCGCCGAGGAGCTCGAGGGTGGAAGGTATTTGGACGGCAACCTGTTTGAACGCCTCGATCAGCAGGTCGACGCCCTTCCAGTCCACCAGACGTCCGCTGAAGATGAAACGGACTGGCCCGTTCTCGCAGTCTGTCTCGTCTCGCGACCCCCAGAGGGAAAGGTCCACCCCATTCTCGACGAGCGTGACGACGCGGCCATGGGCCGAGGGGGGCAGCGCCCGCCGGGTGCGGTTGTTGGCAACCACCAGCACGTCGGCCTTGAGTTTGCCCGGCAGAAGCCGATTCAGGATTGCCGAGGCGCGGCGGGCCACCAGGTACGTCAGGCGCGTCCACCCGTTCCCTTCGCTGTGGCCAAACCCGGCCGGAAATGTCAGTCCGCCGTTCATCGGGCCGATCACGACCGGCACGCCCAGGTCATAGAGGACGGAGGGCTCCTTTGGGGAGACGGGGATCGGCTGATGTACAAGGTCGATGCGCTGCTTGCGGATGAGCCGGCGGATGAGCCGCCGCGCCATCAGTTGGCTAAGCAGCCGGCTGAGCCACTCGGCGGTAAAATGCTTGATCGGGCTCGGCAGCCATTTGCCGCACCGGTCCAGCACGAGGTGCAGCTTCGTCTCCGGCATAAAATGGATGCGGGCCAAATCGTTTGGGAACCGCTCGGCCAGTTCGTCGCGAGTGCGAACGTGGACGACCAGCCGCGCATCGATCCCTCGATGCCGCAGCAACCGAAAATAGTGCAGCGGCAAAATCGCTTCCCCGCCAAACTTCGCTGAAGCGTGGTCGGCGATGATCAACACCCGCAAATCGTTTGGTGGTTGCCGGTCCATCAGGCACGTCATTTGCACTACTTTACGCGCCTGCCCCACGGAAGTGGGCGGTCGAAATCGCCGAACGCCCGGCAGGCGGAGCCTTCATCATGAAGCCGCGCCGATCACGGTTCAACAGGATTTACCGCCGGTTAACCCGACGCGCTCCCAACCGCCAGGCCCAATGGAGACAGATCAGCACTCTTCGCGCCCCTGGCTCCGCGGGATACCCCGCCAGGGAAGCATGCAGGCGGGTTTATGTCCCCGACGAGCTGGCTGTGGCGCCGTTCTTCGAGTCGGGGGCGATGTTTCAGCCGCCCGAACGAGACGCTCCCGAATCGCGCAACAAGACACAAATCGAGCCAGAGGTTGGGCCCGGCGGCGGCGCCGCCGCGGTTGCCGCCCTCACGGCCTCGCTGTTCCTGCTGGCCTGCGCGTACGCGGCGTTCTCCGGGTACATGCACTCCTATGACGAAGGATTTGCCTACCTGGGCATTCTTGGCGCAGTCGGCTCCCTGCTGGCGGCGGGAATCGGCATCTGCCTGGCGGCGTCTCGCCTTCGCCGGCGACATAGCGGCAAGTTCCTCAGCGCCTGTGCGATCTCGCTGGCCACCCTCTACGGCATGCTCCTGTTCTTCGCCGTCGGTCGTTAATACCGCAACGGCGGTGGTCCCGTTGGCGGACGTTGCTCAAGCTGCGCCTCGATCTGGCTAAGCACGGCCTGCGATCGCTCAGGGCGGTGGATGTCGGGGGCCGCATGCCAGGTGCGGGCCTCCACATTCGGGCCGCCCTCGTCGGGCCGCTGCTCGGTCTCGTCGACGACCTGGATGCGGCTGCGATGGCCCGGGTCGTTGAAATCCGGCACGACGGTGATGTGATATCGCGTCCGCTCGTGCCAGAATCGGACGATGTGCCAATCGCCGCGGAAGGGCTGTTGCCAGCCGGTCACGATCATCCCGTCGCTCTCACTTTGGACCGGTAGCGAGAGCGGCGGCGAAGCGACGATCCGGCGGACATCGCGGGCCAAGTCCCGCGGCGGAATCATGTAATCAGACGAATGCACGGTCCCCCCGGCGGGGTGTTGCGACGTGCAACCGCCGGCCGGCATTGCGAATACGAGTGCCAACAGCGCGGCGCCGAGCACCAATTGATTCATCGTTGTCGCTCCATCGGTGGCGCCATGCGACTCATGCTCGGCTACCAGTTCCAATCGAGACCCCCGCGGAGTTCCGGCTTCTTCTTTTTCTTCTTACCGGTCGCCTCGGGGGCCGCGGGGACCGCGCCCGCCGGCATCCGCGCCGCCGCCTCGTTCACCCGCCGGATCGACAGCGAGATTCGCCGCGCGTCCTTGTCGATCTCCAACACGCGAACCCGCACCTCCTGCCCCGGTTTGACCACGTCGCTGGCGGCCTTCACCCGTTGGTCGGCCAATTCGGAGATGTGCACTAGCCCCTCCAGCCCCGGTTCCAGTTCCACAAACGCCCCGAAATCGACCACTCGCGTCACCTTCCCGTTCACCACTGTGTCGACCGCGAATTTCTCCTTGACCTGCGCCCAGGGGTTCGGGCCAGCCTGCTTCAGACTGAAACTCATCCGCTGGTGACCCGGATCGACCGCGATCACCACCAGCTTGATCGTGTCCCCTTCCTTCACCACGTCGCTTGGATGCCGGATCCGCTGCCAACTGATCTCACTCACCGGCAGCAACCCCTCGAGTCCCTCTTCGACTTCAATGAATGCCCCGAACGGCTCAACCCGCACGACGCGACCGGTCACGCTCGTGCCGACCGGGTAGCGGGCTTCCACATTTGCCCACGGATCGGGCATGGCCTGCTTCAGGCTCAGGCTCATCTTGCCGGTCTGCTTGTCGAGCTTGACGACCTTTACCTCGACCAGGTCGCCGACCTTGACGAACTCACTGGGATGTCGGCCCCGGCGATGACTCATCTCGCTGACGTGCAGCAGCCCATCAACGCCGCCCAAGTCGACAAATGCGCCGTAGTCGGTGACGCTCCGGACGATGCCGCGACGGGTCTGGCCTTCGGCGATCTCGTCCAGCAGCTTTTGCCGCGCCTCCTCTTTCTGCCGCTCCAGCAGGGCCCGCCGACTGAGGATCAGGTTGTGGGCGCGGCGATCGAACTGCATTACCTCCGCCGTGATCCGCTGGCCGAGGAACGTCGAGATATCCTTGATGAAATACAGGTCAACCTGCCCGGCGGGCATGAAGGCCCGCATCCCCTTCACGTCCAGCTCCAGGCCCCCTTTGTTCATCCCGTTGACCGTCCCCTCGACGACCTGCCCAACTTCCAATGTCTCCCACGAGACGTTGGTGGAGACGACGCCTTTGCGGCTCAGGATCAGCAGCCCTTCGCGCTCGTCGTAACGATCGACGACGAACTCGAATTCATCGCCGATCTTCACCGTGTCGAAATGGGAGAGCGGCGCGATCCCCTGGCTTTTTCCGCCCAGATCGACGAACACGTCATCTCTGCCGATGGAGATGACTTTGCCGCGCCGGCCGCCGCCCGGCTCCGCCGCTGGTTGCTGCCCCTCGACCTGTTCCTTGGGCTTGTCAAACCCGTAAAGCTGCTCGACCGACACTTCCCCCAGCGCGGCCTCGACTTCCTTGTCGATCGCCGGATCAGCCTCGGGCCGGAACTTTTGCTTGTACTCGTCACCCTGCTGAGGATTCGCCATCACATATCCCATTGCTCCCACAGGCCGAACAATCGTATCCGGCAGGAACGAAAACCGGAAGTTCCAGGCACCAACTGACTACAATGCCGACATGCCAGACAAATCGCAGGATGCCTACGAGGCCTTGATTCGCGAGTTGAAAGAGATCGCACTGCTCGGCTCGATCGGTTCGCTGTTGGGCTGGGACGAGCGGACCCAGCTTCCGGCCAAAGGGGCCGATCACCGAGCCGCCCAATCGTCGCTGCTGGCGCGGATGGTCCACGAGCGGTTCACCTCGCCACGGATCGACGACTGGCTTCGCCAACTCGAACAATCGCCGCCGGTCGGCGAGCGCGAATCCGACCCCGCGGTGAATGTGCGGGAGACGCGACGCAGTTACGACCGCGCCCGAAAGCTCCCTTCGTCCCTGGTCGAGGAGCTGACCCGCGCGGCGGTCCTGGCCCAGCAGGCCTGGGGCGAGGCCCGGCGCAAGTCTGACTACGCCATGTTCCGTCCGTGGCTGGAGAAAATCCTTCACCTCAAGCGGCAGGAGGCCAATTGCGTTGGATACGAAAAGGACATGTATGATGCCCTGCTGGACGACTTCGAGCCGGGCGAGACGACCGCGAACCTGCGGCGGGTCTTCGAGCAGTTGCGCGTTCCGCTGGTCGAGCTGATGGGGAAGATCGTCGCTTCCGGTCGCAAAGCGCCCTTGGAGATCCTGGAGCGGCACTATCCGCCCGAGGTCCAGGCGAAGCTCGGCCGGCAGGCCGCCGAGGCAACTGGGTTCGACTTCGAAGCCGGGCGGCTCGACGTCAGTCTTCACCCCTTTTGCACCGCCATCGGCCCGGGGGACACGCGGATGACCACTCGGTTCGATCCCCAGTATTTCGGCGACGCCTTCTTCGGCGTGCTGCACGAATCCGGGCACGGGCTGTACGAGCAGGGCCTGCCGAAGGAGCTCTTCGGCACGCCGCGCGGCGAGGCCGTGTCGCTGGGGATACACGAGTCGCAGTCGCGGCTGTGGGAGAACTTCGTCGGCCGCGGCCGCCCGTTCTGGCGATACTTCCTGCCCAAGACCAGGGCCGCATTCCCGGAGGCGCTGCGGGACGTGACGGAAGACCAGTGGTACTTCGCGGTGAACGACGTGCGGCCGTCGCTCATTCGCACCGAGGCGGATGAGATGACCTACAACCTTCACGTTCTGCTCCGATTCGAGCTGGAGCAGGCACTGCTGAACGACCAGTTGAAGCCGGCCGACCTTCCCCGCGCGTGGAACGAGAAGATCGAGCATTACCTGGGCCTCACGCCGCCGGACGATGCCCGCGGATGCCTTCAGGACATCCACTGGAGCGGCGGCGCCATCGGCTACTTTCCCACGTACACCCTCGGCAACCTGTATGCCGCCCAATTCTTCGAGCAGGCGTGCAAAGACCTGCCGGATCTGGACGCCCAATTCTCCCGCGGCAATTTCCACCCCCTGCTCGATTGGCTCCGCCAAAAGATCCACAGCCAGGGAAAGCGCTATCGGGCGACAGAGTTGGTGAAGCGCGTCACCGGCAGGGACCTGTCGGCCGAACCCCTCCTGCGCCACCTGCGGCAAAAGGCGGAGTTGTACGGCGTGCGTTGAGCGATCCGGGCGACCGCCTCCTCAGCACATTTGAGCAGGCTGGCCCGGCGTCTTCGTTCGGCAAGGCAACGACCTCGACGTCGTCGTCGTACGTATACGCGTCGACGTGCTCAAGCCCGCGGCCGTGTAGTCCGATAACTGCCACACCGACCCGCGGGCTCGCCTCGATGGGGCTGCCGCCGGACACGGCGACCTGATCCGTATCTGCCCCGCGCGCCCGCTTGGCCGCCCATGACCGTTACCTCCGCCAAATCAGGGTCCCGAGCTGCGCATCACGACGCCATACGGGCCTGCATCGTACACCGATAGACAATTTCAATCTGCCGCCAGATGTAGGGCGGCTGACGCGAGCCTCGCCAAATTTTCCACATTTCGCCCCCGGCCGGTTATCATGCCGACAGTTTGGAAAAAGGGATGAACGGGGGCGGTCAACTGCATACAGTACGGCATGGGCTGCAAAATATACGTCGGGAACCTCGGGGAGGGGACGCGCGGACCGGACCTTCAGCGGCTGTTCGCCGCCCATGGGACTGTCAAGTGGGCGGACGTGGCGACCGATCCGGCCAGCGGCGCCAGCCGCGGGTTCGGGTTCGTCATGATGGGCTCGGAGCAGGAGGCCCAGCGGGCGGTCGCCGCCCTCAACGGCAGCGGGCACGAAGGGAAACTGCTGAAGGTGGGCCCCGCCCGCCCGAAAGGCGCCGCCGCGGGCCGGGGCCGGGGCCCGGCCAGACCGGGCCGGCCCACCGGCAGGCCGCCGGGGCGGCCGAACAGCGGGACCTCCGCACGCCGGCCCTATCGACACCGCTGAGGCACGCCCTCACCCCAGCCCGTATTCTTTCCACCGCTTGTCGATGAGCTCTCGGGTCGGCTCGTCGAATGCCAACTCCATCGGCCAGGGTCGGACCTTTCCCTCCGCCGGCCACTTCACCGTCGCGTCAAAACCGATTTTGCTTCCCGCCCCCATTTCAGGGCTGGCGTGGTCGAGGATGTCGTGCGGGCCGTTCACGAATTCGCTGTCGCGGCGCGGGTCGCAGTTGCTGAAGAGGTGGAACAACACGTCCTGCTCGTCGTGGACGTTGACGTGCTCGTCCACCACGACGATGAACTTGGTAAAAGACATCTGCCCCGCGCCCCAGATCGCGTGCATGACCCGCCGGGCCTGGAAGGGATACTCCTTGCGGATTTTCACGAACGCGCAGTTATGGAAGACTCCTGAGATCGGCAGCGAGTAATCGAGAATGTCGGGCACGATCATGCGCAAGAGCGGCAGAAAAACCCGCTCGGTGGCCTTTCCGAGGTAATAGTCCTCCATCGGCGGCTTGCCGACGACGGTAGTAGGGTAGACGGGGTTCCTGCGGTGGGTGATCGCGGTGACGTGATAGGCCGGGTACCAGTCGGCCAGCGAGTAGAAGCCGGTGTGATCGCCAAACGGGCCTTCCATGAGCTTCTCCTCCGGATCGACGTACCCCTCGATCACGATCTCGGCATTGGCGGGGACCTCCAGGTCGATGGTGCGGCAGGGAACCAGCTCGATGCCGCGGCCGTTGAGGAACCCGGCGAAAAGCAGCTCCTCGATTCCCGGCGGCAACGGGGCGGTGGCGGCGTAGGGGAGCACCGGCTCGCCGCCCAGCACGACCGCCAGCGGCATCTTCTGACCGCCGGCCTGGTACCGCCGGAAGTGCCGCGCGCCGTCGTGATGCATGTGCCAGTGCATGGCGCACTTGCGGGGGCCAAAGAGCTGCACCCGGTACATGCCGATGTTGCGGTCGCCGGTCTCGGGGTCTTTCGTGAAGATGCCGCCGAAGGTGATGTACCGGCCTGTGCCGCGCTCGGTGACGCCCGCCGCCGCGGCGCGATCGAAGACCTGGCCGCTGTCCAGGTTTCCGTCCAGCGGCCAGCACTGGATGAGCGGCAGGCGGGTGAGATCGGCCTTCTCCCCTTCGAGCACCACCTGTTGGCAGATTCCGCTTCGCACGGACTTCGGCGGGAACGACGCCATCTTCATCAGGTCCGGCAGCCGCTTCATTTTCTCCAGCAGCGTGCTGGGGATCTCGGGCTTGACGAGCTGCTGCACCCGTTCGGCCAGGGTGGCCAGGCTCGCCGTGCCCAGCGCCTTGTTCACGCGCCAGTAGCTGCCGAACGTGTTGATTGCGACGGGAATGTCCGACCCTTCGACGTTCTCGAAGAGCAGCGCCTTTCCCCCGAGGTTGGCCGCCGCCGAGCGGTCCAGCTCGTTGTGCCCGTGCGGGGCCGGCGACTTGCTCATGCGGTCGGCGATTGCCGGGATCTCCAGCACCGGCGACACGCGGGCCTTCACCCGCGACAATTCGCCTTCGCGCTCCAGTTCCGCAAGAAACTCGGCAAAGCTTTCGGCAGGCATGTGGACGGAATCGTAAAGGCGCGACCGGCGGCAGACAACGCCGCCGCCTCAGGAAAGAAGAGGTGCGGCGGACTTTCGATAGGGGTAGGGAAGGCCGGCGATTCCGGCCTTCCCTACCCCTATCGGGCGAACACTCGGCACACGGAGAGTCGCACTCGGAAGAGGCCGCCGCCGGTCCGGCAGTCATTCATTCGACGGGGCGCAATGCGGGGTTCTGCTTGGCAATCCACTCGCGGGGCCGCAGTGCGCCGGGCTTTGAGTGGAACTCTGACATCCAACGGCCCCATCTTCGAGACAGATCTGAGGCCCGCCGCTCGGCAAGTCGGGCAAATACCGGGTTTCCGTGCTCGATATCGAGCAGGGGGCGCGCGTCGATGGGCAATCCGCATGCGCTCACCGCGGCATCGAACCGGCTGCCGGCCGACGCATGCATTCCTGCCCAGGCCAGCATCATTCCAAGAGTAGGCCGATACTCTGGCTCCAACTCATGTTCGATTAGTTGTGCAAGGCGGCGCCCGTCCACGTACTCCCCATATTCGGCCAGCCAACTGGCCGCTAGCACAAACAGACGTGAGTTGGCGGCGGCGGCACGGGCGGTGTCGAGCAGCAACCGCTCGAGGTCGGGAGTCTGCTCGGCCGGGTCAACATTGACCAGGACTCCGAGCCGGGCCCAACGTGCGGCCACCGACTCGATGAACTGTGAAGAATCCCGCAGTGACGTCGTCACGGCCCCACCTTCCATCCCTCAACGTATGCGCGTGCCATTTCAATCCGGCCAGTCTGGTCGGAGTGCTCCTTATTTAGAGCGTCGAGATAGCAGCGGACAAAACTCAGCTCGGCTGCGGTTACCCTCATTTGCGCCAAGTGCTCAAGGTCTCTCTCACGATGGGCGATGAACTTCATCGCGATCAAGTCGATTCTGCTGGCCGCGTACACCCTCAACCTTCCGTAGACGCCTACTTCGATGCGGCGATCTCTCCACCCCTCCGGCAGCGTCCATTCATACAGCCCGACGTCCTCACTTAACCAACTCGGCGGGAGCGAGAGTTCCCGGGTCGCAAGCCCCGCGGCGGCTAATACCGCGTCACGGTCCTCTGGCAGATGAAAATGAATTACATCCACATCTGCCGTTGTCCACGCCGCCGGCAACTCGCCCGTGAGAGTACCTGCGGCACCGCCTACCAGCAGTATCTCCACATCTCCATGGACCTGAAGATGTTCTCCGATCTTGGCCAGCCCATTTCTGATTATTCTCTGGTTGAGCACGATCACCGCTTATCCAGAGTAGCTTACGGAGTTGACCTCGGGTTAGGCAACCGCCCGCGCCCTGGCCGTGCGAATCCGTCGGGTTGGGAAGAAAGCCCGTGCGAAGTGGTACTACAGACGCGCGCCTCCGCGCGCGGAGGACGCATTCGGGGAAAACGGATCTTAACCGGGAGCGACCATGAGAAGCGCGAATCGGATGATCGGCGTGATCGTGGGGGGTGTGACGGCATTGGGTGCCAGCGGCCTGTTTGGCCAGGAATGGCCGCAATGGCGCGGGCCCAACCGGGACGCGAAAGCGAGTGGATTCACCGCGCCCCAGACGTGGCCTAATCAATTGACACAGAAGTGGAAGGTCACGGTCGGGCAGGGGGACGCGACGCCGGCGCTGGTGGGAGACAAGATTTATGTCTTTTCCCGTCAAGGCGACGACGAGATCACTCAGTGCCTGAATGCCGCCAGCGGCGAGCAGCTCTGGCAGAACAAGTACGCGGCGGTGAGCGTGAATGGGCCGGCCTCGCAACATCCAGGCCCTCGCGGCTCCCCCGCCGTGGCCGAAGGGAAGGTCGTGACGTTTGGCGTCGGCGGCGTGCTGTCGTGTTTGGACGCCAGCGATGGGAAGGTCGTGTGGCGGAAGGAATCGACCAAGGACTTTTCGCCGGCGTGGCCCATGTTCTACGCTTCGATGTCGCCCCTGATCGTGGACGGCATGTGCGTCGCCCACCTGGGCGGGCAGGGCAGAGGCGCGGTCGTCGCGTTCGACTTGAATACCGGCGAGCCGAAATGGAAATGGGAGGGGGAAGGCCCGGCATATTCGTCGCCGGTCCCGATCACGGTTGACGGCGCGAAGCAAGTGGTCGAACTCGGGGAACGATCGATGGTCGGTTTGGCCCTCGCAGACGGGAAGCTGTTGTGGGAAGTGTCGCTCCAGGGGCCCGGCGGGCCTGGCGGCCCCGGCGGTCGAGGCGCTGGCCGCGCTGGCGGCGGCCCGGGTGGCGCCGGCGGCGGGCCGGGTGGTGCTGGCGCTGGGCCGGGTGGCCCGGGCGGTCCCGGCGGCGGGGGCCGCGGAATGCGCGGCGGCGGCCGCGGGATGGGAATGGGCCGCGATTATCACGCCGCCACACCCATCGTCGACGGGCAGACGATCATCCTTGCCGGCCAGTCCATTCGGGCCTTTCAGGTTCAGAAGCAGGATGATGCATTTGGCACCAAGGAATTGTGGACCAATTCCGACGTCAGCACGTCCTTCGACACCCCCGTGCTTGGTGAGGACAAGATCTATGGGCTCAGCGGCGCCAACAGCCTTTTCTGCCTCGACGCCAAAACCGGCAAGGCGCTTTGGACCCACGAGCTGTCTGGCGGAGGCGCAGCGGCGGGCGGCGCGGGCGGTGGTGGCGGCGGCGGGGGACGCGGGATGCGCGGCGGGGGCGGGGGACGCGGCTTCGGCTCCGTCGTCGACGCCGGGTCTGTTCTCTTTGCCCTTACCCCCAGTTCCGGGCTGATCGTCTTTAATGCGAGCGACAAGCAGTATGCCCAGCTCGCCGACTTCAAAGTCTCGGACACGCCGGTTTACGCTTACCCGGTAGTCGCGGGAAACCGCATCCTCATTAAAGATCGCGACGCGGTGACGATGTTCACGGTGGAATAGGGCGCGTTCGGCTTCTCACGGTAGAATGCTCTGACGTCGCGCTGGCGGCGCGCGGAGGTGCTGCCGTTTCAAGGAGAGGCGCATGAGCCATCGCGGGCGATTCATCGTCGGGGTTTCGGTCGTTTTGTTGGCGGGGTTGGCGGGCCGTGCGGGAGTCGAGACGGCTGTCTCCGAACCGCCGCCTCCGCCGCTCGTCGTGCAAACGGCCGACGGCAAGTACGAGATCACGATCGACACTTCCCAGGCCCCCGAGCTGACGACCTGGGCGCAGACGAAACTCGCGCCCGTCTGCCAGGAGTGGTACCCGAAGATCGTGCAGATGCTGCCCAGCGAGGGGTTCGAGGCGCCCAGGAAATTCGCCATCACTTTCCGGGCCGGACTGAGATACCCCGCCGCGACCGGCGGGACCCGCATCACCTGCAACGCCGATTGGTTTAACCGCAATCTCGACGGCGAGGCGGCCGGGGCCGTCGTCCACGAGATGGTCCACGTCGTCCAGCAGTACGGGCGACGGGGGGCCGCGAGGGCCGACCGCCCGGGCTGGCTCGTCGAAGGCATTCCCGATTACATCCGCTGGTTCAAGTACGAGCCGCAGACCCATGGCGCCGACATCACCCGCAGAAACATCTCCCGCGCCCGCTATGACGGCAGCTATCGCGTTTCCGCCAACTTTCTCAACTGGGTCACCGACAAGTACGACCCTGACATCGTCAGGCAGTTGAACATCGCCCTGCGCGGCGGCAAATACGACGCCGACCTGTGGAAAAAATACACCGGCAAAACGGTCGAGGAACTCGGCGACGAGTGGAAGCAGACCCAGCGCAAACAACTGGGCGTTGGCGGCGATGACGATGGAGATGCGAAGAACAATACGCTCACCGACCGGGAGAAGGCCGCCGGGTGGAAGCTCCTGTTCGACGGCAAGTCTCTCAACGGCTGGCACACCTTCAAAAAGGACACCGTCCTGCCCGGCTGGCAAGTGAAGGACGGCGTCCTCGCCTGCGTCGATCCGAACAACGCCGCCGACCTGTGCACCAACAACCGCTACGACTGGTTCGAGCTGCAACTCGACTACAACATCTCCCGCGCGGGCAACAGCGGCGTCATGTACCACGTGACGGATGAAGGCCGCACCGTCGGGGAGACCGGCCCCGAGTTCCAGCTCCTGGATAACAAGGAAGCCGACGACCCGCAGAAATCAGGCTGGCTGTACGATCTTTACAAAGCCGACGTGGACGCCACCAGGCCCGCCGGTCAATGGAACCACATTCGTCTGCTCGTGACGCCCCAGAAATGCGAACACGACATGAACGGCGTGAAGTATTTCGACTACGTGCTTGGCAGCGACGACTTCAATGGCCGTGTGGCCAGGAGCAAGTTCGCCACCATGCCCCGCTTCGCCAAATCCGACACCGGCTACCTCGCCCTCCAGGGCGACCACGGCAAAGTCGCGTTCCGCAACATCAAGGTCCGGCTGATCAACGGGAGGAAATGAACTGTTCTCCGCGCCGAGTGCTCCTGATACAGGTTGGTGACAATAAAGGAAAATGGGCCTTGGACGCGCCCTTTTCTTGCTCCCCCGCGGCTTCACCATTATTCCCGCATTCCTCAGGAAGCAGCCACGTTCGCAGCCAGTTGTTCTTGCACGGTATCCTTAAGAGGACCTAGGAAATAAGAGCGGTTGTTGATGAAGCTCATGATGAGCTCCTTGGACAAAGAAAAGGGGACATTCTCAATTCTTGCCTCTTCCTCGATCGGACAAAGAAAAGGGGACATTCTCAATTCTTGCCTCTTCCTCGATCGGAATTTATTGTACCGCGGATGCCGAGGGGCGAAAGGGTCGCGAAGGGCGGGCTCGTTATCACGTGCGCAACCGCGGCAACGGCCGCATGCGGCTGATCCACAGGAAGGCGGATTGCGGTTCGGACGCTGGCAACCAGCAACTCGAAACTCCCAATCCCGAACACGGCTGCCGCGGCGAGCGCGGCAAGAGCGGCGACGTCTCACGCACGAATACGATAAACACTTTGAAAAAAGGGGCAAGGCACGCAGGCACACAGGCACGGAGCCAAAGGCACGAACGCGCACAGGCACGAAGTCGGGGGGCACGGACACCAAAGGAGAGAGGGACATGCGGCGCGCGGGTGGCTGTCGCACGTTTTGCGAACGGGCGCCGATTTGCAAACCCCGAATGGGCCGGAGCTTACGTTCCTTATATATGAGTCCCCATGCGACAAATGCGGCGCATTTCGGGCTCGCAGGGCGTGTCGAACAATTGAAACCTGTTCACTCCAGTTCACGTTTGACCGCCTGTGGTTCTTCAGCCATATCTACGAATAAGCAGTCTGCTCAGATCAGTCGCCGCTTCCTCGAAGTCCGATGGCGCTGGCGGTCGCGTGGGTCTCGATGTGGCTGATGCTGACGTGCCAGCGGGAGATGCCCAGGGCGGTGGCGATGCGGAGGCATTCGCCGGTCAGGGTGATCCTGGGCTGGCCGCTGGGCTCGGAGCGGACTTCGACGTCGGTCCAGGCGATGCCGCCGCGCCAGCCGGTCCCGAGGACCTTCAGCACGGCCTCCTTGGCGGCGAAGCGGCCGGCGAGGCGCTCGATGTAGCGTTTGGCGTTTCGGCCGCAGTACTCCTGCTCCAAGGGCGTGAAGCAACGGTCGAGAAACCGCCGGCCGTGATCGACAACGAGCTGGCGGATGCGCTCCGTCTCCACAATGTCGATCCCATGTCCCACGACCGGCATGGATTGAGGGTAAGACGGGCGAGTAAAGACCACAAGCCGGTCCTCAAGAGGGTCCGGCAGGCAGTCGAAGAAGACACGGGGAGTCCCGTGTGGCGCGGAGCCCCATTCGATCGATGGCCCAGCTACCGACCCAAACCCCCTCCGACCCGAAGCGCCTTCTGGCGATTGTGGTACTGTTTGCCGTCGCGGTCGCGCTGCTGCACCCGCTTTATGTTTCCAACGTTCGGCTTCAGCGGGGCATTCGGCAGATGCGGGCGCAGGCGGTGATCCTGGGCCCGCTGCTCGCCGCGGACAGCCGCTTCTCGGGGATTCGGGCCTCCGCCGACGACAGCGGCATGCTGAAGTTGCGGGGGCCGCTCGATTCTCCGCTGGCATTCGATGAACTGACCCGTCTGGTCCGCGACACCAATTGCGGCGTTCCCGTATCCATCGAGGTGACGGTACCCTGCCGCGTCGCGATGGATCGGCCGCCGGTCCTGGTTCCCCTGCAGGTGCGGGTCGGCCCCGCCGAGCAGTAGGCCCTGTCTCAAGGTCCGGGCCACGCGCGCGTGAACGAGCCCCCACCCCAGCCCTCCCCCGGAGTACCGGGGTCGGGAGAAATGCGTCCGCCGAAACCTGTCACGGACCGCCAGGGCACCGGCGTCCCCGAGCTGCTTTGACCGCCCATCCACTGGCCGCTAACATGCCGGCCGATCAACCACCCCCGCGCCCCTTGCAAGGAGATTTTCTAGTGACACCCCGCGACGTCCTCAAACTGTGTGAGCAGAAGCAGGTGCAGTTCATCGATCTTCGGTTCATGGACTTCCCCGGCCTCTGGCAACACACCACCTGCCCGATCAGCGAGCTGACGCTGGAGAGCTTCGAGCACGGGTTTGGGTTTGACGGGTCCTCGATCCGGGGGTGGCAGGCGATCAACGAGTCGGACATGCTCCTGGTTCCCGTGGCGGACACGGCCAAGATCGACCCGTTCCTCCAGCACACGACGCTGTCGATCATCTGCGACGTGCGGGACCCCATCACCAAGAAAGAGTACTCGCGCGATCCGCGGTCAATCGCCCGCAAGGCCCTGGCATTTCTGAAGAAGACCAAGATCGCCGACACCGCCTATTTCGGCCCGGAGCTGGAGTTCTTCGTGTTTGACACGGCGTGGTACGATCAGGGGATCAACTTCGCCAAGTATTACGTCGGCTCGCGCGAGGGGATCTGGGGCCGCGGCGACGAAGACCCGATGAACCTGGGCTACAAGGTGCGGCTGAAAGAGGGGTACTTCCCCACCCCGCCCATGGACACGCTGCAGAACGTCCGCAGCGAGATGGTGGCGACGCTGATCGAGCTGGGCATTCCGGTCGAGGCGCATCACCACGAGGTGGCGACCGGCGGGCAGTGCGAAATCGACATGCGCTACCAGGACCTGCTGACGATGGCCGACAACGTGATGATGTACAAATACGTTTGCAAGAACGTCGCCGCCCGGCACGGGAAAGTAGTCACCTTCATGCCCAAGCCGCTTTTCCAGGACAACGGGTCGGGAATGCACGTGCACTTTTCATTGTGGAAGAACGACAAGCCGCTGTTCGCCGGTAACCGCTATGCGGGCTTAAGCGAGCTCGGGCTGTACGCCATCGGCGGCATCCTCAAGCACGCACGAGCCCTGTGCGCGCTCTGCAACCCGACAACCAACAGCTACAAGCGACTGGTGCCCGGATATGAGGCGCCGGTGAACCTGGTCTACAGCAGCCGCAACCGCTCGGCGGCCATCCGAATCCCGATGTACAGCGAGAACCCCAAGACCAAGCGGATCGAATTCCGCTGCCCCGACGGCTCCTGTAACCCCTACCTCGCGTTCAGCGCCATGGTGATGGCGGCGATCGACGGGATCGAGAACAAGCTCCACCCCGGCGAGCCGATGGACAAGGACATCTATCATCTCAGCGCGGAGGAGTACGAACGGATCGACTCCGCGCCCGGATCGCTGGAGGAGGCGCTGGACGAGCTGGAGAACGATCACGAGTTCCTGCTCAACGGGGACGTCTTCACCGCCGACGTGATCCACTACTGGATCAAATACAAGCGGGAGAACGAGGTAGACGCCATCCGGACGCGACCGCACCCGTACGAGTTTTGCATGTATTTTGACATTTAAGGCGAGAGAACACATGACCCTGATTGCGAACAGCGCGGCGGCGGCCCCGGTCGCGGAAATGATCGCCATCGACAACGCGAGCTGGGAATTGTACGAGTTGCTGCTGCGCGACACCGATGGTCAGAACGTAAGGATCACCTACGACCAGGGGAGGATGGTGCTCATGTCGCCGTTGCCGATTCACGAAAAGGTAAAGACGCTCGCCGGGCGTCTGATCGAAATGGCGACTTTCGAGTTGGACATTCCGCTCAGCAGTTTCGGATCCACGACGTGGAAACGGCAGGATCTGGGCAAAGGGCTGGAGGCGGACGAGTGCTATTACATTCAGAATGAGCCGTTGGTGCACGGGCGCGCCGACATTGACCTGACACGGGACCCGCCGCCCGACCTGGCGGTGGAGATTGACATCACCCACGTCCCGCTCGACCGGCCGAGCGTTTATGCGGCGTTGGGCGTCGGAGAGCTGTGGCGGTACGACGGCGCGCGCTTCGGATTCGTCCGCCGGACTGACAGCGGTCATTACGAGTCGATCGCCGCATCACGGGCGTTGCCATTTATGACCCCGCAGATCGTGGACCGCTTTATCGGGCTAACGCTCGCCGACGAGAACGCCGGCTTGCGGGAGTTCCGCGAGTGGCTCCACAAGCTGCCGGAGCATCGTGGATCGTGACAGGACAGTCCCGCCCGAGGCGAACGTGAAAAAACCCCTCCAACTCGATCCCCTCGCCGAGAAGCTGCTGGATCGACTGGCCGGCAGACCCGAAGCCTCCGAGATCGTCCTGGGCGGGTACTTTGCCCTCCGGCATTACTTGGATTACCGCCGGACGCATGACATCGATGCCTGGTGGCGGACTCGTGCCAATTCTGCGACGGAGCAGGTCATCGAGCAAGCGATGCACAAGCTGGCCCAGGAGGAGGGGCTCGGCTTCGAGAAACGGAAGTTCGGTGATACGGTCAGCTTCGAGCTGCTTCGCGATGGGCGGCGAGTCTTTTCGTTTCAGATCGCCGTCCGCTCGGTCGAACTGGAGCCGCCCCTCATCAGCCCCTGGCCGCCAGTGTTGATCGAGACGCTGGCCGACAACGTCGGGGCCAAGATGAATGCCCTGGTGGAGAGGGGCGCCCCGAGGGATTTTGTGGACATCAAGCGGCTCGTGGATGCCGGACTTGCGGACAATGGCCGTTGCTGGGAGCTTTGGCGGCGGAAAAACCCGGGCGCGGGCATGTCTGTCGCCCGCCAAAAGGTGCGGCTCCACCTGGCCGCCCTCGAAACCCGCCGCCCGTTGAATCTGATTCCCGATCCGAGGCAGCGGGAAGATGCACGCTTGACACGAGAATGGTTCGGCAGGGACTTTCTTGGAGCATGACGATGCACATCGATGAGAGCCTCTACCCGGAACTTGACCAGCCGCCGGACGACTTGCCGGATGATTTCGCCAAGGCGGATTACGTTCATCGCGTCTGCACCGCCTGGGATTTCGGCATTATGCCGGACCGGGCCACCTTTGACCTTTTCGCCGCTTGGAAGGCCGTCTTTGATCGATTCCCGGTTTCGACCTCCCCGGCCTATCACGCTCTGCGGGCCGGATTCGGGTGGGAACCGGTCCCCTGGCCGTCGGGCGTCCGGTCGCCCACGCCGCGATGGGAACACCAGGACCGCATCGAGGGCCGGGATGCCGACCCCTGTGAAGGGCTCATTTGACCGTTTCCCGTTGGCAGGGTAGCAACAGGGGAGTATAAGATTCGCCCCGACATGAGACTGAATCGCCCCGGAGGACTTGCCGCGTGACAGGCCAGCCGTCGAGCACTCCCGCGATCCGGGCCGCCTCGGACCCGGTCGATACGCTTCGCTTCATGTTCGGCGTCGGCATCGAGTGCTCGTGCCCCAAAATCGAGGGCGGCGTGCGCGTGGACGAGCTTCGCGACACCGGCCACTACGAGATGTGGCAGACCGACCTGAAGCTGGTCCGCGAGCTGGGGCTGCGATATCTCCGGTACGGCCCGCCGATCTACCGCATTTACCGGGGAAAGGACGACTTCGACTGGAGCTTCCTGGACCCGGTCATGCATGAGATGCGGCGGCTGGGGATCGTGCCGATCATCGACCTGCTGCACTTTGGCCTGCCCGACTGGCTGGGGGACTTTCAGAACCCCGAGTGGCCCAATTATTTCGGCGAGTACGCCCGGCGCTTCGCCGAGCGATACCCGTGGGTCCGTTATTACACGCCGGTCAATGAGATCTATGTGACCGCGCTCTTCTCCGCCGCCTTCGGGTGGTGGAACGAACAGCTCATGAGCGACGTTGGGTTCGTCAACAACGTGAAGCACTGCGTGAAGAGTTCGATCCTGGCAATGCGAGCCATCCTGGACCTTCGGCCGGACGCTATTTTCGTCTTCAGCGAGAGCACCGAATATGTGCACCCCGGCAGCCCCGCGGTGGTTGAGCAGGCCCACTTCATGAACGAGCGGCGATTTCTGTCGCTGGACCTGCTCTTCGGCCGCGATGTATCGGCGACCATGTACCGCTACCTCCTGGCCAGCGGCATGACGCCCGAGGAGTACACCTGGTTCATGGCCCAGCGCGACCTCCGCAGCCACTGCATCATGGGGACGGACTATTACATCACCAACGAGCACGTGCTGCGTCCCGACGGCCGCTCGATCGGCGCCGGCGACGTCTACGGTTACTACGTGATCACCCGCCAGTATTTCGAGCGCTACCGGCTGCCGGTCATGCACACCGAGACCAACCGCACCGCCAAGTACGCGGTCGAGTGGTTGTGGAAGGAATGGATGAATCTCCTGCGCCTGCGCGAGGACGGCGTTCCGATCATCGGCTTCACCTGGTTTGGACTGGTCGACATGAAGGACTGGGACACCGCACTGACCAAGGTCCGCGGCGTGGTGAACACCGTCGGCCTGTATACGCTGGGGCGCAAGCAGCGCAAAGTGGCGCGGGAATATCGACGCCTCGTGGAGGAATACAGTCACTTGCCGATCAGCAGCACCAAGTTCCCCATCCTGACGGCGTGAGGTGAGGCCCTGGAGAAAAAAGCGGCGGGCGCGGGTGAGGTCACGCCCGCCGGGGACCCGACCGCACGGGGCGGTCCGGGTTGGTCTTCCTCCGCCAGGGCCGCACGGCGCGGGTGGCGGCGTCCTGGCCCGGATGACGCCGGGCCGGTTCCTGCGAAGAGCGGCTATGCATCGTCGGTCTCCGTGCTGGTTACACCTAGCTCCTCTTCCGACACGTGCGATTCGGCCTTGTCCCCCGACCCGCCGGCCCGGATGGCGTCTTGGCGCGTTCTCAACACGTCGCTGCCGCTCCGGCGGGCGATCTGCCCGTGGCGCGCGGGGGCGGCGGACTCGTCCGGCGCCGTCTTGATCCGCTTCTCACCGCTGCCGGCGACCGCGGGCCGCTCGTGCCGCGCGGCATTGCGGCCGTCGATCGTGCTCTCGTATTTCAGCCCGATCGTCTGCTCCGGCTCACCCAGGAAGAGCCGGTTGATCAGCTCGACGCCTTGCATGAGCGTGTGATCGGTATTGGCGACTTCGTACTTCCACATGCCGAACCGCCCGCGGCTGTAGATGCCGTGCCGTTCCAGAAATGGAATGGCCTGGGCCAGAATGGCGTCGCGATCGACCGTCGGCGTCGGGTAGCTGTAGTCGGCGTGGTAGACCCAGGTGTCGACGATGTCCTTCTGGTCGCTCTCGCTGATGAGACCGGCGTTGATCAACCCGCGGATGGTGTCGTCGACGATTTGCCGGCCGTCGACCGGCTTGAACGGGCTGTAGCTGCTCTCGCACAAGAGCGAATAGTACCGGTCCTTGTCCGGGGTCATGGACGGGGAGTAATTGCTCAAGTACGTGACACGATAGAACGGACAGTTGTCCTCGGGGAAATACATCCAGCTCTTGGTGCTGGGGCACGGCTGCTTGATGCCCACGCCGACCATGTATCCCCCGCTATGGCGCAGGCCGGCGGCGGCTTTCTTGATCTCGCGCGGGACCTCGCCATTGAGCACGTCGTTGCACAGCTTGTCCAGCGGCATCGCCGTGATGAGCGTGTCGTAATGAACGACCTGGCCGTCCTTGAACCGGACCTGCTTCTTAGTGAGGTTGATGAAATCGACGGCCTTGTTCAGGTTGAGGTGGCCGGCCAGGGGCTTGTCGAAGCGGCGGTAGAACTCCCCGGTGCCGCCGAACAGCGGGAACTTGAACTGATTGTTCGGTCCCCAACCAAAATCGTCCGTGCCGAAGACGACGTTTTTGATGGCGCGGTTAATATCCAGCACCGCCACCCGCTCGCCGATCCACTCTTTGTTCATCAACTCGGCCGGACACGCCCAGACCTTGAAATTATACGGCCTCATGAAGTGCTTGACGATCCCGTCGCCGAACACGGCGTCCATGAACTGGCGGAAGTTCTTGGCCGCCTTGTGGTCGCGCTTCGTCTGGGCCTCGATCAGCCCGACCAGGCACTCGTAACAGGCCTCTTTGGGCAGGTAGCGGATGTTGTTCTGGAATGGATAGGGGACCCATGTGTCAAACATGCGGACCCAGCACTCGCGCATGTTCAACTGATAGTCCTTGCCCATCAGAGCGTCGAACACGTCGTCGTAATACTTGTAATGGCTGAACATGACGTGCCCGCCGATGTCCCAGGTGAACCCGGCGGAGTCGGTGAAGCTGCTGGCCAGGCCCCCGATGTGAGGGGACCGGTCGTAGATCTGGAAGTTCTCGTACCCCAGCTCTTTCAGGCGATACGCCGCCCCGAGTCCGGTCGGGCCGGCGCCGATGATGACGATGTTGCCAGTCATTCAGGTGCCTCCGGAAGATGCCAGGCTCACGAGCCCTGCGTTGCCTGGTACACATATTCGAGTTCCGCTTCGGCCAGAGGGGCGATCTTCCGGGCGGACCGCCGGTCCTTCTTGCCGATCGCCTCCGTGATCAGGGCCTGCATGTTCTGGACGACACTCTCCCAACCGCACTGCCTGGCCTTTTCGATGCCACCTTGAATCCGGTCCCGCGGCGGGTCGCTCAGCAGTCGCTCCGCCGTCCGGACGAACTCTTCGGGGGTCTTCACGATTTCGATCAGGTCGCCGTATTGCCGCATCACGTCTTTGACCGGCGTGCTGATCACCGCCCGCCCCGTCGCCAGGTACTCCAACGCCTTGGTCGGGTTGATGTACTCCGTGGCCGCGTTGATCGCGAACGGCATCATGCAAATGTCGAATGCCCGACAGTAGTTCGGGAGCACCGAGTAGTCGCGTCCGCCCATGAAATAGAGGTTCGGGAAGTGCGGCAGCAGATTGGGGTCGACCTTCACCACCGGGCCGATCATCGCGAACGACCACCCCGGCTTCATCCGCGCCATTTCTCCGACGAGGTTGTAATCGACCCGCTCGTCGACCACCCCAAACCACCCGAGGATCGGGCGGGCCATGAAGTCGATGTCCGGGGGGATCATCGTGGTCGGCTCCCGCGCTTGCGCGAAGTGGTCGAACTCAACGCCACAACCAAAGAACTGCACGTTATCGTGCCGCTGCTTCTTCTTGA
>Ga0073928_10002812_pt1 | contig 28767 bp, 30 predicted proteins | sample PaiPotPPA55metaG_FD_76969 | JGI IMG/M metagenome (GOLD analysis project Ga0073928, IMG submission 76969) | Iron sulfur acid spring bacterial and archeal communities from Banff, Canada, to study Microbial Dark Matter (Phase II) - Paint Pots PPA... ...
GATCCGCTCGGCAAGCCACCCATCCAGCCGCCAGATCCGGCCGCTCGGGCGTCCGTTGTCGCTCCGCTCCACGCCGGAGAGCTCACAACCATCCAAGCCGACCAGTTCGACCGCGCGGGAGTTCAGCACCCACTGCGCGCCGGAGCGATGCTGCACCCGGACCGGACGGTCCGGCAACATCCGGTCGAGCGCGTGCCGGTCCAGATCACCGGCGACCGACTGGTGATAACCGATGCCCCGGATCCACCGTCCAGGCGGCAGTTCGCGGTCGACGCGACGCAGCGCGGCGGCAAGCTCGTCATGCGTGCGAACGTTTGGCGGGCCGGTCTGGAGCGAGTCGGCGGCGACGGCGAGCGCTCGGAGGTGGATGTGATGGTCGTGCAGCCCTGGGAGCAGCCAGCCGCCACGCGCATCGAGTTCGTCCTCGCCTGGTAGTGCAGGCAACTCCGAAGCGCAGTCGACGATGCGGCCACCCGCGATGCGGACATCCGCGGGCCCGCGTCCCCACACGTACGCTCGACGAATCAGCATTCTGTGCTCACGGGCGCTTGCGGCGGGAGTACGGCCTGATGGCGACTCAACCGGGGGCAGAAGACCCGCCACTCTTCTCCGTCGCGGTACACATCGTGCGGTCCGTGCTCCGAGGAAACCGAGGCAAACGCAGCGGCTACGGCCCGCATGGAGAGATCGACCAAGAGGCCTCCGCCGCAGAGGAGCGCAGCCGACACCGCTAACGCCCCGCACACGCCGGACAGCGGATCGACGACGGCGTCCGCGCAGAAGACCGGCTCGCCCTGGTGCCGGCCGACGAGGCCACCGGCCACTGCGGCATCATCGCCGAAGGCTGCGAGCTCCGGCTCTGCCCGTCCGTGACCGGTGATGCTCAGCCACACTTGACCGGCTCGATGTGGGCGTTCCTCGGGTGCCAGACCGAGTTGAGCCAGTGCTCGGGGACGCGACGCCTCGATCACCACGTCGGCCTCGGCGAGAAGCGCGGCGAGTGCGGCCCGCCCGGCGGGGGCGTGGAAGTCGAGCGTGAGTTGTTCGTGCCCGTCGTGCAGCCAGGAGAAGAATCGGGGGTCGCCGCGCCTCGCCCCGTCCGGCCGGGTGGCGCCCTCCACCTTGACCACTCGGGCCCCGGCCTGTCCGAGGAGGTGGGCGCACAGCGGCCCGGCCCACATGCTGGAGAGGTCCACGACCATCGCACCGGAGAGCGCGGTGCCGGAAGCCCGTGGTGCGATTCGGCTGCTGCGGAACGGAATGACCGGCTGCGCGGCCGGAGCGGATAGCAGAGTGGCCGCCGGAACGCCGAGCAGCCGACACCTCGCCACGAGTTCAGCGGCCGAGCCCGGCGCCAGGCGGGCAGCGTTCGCAAGCGCCGACCACGGATCGTCCGGCACGTCGTCGGCCGCGAGGATCGCGGGCACAGCGTCGAAGTCGGTCGGACGGCTGAGTGTGACGGCGCACCAGCCTTCCGCGGCTTGCAAAAGGCGCGTGGAGCCCCCGGCGGAGGTCTGCCCGGACCGAGTCAGCCCACGTAGGGCGGCGCGGCCGCTCAGCACGACGCCAGGATCCATGCTCACTGGAGAGCCGATCTCGCCGGTCATCCACTCGAGCACGGAAATCGACTCGGCGAGCAGCCCGATGGCGGCCGCGGGAGAAGCGACGGGTGGCCCATCGGGAAAACCCGTGAGCCCCATCGCACCGGATGCCGCCCAATCGAGCACGGCGCAGTCAAGCGCAGGATCGAGGGGCAGCGGCGCGGGCAGAATCACCTCGGGGCACAGCGGGGCGTACCACTCGCGAAGACGGTGGTGATGAGGAGTATCCGCCCTGACATTCATGGTATTCAGCCGTGCGCGTGGATGAGGCCTTCCTGCATCACGGTGGCGACGAGCGTCCCGTCGCGGCGGAAGATGCTGCCCTGGACCAATCCGCGCAGCGGCCCCGCCGCCACGGTCTCCTTCGCGTACAACAGCCAGTCGTCGAGCGCGATCTCGTGGTGGAACCAGAGCGCGTGGTCCATGGAGGTCAGCCGGTAGCTGTCCAGAGGCCCGCTCTCGCGCAGCAGCGCTAGGACCAGCGTCAGATCACTGATGTAGGTGAGCACCGCGGAGCCGCTGGCCCGCTCGTCGGTCCGGGTGCCGCGCGCGCGGAACCAGAGATCGCGCACGAGCGGCGTGGGCTCGTCGGGAGCTCCCGGCACCGTGCGGAATTCGAACGCGTCCACCAGCCGCAACCTGGCGCCGATGGCCGACTCGTCCAGCTCCGGGCACGCCTCGGGATCCGGGACGGCGGGCATGGGCGGTTGGCGGTCGGCGAGCGAGACGTCGGTGGTGAACGAGGATTCGAGGGCGAGGATGACCGCGCCGTCCTGGATGGCGGTCACCCGGCGGCGCTGGAAGGTGCGCCCGTCGTGCAGCCTGTCCACGCGGTAGACCACCCGTTTGCCGGTGTCGCCGGGCCGCAGGAAGTAAGCGTGCAGCGAGTGCGGCCTGGTCCGTGCGTCGGCGTCCGCGACGGCGATGGTGCGCTCGGCGGCGACCATGGCCTGCGCGGCGACCTGCCCGCCGAACAGCCGGTAGCCCGGCTCGCCGAGGTCCCGGCTGCGGAAGAGATCGACCTCCACCTGCTCCAGATCGAGCAGGTCCAGCAGGGCGTCCAGGCTCGGTTGGGCCTGGGTCGAGGATTCGGAGAGCATCGTCATAAGATACATTCTATATATGTCCAGCGTGCTCGGCCCAGGCGGGATCGATCTGGAGCTGGCGTTCACCGCCGCCGGAGATCCCGCCCATCCCCTCGTCGTGCTGCCCTTGGATGAATGGACCGACCAACCGGCCGAATGGATCGCCACCGCCGCCGAGGCCGTGCAACGCGCGCTGCCGCTCACCGTCGGCGTCCTGCGAGGCCAGCAGCCTCCCGACGGGCGGCTGGCGCCGCTTCTGGCCGCCGCCACGCTCACCCTGACGACGTCGGACAACCCGGATACCACCCGTGAGCTCGTCCACCTGCCCGATCTTGACGAGGGCCTCGCGGTACTCCGCGCCGCAGTCGCGCACAGCCCCCGAACGGCTCTGGCTTGTGGCCGCTTGCTGCGTCAGACGGAACGCCTCGGCACCGACGAAGGCTTGGCCGCCGAGGCCGCGGTGTATTCGATGCTGCTGTCCGGCCCGGAGTTCGCGCGCTGGTTGAACGCCCGCGGCGACATCCCCGCTCCCGCCGCACCGTCCACACCGCTCGTGCTGCTCGAACGAACCGGCGGACGGCTGTCGATCGGGCTGAACCATCCCGGTCGGCGCAATGCGCTCAGCTTCGCCATGCGCGAGGAACTGCTCGCCGCGCTTGAGGTGGCCGAGCTCGACCCGAGCGTCACAGAGGTCTGCATCCATGGTTCCGGGCCTGCCTTCAGCTCCGGCGGCGACCTGGCCGAGTTCGGGACTTCGACCGATCCGACGACGGCCTACCTCGTACGGCTGGTCCGCGCACCGTGGCGGAGCATCGACCGTATCGCCGGGCGGGTGACCGTCCGCACGAACGGCGCCTGTATCGGCGCGGGGGTCGAGATGGCCGCGTTCGCCGGGCGAGTGACCGCCGCACCGGGCACCTACTACGTACTGCCCGAGGTCGGTATGGGCCTGGTGCCCGGAGCCGGCGGCACGGTGAGCGTGACGCGGCGGATCGGCCGGTGGCGGGCCGGCTGGCTGATGCTCACCGGGCAACGCCTGGACGTGGCTACCGCGCTTCGCTGGGGTCTCGTGGACGCGATCGAGCAACCGGTTCGCTGAGCAGGAGCCTGTGCATGAGATCCTCGACCTGCTCGGCCGACACCGCGTACTCGCAGGCCCGCACGATCCACAGCCCCGCCGTCGAGCATGAGCCGTTGACGGCGGCGATCACGTGCTCGGCCACCGTGCGCAAGCGGCCGATGAAATCCACGAACGGCTCGAGGAAGTCCTCGATGAGCCGGTCGAATCCGTGCTCGGTCGCCGCCGTCCGCTGCACATAGTCCGAGTCGACGTCGCCGCAGAAAGTCCCGCCGACTCCGGTCACGATCAGAAACCGGATGTCCTCGTCCCGATCGACCAGGTCCAGCACCCGGTGCAGTTCCCGGACCGCCGTCGGGGTCAGCACGCTGCCTTCCGACGTGCCCAGCGTGAGCCGTCCGACGGACCCGGAGCGCTGGAAGTCGATCTCGGCGAACCGGCCGCTCATCGGATACCGGTCAGATCGCGGCCGATGATCAGTTTCATGACTTCGTTGGTCCCGCCGTAGATCCTCTGCACCCGCGCGTCGGCGAAGGCGCGGCAGATCGGGTACTCGTACATGTATCCGTAGCCGCCGAACAGCTGCAGGCACCGGTCGATCACCCGGTTCTGCACCTCGCTCCCCCACAGCTTCGCCTTCGCCGCGTCCACGGCCGTCAGCGAGCCGTCGTTCAGCGCCCGCACCGCCTTGTCGACGAACGCCTCCAGCACATCGACCTCGGTCACCGCCGCGGCCAGCTCGAACTGCGTGTTCTGATAGGAGGCGATCGGCTTGCCGAACGCCGTCCGGCCGGTCGTGTACTCCACCGTCCAGTCGATCGCGGCGCGCGCCGCGGAGTACGCCTGCATCGCGATGTTCAGCCGCTCCCTGGGCAGCCGCTCCATCAGGTGCTGGAAGGCGGCGCCCTCCGTGCCGAGCAGGTTCTCGGCGGGCACCCGCACACCGTCGAAGAAGAGCTCCGCGGTGTCCTGCGCATGCAGTCCCAGCTTCTCCAGCCTGCGCCCGCGCTCGAAGCCCTCGGTCCCGGTCTCGACCACGAACAGGCTGAAGCCGCGCGAACCGGCGTCGGGGTCGGTTCGGCACACCACGATGGCCAGGTCCGCGTTCCCGCCGTTGGTGATGAACGTCTTACTGCCGTTGATCACCCACTGCTGCCCGTCGCGGACCGCCGTGGTGCGGATGCCCTGCAGATCGCTGCCCGCCCCCGGCTCGGTCATCGCGACGGCGCCGATCAGCTGTCCGCTGACCATGCCGGGCAGCCAGCGCCGCCGCTGTTCGTCGGTGCCGAGGTCCACGAGGTACGGAATGGCGACGTCGTCCTGGAGGCTGAAGCCGGCGGTGAGCGAGCCCGCGCCGACCCGGCCGAGCTCCTCCATGATCACGCAGCGGAAGCGGTAATCGTCGACCCCGGGCCCACCGTACTCGGGCGGCACCATCAGCCCGAGCAGGCCCTGCTTACCCGCCGCGAGCCAGGTGGCCCGGTCGATGTCGTGGTCCCGCTCCCAGCGCTCCTGGTGCGGCAGCACCTCGCGTTCCACGAACTCGCGCACGATCCGCCGGAACGACTCGTGGTCCTCGTCGTACTGGTCGCGTCGCACTGATTCACCTCTCCTTCGGCAGCCCGAGCACACGCTCGGCCAGGATGTTCTTCTGGATCTGCGAGGTCCCGGCGGCGATGGTGTACGCCAGTTTGGCGACCCGGTCCTCCACCAGCCGATCCCTCAACGTGAGGCCCGCGCGGCCGAGCACGTGCGCCGCGAAATCGCCGAGCCGCTGCCGGTTCTCGGTGAAGCCCAGCTTGAACACCGAGGCGCCCTCGACTGGGACGAGTCCGGCGGAGGCCTCGGACACGTTCTTCCGGATCAGCGCCCACAGTCCGTGCAGCTCCGCGGAGAAGCGGCCCGCCTCGCGGCGCAGACCGGCGTCGTCCCAGAGCACGCCGCCCGCGCGGTCGGGCGTCGAGCGCGCGATACGCACGATCTCGGCGAGCATGCCGCGCGACTCGACCAGTTCGCCGATGAACGCGGTCCCGCGCTCGAACGCGAAGGTGACCATAGCGACCCGCCAGCCGTCGTTCTCCGCGCCAACCCTGTTGGCCACCGGTACCCGGACTCCGTCGAGGATGAGTTCGCTGAACTCGCCCGTCCCCGTCGCCGTGCGCAGTGGGCGCACCTCGATGCCCGGCGTGTCCATCGGCAGGATCAGCCAGCTGATGCCCTTGTGCTTCGGCGCGGCCGGATCGGTGCGCACCAGCAGTTCGCAGTAGTCGGCGACCTGCGCCATCGACGTCCACACCTTGCGGCCGTTGACCACGTAGTAGTCGCCGTCGCGGACGGCAGCGGTGCGCAGCGAGGCCAGATCCGAACCCGCGTCGGGTTCGGAGAAGCCCTGGCACCACACCTCGTCGCCGCGCAGGATCCCGGGCAGGTGCCTGGAGCGCTGCTCCTCGGTGCCCTCCATGATCAGCGTCGGCCCCGCGTGCAGCAGCCCGACGAAATTCGCGCCGACGTACGGGGCCCGGGCCTGCGCGGTCTCCTCGAGGAAGATGAGCTGCTCCGTCGGGGTGGCGCCGAGGCCGCCGTGCTCGCCGGGCCAGTCGACGCCCGCGTACCCGGCCTCGAACAGCTGCCGCTGCCACGCGGTGTCGTACCGGCGCCGAGCGGGCCAGTCGTCCCAGTGCGGCTGAGCGGGCAGCCGGGGCACGGCCTCCGCGAGCCAGGCGCGCAGCCGGTCCCGGAACTCGAGCTCGGTACGGCTGAATCTCAGGTCCACCTGCGCCCCTTCCACTGAGCGAAAGAATGTATAAAGTATATTGTACCCACTCTACCCCCGCTCACCCGGAAGGGACACCGCATGCGCACCATCACCGGACTCGCCGAGCTCAACGCGTCGGTCGGTCAGCACCTCGGCTACAGCGAGTACCGCGCCGTCACCCAGGCCGACATCGACCGCTTCGCCGAGCTGACCGGCGACTACCAGTGGATCCACGTCGACACCGACCGGGCCGCGCAGGGCCCGTTCGGCAGCACGATCGCGCACGGCCTGCTGACGCTGTCGCTCGGCCCGCGGCTGGCCAATTCGATATACCGGATCGAGGGGATGAGGATGGGGGTCAACTACGGCTATGACAAGATCCGGTTCCCCTCCCCCGTTCCGGTGAACTGCAAGGTCCGGCTCGGTGCGACACTCAGCTCGGTGCGCGAGGTCCAAGGGGGCGTCCAGGTGGGCATCACCTTCGTCTGGGAGATCGAGGGCCGTCCGAAGCCGGCCTGCGTGGCCGAGATGCTGCTGCGGTACGCCGCCGAGGAATCCGCAGCCTGAGACGAGGCACTGATTCGACCGGCAAGGCGCTGGCAGGGCACTGCCAGCGCCGACGGTCCCCCGTCAGTCCGAGGCCGGCAACGGTCTCGGACCCTTGACCGCGAGCAACTCGGCCCCGAGGGACAAGGCGGAGGTTCCGCCGCTGGTGCACAGCACCTCGATGCTCTCGGCTCCGTCCCCGTACCGCTTGCCCATCAGCGTTGGCGTGTCGTATCCGGGTTCGGGCGCGGGCGGCTCGGGCCGCGCCGCATCGAGCGGCAGCATCGGCCGCCCGCCGCAGCGCAGGTCCATCTCGCTGTCCTGCGCACGGATCACGACGATCTGCGTCTCGCACACCGCAGAACGCAGCCTTAGTCCCGACTTCACCTTCACTGGCATCTGTCCGCTCCTGTCTTTCACCGGTCCCGCACCAGCAGCAACGCGCTGGACGGGGTAAGTCCACCACTGGAGACCACGGCCACTTCGGCTCCGGCCACCTGCCGCGCGCCTGCCTCGTGCCGCAGCTGGATCACGGCCTCTTGCAGGAGTCCGAAGCCATGGGTGCGGCCGTGCGAGAGCTGCCCGCCGTGCGTGTTCACCGGGATCACGCCGTCGAGCGCGATCCGCTTGCCGCCGTCCAGGAACTCCGGCGCTTCGCCGATGCCGCAGAAGCCGAGCGCCTCGAGCCAGGACAGGCAGTTGAAGGTGAACCCGTCGTAGAGCTCTGCAACATCCACGTCGGCCGGCCGAAGATCCGTGCGGGTCCACAGGTGGGCGGCCGGGCCGAGCACCTGCGGCTCGTGGGCCAGCGTGCTCTGATCCCAGCTCACCCGCTCCACCAGCTGGGTGCCCGCCGCCTCGAACCCGACCGCCGGGTGGCGCAGGTCGCGGGCGGTCTCCGCCGCCGAGACCACCACAGCGATCGAAGCGTCGCACGGCACGTCGCAGTCGTAGAGCCCGAAGGGGGTGCTCACCATCCGGGCCGAGAGGTAGTCGTCCATCGTCAGCGGAGCCCGGTAGATCGCGTCCGGGTGCTGCGCCGCGTTCGCCCGCGCGTTCAGCGCGATCCAGCCGAAGGTCTCCCTGGTCGCGCCGAACCGGTGCATGTAGTGCGAGGCGCCAAGCGCGAGAGTGTTGGCGGCGGAGAACGAACCGGCCGGCGCGGTGTACGTCATCGGCCCGCCCACGCGGCCGCCGACCGGGACGGGCCGTCTGCCGGTGCGTAGCAGCTCGGCGTACGTCGCCTCCCAGACGGTGCGGAAGCACAGCACGTGCCGACACAGCCCGGCTGAGATCGCCAGCATCGCCGCAATCACGCTGCCGCCCGGTCCCGGCAGCTCAGTGCCGCCGGTGTACCAGGTCGGCCTGATCCGCAGGGCCTCCTCGACTGCGGTGAGGCCGCCCTCACCGAATCCGTTCCCCACGCCGCCGCCCGGATACGTGGCCAGACCGTCGATATCGGAGAGGGAGAGCCCGGCGTCCTCGACAGCCGCCTTGCACGCCTCCACGGTCAACATGAGCGGGTCGGACATCAGCCGCCTGCCGATCCGGCTGCCGCCGACGCCGCTGATGACGCTGTCGTGCTCATAGCGGCGGTCGGTCAGCGGGCCGCGGACCGCACCCGTGATCTCCGCCAACGACTCGTCAACGACCGGCAGTTCGGCCGCCGGAGCCTCGTCGAGGAGCTCCAGCACCGGCACGAACACGTCTTCGCGCTCTTCGAAGCTCACCGAGGCTCGCGCCCCGATCCGCACCGCCGCCGGTTCCGCGCCGATGACGCGCGCGGTGAGCCGCACCCGCGGATCCTCGTCGATCGCGAGAACGCCGATCGCGTACGGGACCTCCAGATCCGGCTGCCAGGCCTGATGGTTCACGGTCACCGCGACGATCGTCCCCCGGCCGCTCACCTCCTGAACGCCGAGCTCGGAGCAGCGGCAACGATGACAGGCCGCGCTCGGCGGATGCACGAGGCTCCCGCAGTCCGAGCAGCACTGAATGCGCAGCACGCCGTCGGCGCCGGAGGTCCAGTAGAACTCGGACCGCAGATCGACTTCGGGTACTGGGAACATCGCCGACCACCTCTCAGAAGTCCGAGCCGCCGTCTACATTAATGTCGGCACCTGTCATATAACTATTGACCCGCGAGCCGGCGAAGGCGATGACCGGACCTATCTCGGCGGGATCGCCCGCCCGCCCGAGCCTGGCCGGGTGGCCGAAGTCCTCCTCAATCACCCTCATCGCGTCGTGCAGGTCGGACGGGTCGGCACCGCGCTCCGGCGGCAGCGCTTCGATGTAGGCCCGCAGACCGGCCGAGAGGAACGAGCCCGGTGAGACGGTGTTCACCAGGATGCCCTCGGGGGCCAGGCTTATCGCAAGGTTCTTGCTCAGGCTGGTGAGCGCGGCCTTCGCGGCGGTGTAGGCCACGATGTCCGGCGACTGGCGCCGGGTCGAGTGCGCGGAGACGTTCACGATGCGCGCCCACTCGGCCCGGCGTAACAACGGCAGCGCCGCGCGGACGCAGCGGACGGCGCCGAGCAGGCCGACATCCATCGTGGCCCGCCATTCGTCGTCCGCGATGTCCGCGAACCGGCCGACGCCCACGCCGACCGGCCCCGCGGCGTTCACCAGTACGTTCAACGAGCCCCAGCGGCGGCCGAGCTCGACGAACGCCGCGTCGACCTGCTCGGGCGCGGCGAGGTCGACCGGAATCGCGAGCGCTTCGGCGGCGCCGAGCTTGAGCAGCGCCTCGACGGTCTCGACTAGGTCGCCCCTGGTCCTCGCCAGCACCGCGACCTTGGCGCCCTCGGCGGCGAAGGCCTCGGCGGCGGCCCGCCCCATGCCCTTCGATCCACCGGTGACGGCGACATGCGCGTCGCGAAGTCCGAGATCCATGCCGCGTCGGCTAGCGCTCTAGCCTGATGGCCTGCTCGGGGCAGGCCCGGGCGCCCTCTACGGCCTGGTCTTCGAGCTCTGCCGGAATCGGCTTCTCCACCGGAAGGCAGCGCCCTTCGTCGTCCAACTGGTAGACGTCAGGCCCGAAGGCGTTGCACAGGGTGTGACCCTGGCACAGCTCTCGATCGACGGTGACGCGCATGCTTGCTCACTCCTCAGGATTTCCGGGCGGGTGACGATCAGATGTGGAACTGATGCATCTTCAGGTAGCCGCCGGCGTCCACACGCAGTTGCATGCCCGTGATGTACCGCGCCTCGTCGGAAGCGAGGAAGAGTACGGCGTTGCTGGTGTCCATCGGCTCGATATACGGCACGTCCATCGCTTGCTGCGACTTGAAGCCCAGCTCCGCGTCCTGTTGGCCCGGGTTCTCCAGATCCGGACGGAAAGTACGGTACATGACCTCGTTCTGCAGCATCGCCGTGTCGACGTTGGTCGGGTGGATCGCGTTCGCGCGCATCCCGCGCGGCGCGAATTGGCGTGCCAGTTCGTGGATGTAGTCGCCGAGTATGCGCTTGGCGAAGCTGTAGCCGGAGCCTCCCGGGTCGGCGCCCGGCGTCGGCTCGATCGTGCGCCCCATGAAGGCGGCGACCGAGCCCGTGACGATGACCGAGGCGCCCTTCTGCAGATGCGGGATGGCGGCCTGCACGGCGTTGATCGAGCCGATCAGGTTGACATCGATCACGTCCGACCAGGCCTGCAACTCCCGCTTGCCGCCCATCGGAAGGATGCCGGCCTGCGCCACCACCACGTCCAGGTGGCCGAGTTCGCGAATACCGTCGTCGAGGACCGTACGCAGCTGTTCGGCGCTGCGCACGTCCGCCTCGCGGGCGACGATGCGCCGACCCTGCTCCTCGACCAGGCGTGCGGTCTCCTTGAGATCGTCCGGCCGGGCGAGCGGGTAGGTCACGGTGTCGATGTCGTGGCAGATGTCCACCGCGATGATGTCAGCGCCCTCCGAGGCCAGCCGTACCGCGTGGCTTCGCCCCTGGCCGCGCGCCGCGCCGGTGACGAACGCGACCTTGCCTTCTACACGTCCCATTGTCTACTCCTGTGCTTGTCAGCTCGGGCCGGCTACGGCCGCGCGATCGTCTTGACCTCGAGGAAGTCCTCGAGCCCTTCGGTGCCCCACTCCCGGCCGAGGCCGCTCTGCTTGTAGCCGCCGAACGGCGAGCCCGGGTCGAACCAGGGGGCGCCGTTCACGCTCACGGTCCCGGTCCGCAGCCGCCGGGCCACGGCCATCGCCCGCTCGACGTCGCCGCTGAACACGGCCCCGGACAGTCCGAAGATCGTGCTGTCGGCGATGCTCACGGCGTCGTCGTCATCGTCGAAGGGCTGCACGACGAGCGCGGGGCCGAAGATCTCCTCCTGCACCACCCGGGCGTTCGGCGCGACGTCCGTGATGAGCGTGGGCTCGACGAAGTAGCCCTTGGCGAAGCGGTCGGACCGCTTTCCGCCGACCACGACCCGGCCCTCCTGCGCGGCGAGCGCGAAGTAGCCGAGCACGCTGTCGAGCTGGCGTCGGCTGACCAGCGGGCCCATCAGGTTGGCAGGATCCTGCGGATCTCCCCAGGGAATGTGCTCCATCACGCTTTTGGCGATCGCGACGGCCTCAGCGAGTCGGCCGCGGGGCACCAGCAGGCGGGTGAGCAGCGCGCAACCCTGGCCGGCGTGGCTGCACACGGCACCCGCCACTCCGGGGATGACCTGGGTCAGATCGGCGTCGTCGAGCACGATCGCGGCGGACTTGCCGCCGAGTTCGAGCGTCATCCGCTTGATCGTGCCGGCGGCTCCGGTCATGATCCGGCGCCCGACCGCGGTGGACCCGGTGAAGGTCACCGCGTCCACGCTCGGGTGGCTGACCAGCGAGGCCGCCACGTCCGTGCTACTGGTCGTCAGAACGTTGACGACGCCGGGCGGGATGTCGGTGTGCTCCGCGATGATCTCGCCGAGCAGCGTGGCGCTCCACGGGGTGTCCGGCGCCGGCTTGAGCACGAAGGTGCAGCCCGCCGCGAGAGCCGCCGCCATCTTGCAGAGGTTCAGGTAGAGCGGGTAGTTCCAGGGCGTGATCCCGGCGACGACGCCGGCCGCCTCCCGCCGCACGATGCGTTGCCGGGCCGGGCCGCCCGGCCGCTCCGGCAGCACCCGCTCAAACGAGTAGTCGTCGAGCAGGTCGATGTAGTGCCCGATGAACTCCACCGCCGCGTCGAGCTGAATCGTGCGGGTGAGCATCACCGGCGTACCGGTCTCCGCGACGATGGAGGGGCGCAGCGTGTCGAGGTTCTTGCGCAGGGCCTCGCGCAACTGGTGCAGGCACTCCCGGCGGAATGCGGTGTCCAGGGACCAACTCGTGGAATCGAAGGCCCGGCGGGCCGCGCCCACCGCGCGGTCCACGTCGATGAAGCCGCCGTCCGGAACGGAACCGATGACCTCCTCGGTGGCCGGGTTGATGTTCTGGAACGTCGCCCCGTCGGCAGCGCCGACCAGTTCGCCGCCGATGAGCATGAGCTGTCCGCCGCCGGTCACTTGGCGCCACCTTCATTCGTGCTTGTCGCGGCCTTGACGCCGGTCGGTTTTCCGGGCGTGAACCGGATGCGCAGCGAGCGCGGGGCGTAGACGTTCGCCGCGTCGCTGAACCGCACCGGCTCCTCGTCGATCATGGTGAAGTCCGGCAGCCGGTTCAGGATCTCGGTGATCATGACCTTGAACATCGTGCGGGCCAGGTTGGATCCGAGGCACCGGTGCTGCCCCACGCCGAAGGCCATATGCCGGTTGGGGTGCCGGTCGAGCTTGATCGCGTCGGGATCCTCGAAGACGGCCGGGTCCCGGTTGGCCGCGGCCCACATGAGCATGATCTTCTCGTCGGCCTTGAGCTGCTGGCCGTGGAAGTCCACGTCCCGGCTGACCGTGCGGCCGAGGCCCTGGGTGGGCGAGCCGTGGCGCAGGAACTCCTCGGTGGCGGTGCCCATGAGATCGGGGTCGTCGATGAGCTGCTGCTTGAGTTCCGGATGCCTGGCGAGTTGTACCAGGGTGTTGCCGGTCAGGCCGCTGGTGGTGTCCATGCCGCCGAACAGCAGCAGCAGGATGTAGCCGAACTTCTCCTGGGCGGTGAGCTCCCGGCCGTCGACCGTCGCTGTCAGGATGCTGCCGACCATGTCGTCGTTGGAGGTCCCGAGTTCGGCCCGGCGCCGCATCTCCTCGCCGATCGCCTGGCGCATCCTGCCGCCCACGGCTTCCTGTGACTCGCCGCCCTCCGCGCCGTGGATCAGCGTGTGGACATAGACGACCCACTCGGCCCAGCGGCTGTCGTCGAAGTTCATCAGACGCAGGATGACCTTGGCCGGCAGCGGCGTGGTGAGCTCCCCGACGATGTCGGCCTCGCCGCGCTCGATGAACTCGTCGATCAGCTCGGTGGCGATCTGCCGGATCTCCGGCTCCATCCGTTCGGCCGCGGCCGGCGAGAGGTGCTTGACCGTCAGTGCCCGCATCTTGCCGGTCTCCGGCGGATCGGTCTGGATCGGCGGCATGACCGTCAGCATGGCGACCTGGTCCTCGGTCGCGTCCGTGTCGTCCCGCACGCTGGCGCCTGCGCTGGAGTAGAACAGCTCGTCGTCGCGGGTCGCCTCGAACACCGACTCGTAGTCGGTGAGCAGCCAGTAGCCGCCGAGCTCGGTGGACCAGGCCACCGGGCACTTCGACCGCAATTCGTCATAGATCTGGTAGTTGTGGCGACAGAACTCCGCGCCGTGGATGTTCAGCGCTATCTGGGCTCGCCCGTCGACCACCGCATGCGGCGCCAGCTCGTCCATGTCCTTCATTCACGTCCTTCGCATCGATGCGGTCTCGCGGGCAAGTTCGAGCACGGTCGGCCAGGGCTTGTCCCGACCCAGCTCCTCGGCGAGCAGGTTCACGTCTTTGCTGATGGTCGGGCCGAACTGGCCGCTGAGCAGTACGTCCACGGATCCGGAGGCGGCGATCAGGTCCGCCGCGAAGCTGCGCGCGCTGCCCGCCCTGAGCACGTCGAGCAGCCCGTCGCCGACACCGCCCCGCTCCCCGGTCTCCAATACGTCGTGCACGAGCGCGACCTGGGCGGCCAGCAGCGAGTTGTTCAGGAGTTTGGCCAGCGAGGCCGCGCCGACGTCGCCGAGTCGCGCGATCTGGCCCGCGAAGCTCCGGACGACGGGCACGATCCGGTCGACGGCCGTGGCCGGACCGGCGAGCATGGCCAGCAGCTCACCCGACTCCGCGGCGGCGGGACCGCCGCTGACCGGCGCGTCGAGCACGACGATTCCGCGCTTCTCGCCGAGCACGGCGAACCCGCGGATCTGCGTGGGCGAGACGGTGGTGTGCACGAGCACGATTCCGCCCTCGGCCATCGCGTCGGCCACGCCATCCGGCCCGAATAAGACCTCTTCCACGCCCGCGGCGTCGAACACGCAGATGCCGACCACGTCGCTGGCTCGGCCGACCGCGGCCGGGCTGTCGGCGACCGCCGCGCCCCATTCCGCGACGGCCTGCGCGGCTACCTCGGGACGACGCGCCCACACGGTGACCGGCGTGCCGGAGCGTCGGATCCTGCGCGCTATCGCCGAACCCTGCCTGCCGAGTCCGATGAACCCGGCCCTGAGCCGACTCATGTGACCGCGCCCGCGATCCGCAGATCGAGGATCGCCTGTTCGTCCAGGCCGAGCTCGGTCAGCACCTCCTCGGTGTGCTCGGCGAACTGCGGGCCGCGGGTCGGGTGCGCCGGCGCCTCGTCGAACTGCACCGGAGCGGTCACCAACTCGCGGACCTGTCCGTCGACGTCGACGACCTCCGCGATGAACCCGTTCGCCCTGAGCTGGGCGTCCTGCCCGACCTCCACGCTGTTCTGGACCGGCGCCCACTGCCCCTCGAGGGTGCGGAAGCGCTCCATCCAGTGCCCGAACGTCTGGCCGGCGATCTCGGCCGCGATGATCCCGGCCGCCTCGACCGCATTGTCCATCAGCTTCTGGGCCGTGTCGAAGCGCTCGTCGAGCGCGAGTTCCGGCCGGTCGATGTGCTTGCAGAAGTCCGGCCAGTACCGCCCCGGCTGCATCATGTTCAGATTGACGTAGCGGCCGTCGGAGGTGCGGAAGATGCCGACCAGCGGATTGCGCACGAAGCCGCCGGCGTGCTCGGGGCCGTTGGCCACCCAGGGCTTCCCGCTGATCAGGGACAGATCGACGGCCAGGCCGTTGGCCCACGCGCCGACGCTCAGCAGCGAGACGTCCACCACGGACGGCACGCCGGTGCGCTCCCGGGCGAACAGGGCGGCGCTGATCCCGCCGGCGATGGTCATGCCGCCGACGGAGTCGCCGTAGGCGGGTCCCGGCATGCCGAGAACGCCGTCCAGGTCCGGCGACGAGATGCCCGCGGCGCTGCCGGCCCGGCACCAGAAGGTCGGCTGGTCGTAGCCGCCGCGGTCCGCCTCGGGTCCGCGCACGCCGAGCGCCGTGCCCCGGACGTAGATGATGTCCGGATTGACCGCCCTGATGTGCTCGACGTCGAGTTTGAGCCGAGCGCGGGCGTCGGGCAGGAAGTTCGTCACGAACACGTCGCTGCGCCGCACGATGTCGTAGAGCACCTCGAGCGCCTCGGGCTTCTCCAGCGCCAGGCCCACGCTGCGCTTGCCCCGGTTCGGATGCTCCATCAGCGGCGCGAAGTTCCCGCCGGCCGCCACCGGGCCGAGATACGCGAAGCCGCGCTGCGCGTCCCCGGTCACCGCGTGTTCGACCTTGATCACGTCCGCGCCCCAGTCGGCGAGCACCGCGCCGGCCGCCGGGACGTAGGTGAACTGCGCGACCTCGATGACCCGGACGCCGTCCATGGGTCTGCCCGGCATGCCGCCTCCTTCGTTGGAGCTGGGCGCTAACTTTGAAGAATGTATATCTTATACACGTCATGAGCAAGAGTTCGAGGGAGACGCCATGCCCGCCACTGAACCGGTCCGAGTCGCCATCGAGGACGGGATCGCCAGGATCACCCTGGCCGACCCCGCGCACCGCAACGCGTTGAGCAAGGCGCTCAGCGACGCACTGGCCGCCGGGGTCGCCCGCGCCGTCGGCGAAGGAGCGGCCGTGCTCGTCCTGGACGCCGAGCCGCCGGTGTTCTGCGCCGGCGGCTCCCTCGACGGGCTGCTCAACCCGCAGCACGGGCTTGAGGAGATGTACGCGGGATTCCTCGCGCTCGCCGACGCGCCGATACCCACCATCGCGGCCGTGTCCGGCCCGGCCGTCGGCGCCGGAGTGAACCTGCCCCTGGCGTGCGACGTCGTACTCGCCGGCAAGAGCGCCCGCTTCGACCCGAGGTTCCTCGACGTCGGGATCCATCCCGGCGGCGGACACCTCTGGCGGCTGAGCCGACGGATCGGCTATCAGGGTGCTGCCGCACTGGTGCTCTGCGGCGACGCGCTGACCGGCGCGGAGGCGGCCGCGCACGGTCTGGCGTGGCGCTGCGTGCCGGACGCCGAACTGCCCGAAGCGGCCAACCGCCTCGCGCGCCGCGTCGTCGGCCGGTCCGCGGAACTGGTCCGCCGCACCAAGCAGACCCTGCGCGCGAGCGAGGGACTCCGCGACGCGGCCCAGGCCGTGGAGCTCGAACTGGAAGCACAGCGGTGGTCCGTCGAACAGCCGGACTTCCGCAAGCGCGTGGCGGCAATCCGCGACGGGATCGCCAACAAGCACGCGCAAGGCGCCTCCGGCCGGTAATGGCCCGGCTCAGCGCACCGGTTTGGCGGCGATCCGCGACGGGATCGCCGCTCGGCACGGATCCGGCTGAGTCGGGCTCAGCGCAGGCCCGGCGCCCTGGTGTGGAAGATGTCGGTGGCCATGATCCGGCCCAGCGTGGCGGCGTCCCAGCGGGCGCCGTCGCTGCTGACGGTGGCCTTCTCGTACCAGCCGCCCATCAGGAAGATCTTGTCGTGGATGACCCTGATCACCTGGCCGGTGACGTGCTGCGCCTCGTCGCTGGCGAGCCAGGCGACCACCGGCGAGCTGCCCGCCGGGTCCATCGGGTGGAACTCGTCCGCGGCCAGCTCGTCCGGCTCGAAAGACTGCTGACCGGCCGCCATGGTGGCCGTCAGCCGGGTCATGCCGCCCGGGCCGACCGCATTGACCGTCACGCCGTACCGGTAGAGCTCAAGACTGGTCGTCAGGGTCAGGCCGACGATCGCGGCCTTCGCGGTCGCATAGTTCGATTGTCCGAAGTTCCCGTTCAGGCCCGCGCCCGAAGTGGTGTTGATGATCCGACCCGTGAAGGTCTCCCCCGCCTGCGATCGGGTCCGCCAGTGCTGCGCGGCGAAATGGGTCAGCAGCCAGCTGCCGCGCACGTGGACCCGCATGACCGCGTCGAAATCCGCGGCCGACATGTTCCACACGACCTTGTCGCGCGCGATCCCCGCATTGTTGACCACCACGTCCACCCGGCCGAACTGCTCGACCGCCCGCGAGATCAGCTCCTGCGCCTGCTCCTCGTCGGCGATATCGGAGTAGTCCGCTATCGCCACGCCGTCGCTCTTATTGATCAGATCCATGACCTCGTCGGCGTCCTGGCCGGCGCCCTCTCCCCGCACAGACGTTCCGAGGTCGTTGACGACCACCTTCGCGCCGTGCCGGGCCAGCTCGAGGGCATGGCCGCGGCCGATCCCGTGCGCGGCGCCGGTCACGATGGCGACCTTGTCCTCAAGTAGACGTGCCACTTCTGCCTCCTCGGTTATCGGGGGACGTTCAGGAATTCGAGCCCATGGCGCCGGCTGCGCGCAGCTCGGCTATGCGGTCGTCGGTGTAGCCCAGCACTTCGCGCAGGATCGCCTGGCCGTGCTCCCCCGGGGTCGGAGCCGCGGTCGCGGCCGCAGGCGGGGCCTCGCCGACGACCCGGGCCGGGAACGGCAATTGCTCCGCGGACAGGCGCGACGCCGGCTGCCACGGCAGGCGGTCGGCGAACTGCGGGTCCTCGGCGATGGATTCCGGGGTGTTCACCGGTCCGATGGGCACGTCGTGTTCGAGGCCGAACTCGACCCAGTCGGCTGTGCTGCGCTGCTGGAAGATCGCGCTCAGCTCGCGGCGCAGCTTCAGATCGCCACGGGCATGGTCGGCCAGCACCGCGCCCGGCCGCGCCTCGTACAGATCCTCCCGACCCACCGCGACGCAGAAGTTGTGCCAGAACTTCCGTTCCGAGGCCATGAACAGCACGTGGCCGTCGCTGGAGGGATAGAACTGGTAGCGCACGCCGTCGAGCATGCCGCCGGTGCCTGGGGGCCGGCGCTCGTAGTCGTCCGCGGGGTTGCCGGTGACCTCCGTCTCCGGCCGCAGATAGGCACGATGAGTCTCGCTGCGCAGCCAGTCGAAGGCCGCCGCCGCATCCGACTGCGCCACCTCGAGGTAGCAGCCCTCGCCCGTTTGCCGGGCATGCAGTACGCCCGCGAGCAGCGCGGTGGCGCCGAACAGCGGACCCGCCGTGATACCGATGGAGGTATGGTCCGGAATCGACGGCATGCCCTCCGGCCCCGGCACCGGCGCCACGGTCCCAGCCCAGGCGTCGTAGGCGATGCCGTGGCTGGGCAGGTCCCGGTACGGTCCGGTCATGCCGTATCCGGTGATGCTGAGCATGACGATTCTGGGGTTGACGGCGCGCAGCTGCTCGTAGCCGAGGCCGCGGCGCTCGAGACCACCGGGTCGCATGGCCTCGACCACGGCGTCGGCCCCGGCGACCAGCTCCAGGAAGACCTCCCGGGCTGCCGGGTTCGCCAGGTCGAGCGCGATGCTCCGCTTGCCCCGGTTCACGTGCAGGTGCAGCAGGGAGACGCCGTCGACGATCGGCCAACTCATCTTCCTGATGTAGTCGCCGGAAGGCGGCTCCACCTTGATCACCTCGGCGCCGAGATCGGCCAGCGGCGTGGATACCGCCCCCGGGCCGAGCATCGAGCACTCCACCACGCGCAACCCGGCGAGCAGCTTCTCGCCCGACGAAGGCGCACCCGGCAACAACGCCGGGACCGCCGGTTCACTCTGGCGCACCTGGCCTCCATCGTGTAGATGACATATTTTATACAGTACATAATCCTATCAGGAGGACGCACCGGTGTCCCGATACCAGACTCTCGACTACGCCGAGCGCGACGGCGTGGCCTGGGTGACCCTCGACCGCCCCGAGGTACACAACGCCTTCGACGGCCGGATGATGCGCGAGATCCACGAGTGCTGGCGCGAGCTGCGCGAGAACGACGACGTGCGCGCGATCGTCCTGACCGGCGCCGGGGACAAGGCGTTCTGCACCGGCATCGACCGCAACGCGGAGGGCGTCGGCGAGGGACAGCCGAGCGAGGTCGGCCAGCGCGGCTCGACCCCGCTGCACCTGGACGACCCCGGCGACCTGCTCCCCCCGAAGACGGCGGGCCAGCTGTGGAAGCCGGTGATCGCCGCCGTGAACGGCATGGCCTGCGGCGGCGCCTTCTACCTGCTGGGCGAGGTGGAGTTCATCATCGCGGCCGAACACGCGACCTTCTTCGACCCGCACACCAGCTTCGGCATGGCAGCCGTGTTCGAGCCGATGCTGATGCTGCAACGCATGCCGCTCGGCGAGGTGATGCGGATGACGCTGATGGGCAACGCGGAACGGCTCAGCGCGCAGCGAGCGCACCAGATCGGTCTCGTCCAGGAGGTGGTGCCGGCCGCTGAATTGCACGAGACGGCGCACCGCGTCGCCGCCGCCATCGCCGCCCAGCCGCCGCTAGCGGTCCAGACCAGCGTCCGGGCCGTCTGGTACGCGCAGGAGCTCGGCCACCGCCAGGCACTGGACGTGGCCAAGACGCTGGTGCAGCTGGGCACTGACCAGGAGTCGCTGGCCGAGGGCCAGCGCCGGTTCGCGTCGGGCCGGCGTGAAGAATGGCGGCTGCGCTAGCCGTTCTGTCCTGTCAGGTCAGGGCCCGCAGACGCGTTGGATGAGGTTTTCCCAGGCGCGGGCCATGCGTTGCTCGGTTCCGATGGGTTCGGTCAAGTCGGCGCTCGACATGTAGAGCAGCAAGGGGCCGTCGAGGGCGGCGGCGAGTTGGATGGCGAGCATGTCGAGGTCCGTGTCGTCCGGGCGGATCTGAGCGAGCAGCATGCGAATGTGCGTCCGGGACAGGGGTGTCTCGGTGCCGGCGGGCACGGGTTGGCTGCCGTCGAGGGTGGCGCGGGCGATTTCGCGGTGGGCGATCAGGAAGGCGATCCTGGCCTGGCCGTAGGCGATCAGGCGGTCCAGCGGCGGCGCGCCGGGGCCGAGTGGCGGGGGGCCGGCTATCACCTGCTGCTGGAAGTCCTCCTCGTCGTCGTCGAGTAGCGCCTGGAAGATCCCGGCGCGGGTGCCGAACCGGCGGAAGACGGTCCCCTTGCCGAGTCCGGCGCGCTCGGCCAGCGCGTCCATGGTCAGCGTGTCCGCGCAGCCCTGCTCGACGAGCATCGTGCGGGCGGTGGCGAGCAGGTGCTTGCGGTTGCGCGCGGCGTCGGCGCGCTCGGCGCGCGGCGGGCCCAGGGGCAGCAAGGGTCGTTCCATGGAGGTCAGCCTACCGGCCGGAATACTAATCGGGGTAAAGTCCGTTTATGCTGAAGCAAGGCGACACCGCTCCAAAGCACACGCACCTACAACTGAGGGAACACCTATGAGCGACTTGAAGATCGCGATCATCCTCGGCAGCACGCGGCCGGGACGCAACGGCAAGGCCGTGGCCGACTGGGTCCTGGACAAGGCGTCCGCCCGCACCGGCGCGAAGTACGAGCTGGTGGACCTGGCTGACTACCCGCTGCCGCACCTGGACGAGGTGCTGCCGCCGGCGATGGGGCAGTACGCGAACGAGCACACCAAGGCCTGGGCCGCGACGATCGCCTCGTACGACGGCTTCATCTTCGTCAGCCCCGAGTACAACCACTCCACCTCCGGCGTCCTGAAGAACGCCATCGACTACCTGCACGCGGAATGGAACAACAAGGCCGCCGCCTTCGTCTCCTACGGCTCCCTCGGCGGCGCCCGCGCCATCGAGCACCTGCGCGCGATCGCCAGCGAACTGCAGATCGCCACGGTCCGCCAGCAGCTGTCCTTCTCGATGTTCACCGACTTCGAGAACTTCTCCGTCTTCAAGCCCGGCCCCCAGCACGACGAGGGCGCGACCGTCCTGTTCGACCAGCTCGAAGCCTGGACCGGAGCGCTCAAGACCCTCCGCGGCTAAACCCCCGCACGCTGAACGACCGACCCCGGCCCCGCCCTTTCGCGGCGGGGCCGGGGGCACGGGAAAACCGAAGCCGCCCAGACAAGGGATGTGATCAGTACATGAGCGACATGCCGAAGATCGCCGTGCTGGGCGCCGGGCACATGGGCCCGATCATCGCGCGCGTGGCCGTCGAGGCCGGATATCCGGTGTCGATCGCGGCCTCAGGCGATCCGACCAAGATCGCGCTCATCGCCCAGGTGCTCGCGCCTGGAGCCGAGCCGCTGTGGGCCGCCGACGCCGTCGCGGACGCCGATCTCGTCGTGCTGTCCATGCCCGTGCACCGGTTCACAAGCCTCGACCCCGAATTGGTGGCCGACAAGCTGGTCGTCGACACGATGAACTACTGGCCGCCGATCGATGGCGTCGTGCCGATGTTCGACGAACCCGGATACGGCAGCAGCGAGATCGTGGCGCGTCGGCTGAGCCGGTCCACGATCGTCAAGACTTTCAACCACATCGGCTATCACGAACTGGACGAAGAGCGGCAGACCGCCGGCTCGCCGCTGCGCCGCGCACTCGGCGTCGCGGGCGACGATCCGACAGCCGTGGACACCGTGGCAGAGGTCGTCGAACGCATCGGCTATGACACGGTGCGACTGACGAGCCTCCGCGCCGCCCGAATCCTGGAACCCGGCGGCCCGGTATTCGGCGTGCCGCTGCACCGAGCCGAGTTCGAGCGCGCCCTGCACACCGATGCCATCACCGTTCGAGAAGGGGCTCAGTCATGACCACCACCGAGACGTCACAGTTCCCGCTCACTTTCGGCATCGACACGTTCGGCGACGTCACCGAGGACAAGAACGGCCGCCTGGTCTCGCATGCCCAGGCGATCCGCGACGTCGTCGAGGAGGGCGTGCTCGCCGATCAGGTCGGCCTCAATTTCATCGGCGTCGGTGAGCACCATACGGCCGACATGCCTATGCCTGCCGCCGACGTGGTGCTCTCCGCGATCGCCGCCCGCACCAACAAGATCCACCTCGGGTCGGCCGTCACGATCTTGAGCTCGGACGATCCCGTCCGGGTCTTCCAGCGCTACTCGACCCTCAACGCCGTCTCGTCCGGCCGCGCGGAGGTGGTCCTCGGCCGAGGCTCGAGCATCGACTCCTTCCCGCTGTTCGGGTACGACCTCTCCGACTACGAGCAGCTGTTCGAGGAGAAGACGAACCTCTTCGCCGAGCTGATGAAGGGCGAACCGGTCACCTGGGAGGGCAAGACACGCGCCGCGCTGGTCAACCAGGACGTCGTGCCGCACACCGAAGCCGGGCCGTTCCCGGTGTGGATCGGGGTCGGCGGCAGTCCTCAGTCGGTCGTGCGCGCGGCGCGCTACGGCTTCTCCCTGATGCTCGCGATCATCGGCGGCCACCCTGCCCGTTTCGCGCCGTTCGCAGAGCTCTACCGGACGGCCCTCGACCAGTACGGGCAGGCGCAACTGCCGATCGGCGTGCACGCGCCGGGGCACATCGCGGCCACCGATGAGCAGGCTCGCGAAGAGTTCTGGCCGCACTACCGCGACGTCATCACCCGCTACGGCCCGACCCGGGGCTTCCGGCCGCCGACACCGGAGTCCTTCAACCACGAGGTGGGACCGCACGGCGCGCTCTACGTGGGCGCTCCGGAAACGGTCGCGCAGAAGATCGCGGCGAACATGACCACCCTCGGCGCGAACCGCTTCGACCTGAAGTACGGCATCGGCGGACTCGCACACCACCTGCTGATGACCAATATCGAGCTCTACGGCACCCAGGTCGTCCCCAGAGTCCGCGAACTCCTCGCGGCGGCGCCGGATTCCGGCTGAAATCCGTCGCCGCCCGAGGACGGTCGGAACGGGGCCTCAGCCGCCGAGCATCGAGAGGTTCACGGCGTCCGCCATGACCTGATACCCGAGCAGGTTGGGGTGCAGATTGTCGACGCTGGCGTACGCCGGGTTGAGCACGTTCGGGTCGGACGGGTCGCGCATCGCGGCGTCGAAGTCCACGACGCCGTCGGCGAGCTGCTGCGACCTGATCCAGGCATTGACTTGTTCGCGGTAGGTCTCGCTCTGCGGAGCCGGCAGGGTTCCGTCGAACAGGGCGTTGGAGGCGGGCATGATCGTGCCGAGCCAGATCTTCACGCCTGCGGCGTGGGCCTCGGCGATGAGCTGCTGGTAACCCGCGATCAGCTGGTCGGCCGTGGTGGTGGCCGGGGGTATCCCGAGGTCGTTGATGCCTTCGAGGACCAGGACGCCGGTGACGCCTGGCCGGCCGAGGGCGTCGGTCTGGAACCGGCTGAGACCGCTGGGGCCCTCGAACTGGCCGCCGCCGTCGGTGAGCAGGCGGTTCGAGCTGATCCCGGCATCGACCACCGACAGCGGAATCCCGGCGGCGTCGATCCGGCGCTGCAGGTCGTCGGGATAGCGGCCGTTCTTGTCGGCGGCCGAGAGGCTGACCGGCAGGCTGGCCACGGTCGAGGCGACGAAGCCGTCGGTGATGGAGTCTCCGAACGCGACGACGACGCCGGTCGACTGCGGCGCCTCGACATCGATCCCGTCGACGAACATCCACGCCTCGGTCGCGAGCGGGAAGCCGAGGTCGCTGCCCGCCGAAGCCAGGTCGCCGCTGAGCGGCAGCGAGTAGTACGAGGTGGCGTTGGCGTTCCAGTGCTTGGTCGGAGCGCCCTGCAGGCCGGGTGTGAAGATGCTGACCGCCAGCGGCTGGAACGCCTGGAAGGTCAGATCCACCGGATCCGACACGACATCCTGGCCGGCCGGCGCGGTGACGCCGCTCTGACCGCCGAAGGTGACGTTCACCGGCTGCTGCACAGAGCCGCTCCCCGCTATCCCTACGGTCACGTGGCCGAAGGTCATGGGCGCGGAACCGAAGCGGTTCGACAGGTGGATCCGCAGGACAGTGCCACCGAGATGCGGGGTGACGATCATGCGGAAGGTCTGGTCCGAGACCGCGACCGGCACCGCGATTGCGGCCGCGTCCAGGGGCGTCGCCGCGTCGGTGGGGCTCGCCGTCCAGCTCGCCGCCCACTGCTGCTCGCCCGTGGTGGCGCCCGCCGCCTGTGCGCGAGGCGGATCGGTGGCCACCATGACGCCGCCCACCAGCCCAATCAGGCCGAGCAACGCCACGCTGCGTTGCCGTCCGTTCAAGATCCCTCCAGGGTTCGAGCCCGTCCGCGCCGTGGGATCACGGTGCGCGGACGGACGTTCGTCTACCTTGGGGTGTGTATAACATATAAAATGTACGATTGGAGGAAGCCGCTGAGGATGTGTCAGTCGCCGCGTGAAAAGGACGCGGGCAGATCCGTCGAGACCCGGTCGGCGAAGTTGGGCGGGCGCTTCTCCAGGAATGCGGTGACGCCCTCGCGCGCGTCGGCCGAGGCTCCGCGCTCGGCCAGGGTGCGCGAGTCGAGCAGGTGCGCCTCCATCGGGTGGCCCGCGCCGAGCATCCGCCACAGCATCTGCCGGTTCAGCGCCACCGAGACCGGTGCGGTTGCGGCCGCGATCTCCTCGGCGAGCGCGAGCGCGGCGGGCAAGAGCGCGTCCGGTTCGTGCAATGAGCGCACCAGCCCGGCGTCGTGGGCTTCGTCGGCATCGAAGATCCGGCCCGTACTCGCCCATTCCATGGCCCGGCTGATCCCCACGACCCGCGGCAGGAACCAGCTCGAGGCCGCTTCGAGCACGATTCCGCGGCGGGCGAAGACGAACCCGAACTTGGCCTCGGTGGACGCCAATCGGATGTCGGCGGCCAGCATCATCGTGATGCCGGCCCCTACTGCCGGGCCGTTGAATGCGACGATCACCGGTTTCAGCGCCTCGTACAAACGCAGCGAGACCACGCCGCCGAGGTCGCGGTGGGTGTCCGGATTCGGGTAGGCGAACCGGGTGCCGCCGAATCCGAGATCTGCCGGGGACCCGAGGTCGGCGCCCGCGCAGAAGCCGCGGCCGCTGCCCGTGATGACAAGGGCGCGAACCTCGTCGTCCGCGTCCGCACCGTTGAGGACGGACAGCAATTCTTCGCCCATCTTCGGGGTGAAGGCGTTGAGCCGTTCGGGGCGGTGCAGGAACACGATGAGCGCCGGGCCACGGCGTTCGACCCGGAGTTGCTCGAAATCGGTGGCATCCCACGCGCTGGACGGCGCGTCAGGCCTTGGGACCGCCCGCGGCATAGATCACCTGCCCGGAGACGAATCCGGCGCCCTCGCTGACCAGGAACGAGGCCAGATGCGCGATGTCCGCGGGCTGACCCACTCGGCCGACCGGGATCTCGGCGGCCCGGTCGAGCTTGTACTCCTCGAAGGCGAGGCCGAGCCGTTCCGCGGTGGCGCGGGTCATCTCCGTCTCGATGAAGCCCGGCGCGATCGCGTTCGCGGTGATCCCGAACTTGCCGAGTTCGATGGCCAGGGTCTTGGTGAATCCCTGCATGCCGGCTTTCGCGGCCGCGTAGTTGGCCTGCCCGCGGTTGCCCAGCGCGGACGTCGAGGAGAGCGACACGATCCGCCCGAACCCGGCCTCCACCATGTACTTCTGCGCCGCCCGAGACATCAGGAACGCGCCGCGCAGGTGCACGGACATGACCGTGTCCCAATCGTCCTCGGTCAGCCGGAACAGCAGGTTGTCCCGCGTCACGCCCGCGTTGTTGACGAGCACGGTCGGCTGCCCGAGTTCGGCGGCCACCCGTTCGACGGCGACCCGCACGGATTCCGCGTCGGCCACGTTCACCGGCACCGGCAGGGCCCGGCCGCTCGCGGCCCCGATCGCGTCCGCGGTCGCCTTCGCCCCGGCCTCGTCGAGGTCGAGCACTGCGACGGCGAGGCCGTCCTCGGCCAGGCGCGTGGCGACCGCCGCGCCGATGCCCCGGGCGCCGCCCGTCACGATGGCCGTTCTGCGCGCGTCGGTGGTCGTCATATCGATTCGCCTTCCGTCTCGGTCGTGGGGTCTACGTAGAGGTCGAGCGTCGGGTGCTCCCCGCCGCCGTATCGACTCAGGTCCGTCACGCCGGCCGCGGCGAGCACCTCGACGTCCAACAGCGCGCGGCCGGAGCCGGACGCCGCGCCGGACAGGATCCGCACCGCCGCGTCCGCCATGATCTCCGGGTCGCGCGCGCCCGCGAGGGCTTGGTCGCCGCCCATCAGGTTCTTGATGACGGCTGTGGCGATCCTGGTCTGCGGCCACAGGCAGTTCGCCGCGATCCCCTCGTCCGCGAACTCAGCGGCCCAGCCCAGGGTCAGCAGCGTCAGCGCGTACTTGGACTGGGTGTAGGCCGGAAAGCGGCCGAGCCAGTGCGGCGACAGGTTCAGCGGAGGCGACAGGGAGAGGATGTGCGCGTGCTCGGATTGCCGCAGGTACGGCAGGCACGCGCGGGTGAGCAGGAACGCGCCTCGGACGTTGATCTGCTGCATCAGGTCGAAGCGTTTGACCGTCAGGTCCGCGGTCCCCGACTTGTCGATGGCGCCGGCGTTGTTGACGCAGATGTCCACGCCGCCGAAGTTCTCGACCGCGGCGGCAACGGTCCGTGCCACGTCCTCTTCCTTGCGCACATCGCCCACCACGGCCACCGCCTCGCCACCGGCGGCTTCGATCTCGGCCACCGCGGTGTGCACCGTGCCGGGCAGCCGCGGATCCGGCTCGCCGGTCTTCGCCAGCAGCACCGCGTTGGCGCCCTGGCGCACGGCGGCCACCAGGATGGCGAGCCCGATCCCGCGGCTGCCGCCGGACATCACGATCGTGCGCCCGCGCAGCTCCGAGACCATCGCACCTCCCAGGTGTGAGCCGATCAGTTATGGATAATATACATTATACACTTGTACGATGTCACGAAGCGGCCGGACGTCGGCGGGCGGTGCTTCCCGCGGACGGCCGCTGCGAGATAATGACTTATACAATGTTCGATACGACCCGGCCGAGACCTGGCCGGATCGCCTGGTCACGAGGAGGCCGTCATCGCCAGCCGCGGTTCAACCCTGCCCACGACCTTCGAGGGCGACGGATCGTCGCCCGGCGGGCTCTCGCGTCCTACGAGCGCCCAGCAGGTCGCCGACTACATCCGCCGCATGATCTTCGACAACCGGCTGCGCGCCGGGGAGCGCGTTCCGCAGGACGAGATCGCCGCCGAACTGCGCGTCAGCCGCGTCCCGGTGCGCGAGGCCGTCATCGCGCTGGACCGCGAGGGCTGGGTGATGATCGAGCCGCACCGCGGAGCTTTCGTGGTCGGGCTCGACGAGCAGTCCACCCGCGACCACTACGAACTGCTGGGGCGCATCTACGGCCTGGCCGCGCAGCGGGCCGCGCAGCGCGGTTCGGACGAGGGGCTCGCCGCCCTGGTCACCTTCAGCAAGCTGCTGCTGGACGCCACGGATCCGCACGAATTCTCCAAGTTCAACCTCGAGTTCCTGCGCCGGATGGTGGCGCTCGGCGGGTCGCGCCGGTTGAACACCGCCATGCGGCAACTGGCGCACAGCATCGTGCCCGGCGATTTCTTCGCGGAGGTGCCCGGCGCGATGGCCGTGCACAAGCGCGGTTTGCGGGCCGTGGTCAAGGCGCTCAAGGCGCGGGACGGCGAGCAGGCGGACGTGGAGCTCTCCGCCCTGCTGCGCCGCGAGGCCGACAAGGTCGTGGTGATGCTGGAGGCCACAGGCGCGTTCGGCGAGCGCGAGGCCGACTGAGCCGCGCATCACGGCAGCCTCCAGGCCTCGAGGACGGCCTCGGTGCCGGTCGGTGTCGCGACCAGTCTGAGACAGTGTTCGATCACCTGGGCGCCGTACTCGAGCGGGGTTCCGGCCACCGCGTCGGTGGCCAGCACGACCCGGTAGGACCGGTTCACGGCGTCGAACACCAGGCCCGGAATCGCAATGTTCAGTGATACCCCGGCGACCAGGATCGACGTGATGCCCGCGTTGCGCAGCAGCGCGTCGAGCCGGCCGTCCGCCATCGGCGAAAGACCGTGGTGCCGGGGCAGGACGAGGTCGCCCTCGGCGTAGACCTCGGGTACGGGCCGGACCGAGGAGGTGCCCGGCGCATTGGCGGCGCCCGCCTTCAGCGCACCGGCGAACAGCCGGGCGTTGCGGTTCGCACCGAAGCCGTTCGGCAGGTTCTCGGCCGTGGCGTGCACGACCGGCACGCCGACCGCCCGCGCGGCGGCGGCGAGCCGGGCCGCGTTGCCGATGACGCCGATTTGCGCCGCCGCCTCGGCCAGGGCCGGGAACGCGCTCTCGGCTCCGACGATGCCGTTCTGCAGCTCCTGCAGTACCAATGCCGTCCGGCCGACCGGCAGCAGCTCGCGCACTGTGGGCTCGCTCACCGCGCACGCACCACTTCGGCGCCGAAGCGCTCGACGTTCTCCAGGTAACCCTTCCGGCTCGGCGCGGGCAGCCGTACCGAGAGCCAGGTCACTCCCAGCTCGGCCAGCTGCCGCGCTTCCTCGACCAGCCGCGGGGGGTCGAACGCGTCGCGGTGGTGCGGGTGGGAGAACGGTATGCAGCAGATGTCGATCGGATCCGTGCGCCC
>Ga0073928_10002815_pt1 | contig 28759 bp, 23 predicted proteins | sample PaiPotPPA55metaG_FD_76969 | JGI IMG/M metagenome (GOLD analysis project Ga0073928, IMG submission 76969) | Iron sulfur acid spring bacterial and archeal communities from Banff, Canada, to study Microbial Dark Matter (Phase II) - Paint Pots PPA... ...
CCGCTTCCTCGAACTGCCGGAATCCCTTGCTTTGATCGACAACCTCATGTCGCCATTCGCCGTGCTCCAGTTCCAGACCGGCCTCATCCTTCCTCCCAAGGCCAAGCCGGCCGAGACAAAGGGCGTTTTCCAGACCCGGTTCCACATGGACTTCCCGCGCGTGCTGAACGGTTACCTGACCTCGATCAACCTCATGTTTGCGATCGACGAGTACCGGGTGGAAAACGGGGCGACCCAGTTCCTGCTCGGTTCCCATCAGCAGAAGACAACGCCCGACGTGGAGGCCCTTCGGACGACCGCGGTCCAGGGCGTGTGTCCGGCAGGCTCGATGATCCTGTTCGACTCGACGCTCTTCCACGCCGCCGGCGTAAACCACTCGAACGCCGACCGCGTGGCGGTCAATCACGGGGTCGTGCCGCCGTGGGTCAAGCAGCACATCGACACCGTGCGCATGCTCGGGGACGACTTCGTCCTCGGTCTGCCCCGCCGCACGCAGACGCTCCTGGGCTGGGATTCCCGGATCCCCGCCAACCTCGACGAGTACTACAAGCCCGCCGCCGAACGGCTGTACAAAGGCGGCCAGGGCTAAAGGCGCTCTCCAAGTCAGGGCTTGAGGATGGCTCCCTCGGAAGCCGATCCGACCAGGAGCGCGTAGCGGGCCAGCACTCCCTTGCGGTAGTGCGGCTCGGGCGGCGACCAGCCCTTCAGGCGAGCTTCGATGTCGACGCCCTTCACGACGAGCCGCCGGCTGTCCACGTCCATGTCGATGATGTCGCCATCCTGAAGGGCGGCCAGTGGGCCGCCGACCGCGGCTTCGGGCGCGACATGCCCGACCATGAGGCCCTGCGTCGCCCCGGAGAACCGCCCATCGGTGACCATTGCCACCGAATCCCCAAGACCTTCGCCGACGATCGCCGCGGTCACCTGGAGCATCTCGCGCATCCCGGGTCCGCCCTTCGGTCCCTCGTACCTGATGACCACCGTGTCGCCGGGCTTGATATGTCCGGCGTAGACCGCGGCGAAGGCGTCCTCTTCCCTGTTGAAGACGCGAGCCGGGCCGCGATGTGTCGTGGGAGTGTGCTGCGTGATCTTCACGACCGCACCTTCAGGCGCGAGATTTCCGCGCAGAACAACCAGACCGCCTTCGCCGCGCAGAGGACGAGACAACGGAGCCACGACCTCCTGGCCGGCAGTCTCGGTCACCGACTCGCACTCCTCGCCCAGCGAGCGCCCGGTCACAGTCAGCGCATCGCCGTCGATATAGCCACCGTCGATCAGTCGCCTTGTGAGCAGCGCGATGCCGCCTGCGCGGTGCAGCTCGACGGCCGCAAACCGGCCGCCCGGCTTGAGATCGCACAGCAAAGGTGTGCGGCGGCTGATGCGGTCGATGTCGTCGATCGCCAGCTCCACGCCGATCTCTCGCGCCAGCGCAAGCAGGTGCAGCACAGCGTTCGTCGAGCCCCCGCTTGCCGCGACCGCGGCGATCGCGTTGTCGAAGGCTCGGCGCGTGAGAATGCGCGACGGCCTGAGGTCCTCTTCGAGCGCGTTAATGGCCACGCTTCCCATGCGCTCGGCGGCGCGATGCTTTTCGGGATCGGTCGCGGGAATCGAGTTGAAGCCGACCGGCGAGAGGCCGATCACCTCCATCACCATCGACATCGTGTTCGCCGTGTACTGTCCGCCGCACGCTCCCGCGCCCGGGCAGGCGACAGCCTCGAGCTCGGCGAGGTCCGCGTCGCTGATCTTGCCCGCCGCCGCGGCGCCGATCGCCTCGTACACGTCGCCGACGGCCACCTGCCGACCGCGAAACAGACCGGGCATGATCGAACCGCCGTAGAGGACCAGCCCGGGACGGTCGAGACGTGCCAGCGCGATGGCCGACGCCGGGATGGTTTTGTCGCACGCGCACAGGCAGCACATCGCGTCGAACATGTGCCCTCGCGCCACCAGCTCGATGGAGTCGGCGATCACCTCGCGGCTGACCAGCGAGGTCTTCATGCCCTCGGTGCCCATCGTGATTCCGTCGGAGATGGCGATCGTGTTGAATTCCATCGGGTTGGCGCCCGCCGCGCGAATTCCTGATTTCAGCGGCGCGGCCAGCTCACGCAGCCCGAAGTTGCAGGGCATCGTCTCGGTCCAGACGTTCGACACTCCAACGAAGGGCCGGTCGATGTCGGCCGAGGTGAGACCTATCGCGTGGAGAAAGGATCGGGCCGCTGCTCGATCACGCCCCTGGTAGAGGGCGCGGCTCGGCAAATCACGTGGAGGCACGACGGGAGTTTATCGCGCGCCGTCAGGTCAGTTCAGCGTGTAGGTGCCGCCCGCCCCGGCTTCGTAGCTCGTCGTGCCCGAGCCATGCTCGCGAACCCAGACCACGACCTGGTAGCCGCCCTTTGCGAGCCCGATCGTGTTCCAGCTGAAGTTCGGGCTCGCGCTGTACGGCTGCACCATCTTCCAGTAGCTGCCCGAGGCCAGGACCCAGAACTCGAACTCGGGGCTCGCGCAGCCACCAGCCCCGCCAGCGCCTGTGGCGTGGAAGGCGACCGTGCTCCCGGCCGTGAATGTCGAGCCCGCAGCTGGGGTCAGCGTGGCCGCCGTGCAGCCTGTCAGGTTGTAGTTGCCGCCCGCTCCGGCTTCGTAGGTTGGCGTGCCCGAGCCGTGCTGGCGGACCCAGACGACGACCTGGTAGACGCCCGAAACCAGGCCGCTGCTGTTCCAGCTGAAGCTCGGGCTGGTGCTGTAGGCCTGTCCCCGCTTCCAGTAGCTGCCCGGCGCCAGCGTCCAGAACTCGAACTCCGGGTTGGAGCATCCACCGGCGCCGGCGGTGAACGGGACTGTGCTGCCCACCGCGAGGGACGCGCCGGCGGCCGGGCTCAGCGTGGCCGATGTGCAGGCGCTACCGGACGTGAGCGTGTAATTGCCCCCCGCGCCGGCTTCGTAGGTCGCGGTGCTCGAGCCCTGCTGGCGAACCCAGACCACGACCTGGTAACCGCCCGGCGCCAATCCAGCCGTGTTCCAGCTGAAGCTTGGGCTCGCGCTGTAAGACTTCCCCATGATCCACGAGCTGCCTGGCGCCAGGGTCCAGAACTCGAACTCGGGGCTCGGGCATCCACCGGCGCCCGCGTTGAAGGCCACCGTGCTGCCCACCGCGAGGGACGCGCCGGCGGCCGGGCTCAGCGTGGCCGATGTGCAGGCGCTACCGGACGTGAGCGTGTAATTGCCCCCCGCGCCGACGTCGTAGGTCGGATTGCCATCGCCGTGCTGGCGAACCCAGACCACGACCTGGTAGGCGCCCGGGACAAGCCCGCTCGTGCTCCAGTTGAAGCTGGGGCTCGCGCTGTACGACTGCTCCATGGTCCAGGAGCTGCCCGGCGCCAGGACCCAGAACTCGAACTCCGGCGCGGGGCAACCGCCCCCGCCGGCGCTGAACGCCACAGTGCCCCCGGCCGCGAAGGAGGCGCCCGCCGGCGGGCTCAGCGTGGCCGACGCGCAGGCCCCGGGGGCCGTGAGCGTGTAGTTGCCTCCGGCTCCGACGTCATAGGTCGCGTTGCCATCGCCGAGCTGGCGGACCCAGACCACCACCTGATAGGCGCCAGGGACCAACCCGCTCGTGTTCCAGTTGAAGGTCGGGCTCGGGCTGTAGGCCTGCTCCACGGTCCAGGAGCTCCCAGGCGCAAGCACCCAGACCTCGAACTCAGGCGTGGCGCAACCGCCGGCGCCGGCTGTGAACGCGACCGTTCCGCCCGTGGTAAACGAGGAGCCGGCCGCCGGGCTGAAGGTCGCGGACGTGCACGCTCCAAAACTGAACTGGTCCAATTGCGAGGTGGCCGAAGTACCGCTGGAGGTGGTCACCGTCACATCCACGGTCCCCGCGGCATGAGCCGGGCTAAGTGCAGTGATCGTGGTGTCGTTCACGACCGTGAAGCTCGTCGCAGACCCGCTTCCGAACTTGACCCCGGTTGTGCCGTTGCTGAAACCCTGTCCGGTGATGGTGACGGCAGTACCGCCGGCGATCGGACCGCCGTGCGGCGAAACATCGCTGACCCCGAGCTGGGGCAGGAGCGAGGGGCCGACGGAGAACGACCACGTGTACGGCACTCCGTTGACTGTGAGCGCCACCGCGTACCTGACGCCGTTCTGGAGCGGTTGCTGGGGGATCAGGATCACCCCGCCTCGCGTGTACAGGTAGCTGCTGAGCGCGGAGTTGCTCGAGTCGATGACGCAGTGACTGAGAGGAACTCCGTTGCCGGTGAAGGAGTGGACCGCGCCGGCTGTCGTGTTTACGTTGCCCCCCACCTCGATGAATATGGGCAGCCCTGTCGGTGCGCTGTACCCGGGGCACGCCTGAAGGGGATCGGGGAACTCGCCGCCACCGTACGTGGTCAGGGGCTCGGTGGTGCCGTTGCCAGGGAAGTAGACGGGGTACGTGCCACCGCTGAAAGAGTTGCCGCGGATGGTGTCCAGCGCAAAGCCTGCTTGCCAGCCGGACTTGACCTGGCGATAAGACCCGAAGCCCGTCTGGGTCAAGCGCGGATCCATCATGCCCATCGCGTGGAACGGTGCCGCCATCCACCAATCGATGGACTGGACGTCGGTCGTATTCGTGGTTGAGCTCACCTGGATGTTGCCGTTGCGAGAGGCAGCGTCGCCGGCGGCTGTGTAGTAAGGAGTCCCGGCCGTCTCGTAGTGCGTGACGAGATCGTTCTTGACCATGTAGATCGCGTGGTCGTAGTCGCCCGCGCTCCACACTGAGCTCTCGGTCAAGCTCGGGAGGCCTGCATTCGCGCGCCAAGCGTTAAGCCGGTCGAGCCAGAGGCCGGCGGCCACCGGCACCATGGCTACGTGAAGCGGGGTGGCCGCGGTGCTCGGCACGGCCGCCAAAGCACCGAAAAGGAACGCTCCGGCGATTGCAGTGGCGAGACCCGGCATCGGGGTCGATCGCGCGCGCCACGCCCTTGCGATCCAGAGGTGGACACGCCAGCTCCTGGTGGTCACCTGAGACAACAACGTACCGGCTTTTGGAAACTTGCCCCTCGACCGGTCGCGGGCAGGTCAGTTCAGGGTGTAGCTGCCGCCCGCCCCTACGTCGTACGTCGCCGTGCCCGACCCATGTTGGCGAACCCACACCACGACCTGGTAGCTGCCCTTGGCCAGCCCCGTGGTGTTCCAGCTGAAGCTGGGGCTCGGTCCGTATGGCTGAGCCATCTTCCAGTAGCTGCCCGGGGCCAGCACCCAGAACTCGAACTCCGGGTTCGCGCAGCCGCCGGCTCCGGCCGTGAATGAGACCGTGCTGCCGGCCGCAAAGGTCGCGGGCGCCGCCGGGCTCATAGTCGCCGACGCGCAGCCGGTCAGCGTGTAGTTGCCGCCCGCACCGCGGTCGTATGTGGCCGTGCCCGAGCCTTGCTGGCGAACCCAGACGACGACCTGGTAGACGCCCGGAGCAAGACCGTTGGTGTTCCAGCTGAAGCTCGGGCTCGTGCTGTACGCGTTCCCCATCTTCCAGTAGCTGCCCGGGGCCAGCGTCCAGAACTCGAACTCGGGGGTCGAGCAGCCACCGGCGCCCGCGGTGAACGCGACCGTAGTGGTCACCGCGACGGACGAGCCGGCCGGCGGGCTCAGCGTGGCCGAGGTGCAGCCCGTCAGGGTGTAGGCGCCTCCCGCTCCGGCTTCATACGTCGCTGTGCTCGAACCATGCTGGCGAACCCAGACCACGACCTGGTAGCCACCTGGCGCCAGGCCCATGGTGTTCCAGCTGAAGCTTGGGCTCGCGCTGTAAGCCTTCGCGAGCATCCAGGAGCTGCCCGGCGCGAGCGTCCAGAACTCGAACTCGGGGTTCGGGCAGCCACCGGCGCCGCCGGTGAACGCGACCGTGCTGGTCACCGCAAAGGATGAGACCGCGGGCGGGCTCATCGTGGCCGATGTGCACGCACCAGGAGACGTGAGCGTGTAATTGCCGCCCGCCCCGGCGTCATAGGTCGCCGTGCCGTCGCCGTGCTGGCGCACCCAGGCCACGACCTGGTAACCACCAGGGGCCAACCCATTCGTGTTCCAGTTGAAGGTCGGGCTTGGGCTGTAGGCCTGCTCCATAGCCCAGGAGCTGCCGGGCGCCAGGACCCAGAACTCGAACTCCGGGGTGGGGCATCCGCTGGACCCGGCCGTAAACGCGACCGTCCCCCCCGCCGCGAAAGACGAACCGGCCGGCGGGCTCATCGTGGCGCCGGTGCAGCCAGTCAGGGTGTAGCTGAGCGACGCAAGCGCTTCGTAGGTCACCTGGGAGTCCCCTGACTGGTTGGCCCAAACGTGGATCAGGTAGCTGCCGAGTGGATAGCCGGTCGTGTCCCAGCTCCAGGTCGCCGTTGCGCTGAACGCCCGAGTCATGACCCACGTCCCGTTCGGGTACTGCAGCCAGTACTCGTAAACCGGCGACGTGCACGCAACACCTGACGAAGTCGCGGTGAACGCCACCCCGAGTCCGTCCGACTGCGTGGCAGCCGGCACCGCGGTCAGGCCCGCCCCGCTGCAGCCGTGCACGAACGTGAAGGCCTTGAGGAAGTTGTCGCCGGCAACGAAAATCTTGCCTCCGCCGGCGGCAGGTGACTGGAAGTGACTGAAGGACCCGACGCCGACATTGGCGATCTGCTGCCCGGTGGTGACGTTGAACCCGTACAGGCTTGAGCCGGACATCGTCCAGACATTCCCGCCCGCAACGATCGGCGGTCCGACGAACGAGCTCAACATGTGCCACGAGTTCGTAATGGTGCTGCCACTTTGCTGCACGGCAAAGAGTCCGTTTGTGCAGGGAACGTAGATGTACGGAGCGGCGTAAGCGGTTGCTCCGAACGAGGCATCGCTCGTCACGCCGCCGCAGTCCACGAGACCAGGGCTGGCAGTTAACTGCGACAGCGACGGGCTCAGCAGGAACCCGTGGCCGTACTTCCCATTCTGGTAGACGTCGCCGCCACCGACAAGTGCGGGGCTGATCGAGCCCACGTCGGTGTCAGTCGAATCAAGAGAGGCCTGGTTCGGGGCGATCCACTGGTTGAGCACGCCGAGGGCTGGAGACAGCTTGAACACGCTCTCGGTCGCCGGACCGGAACCATTTCCGGTCGCGACGTACACATTGCCGGAGCCGTCGATCGACTCGCCGCCGGGCGCCCAGATCCCAGCCTGGGTCGTGCCGGGGGTCTGGAACCCGTAAACGCCAACGCCATCGCTTTCTCGGGCCGCCTGGACGATTCCGTAGTACGGACTGAAGGGCGCAATGTTGTCGGAGCAGTCGCCGGCTCGGCCACCGTAGGGGACGTACACATAGCCGCCGCTGATCGCAAGCGCGCCCCGCTGCCCCTGCACCCTGACGTCCCCCGCGTCGACGACCGCATCGACGACGACGGCGTGGGTGACGAGGTCGGTCCCGAAGAGTCGGTAGTGGGTAGGTGTGTTCACTGTTTGAGCCGTCATGCCTACCATGAAGAGCATTCCATTCCCGCCATCGGCGGCGGGGTCGATCACCGGAGTGCCCGTGACACCGACTGGATCGATGTTGCCGCATGGGAGGTCGCCGCCAGGCTCAGGTGCGCCCATGTGAACCGACCATTGCTCGGCGCCAGTGGTCGTGTCGAACGCGTATACGGTGTTGTTCTCGGTCGCCACATACACGCTGCTGCCGTAGACCAACGGGGACGCAAAGACCGCACCGTCCAGCGACGTCGAACCACCTGTAAGGGTCGCGGTCCAGGCGGGAGTAATGCTGTTGACTGAGCCCTCGGTCGCGTCGTTGGCGTCGCGCGCGTTGTTGAGGTGGTAGGTGGTCCATGTGGGGGTCACGACGGCGGTCGTTTTTGCATTCAGCCTGGCCGGCTGCACGACGTGTGGCGGCACGGGGCTCGAGGTCACTTTGAGCGCGACCAGGAGGGCGGCGGACGCGAGGGCCGCTGCGATTCTCATGCCTTAACCCCGCTGACGTTGTAGGCGCAGAGAACTTGCAGAGCCGAGGCCTGGGTCCGATCTTGAATGCGGTTAATATGCCTCGGGCGTCTGATGGCCAAGGAGAATAACCCAGACCCCACTGAAACGGAAACGGCGCTTTTGCGCGCCAGCCGTTTCGGACTGTCGGCGACGCTTGCGCTTCTCCCCGCGTACGTGCTGCGTTTTCAAATTGGGCCTGTGCCGAGCACCGCGCTCGAGGTCCTGGTCGCGATCACAATCGTGCTGTACGTGGCGGGTCAATGGCAGGAAGGCAAACGCCGCCCGATCCGGACCCCGCTCGACATCCCCATCTTGCTGCTCCTCCTCGCTGGTGCGATCGCGGTGGTGATCCCCGCTGACCGGCTTGGCGCCGCCGGCCACTACCGCGCCTACTTCATCGAGCCAATCCTTCTCTTCTACGTGGCGATTGACCTGATGCACACGCCGCGCGACTTCCGCACCGTGCTCATCGGTTTCGGCCTGGGTTCAACGGCCTTTGCACTCCTCAACCTGGGCGCATGGGCGGTTGCGCTCGCGCAGAACGACGTCAACATCCGGGCGGCCCCCGAAGCCATCTACACGAGCCCCAACTCCGTGGCGCTCTACCTCGAGCCGGCGGTGGGTCTTGCGCTGGGCCTTGTCCTGTTCGGGCCGGATGGCATCGCACGCAAGCTCGCTCTGGCGTGGCTGGCCGTGCTGACAGTCGCATCGATCCTCACCCTGTCGAGGGGACTGTATGCGGCTTTCGGTTTCGTGATCCTGTTCGCGGTCATCACGCTGACGAGCTTGCGAGTGCGCCTGGCGATCATTGGCGCGGCGGTCGTGGCGACCTTTGGTGCGCTGCAGGTGCCGTACATCTCAGTGCGCGTATTCGGCCAGCATGGCCCGGAAACCACGTTGGGCAGCCTCCAGCAGCGGCTCTCGATCTGGACCTCCTCGCTGCACCTGATTCGCGACCATCCGATTTTCGGGATCGGCCTGCGCGCCTATCAAAAGGCGATCGTTCCTTACGTGTTGCCCGGCGAGATCCCCGAGCTCTACCCGCACAACGTCTGGCTCGCCTTCTGGGTCCAGCTCGGGCTCCTCGGCCTGCTGAGCTTCATCTACATATGGGTGTCCCTCGTGATCCGCGGGTGGTCCGCCTTCGTCGGGGCGACCGGCCTCACCAAAGCGATACTCTGGGGCGTGCTCGCCGGGCTGACCATGTTCGCGGTGCACGGCATGGTGGACACGCCGTACTACAAGAACGACCTGGCGATCGAGTTCTGGATGCTCGCCGCCCTCGATGTGGCAGCGATCAACGCGATCGCGACGCGACCCGGCGAGGGCACTCGAGTTCATGCTTGAGCAAGTGAGACACATTCCGATCTCCCGGCCGTACATCGGTGAGGAAGAGAAACGAGCTGTGCTCGAGGTGCTCGACTCCGGCATGCTCGCGATGGGCCCGCGGGTGGCGGCGCTGGAGGCCGACGTGGCCGAGGTCCTTGGCGTCCGCAACGCCATCGCGACCAGCTCCGGCACCACCGCCCTGCACCTCGCTCTGCTCGCGCTTGGCGTCGGCCCCGGCGATGAGGTCATCACCAGCCCGTTCACATTCGTAGCGTCGGTGAACTCGATCCTCTTCTGTGGCGCCAAGCCCGTTTTCGCCGACATCGACCCGATCAGCTACAACATCGACCCAGCTCGCATGGAAGCCGCCATCACCGAACGGACCAAGGTGCTGATGCCGGTGCATCTATATGGGCAGCCGGCGGACATGGACCGCATCACGGCCATCGCCGGACGGCACAACATCTCGATCCTGGAGGACGCCGCTCAGGCCATCGGCGCCACTTACAAGGGTCGGGCAGTGGGGACGTTCGGCACGGCGTCTTTCAGCCTCTATGCCACCAAGAACGTGATGAGCGCGGAGGGCGGCCTCGTGACCACCAACGACGACGGGGTCGCGGACCAGATCCGGCTCCTGCGCAACCACGGCATGCGGAAGCGATACTACTACGAGAGCCTGGGCTTCAACTTCCGCATGACCGACGTGCATGCTGCGATCGCGCAGGCGCAGCTGGCCAGGATGCCGGAGACGACGCGCCGCCGGCGAGAAAATGCTCACAAGCTCACAGCAAGCCTGCGCGGCGTGGTCACTCCAACGGTCGCCGAGGGCGCTGAGCACGTGTGGCATCAGTACACCGTGCGAATCGAGGGCGGGCGCCGCGACGCGTTCGCGCTCCAGCTCGACGAGCTCGGTGTCGGAACCGGGATCTTCTACCCACAGGGAGTCCACCACTTTCCCCACGTCGCTGCCATCGCCGGTGACCAGACCTTCCCGGTCACCGACGCCGCCGCCAACGAGGTCCTCAGCCTCCCTGTGCATCCGCTGCTCGAAGACCAGGACCTCCATCAGATCATCGAAGCCGTGAACAGCCTTTGACCCGAGTCGCCGTGATCGGGGTCGGCTCCATGGGTCGGAATCACGCGCGCGTCTATCACGAGATGCCGGAAGCAACGCTGGTCGGGATCGCCGATCAAGACGGAGCCGCGGTCGCCGCGGTCGCGAACCGGTACGGATGCCGCGGCTACGCGAGCCACGTCGAGATGCTCGAGCGCGAGAAGCCGGACGCTGTCTCGGTGGCGGTTCCGACCCACGGGCACGCGGAAGTCGTAGCCGCCGCCCTCGCGGCAGGATGCCATGTCCTGGTCGAGAAGCCGATCGCAGCCACGCTCGACGAGGCTGACCGGATGATCCGGCAAGCCGCCGCTGCCAACCGTGTCTTGACGGTAGGTCACATCGAGCGGTTCAACCCGGCGGTGATCGAGCTGCGCGGGCGAATCGCCGAAGGCCAGCTAGGCCGGCTGTTCCAGTGCCACGCACGGCGATTGGGGCCGTTCCCGCCTCGCATCCGCGATGTCGGCGTCGTGATCGACCTGGCGACGCACGACCTCGACGTGATGCGCCACCTGACAGGGAGCGAAGCTGTGCGCGTCTACGCGGAGACCAAGCGCGAAATCCACACGTCGAACGAGGATCTCGTCTGCGGCCTGCTGCGTTTCGAGGACGGAGTCCTCGGTGTGCTGGAGATCAACTGGCTCACGCCGACGAAGATTCGCGAGTTGACGGTGACCGGCGAGAGGGGCATGTTCCGTGCCGACTACCTCACGCAGGATCTGTTCTTCTTCGAGAACGCCGAGGTCGGGCAGGCGGGCTGGGACCAGATTGCGATCTTGGGCGGCGTCAGCGAAGGCCCTTCGGTTCACTACGCCCTGCAGAAGCGCGAGCCTTTGCGCGTGGAGCTCGAGTCCTTCCTTGCAGCCGCCCGCGGCGACAGCTCAGACATCGTCCACGGAAAGGACGGCAAGGAGGCTCTGCGCCTGGCCCTGGCGTTGATCGAGTCCGGTCAACGAGGCCAGGCGGTGGAGCTTAGGCATTAGCCCGGCGGTCGACTCGCCGGCGACCACCGCCCGACCAGCCTGGCGTGACCTTCTGGTCCTCGCCGTGGTCGGACTCTTGGCGCACGGCCTTCTGCTTCTGAACGACGGCCTCTATTGGGATGACTGGCTGCTGTATCCGCAGCTTCAGCAGCACGACTGGACGAGCGTCAACGCCCTCGTGCGCGAAGCCGGCATGACCCCGGTCATTGCCGGGTTCAACGATCTCTTTGCATTCACGCCGGGTGGGGTCGTCGCGTTCAAGCTGGCGGTCATCCTCTTGCTCCTGGTGGCGGCAGTCGCCGTTTACATGATCGCGCTCGAGGCCGGACTCGGCCGCCTTCCAGCGTGGCTGCTGGCGGCTCTGTCCATGACGTTTCCCGGGTTTCAGGACTGGGTGCTGCTCGCCACCGCCGCCTCGGTTTTCGATTACGCGCTCTTCATGGTCGCGACATGGTTGCTGCTCTATGCGGAGCGTGCCGATCCCCGCCGGCGGCTCTGGCTGCGGGTGTTGGCGATCGCCGGCTTCGCGCTGAGCTTCAGCTTGAACTCCGTCCTCACGCTCTACTTCGGCTCACTCCTTCTCCTGCTCGTCGTCGCTCTGCGCACTGCATCCCTGAAACAGTTGGTCCGAGCCAGGTGGCTCTACGCGGTCGGATTGCTTCTGCTGCCGTTCGCCTACTGGGTGGCAAGCCGCCAGCTCTTCAAGCCAAGCGGTCTCTACGCCGGCTTCAACGCCGTCGGGTTCGTGCCCCTCACGATCGTCCGGAGCTATCGATCGTTCGCCACCAACGGCATCGGGGAGCAACTCTGGCAATCGAGCGCGGTCCTCTTGCGGCCTTGGACCTGGGCTTTCATCGTCGCCGTCCTGGGCGTGGTGGGGTTCGCGTGGCGGCGGCGGCAAGCTCCTCAGGCGCAGAGTCTCTCCGCGGCGACGATGGGACTTGGCGTGGGCCTCTTTGCGCTCGGACTTGCGGTGCTGCCCTACGCGGTCGTCGGAGACGCGCCGTCGATCCACGGCTGGGACACGCGCCACGACCTCCTTGTCAGTGTTCCGCTGGCGGCGCTGCTGGTGTCCGCGGTCGCGTTGGCGTTTCGGCGCGGCCGGAGCGCGTGGCTCGGGGCAGGCTTGCTGGGGCTGGTCGTGGTGGGCTTCTCGGGCGCTGGCATCCAGGACTATGCGGCGCTCCAGGCGCGCTGGGCGACCGATCGTGCGGTCATGGACCAGCTGCGCTCCGACCCCACCGCACGCGGCTATTCCATATTCTGGGTTGATGACCGAGCGCCGGGACCCGAGGATTACTACCGCTTTTACGAGTGGTCGGCCATGTTCAAGCAGGTCTACGGCGACCAGGGCCATATCGGGCTCGACATCCGCGCGAACAACTCCGGGATTCTCAGCGCCACCCAATACTTCAACGACCGCTACGATCTCGCGGGATTCGATCCTCACGGCTGCCAGGCAGACCTGACCATCGAACGGGGACCCGGGGCGTCGACCACCGCTCAGGTTGCCCTTGACTACACGTTCTACCGCTTGCTTCAGCCCCAGAAGCTGGATGAATATCTCCGCGGGCTGGTTCAGGTCAAGATCGTGCCGCGGGCGACGGCGGACGCAACGGACTGCGTGTCATGAGGGTCTGCCTGGCGTGCGGCAACAGGTTTGAGTCAGATCGCTGGCGATGTCCGGCGTGCCAATTTGAGCCCGTGCGCGAGGACTTCCCGCTGTTCGCCCCTGACCTCGCGACGTCCAACGATGGCTTTGAGGCCACCGCGTTCGAGCGTTTGAGCCGGCAAGAGTCGGGCAGCTTCTGGTTCCGGTCCCGCAACCGGCTCGTCATCCAGCTGCTGAGGCACCACTTCCCGAAGGCGAAGAGCCTCCTGGAGGTTGGCTGCGGAACGGGCTTCGTCCTGTCCGGCGTCCGGGAAGCGATTCCGAACCTCGTACTCGCAGGCTCCGACCTGTATAAGGACGGGCTGGGCTTCGCTTCGCGCCGGCTGCCCGGAGTAGATCTCTACCAGATGGACTGCCGCCATCTGCCGTTCGACTCGGCGTTCAACGTCATCTGCGCGCTCGACGTGCTGGAGCACATTAAAGAGGACGAGGTCGCGCTGGCCGAGATGTTCAGGTCCGTCCGGACCGGAGGCGGGGTCATCGTGTCGGTCCCGCAGCACCCGGGGCTCTGGAGCGCCGCCGATGACTACGCCCGCCACAAGAGGCGCTATCGCCGAAGCGAGCTCGCCTCCAAGCTGCGCTCGGCCGGATTCAGGGTGACGCGCATGACATCCTTTGTCAGCGTGCTCCTTCCCCTGATGGTCGCCTCGCGGGCGCGCCAGCGCGACCCGCTCGCGTACGACCCCGGCGGCGAGTACCGCATGCCCAGGATGGTGGATCGCACGCTCGAGAGGATCCTCGATGCCGAGAAATGGATGATCGGACATGGGATCTCTTTGCCGGCGGGCGGCTCGCTGTTCGCGGTGGCGACGAAGTCTTGATCGAGCGAGCCCTCTCGAACGCGTGGCTGTACGAGTTCGTGCAAACCGTCACCGGGACCCGAATCTCAGAAGCGAAGATGCGCGCCGTCTTGGGCCCAGTCGAGCCCACGGCGCGGATCCTGGATGCCGGTGGTGGGACCGGCCTCATCGCCCGCGTGTTCGATCGAGGCCGCGACTACTGCTGCATGGACGTCGATCTGGCGAGGCTTCGCGTTGCCGTGGGGCGAGGCGCCACGGCAATTCAGGGCGACGCCAGCCGGATGCCCGTGGCCACTTCGGCGATCGATGTGATCGTGATGCGCGCCGTATCGCATCACCTGGACGACGCGGGGTTCGAAATGATGATCGCTGAGGCGCGGCGCGTCCTCAAGCCGAACGGCCGCCTCCTGTTTCTAGATGCCGCCTGGGCGCCCTCGTGGCTGCCGGGTCGGCTGATGTGGCGCATCGATCAGGGGAGCCACCCGCGGACAATAGAACATATGCGCACCGTGCTCGAGAATCACTTTGCGATCGAGCGTCAGATGGCGTATTCGATGCATCACCGATATCTCCTAGTCGCGGCGCGACCTAAGGGTTAGCACTCGCGTGCGTATGGTCCGGCTCCCCCCACCGGGTACCCTCTGCCTCACTCAAGCGATACTTGAGTTGGTCGCCGACAGCAACGCCGAGACGTTTTGCGAGATCGGGCCGGGGGCTGGCGACCTCTCGGCCGCTCTGTGCCATGCCGGCCTTCACGGAATCGGCGTTGAACTCTCCTCGTCTGCCGCGGAAATCGCACGAGATACGCTCGGCAAGCCCATCGAAGAAGGGCAATTTCGCCTAGTTGAAGGCGACTTCATGGAAATCGACGATCTGGGATCGAGCTTCGATCTCGCAGTCAGCATGATGGTGATGGAGCACGTGCAGGACGACGCGGCCTTCCTCGGGCGCATGACAAAGCTGGTGCGACCCGGAGGTACGGTCCTGATCGGTGTGCCGGCACGCATGGACCGATGGGGAATTGACGACGAGACCGCAGGTCACTTTCGACGATACGAAAAGACAGCCCTCGTTCGGGCTCTAAAGGACGCGGGTCTTGAGCGAGCCCAAGCGCGATCGGTAGCAGTGCCGATCGCGAATCTTACTTTTCACATAAGCAACATGCTGGTCGGGCGGGCCGGAGAAGCTCGCAAGCTCGCGCTGTCGCAGCGAGCCCGCACAGACACAAGCGGCATCCGGGACATATCGTTCAAGACCACATTCCCGAGCAGCTTCCGGTTCTTGCTGAACCCGGTTGCAATGCGCCCGCTGTTCTGGCTCCAGCGGCGCTTCTATGCGACCGCACTCGGATTGACCCTGCTCGGTTATGGTGGGCGGCCGAACTAATGGCTGTCCCTGGAGGAGAGCGGTGCTCGCCTAGGAGATGACCCGGAACTCCCGCACGGCACTGACGACCCGGTCGAGACCCGCGTCGTTCAGCCGGTTGTAAAAGGGCAGCCGGAGCAGCGTGTCGGCGGTGCCTTCGGTGACGGGACAGTCACCCTCACTCCCGCCAAGCCGGCGACCCATCCCAGAGAGGTGCAGCGGTTGGTAGTGAAATGCTGCCTGTATGCCGCGCTCTTTCAGGTGGGCGATGAGCCTCTGCCGCTCCGAAAGGTTCGGCATGAGCAGGTAGAACATGTGAAAGGCCTGCTCGGAATGGGACGGGACGATGGGGAGCCTCACATCCTGTTGCTCCGCCCAGTCGGCCAGGTTGTCCGAGTAGAAGGTCCAGATCCGCTCGCGCGACGACTGGATGTGCTTCCGCGCCTCCAGCTGGCCGAGCAGCATCGCCGCCAGCAGGTCCGAGGGCAGGTAGCTGGAGCCGATGTCCACCCATGTGTACTTGTCGACCTGACCGCGGAAGAACTTGCTGCGATCGGTCCCTTTCTCGCGGATGATCTCCGCCCGCTCGATGAGCGACGGGTCGTTGAGCAGCAGGGCGCCACCTTCTCCGCACGTGAAGTTCTTCGTCTCGTGAAAGCTCAGGGTAGCGAGCCGGCCGAAGGTCCCGAGGTAGCGCCCTCGATACCGCGCGAAAAGCCCATGAGCGTTGTCTTCGACGACCGCGACGCCGTGCTTCTTCGCGATGGACATGATCTCGTCCATCTCGCAGGCGACACCGGCGTAATGGACGACGATTATCGCCTTGGTGCGCGCAGTGATCAGCGATTCGAGCTGCGCCTCGTCGAGGTTGAGTGTGTCGGGCCGGACGTCGGCGAAAACCGGCTTCGCGCCGCGAAGCACGTATGCGTTGATGGAGGAGACGAAGGTGAACGAGGGCACGATCACCTCGTCGCCCTTCTTAACGTCGAGGAGCAGCGCAGTCATCTCCAGAGCGGCGGTACAGGAGGTCGTCAGGAGCGCTTTGGGGACGCCGAGCGATTCCTCCAGGCACGCGTGGCAGCGCTTGGTGAATGGTCCATCGCCCGAAAGCCTGCTCTTGGTCAGCGCCTCGGTCATGTACTCCTGCTCGTTGCCCTCGAGCGTCGGCAGCGTGAACGGGATGGAGCCCTCAGGATAGATATGACCTGTCATTCAGCGACTATAGTTTGCGGGTTCTGGACCCATGCGGAATGGCAAGTATCATGGTGCTCGATGGTCGAGCTCAGCATCGTGGTGCCTGTCTACGGCTGCCGCGAATGCCTCGAGCAGCTGCATGAGCAGCTCAACGAATCTGTGCAGTCGATCACGTCCAGCTACGAGGTAGTTTTTGTCGACGATCGCAGCGTGGATGGGGCGTGGCCCGTCCTCCAAGGGCTGGCGGCCGCCGACCCGCGCGTCAAGTCTGTGCGGTTGAGCCGCAACTTCGGCCAGCATGCTGCCATCACTGCGGGCCTCGCCGCGAGCAACGGTGAATGGACCGTGGTCATGGACTGCGACCTCCAGGACCCTCCGGAGGCGATCCCGAGCCTCTACGCAAAAGCGAAGGAAGGTCTCGACCTGGTCTTCGCGCGCCGGATACAGCGCAGCCACTCTCGCGTCCGGCTGACCGCGGCGCGAATGTACTTCAAGCTCCTGAACACATTCATGGACACCGAAGTCGACGGGGCTTATGGCACCTTCAGCATCCTGAGCCGGAAGGTCGTCGACGCATACCTGTCGCTGGGCGACCGCGAGCGGCACTATCTGTTCGTCCTGTACTGGCTCGGCTTCGAGCACGGCACCATCGATATCGAGCAGAAGGATCGTGCCGGGGGCAAGAGCTCGTATACGTTTCGGAGGCTGATGCGCCACGCGGTCAGCGGCATCTTCTTCCAGACGACTAACCTGCTCCTGTACATCGTGTACCTCGGCTTCATCGTGGCGGGCATCGGCCTGGTGGGCGCCATCTACCTCGTTTACCTGTACGTGGTGGCGCACCCGCCCGCCGGCTTTACCAGCGTCATGGTTCTGCTCCTCGTGATCGGCGGCTTCATCATCACGAGTACTGGGATCACCGGGCTGTACATCGGGCGCGTGTTTCAGCAGGTCAAGGGCCGGCCGATCTACGTCATCGACACGATCGCGCAGCAACCGCCGCAGCAGCAGCAGCAGATCCGCGAGAAAGTCCTTCAGCGGGGACGTTGAGCGCACCGAAGCCGGAGCCGGCTGCCAAGCGGGTGGCGATCCTGCAGTCCAACTACATTCCCTGGAAGGGCTACTTCGACATCATCAACCAGGTCGACGAGTTCATCCTCTACGACGATCGCCAGTTCACCCGCCGCGACTGGCGCAATCGCAACGTGATCAAGACGCCACAGGGCCTCCACTGGCTGACGATCCCGGTGCAGGTCAAGGGACGGTTCGAGCAGCGGATCGACGAGACCATGATCAGCGACCCGGAATGGTCCGATCGCCACTGGAAAACCATCGCGCAGGCGTACCGGTCCGCACCGTACTTCGGGGACATGCAGGCTGAGCTCGCTGCGCTTTATGCCGGCTCGCGCGAGGAACGGCTGAGCGATGTCAACCGCAGGTTTATCGAAGCTGTTTGCGGGATGCTCGGGATCCGCACCCGGCTCACGTGGAGCTCCGACTATCCCGCCGCCGGAGAGCGCACCGAGAGGTTGGTGAACCTGTGCCTCCTTGCGGGGGCGCGGGAGTACCTGTCAGGTCCCGCCGCCCGCGTGTACATCGAAGAGGAGCGGTTTCGGGAGGCCGGGATCGTCCTGCGCTACATGGATTACTCTGGCTACCCCGAGTACCCACAACTGCACGGCGCCTTCGAGCATGGAGTCAGCATCATCGACCTGCTCTTCAGCGTGGGGCCGGACGCGCCGCGGTTTATGAAGAGCTTCGGCGCGGGCGTTTCCGCATGAGTTTCGACTCGATCAAGGACAAGGTCGGGCGCTACTACAGCGGCCGGCTCCAGGAGCACGGGGCGTCGGCCCGCGGCGTTGATTGGAATTCCGAGGATTCGCAGGTGCTTCGATTCGTGCAGCTCGCCCGCGTGCTTCCCATGGGAGAGCGCTTTTCGATCGTCGACTATGGGTGTGGTTACGGCGCTCTCGTGAACTTTCTCGAGGCCTCGGGCGCGGACTTCGACTACCAGGGCTTTGACATCTCGAGCAACATGGTCGAGCAGGCGCGGTTGGATCACGGCAGGGACGGGCGGCGTTTTGCGACCAACGAAGCGGAGCTCGAGCCTGCCGACTTTGCCGTCGCGAGCGGAATCTTCAACGTGCGGCTGGATACAGCGGTGGCAGACTGGACCGCGTACGTGATGGATACTCTCGAGCGCCTCGATCGCCTGGGCGCTCGAGGATTCTCATTCAACATGCTCACGAGCTACTCGGACGCCGATCGGATGCGCTCCGACCTCTACTACGGTGATCCGTGCGTGTTCTTCGACCACTGCAAGACCACGTTCTCGAAGCAGGTGGCGCTGTTGCACGACTACGGTCTCTACGAGTTCACCGTCCTGGTGCGCAAGTGAGCGAGGTCATCGTCTTCGGCGCCGGCGACTACGCGCGGATCGCCGCCACCTACCTGGACAAGGACAGCGACTACGACGTGGTCGGGTTCGCGGTCGATGGCGCTTACAAGGATCGCGACGAGCTGCTGGGCAAGCCCCTGCATGCATTTGAAGACCTTGTAGAGAGTCATCCACCAGACCGGGTCAAGCTTCTAGTCGCGATCGGCTTCAGCGGGCTGAACCAGAACAGGCGCAGCGCTTACGAGCGGTGCAAGGCGCTCGGCTATCAGTTCGTCACGTACATCAACTCGCGCGCGTATCAGTGGGGCAACCTCGAAGTTGGCGAGAACACGTTCATCTTCGAGGCCAACGTCCTGCAGCCGTTTGTGCGAATCGGGAACAACTGCGTGCTGTGGAGCGGGAATCACATCGGACACGACTCCCGAATCGACGACCACTGCTTCATCGCCTCGCATGTCGTCGTCTCAGGCAACTGCACCATCGGACACTCGTGCTTCATCGGCGTCAACGCGACGCTCCGCGACAACGTGAAGGTTGCCCCGCGATGCCTGATCGGCGCGGCCGCGGTCATCCTCAAGGACACCGAGGAAGGCGACGTGTACGGCGTTCGTCGGACCGAGGCGCGCGACACGAAGAGCTGGGACCTCAAGTTCTAGGGTGGGGGCACTGCTTTCACCACCCTCCCCGAGACCCTCTCCCCTGCGGCGAGGGAGAGAATGAAGTGGACCAAGCGGGGCCTGCTGTTCGAGGCTCCAACCCACCTCGCGTGGGCCCGCAGCCACGCCGCCCTGCCCATCGTCGGCGACGTCCAGGGGACCCGAGCGCGCCTCTACTTCTCCGCGCGCGACGAGCACAGCCGCGCTCAGATCGGGAGCGCCATCGTCGACGTCGAGGACCCGGGCGTTGCGGTGCAGGTCGAGCCGGAGCCGGTGGTGCGCATGGGTCGGCGGGGTGCGTACGACGACAGTGGGGTCACCGGTGGTTGCCTGGTTGTGCAGGGGGGCGTCCACCACCTCTACTACTCTGGCTGGAGCCTCGACGTGGAGGTTCCCTTCCTCTTCTTCATCGGCTGCGCCGTCAGCACCGACGGCGGCGCGACCTTCGAGAAGGTGTCGGAATCACCGATCCTGGGGCGGAACCGCTTCGACCCATACCTGACCGCGTCGCCATCGATCCTGGTCGAAGGCGCGACGTGGCGGATGTGGTACGTGTCTGGTACCGGCTGGAGCAGCGGCGAGAAACCAGAGCCCAACTACCGCATCGTCTATGCGGAATCGACAGACGGAATCGAGTGGAGGCCGACCGGGTTCACGTGCATCGACTACAGCGCGGAGGGCGAGCATGCAATCGCTCGTCCGCACGTTATCAAGGATGGCGGGACGTATCGAATGTGGTACTCGCATCGTGGCAAGAGGTATCGGATCGGATACGCCGAGTCGAATGACGGCTTGATCTGGACGCGCAGGGACGGCGAGGTTGGGATTGACGTATCACCTGAAGGCTGGGACTCCGAGATGGTTGCGTATCCGTGGGTTGGGGACATCGCCTCACGGCGCCGCATGCTCTACAACGGCAATTCGTACGGGCGAACGGGGATCGGGCAGGCGGTTCTCGAGGTAGGTTGACGAGGCGGGGGTCGTGCGCCTACAGTGTGCGATCCACGCCTAGAGGCACCATGTTGCATCATCGAATCACGCCGATCGTCATTGCGGCAGTCTCCAGCATCGTCCTTGCCACCCTGGGGACGTGGCCGGCGGCTGCCGCCGAATCATCGCTTGCGAAAGGCGAGTCGCCCTACCTTCAGGCCGCCCACGTAACAAACCTGGGCACGAGTATGAAATCGGCATTGGGCCCACCCCGCATCACGGACTATCTCGACGAGCAGCTCAAGAGCGCGCCCTCGAATCTGCACCTGTCTCCATACGTTCCTGCGGCGCCACTGAACATCAAGATGGCAACCGCCAACACTCATTCAGAGGTGTTCGGATACGTCAACGCGGGCAACCTGACCAGCGGCACCGTCGGATACCAGACATGGAATTTCAACGACCTCAGCACCATCGCGGTTTTCGGCCTCCACGTCCTCTCTGATGGTTCGTTCTCCAATGACACCGGTTGGAACGTGTGGAACTCGAGCGCCCTGAGCAACCTCGAGAGCAAGGCACACCCCCTGGGCGTCAAGGTCGTGCCGAGCATAATCTTCCACGACTTCTCGATCGGCAGCGGTTCGACGTGGACCCCCATGTGCACGGTCCTTACGCCGCCTGCCACGGATCACACCGTGGCCGACATCACGACCGAGGTTACGAGCAGAGGCGCAGACGGGTTCAACATGGATTACGAGGGAACCAATCAGACCTGCCCCGACGGCCAGACCCAGGCCCAAAAGCTGGTCGTGCTGATGCAACGGCTCCGGGCCTCGCTCGCCGGCTACTACATCTCGATCGCCACCTACAACGCGAGCTACTACAGCGGCTACTACTTCGACATCCCCGGCCTGAACCCTTCCGTCGACTCGTTCTTCCTCATGGACTACGACTCTGACCAGAGCAACTACATCGATGAGCCGCTGAAGTGCGCGGTCTATTGCTTCAGCCCCACCGCACCGCTCACCCGCTACACCTACAACGACACGAACTCGGTCGCGGGATACCTGGGGATCGGAGTGCCGGCCTCGAAGATCCTCCTGGGGGTTCCGTACTACGGCTACACGGCTTGCATCGACCGTCAGTACGGGACGAGCCGGCCCGGACCCAACGCGGTCCCGTACACGAGCAGCTCGCTTGCGCACTGGAGCGTGCCGCGCTACCTGGACTCGTCGACGACCAACGGCCAGCCTGGCGTCAACAGCTTCGCGACGGCCTATGACCCCTACACCAACGCCGACTCATATTCGACCTGGTACGACTCCGACTTCTCGTGCTGGCGCGAGTCCTACTGGTCGGACACGTACTCGCTCGGCAAGAAGTACGACCTCGTCAACAGCAACAAGCTCCGGGGTGTTGGCATCTTCACGCTCGACTACGGAGGCGGCGCGCCCGAGCTCTGGTCGCTGCTGCAGGCGAAGTTCGGCGGCTGCACCGGCGCCACTCTGACACCGGCGCCCGGCACCTTCCCACTCGGCACCTCGTTCCACTACACGGCAACCGCGGCCGGATGTTCCAACCCCGAGTACGAGTTCTGGCTCCTGCGGCCAGGCGGCTCCTGGACGCCGGTCCAGGGCTACAGCAGCACGGCGACCTTCACCTGGAATACGGCTGGCCTTCCTGCCGGCTCCTACCAGTTCGTGGTGTGGGTTCGTCAGCATGGATCGGCGACGGCCACTTATGAGGCGGGCGCCGGCGGAATCTATGCCCTCAGTGGCTGCGCCACAGCGGCGCTGAGCCCGGCTCCAGGTTCCGTCACCGTGGGCAGCACTGTCGGCTTCACGGCGTCCTCGACCGGCTGCCCTTCTCCTGAGTACGCGTTCTGGGTCCTGGCGCCGGGCGGGTCCTGGACACTTAAGCAGCCGTACAGCGCAACCGCCACTTTCAATTGGAACACGAGCGGCCTGGGGTCGGGGACTTACCAGGTGGCCGTGTGGGTGCGCCAGATCGGGTCGGGCACGGCCACATACGAAGCGGGCGCCGGCGGGGCTTACACCCTGATCGGGTGCACGGCATCCACGCTGAGCCCCGCCCCAGGTTCCTTCAGCGTCGGCGGCACGATTGCCTTCACGGCAGGGTCCTCCGGCTGCGCGAATCCGCAGTACGAATTCTGGGTGCTGGCGCCAGGTAGCTCCTGGAGGATGGCGCAGGCGTACAGCCCGAGCACCACCTTCAACTGGAACACCAGCGGCCTGGCACCCGGCACGTACCGGGTCGTGGTCTGGACCCGCCAGCCTGGCTCGAGCAGCGTCGAGTACGACTCGGGGGCAGGTGGAAATTACGTGCTGACCGGCTGCGCGACCGCGGGATTGACGCCGGCGCCTGGAACGTTCAAATCGGGCACCGCGATCGCGTTCACCGCCACCTCCACCGGCTGCGCTAGCCCCGAGTACGCGTTCTGGGTCCTGCCTCCAGGCGGATCCTGGACGCTGAAGCAGCCCTACAGCCCGACCGCGACTTTCACCTGGACCACATCCGGGCTTCGGACCGGCGCCTACCAGGTGGCCGTTTGGGCTCGCCAGCACGGCTCGGGCAGCGCTGGGGGGTACGACGTGGGAGCGGGCGGGGCTTACACGCTCAACTAGGTCTGCCCGATCCGGGTGCCCTGGGCGGCCACGGTAGTATTCGGGCGACTAGGTGAACGTCAACAGCGCCCTAAACCTGGCTCTCGTGGTGGCCCGGGGCGGTTCAAAGTCAATCCCGCGCAAGAACCTCGCACCCCTGGCCGGCCGGCCTTTGATCGTCTGGACGATCGAGGCCGCCCTCCGCTGCCCAGGACTGGACCGCGTGATCGTCTCGACCGACGACGCCGAGATCGCCTCCGTGTCGCGAGCCCACGGCGCCGAGGCTCCCTTCCTGCGACCGGCGGACCTGGCTCGCGACGACACACCGACCTTGCCGGTCGTGATCCACGCACTGCGCTGGTTGGCCGATCAGGAAGGCTACGTGCCCGAACACGTGATGCTGTTGCAGCCCACATCTCCCCTGCGAACCTCTGAGGACATCGCCGGCGTGCTGGACCTCGCGGAGGAGCGGCGCGCGGACAGCGTCATCAGCGTGAGCGAGGCCTCGACGCATCCTCACCTTGCGAAACGGATCACGGCGGAAGGCCTGCTCGTCGACTTCATGGATCACCCCGCGGTGGAGCGGCGCCAGGACCTCGAGCCGGTGTATGCGCTGAATGGGGCTATCTACCTCGCCAAGCGATCGCTGCTCCTCGAGAAGCAGAGCTTCTATGGGAAAGTCACCTACCCGTACGTGATGCCGCTCGAGCGGTCGATCGACGTGGACACGCCGTGGGATCTGCAGCTGTGCGACCTGATGCTGAGGGAGATGTATGGCAGAGGTTGAGCTGGGGGGCGGGCGCGTCGGACCGGGCAACGCCTGCTTCGTCATCGCCGAGGCCGGCGTCAACCACAACGGCGATCTCGACCTGGCTCGTGAGCTGGTCCGGGTCGCGGCCCGCGCGGGCGCCGACGCGGTCAAGTTCCAGACGTTCTCCGCCGAGCGGCTTGTCACGGCATCGGCGCCCAAGGCCGCCTACCAGGCGGCTCGGACCGACCCGAAGGAGACCCAGCGGGGCATGCTCGCGCGGCTCGAGCTGAACGCCGGCGAACACCGCGAGCTGATCCAGGAGTGCGAACGCGCCGGCATTCTGTTCCTGTCGTCCGCTTTCGACGAAGAATCGGCCGACCTCCTCGAGCAGCTCGGCGTCGTCGCTTACAAGGTGCCCTCCGGCGAGATCACAAACCTGTCCTACCTGCGCCACCTCGCGAGCAAGGGCCGCTGCCTCATCGTCTCGACGGGCATGAGCACGCTGGACGAGGTGGGATCGGCCGTGTCGGCGATCCGCGATACAGCGGAGGTGCCCGTGGTCCTGCTTCACTGCGTCTCGCTCTATCCCGCACCCGCGGCCAGCGCCAACCTCCTCGCGATGCAGACGATGCGCAAGGCGTTTGAGGTCCCCGTCGGCTATTCCGACCACACCGAGGGGCACGCTGTGGCGCTCGCCGCAGTGGCGCTGGGCGCCGACATGATCGAGAAGCACTTCACGACCGATCGATCGCTGCCCGGTCCCGACCACGCCGCATCCCTGGAACCCGAGGAGCTCCGGCTCCTGGTCGAAGGGATTCGCACGGTTCAATCGGCCCGCGGCGACGGCCTGAAGCGCCCGACTGCCGAAGAAGCAGCCACCGCCGCCGTGGCGCGCAAGAGCCTGGTCGCCGCCAGGGACATCGCGGCCGGTGAGACGATCGAACGCGACATGCTGGCGATCCAAAGGCCTGGCACCGGCCTGCCACCCGCGAAGCTCGATTGGGTGATCGGACGGCGGGCCCGGACCACGATTAGAGTGGGCTCGGTGATCACGCCGGAGATGGTGTGACCAGGCGGATCGCCTACGTCACCGGCACGAGGGCGGATTACGGGCTGTTTTCGGAGCCGCTGCGCCGCATCCGCGAGCAACCGGCGCTCGAGCTCGGCCTGGTCGTCACAGCCATGCACCTCGAACCCCGCTTCGGCGATACGGTCAAGGAGATCGAGGCCGACGGCATGCCGATCGTGGCACGAGTCCGCAACCTTCTCCCCGGTGACAGCGGCGCGGACCAGGCTCGCTCGATCGGCAACGCTGTGCTGGGGATCACCGACGCGCTGGAAGAGTTCCGGCCGGACGTCGTCATCGTCCTCGGCGACCGTGGCGAAATGCTCGCCGGCGCGATCGCGGCGATCCACCTCAACGTGGCGGTCGGGCACGTTCATGGGGGTGAGGTTTCGGGCACGGTGGACGAACTGGTGCGTCATGCGATCTCCAAGCTCAGCCACGTCCACTTCGCAGCCACCCAAGAGGCCGCAGAGCGGCTCGAACGGATGGGTGAGCGTCCGAAGAACATCCACGTCGTCGGGGCGTCAGGGCTCGACTACCTGAGCCACATCGAGCCCGTGCCCGACGCGGAGATCGAGGCTGAGCTCGGCATAGACCCCTCCCACCCATTCGTCCTGTTCACGCAGCACCCGGTCAGCGCGGAGGTGGACCAGGCCGCGCACCAGATGGAGGCCTCCCTGGAGGCCCTCGAAAGCGCCGGAATCCCGGTGGTGGCCACCTATCCGAATTCCGACGCCGGTGGCCGAGCCATGATCGAGGTGCTCGAACGCCGGCGCGACCGACCCTGGCTGCGCGTCGTGCCGAGCCTCGGTCACCGTCGCTTCGCAAGCCTGCTGAAAAAGACGGCGGCGATGGTCGGCAACTCATCAAGCGGAATCATCGAGGCGCCTTTCTTCGGCGTCCCGGTGGTCAACATCGGCTCGCGCCAGTCCGGTCGCCTGCGCGCGGAGAACGTCATCGATACCTCCGGCGACACCGGAGCAATCAAGGCCGCCATAGAGTGCGCGCTTCACGACGAGGCCTTCAAGGCCCGAGCCCGCGGCTGTCACAACCCATACGGCGACGGCAGGGCCGGCGAGCGGATCGTCGAGGTGCTCGCCACGATGGAGATCGGCCCGGAGCTCACCATGAAGCAGATCGCATACTGAGGTGGCGAATATCACGAGCCCGGTCCGCATCATCCCCAAGCTCGAGGTCAAAGGGCCGAACCTCATCAAGGGCATCCACCTCGAAGGCCTTCGCGTCGTTGGCAAACCCGAGGAAGCGGCTCTCCACTATTACCGAGAGGGCGCCGACGAGATCATCTACATGGACATCGTGGCCAGCCTCTATCAGCGCGAGAACCTTCTCGATGTCGTACGCCGCACTGCGCAGAAGGCCTTCATCCCCTTGACCGTTGGAGGAGGGGTGCGCTCGCTGGACGACTTCCGCATGTTCCTGCGAGTGGGAGCCGACAAGGTGGCGATGAACACCGCCGTCATCGCGCGCCCGGAAACCATCACCGAAGCCGCCGAGGCTTTCGGGTCTCAGTGCGTGGTCGTTTCGATCGAGGCCATGCGCAGAGGACCGGGTCGGTGGGAGCCCTACACCGATGCCGGCCGCACGCCCACCGGTCTCGACGCCGTGGAGTGGGCGGTCAAGGCGGCTTCACTGGGAGCCGGCGAGATCATGCTCACGTCGATCGACCAGGACGGGACGTGCAAGGGCTACGACCTGGAGCTGGTCGAGACAGTGACCAGGGCGGTGTCCATCCCGGTCATCGCTAGCGGGGGCGCCGGTCATCCGGGCCACGTGGGCGACGTGATCACCAAAGCGCATGCCGACGCCGTGGCGATCGCGCACATCCTGCATTTCAACAAGTTCACGATGACCGACGTCAAGAACCATCTGCGCTCCTCGGGCCTCCCGGTAAGAGAGGCGCCTGAAGAAGTGGAGAAGGTCTCGTGACGAAGGTCACGGTGATCGACTATCTGGGCAACCTGGGCAGCGTGTCGCGCGCGCTGGAATGGCTGGGCGCCGAAGCTGAGGTCACCGACGAACCGGAGCGGGTGCTCGGCGCGGGCCACCTGATCCTTCCCGGCGACGGCGCCTTTGGCTACGGGATGCAGCAGCTACGTGACAAAGAGCTGATCGAACCTGTGCTGGAGTTCATCGCAAGCGGCCGCCCGTTCCTGGGCATATGCGTGGGCATGCAGGTCCTGCTCAGTGAATCGGAAGAGTTCGGAATCCATGAGGGTCTGAACGTGATCCCGGGACGGGTCGTCCCGTTCCCACCCCGCGACGCCGGCAAGCGTGCTTTCAAGGTGCCCCACATCGGCTGGTCGTTCTTGCATCCGCCCGGCGAGCAGCCGAACACGCACGATGGATGTCCACCGGCCTGGGCCGGTACGATGCTTGGAGACCTGCGCGACGGCGACAGCGTCTACTTCGTCCATTCATTTCTCGCCATGCCGGACGACGCGACGCATAGGCTCGCCGACAGCGACTACGGCGACCAGGCGGTGTGCGCCGTGGTCGCCCAGGATAATGTCACCGGTTGCCAGTTCCATCCAGAAAAAAGCGGGCCTGTGGGTCTGCGGATCTTGAAACGTTTCATAGAGAGTTGATTTCATGAGCATTCCAGAACAGATTCAGAAAGCGAGGATCCCGATCGGACCCTACGGCGTGCCGAAGGGTGAGACGGTCACCTTTGGTCGCTTTGGACTTCCGGAGCAGGTGGCGTTCTGCGCCCGCTGCGTGATGTCCAACCAGCGGCCGTCCTCGGTCAAGGAGACCGCCAACTTCAAGGAATCGCCGAAGCCGACGCTGCAGTTCGACGAGGAAGGCGTTTGCGACGCGTGCCGCTACGCCGAGATGAAGGAGCAGACCATCGATTGGGAGGCTCGTGAAGAAGAGCTGCGCGACCTGCTCAGCCAGTACCGGAGCAAGAAGGGCGTTTACGACTGCCTGGTCCCCGGTTCGGGCGGCAAAGACTCGATCTACGCCGCTCACATCTTGAAGACCAAGTACGACATGCACCCTCTTACGGTCACGTGGGCGCCGCACATCTACACCGAGGTCGGCTGGCGCAACCTCGAACACTGGATTCACTCCGGCTTCGACAACTACCTCTTCACCCCGAACGGCCGCGTGCACCGGACGCTGACCAGGCTTGCCGTGCTCAACCTGCTGCACCCATTCCAGCCGTTCATCATCGGACAGAAGAATTACGCGCCCAACATGGCGGTGAGATTTGGCATCCCGCTCGTCATCTACGGTGAGAACGAGGCCGAGTACGGCAACCCGATCGCCGACAACGTCCAGGCCCGGCGCAACCGCGCCATGTACAGCCGCGATGAGAAGGAGGCCCTCTACTTCGGAGGCCTTCACATAGACGACCTGGCCGAGTACGGGGTGAGCGAACGTGACATCGAGCCATACCTCCCGGCGGCGCAGCACGAACTCGAATCGGTGGGCGTGGACGTGCGCTACCTGGGCTACTACCTGAAATGGATCCCGCAGGAGGCTTACTACTACGCGGTCGAACACGCCGGCTTCGAGGCCAACCCTGATGGCCGCACCGAGGGCACGTACTCGAAGTACAACTCGCTCGACGACCGCATCGACGGCTTTCATTACTACACGACGTTCATCAAATTCGGAATTGGACGCGCGACCTACGACGCATCACAGGAGATTCGCAGCGGCCACCTGACTCGGGAGGAAGGCGTCGCGCTCGTCCATCGTTACGACGGAGAGTTTCCGACCAAGTACTTCAAGGAGATCCTCGAGTATCTCGAGCTGACCGAAGACGAATGGTGGTCCACGGTCGACAGCTTTCGCCCCGAGCACCTGTGGGAGAAAGCCGGTGGAGAGTGGCGCCTGAAGCACCGCGTAAGCTAGCCGGATCATGCGCGTCATCGGTATTGGCGCCGG
>Ga0073928_10002817_pt1 | contig 28757 bp, 38 predicted proteins | sample PaiPotPPA55metaG_FD_76969 | JGI IMG/M metagenome (GOLD analysis project Ga0073928, IMG submission 76969) | Iron sulfur acid spring bacterial and archeal communities from Banff, Canada, to study Microbial Dark Matter (Phase II) - Paint Pots PPA... ...
GAGCCTGGAACCGCCAGATCAACCGGGACCGCGTCAAAATCAACTGGCGGTTCACCCGCGAGAACGCGCGTGTCAAGTTCCGCTACATGAATAACTCTTTCAGGCGGTCAAAGACCTAGCCCTGTTCACATCCCTCGCCGTCGCCCAAACCAGCCAGCCCAAACACCAACTCGATGTTCCCTACGTACCGACCACCGAGGCGGCGGTAAAGGCGATGTTGAAACTGGCGGATGTCAAATCCTCCGACATCGTGTACGACCTCGGCTGTGGAGATGGCCGGATTGTGATTGGGGCTGCAAAGGAATATGGTGCTCACGGCGTCGGAATCGATATCAACCCGGAGCGCATCGCGGAGGCAAAGGCGAACGCCAAGAAAGCTGGAGTGGAAAACCTCGTGCGCTTCGAGGAGAACGACCTATTCGACGCCGACATTCACGAGGCGAGCGTGGTTACGCTGTTCTTGTTGAGCCGCGTAAACCTGAAACTCCGTCCCAAACTGCTCAAAGATTTGAAACCGGGCACGCGGATCGTTTCGAATACGTTCGACATGGGCGACTGGAAGCCTGAAAAAGAACAAACGCTTGACGACACTGGGGACGACATTGGACTTAGCCACAAGTTCTTTCTCTGGATTGTCCCGCAACGCAACGAAAAGTAGCGCCGATGCCGCGACGGATCGGCTGTGGGAAGTTTCGGACCTGGTGGCGCTGGTGGAAGCATCGGGCGGGGTGAGAAAAACCGGCGCAGACTATACTTAAACGACACCGCATGTACAAGGTGACTATCCAGGCAACACGCGCCGTGGAGAGCAACTGGAAAGTCGTGACGGCTGGCACATGGACGCCAGGGGAGCCGCCTCAACTTGCAGGCGAAACTCTCCCCGCCAACGTCGTTGAGGCGCTATTCAATATCACACCTTCGGCAACGGATAAATCGGGCCGGAACCAAATGCAAGACGGCGATACATCCTATGCAGTAGTATTCCGGAGACTTTCGAAGTAGCCCACCTGTTGACCCCTTCCATTCATTCAGAAACAAGCGTATGATTTCTGGTGCTGGGAGGCAGCTTGAGAAACCAGCGTCTAGCACCGCGCCGCCGAGTGCTCCCGCCTTCGCTACGCTCTCGGCATCTGGAAACCTGCAATATCCGAACAAGCCGCGCATGATTGGTGATCTTGATCGTGGTCATCGCTTCCTCTCTGCCGATACTAGTAAAACCATCAAGAATCATCCGAATCTAAAATTCATAAAACGGCTGGCTTCCGACCGATTTCCACTTATCCTTTGTTCGGCTTTGCGAACAAAGCAATGCTTACCTGTTTGTTATCAGCCGGAGAGTCGGGCAGAACTAACTGTTTCTTCGCCTCCTTTGTTCGTAAATCCGAAACTACGATTCTTTGGCAGATATATCGACTGTAGTTTACTGCGGCACCCTCCGATATAGTCAAAGGTTTCTCTTTATAGCAAACATTGTGAGTGTTGCTACCGCCCGATCCCGCCGAATCCTGTATTCTGCGGGTCGGGCTTTTTATTCTCCATCTAGCCATCAATCTGATATGTGGTTGAACACTGGGTCACGATTGAACCGTTTAGACATAGGTTTTCAGTTCTTCACAAATGCCACCGATATCGGTGATAGATATGCCGTTTTGGGTTGAGCTGGTGTCGATTACATTACCGGTCTTCATTGGCATTGGAATGGTCTTTCTCAAGACGAAGCGTCGCAAAGTCATTGATGGCAGATCGGCGAGTGAGGGGAACGTCGTCACCACGATCGCCGAATAGCAGGACCACACGCCGCGCCGGATCGGTGCTGTGGGAAGAGTCGGAGCGGGTGGCGCTGGTGGAAGCGTCGGGAGCGGGGGTTAGAAAGAGCAGCGTAGATCGAATATACTGTTAATGGCCATGCGCCTCCGGCGACTTTCGATTGTTTTGATCCTTGTCGGCTTCGCTATGCAAGGTCCTCTCGCTTCCCAGTCTGAGGAACAAACAATCCTATGGCAATCCGTCAAAAAGGCACTCTTAGGGCCAAACGGCAAGGAGTACTTTGAGAAGAGTATGAAGAACGCAAAGTTGCCGACTTTGGCCGGAACGCTTGTGTCGAGTAAACCCGCTCCACACCCGAGCGAGTTCCTAGTCGCAATGGACGACGACAAGACCCCGGAAGTAAAACTCAGACTCGATAAGCAATTGGAGAAGCCTTTGCAGCCTGGTACGCCAGTTAGTTTCGAGGGAGTCGCGGAAGAGTTCACAACCCAGCCGTTCATGGTCACTTTCGATGTCGACAGCGTTAGTCGCGCTACTGTTGGTGACAAGAAATCAAAGTAGCCGACTACCAACCTTTCGGTGGCCTTGACAACGTGTGGCCGTTCACTGCTTTCCCAACCCGGATAGATGTCGCGTGAACGTGGGTTTTGTTCAAGTTGCGCCGTGCCTGCGCTTCGCTTGGTACAATTCTGCCGTGTGGATGGCTGGAGATCACGCCAGCGACGGATGCTGGAATCACTGACCGTGGGAGATTTCCCGATTTGCTGTTGTAACCCGAAATCGCAACATGATTTACCTGAAAAGTTTCCTGGGCGGTCTCGCTGCGCTGATAGCGGCGGCTGTTATGTCTGCCGTCATTCTGATGATCGACTCACTAAGCAGATCCAGTCTGAACAATACCGTCAGCTTCGATTGGCTTGCGATAGTGCAAAATGATTGGTTTGCATCACTACTAATTGCGGCCATCGCTTTCGCGTTAGGTTTCCGTTGGCAGTACCTGAAGTCCTCAAAGCGCGTATCTCGATAAGACACATCACCCCTTCGCGGCTGATCGTGATGCTACAGCCCCAACTTGCCCGCCGAGTTCTCGCGGAACAAGCTGCCGTCGCGGATGTATCGACGCACCATCTGAACCGACCGATGCCCTGTCTGGTTCATAATTGATCGTTCCGAAGCGCCCGCAATCGCGGCGCTGATGGCGTGACCTGCGCGAAGGGAACCTCTTTACTTCGCCTTCCCCTTTACTTGTTTGATGGCCGCTTTGATGGATGCCTTAGCATCCACGGCTCTCATCCAGTCGCGAGGTAACAATCCTTCCTCCGACTCGAACGCTTGGCGAAGGAGGTTCTTGCGGTCCTTCATAGATCGGTCCAGCAAGTCCAAATACGCAACGAGAGATTCGGCTTGGTTTAGGGTCAAGGTAACCGGCACTGTTGTGGGCTTTTCATTCGGCGTTCCAACAAGTCTCAGTTTAACTCCGTGTTTCCCCGTTTCGAGAACGGCTCTCTAGCGTTTCGGGGGGAGCCTCGAAGCGAGCCACCAATCGAACAGCACGATTGGTCAGGACAGCCGTAGGCGAGCCACGGCGAATTCATTCCGCACGCTTTCGAATGTTACGATGTTTTTTCTTGGTCGCTCTCTGAACTGCCACCTTCCGACGTTTCTCCTTCAGTCGCTCCGCTTCGATCAGGACATCATTTGGGTCGAAGAGTTTCTTCTCCCATTGGCGGTGCAAGCGTCCAAAGCGAAACCAGTCTCGCTCCTCGCGGCCGTGTATGGTTTCCACCACTTCGAAGTTTGCCCATGCACGCGTTTCCTCGACGACTACCCGGAACTCCGCGAGTAGCTCGCGCCGAAAGCCGAGTTTTCCCAGCCGTCCAAGTTCGGTGAGAACTTGTTCAAACTCCTGATTCAATCCATGCAGGACTTCGTAGACAAGGAGTTTCTTAGAGGCGGGTTTCATCGTCGTGTCCCCCACGTCAAGACGCTCAGTGTTGCGGGCGAGAGCTTCCCGGCAAGCCAGCAATCGAACAGCGTGATGAGCACGGCCAGCGCGATCGCCAGAGCCAATATCTCAGTCCACAATCGTTTCGGAGTTCGAGTCTGTCTCGCTCGTAGCCAACGGTCGAACCTCAATAGCCGAAGCCAGCGCTCGCTGGGACTCGGGCCAAAAAGAGATAGCGCGGTGAACACGACCGCGAGCACGGCGAGAATAATAATCAGTGCCGGGGCATACAGAGCCAGCCTCGGCAGAACGAAATTGACGAACATTTGGCTTTCCTTTCGGGAAAGCCCACAAAGGCGGGAGAGCGACAATAGATGTAGGTCCTCCACTGCTGTTCCAGTGTGGGGCTAGGTCTTGGCGGAAGTTTGCGCTTCCGTCAGGACCGCTTGTTTCAGGTTTCCAGCGGCCCGCATTGCAGCCGCCAGTTTCGTTACTACTTCGTCGATGTGCTGTGGCGATTCCGACCGTTATCGCCACGGGCGACCGACGCGGGCAAAGTGGCGTAGTTGCCGTCGTGGATGGGCGCTTCTGGCGAGGGACTTTCGCCACACCCGGCCAGTGCGGTGCGGATCGTCTTGACCGGCACGCCAAGTTCTGCGGAGATCCGACGCCATGACCAACCTTCGGCACGCAGCCGGATCGCCTCATCCCGTCGCCACACCTTACGTGGCCGTCCACAGTGCTTCCCAGAACGCCGAGCGCGTTCCAGACCTGCTTTGGTCCGGTCGGATATCCTGAGACGTTCCTGCTTAGATACCCACGCAGCGACGGCAAGCATTAGCTCACCGGCTGGGCCGGTGGTGCGGAAGTGTTGCTCGGTGTAACTCTCGAACGCCACACCCTACGCCGTGAGGCGTCGGATGTGCTCGAATGTTTCCAGTACACCTTCACGGGTGAAACGGTCCAAAGCCCAGACCACAACCCGGTCAAACATCCTGCGAGAGGCGTCCTCGAATAACTGCCGGAAAGCATCCCGGTCGGAGTGCTTGCCGCTGGCCTGATCTACGTACTCGTGAACGACGGCGTAGCCTTGCCGCGCCGCGTACTCGCGCAATTGGACAAGCTGGTTTTCGGTATCCTGACGACCATCGTTCGTCGAAATACGAGCGTACAAGCAACATCGGATGTAGGATTCGCGGATCATGCCGCACGCTCCAAATCTTCCAGACGGCGCTTGGCTGAATCACGGTTGTAACCCGTGCCGTACGTCGCTATGACGGTATTACCAGCTCGGCGGCATTCGGGATTGGCTTTGATCGACTCTGCGTCCATCGTCCAAGCGACGCCGAAAGACGCGGCGAGCAATAGCGCATCCGTGGCACGCTTGAAATTGAGCGTTAACCCGAAGCCAAGACCGGAACCCGTGTGCGTCACCCGCCAATTCTGCCGAATATCCGAATCGTCCCCGCCCAGCTCGTCGGATTCGGAAGGATGAGCCAGGGACAATCCGCAAGAATGCTCGATCACGAATGCAGGACATTTCCGTTTGAGATTCGCATCAAAGTAACCATCGATCCGATATGTGGCTTCCCATATCGACGGCTTCCATTCGGCCACGACTTTCAGCTTGGGTGGCTTCGGCAGTGGCCGAGGCGTCGGGATATCATGACCGCTGACTTCGATCGTAGCGGCCATGACATCGTCACTGCGGCCCCAGGTGAGGACGCACGGAATGTTGTGCTCATGGCAAGCGTAAGCCATGCGAACAATAAATCTGAACTGATTCGTTTATCGAATCAACCCTCCCGTATCCCTTCCATCGTTTATCGATCGGTTTGATGTACGCCACGGATCTATGCGTGCGGATGGAGGCGTTCATGCGTTCGCCTCCGTATTCCGCGTTTGTCCTGCCTTCAAAATCTGATCTGCCGCACCAAAGATACGCCGAGCGGATGCTTCGGGAACCTCCGAGCCTTTGAACCAATGTTGGACATAGCCCCTCGATTCGGCTGCACCTGGCAATCCGAGTGCTTCACAGCAGATCATGGCCGTGCATTCTGCCTCCATCTCACGGATATCGCGTGGCGTACGGTCTGCGCTATCGCTGTTCAATGATCCTTCCGACGTGTGACCCAACACGATATGTGCTAACTCGTGAAACAAAGTGCTCTCGGGTTGCTCCGCTACTGGATTTATAGAAACCGTGCGATGCTTTGCATACCCTTGTACGTTGCCGTCCATCATCGTGAACGGCACGCGTTCGATACCGAGCGTGTATAGCGCGGTGTCCGCGTTCCATCTGGGTATCGGTTCCGGCGTGTATTCCTTGCCGTCTGTCTGCGATAGCACGAACCAATTGTTCTTGTACACGAACCGCGTGTATCCGATTTCAACCGTTTCATCCTGGCCAGTTTCGTCGTTGTGCCGCTCGGCGGAACGCTTGCCCGTCACCGGCATACAAAGCGTTATCGCTTTAGAGCCTTTTGTTACGTGGCGTCCGAGTTCCTTCCACCTGCAATAACTCGCGATCGGTCCAAGTGGGATATTGCGACGTTCGCATTGGACGAACGCTAATAACTGATTCCCAAGACTGTACGAGTGAAACTTGCTGAATGCGGTGGATATTACGCCAGGTTCCGTTACACACTTGTGCAACAGATCGGCCCAGCGTGGATTAGAATCGTTGTAGCTTTGCATTTGAAAGCCTAACCTTTCTATGTGAAGTGAGAGGAAAGTAGATGCTGATAACATCTGCTTTCCTCGTACGAATATTGCCACACGTTTTCGTACCCGTCAATCCCCCAGGTGCATTTTTAATCAATGTTTATGCGGGTCCGGTGAGGGTAAGTCATCGCGCCCCGCCCACCACGGTTCCGCGCTTTGTGGAGGAAATCCTTGACGGCCTGATGGTACCGGCGACGACCGGGGGATACCCGGAATCATAACGCGTTCTTGCCAGCCCTGGCACGGGCGCTCGCGCAGCGTATGTCCGAACGAACGAGAACAACGGTTTTCAAAAACGAAAAAAAATTAGAATTGAAAAACCGGGATTCCAAAAAAACCGAACCCGGATTCCCCGCCGAGTTGTGGGCTGGTTGTTTTGTGTTCGGCTACACGGCGGGAGTATGATTGTGCCTGATGGATAGTAATCGGCGAGAAGCGTTGCAATCTGCGGAGCGGGCGTCGGCGCGGGCAGCAACAATCGTTCATTCACGGATGAAACGGGGGGTTGGCGAGCCTAGCTTCAATCGCTTCCACTGCTCCTTGGCACGCTTATCGGTATTTTCACATCCTTCCGTGGGCTAGGGACTGATAAAAGAACTGCCCTTGCGGTCATCGCTGGACTGCTGGGTCACTCGCTTGTGCCCACTGGCATAGGACTGCTCACAGCGCTGTTTGCTTTCTGCTGCTACAAATACTTGTCAGCCATTGTGCATGGATTCGATGTCGAGATGCACGCTGCCACGCTTCAGATGATGAACGACTTGGCGATTCGCTCCCGAACCACGCCCGCAACCAACATCTAAAGCACTATCCCTCCGGCGATGTCTGGCGGGTGTTGGAGCGATAGAGTAGTATGTTAAGATTCCCAGCATTAAATGGCTTCTCCCCAAGTTTGGCTTGATGTCCTTGCATGGACGAAAGCTCTTTTCGATGCGGCAACAGCATCGGTGAACGTCTATGATGCTTACCGAAGACATCATGACGAGACTGATACGCAGCAAGAGGCTGCGAGAGTGAGTGCCGTCTTCTCAACTTTCTCCGAAGAAGAAGTTGCGTCAATACTCAATCGACTAATGGGGTGCCGGGATAGATTCGTTGTGCAGGGTGGGAGTAAAGATCGAGCTTCATGCCTTTGTAGCGTGCTCAACGAAGTCAAGAAAGGAAATGGCGGTACGCTTCCCCACATTGATGATTGGAAACGAATCTATTCGACCTTGAAGTGCGGGAATGAGCGGTAGGATCAGATGTAGGACGTGAGGATATATCGCGTCAGTATCCTGTAGGGCAGGCGATGATTCGCTTGTAAGTTAACCTTGGTTGACGGTTGCCATCACGCTCACAGATCCCACCGTCAAGCACACGCGGTTTCATCGAGCGGCTTCGTACATTCCTCAATATCCCGCACACGTGCCAGCAGCGGCTTGTTGTTCCATCGGATCTCAGCGAGTCCGGGGCTTTGGATTTCCTCGTCAGTTTCGATGATGGCACCTACCGGGACTGTAACAAACGGTGGTCCTTCCACGGACGGCTGGATAACCTCGAATTGGGAAATGACAGAAAAACGAACAACTGCGGGCATAGAACACTTCCAAAGCGAGTTGTCTATATCGTACCGCTGCGCCATTTGTGAAGTCAAAGGCAGCGATTGTTGGACTACGACGTGCAATAACAGCGAGTTTTTCGATCAGTAATACTTTCCTAACTCATTTAGCGGCCTGTTTAGCGTTTCGATTTGGGCGGCGTAGAGCTGTGGCATGGTCTTGGCGAACTGGTGACGCGCTTCTCCGGTTAGCTGCTTCATATTGGTGAGCCGATGAATCGCGTCGCCCTTGGCTTTATCAAGACCGACATAGAACGCAAGCTGCACTGATCTGTTTCGTTGACCCAACGAAGGGTCCGCTACAAGCCCCTGAATTCTTCTATCGATCGTCAGCGCCGGTTGAGTGTCCAAAGCATAGATTCGTTCGATCACGGCGTCTATGGCTTGGTTCGAGTCGTCGGTCATCAAGGGTTTGGTCAGCTCCGAAATGTTTTGGATTTGAATGAATTCACCTAGCCACCTGGCGAACGTTGCGGCGGCTTCTACCCAGATCCCCTCTATACGGCCAGCCGTCGTGACGGTGGAGAGCAGGAATACGCGTTCGGGTTTACCGAGCGATCCCGTGACCCGTATGGTATGACTCTCGCCGGGAGCTAGGCCATCGCCTGGTTGAATGTAAAACGAATCTTTCACTGTCCCTGGCAGAATAGTTGCGCCGAGAAAATCTTCGCCCAGGCTTCCCCCTTCATATCCAGAGACCGTAATGTAACCGAGTGGTGAATTCGAGATGTTCCGAACCGTGAGCCACCAGGCAGTATCCGGCAGGCGCTGTTCGCATGAGACGAATGCGAGGGTACCACGGGCGAAGTTCTTGACTTGTATTTCGGGGGATAGCGGCTCGGGGCTTTGCGAGAACAGGGCACCGCACAGGGCGAAGAGGAATGAAAGACGCAGGCGCATGAAAATCATCCGATGGGTGCAACGTTATCATCGTTAGGCCAGGAATGCAAAGGGCCGGATCCGTGTGAACTGCATCGTACATACGGCCACTGATGCTAACGTGATCGACGTGACCACCACTGGCGATCAAAGCTGCATGAGCTACTAATAGACTGGCCGGTCAGCGTGGACGACGATGAACAGTTATTTTGTCCCACGGGAGGTACTTTGAGCATCGTTTGTCCTCTGTATCGCTGTGATGCAGGCTGGCTCAGGTCCGTGCGATGTTCATGTCTTGTCCTGTTCCTTCTGCACCTATTCGCAACAGGCGGATACTCGGGTCAGGCCCAATCCGGCCCCAACCCCGGCCCCGAATACTCCCCTGAAGATGCTCTGCTAACAATCCGCACCCATACTGGCCAATCCGTGTTCCACATCGGCGAGATGATCGAACTGGATTTGGCCTTTACTAGCACGGCCCCACAGAAGTACTCCCTGGACGCAGCCCACTTCGAGCGGCCATTCGGCGTGGACAACATCACCGTCACCCCTCGTCTTGGATGGGAAGATCCATTCGGTGCTTTCTATAAGCTCTGTCCAGTGATGTACGAGGGTGGGCTACAAAACATCTTAACTTTATCAAAGCAGCCGACCATCGTTCCCATAGTGTTAAACGACTGGTTCCGTTTCGAAAGACCTGGAGAATATGAAATCAAAGTCGATTCTGGGCGAGTGAGCAGCCCTAACGGGCGCAGCGGGCGGATTGTGCTTAGTTCCAATCGATTACCCATTCGGATCATTCCGGCCACGGCGCAATGGCAAGAGGAGACACTGAAGAACGCGTTCGCCGTTCTGGATCAAACAGGCACCGACACGTACTACTGGCAGCGCATGGCACGCTACCGCGCAGCACGGACGCTGCGATGTTTGGGTACATCTGCGGCGGCGCGTGAAATGGGGAAGCGGATCAAAGAGTATGAGGCAGCGAGTTCCGAATTCATTTTAGGTCTTGCGACTTCCCCAGCTCGGGAAGATTCGCTGGAAGCACTGAAGGCACTGCTCGTCGATCCGAACTTCCCGGTGTTCCCACTGGATCTCTGCGCGATCGCGTTTGTGGCGCTTCCACAGGAGGCGATGGGTTCGAAGGACGCGTTGGAAGCATCGAAAGCTCGTTTCCGCGACGAGCTGCGGTCAGCTCTCCCGAACAAGCGGGGTCACGCGTTGGAACAGAGCACGATCACGGTAAACCAATAGAATAACGACAAAGCTATAGTCAACACATGCCGCCCCAACAACCCTGGTGGAATTACGTGCTGTTAGCGCTGTGGCCGGTCATGATCGCCGCTGCCGTTGTCGGTGCCGTTGCTCCACGGCAAGCCTAACGTCCACTTCTTTTTGGCGCATTTTTCTTGGTTTCTCGCCAGAAATCGTGCCATATCGGAGATGATAGTATACTTTGGCGAATTGGCTCAGCACTGCGTCGAATCGCGTTCCACATCGAGCGCCCGCCTACACACGCCCTGGCATCCGCCCAAGCCGCCATGTCAGCGGCGCGGGCGCAGGCCGGAAGGTCACCGGCGATCGTGTTCGAACCGCCGCCAGATCCGCCAGCGGCCCGAGTATAACGCACGGCGAGAGAGCAATCCGTAGCAAATCCGAAGCAAATGTGTCGCCGATGATGCACTGTCCTCATATTGTCCCTGTCACGACGCGATTCACGGCGATTCACGGCGATCGTAACACCGCTGTTTCCTAGTATTTGCAACCCCTTGCGACAAGCAGGGATGCTGGGTGTTAGACTCAAAATCCCGCGCCCTTCATTGGGCATGTGGGTTCGACCCCCACCTCCAGCACCAGCAGACGCGATACCGCGCGTGTTCGAGATCGAGCGGCGCATTCTCACCCGGCATTTAATCCAAGCGGCCACTTACTTCATTTCGCCCATCAGGCCGTCGAGACCGCGATCGAGGTGCAACTGGGCCCAATGGAACTCGCTTTGCAGCATTTTGGAGACGTCGTCACGCGTCTTTTTCTGGACCAACATCTCGTGAACGCGATTGCGCAACTTCAGCGTGCTGTCCCGGAACTTGGCCATTTCCTGTTTCGTGGTGACGACTCCGTGGCCTGGAAGCACGGCGTCGAAGTCGAGTTCCAGCGCGCAGTCGAGCGTTTTGGTCCATTCTTTGCCGCTGCCCCCGCCCGCATAGTCGATTAATTGGGGCGTGGCGTCCCCGAAAGTGAACATGTCTCCCGCCGCCAGCGTGCGATCGGCCGGAAACAAGACCACCATGTCGCCATTGGTGTGAGCGCGTCCGAAGTGATAAAGCTCGACATTCTTGCCACCCAGGTAGATGTGCGCGTGATGCTGGATTGCGATGCCCGGCAGGCCTGGCTGCTTGCCATCCACCATGTTCTCGCGAGCTTCTTCGGTTGCCACGACCACTGCGTTCATATCCTGCATCTTCGCGTTTCCGCCGGTGTGGTCGCCATGATGATGCGTGTTGACGACGTATTTGATCGGCTTGTCGGTCACCTTTTTCAACTGCTCCATGATGCCGTTGTGATCGACGTCGAACTTATCGTCGACCAGAAGGACGCCTTCGCTGGTAATCAGAGCCGTGGAGTTGCCGGGAACGATGTCGTTGTGGATGACATAGAGATCGTCTTTGACTTTGATGAGATCCAATTTCGCCGGGGGCGGACCTTGAGTGTAGGCCACCCACAAGCCGGCCACGAGCAGCACCGCGGCGCTTAAACGGATGATCGAGCTTTTGCGCATAGGTAGATTGTGACATTGGGTGGGCGGCGGTCCAATTGGAAGATTTCGCAGGCCGGAGGCCTGCGCACGGCCCTGCGCCACGGCAAACACAGGCTAGAAAGCCAGGCTAGAAAGCCGGCAGGAATGCCTGTGCCACCAGCAAGAACACAGGCAGGGATGCCTGTACCACCTAACCGGTCAGGCTGAAGACAAACTCTTCCATCACCACGCGATCATCGGGGCGAGTGTCGCGCAACGCCCGGTCCGCGCCGTAGACTTTTTCGATGGCCAGAGCCAGCTTCTCCTTGGGGAATGCGCTCACGGTCTGATGAATCTGGTCGGCGCGATCGCGCCAAATCCGAATCCCCTGCTTCGTGAAATACGCCTGGATCTGCTGGGAGGTGCGCAGCCCGGCTTCCTGGGCGACCATCGCGAGCCGGAACTGCGTGGCCAGGAAAGTGAGCGCCAACGGGAGATACTCGCCTTCCCGAAGCAGCGTGTCCAAGTTATCGAGCGACCGTTTGCGATCACCTCGCCCGAGCGCCGCGACGAGAGCAAATATATTCGACGCCTGGGCGTTGGGAACCAGGTTCAGGATGTCATCGGACGTGACTTTTCGACTGGTCCCGGCGTATAACCGCAGCTTTTCGATCTCGGTGGCAATTCGTCCGGCGTCGCCCGCGAGGGATTCCACCAGCAGACCGATTTCCGAAAGACCGATCTGGACTCCGGCTTCCCTGGCAAGATCCTGCGCCAGGCGGCGGGCGGATTCGACGCTGTAGGGCCTGAACTCGACCACGTCTGATATGCGCAAGTAAAATTTCTGGACACGCTCCAGCTTGGCGCGATCCTCGCCATCGAAATCGTAGCGGCTGGCTTCGAAAACCAACACGGTGCCCGCGGTCGGGTTGCGAAGATACTCGGCCAGTTCATCTGCTCCGGTATTTTCTTCCTGGGTGGCGGAGCGGCCGCGCGGCAGCACGCCCTCGGCGCCGGAGACCCAGACCACGCGATTGGGCGCGAACAAGGACAGCGATCGGGCATCGTCGAGCACCGCGGCCATGCTGGTCTGCTCGAGATCGAGCTGCGTGAGTCCATTCTCGCGATCATTCGGAGTCAGGACTCGCTCAATCAATGCCTTACGGCAGCGGCCGCGTTGGTAAACCTCAGGCCCAAGAAACAAATATGCGGGCGCAGGCGGTCCCTTACGAATACGATCGAGAAACTGATCGGGACTCAAAAGTTCTCCAGGATGGAGCTGACCAGGTCGCGCGCCACGTCGCGGCTCAGGCGGTTGAGCGCCTCGTCACTTTCTTCAAAGTAGGCCTTGGATGAGGTGACGCTGATCTCGTATCGCTGATGCATCTCGAAATTAGGGCGCGAGAAAATGACTTTGCCGGTGGCTCGTTCCACCAGATTGACTTGCATGGTAACGTTGACCTGCAGACCGCTGGCTCGGCCAGTCTGCTGATCGAACAGGATAGGATAGGCAACGTAGTTAAGGACCGCGCCGCGCAAGACAGCGTCGGCCTGTCCCGGATCGTTTACAACTTGATAGTGGGTTCGCGCGATGAACTCGTGCCCGATTGCCTGCGGAAGATGATCGGTCAGCTTGTAGCGCGTGGTGACGTTGCTGAAGGCGGGGATGGCGATGGTGTGGATGGTCTTGGGCACCAGGTCGGCTTGACCGGCGACGTGATAGCCGCAGGAAGGCAGGGCCAGCGTCAATGTCAGGGCCGAGGCGGCGCCGAGAATTGCGCGCGGCGCGCTATTTGAGAAAAGCACGGGCGACCTCCAAAGCGTTTTCAGCGGTAATGCGTAGGTTGTCGGCGACCATCCAGAACCAATGCGCGCGCGGATGATTGCGGTCGGGTGCAATGGCGCCGATGGTGATTCCGCTTTGGCCCGCGACACCGGCGTTGGTGGGCGGCTCCTCGTCGTGGGCTCGCAAATCAATCTTGGGCGAGGTGAGAGCCTGCACGATGGCGTTCCTTCCCGGATTGTCTTCGAACTCGACCCACACCGACATGCTGTAGCCGTGAAAAACAGGCGCCTGGATCAGGCGAAGCGATGGCATGGTTAGGGCGCCCGCTCCGGCGAGAAGAGTCGCCAGATGCCTGTCAATCTTCAGCTCGATCTCCTCGAGTGAGTGCGGCGAATCGGAGCCGTATTGGGACAGCATATTGAAGCTGACTTGCGCGTCGTATACCTCTTTTGAAAGGGGCTTCAACGACAGCAGCCCGACGGTCTGTTTCTGCAGCTCATCGATGCCTGCCTGGCCACGCTCGCTGGCGGGCTCAAAGACGTTGACGACGGATCGGCGAATCGCACCCGCGTTGCGAAGCTGAATGAGGAAGAGGGCGATGGCAATTGCGGCCGGATGCGCGATGACCTGGATCGGTCCGACGGCCGAATAATTCGAAGGCTCTATGAGTGGCGCGCGAAGCTGCGCTGTAGGTTGGTCCTCAAGACTGCCGCTCAGGTCGATTATTACAGCCGATGGGTTGACGGCCTGGACTCGTTCGAACGCTTTCTGGCTGGATTCTTTAGAGCCGGCCAGCACCGCAATTCGGGCGGTAGCAAGATCGGCTACCTGGAGGGAACTGATCACGATTGGTTCGTCGCGTCCGAGGGCAATGATGCTGGAGTCCCCGCTCTCTTCAGAGGCGATCAAGCTGACGCTGGCGGGAAGGTCGGCTGAATCGAACAGATCGTGAACCTCCTTGCCTAGCAGGGATTCGCCGCCGACAATGGCAACCGCGGGTCGTGGCGGCTTGATATCCGATGGTGTAGCTCGATGAGAATGCATGTTAGCTGGTCTGATGTTCAGGGTGAGGCGAAGGTGGATGGGGACGGAATCTGCGGCGGATGATACCGCCCGCTCGAATGAAGATGCCGGTGCTGACGTACAGCGAGGCGAGCGCGAGCAGGACAGGCTGCGAGTAATTCCAGATCAGGTAAATAAGCGCTCCGAACAGGATCACTGTAAGTGGAGATCGCGGTCCGGTCAGGTGCACCTCTTTGAAGCTGGGGTAGCGCCAGGTACTAACCATAAGGAACGACAGAAGGCCCAGCAGCGCGAGCCACAGTGCGGAATAGATCCACCACTCCAGTGGAACGCTATCGGCGGCATAGACGATGGCGGCTACAATAGCGGCCGCCGCGGGGATCGGCAATCCGACGAAATACTTGCGATCGGCACGGCCGGGATTCTTGGGAACAGGATTAGTCTGGACGTTGAAACGAGCCAAGCGAGCGGCGCCGCAAAGCAAATAGAGAAAGGCGAAGAAGTAGCCGGCGCGATGGTCGTGCAGCAGTCCGCCGGGCATGACAAACTGGACACCCCAAGTGTAGGCGAGAACCGCCGGCGCGATGCCGAAAGTGATCACGTCGGCAAGCGAATCCATCTCGCGGCCGAAATCGCTGGTAGTGTTGGTGAGCCGCGCGATTCTGCCATCCAGGCCGTCCAGCACGACCGCGATTCCGATGGCCTTGGCCGCGACTTCAAAATCCGGATTATCGCCGAGCTGCCCGCTGGCTCCAAGCAAGGCTCCCTGGATGGATCGTACAATAGCGATAAATCCAAGGAAGATGTTGCCGGCGGTAAAAAGGGTTGGCAACGCATAGGCGGACCGGCGGGATTTCCGCGCCGGAGAGCGTGGATCGAAAAACCGCTGTTTGAATGTGAGCTTGGCCATCAGGCCGGCCTCCGGCGGGCGAGGATGGTGGATCCGCCCGCGACGTGCTCGCCCATTTTGACCGCGATCTCCCATTCCGGCCCGAGGAACACGTCGACGCGCGAGCCGAATTTGATGAGTCCGACGCGCTCGCCCTTGGCCACCTGGTCGCCAGGCTTCTTATAAAAGATGATGCGCCGCGCGATGAGGCCGGCGATTTGAGAAAAGCCGATGCTGGTGCCCTCACCTTCGATGGTGACGGTGTTGCGCTCGTTGCGGGAGCTGGCGATCTCGCGGCTTGCGACCAGGAACTGGCCCTTGGTGTACTCGACTTTCTTTATGTTGCCGGCGATCGGGGCGCGGTTAACGTGCACGTCGAAGATATTCAGGAAAATACTGACGCGCGTGGAAGCGGAGCTATCGGTGAGGATGGCGACGACTTTGCCGTCGGCGGGCGACACGGCGACCGGTCCCTCGGGGCTGATGCGTTCAGGATCACGGAAAAAGTAGAGGCAGAAAACAGCCAGCAGAAAAAGTGGAATACTGAACGCGGGACGGCTCAAATACCAGACTGCGGCTCCGCCGGCGGTGAGGGCGAGCGCATAGTAGATGCCGTCGATCACCATTGATATTTTCATTGTCGCACTGCGGGGAGAAGCGCTTCGGCGGCTGGTCGCGTGCGGGGCATAATCAGAAGATGCCAACCGCTAACAAATGGCAGCCGATTGCTGACTTGCCCGCTGACCCGAAGACCTTAACGGATGGAGAGTTGGAGGCACTGCACGGGGTCTGGGCGAGCCAGAAGCAGGAACTGATTGAAAGTGAAGCGTTGGATGAGTTTGAGAAGCGGTTGCGTCGCGAATGATCCATTGAGACCGGCATCATCGAGAATGTCTACACACTGGATCGTGGAGTGACGCGGACCCTGATTGAGAAAGGCATCGATGCGGCTTGGATTCCTTACGGAGCTTCAAACCGGGACAGCACTCTGGTTGCCCGAATTATTCAGGATCATTACGACGCTCTGGAGGGCATATTCGATTTTGTTGGAGGGACGCGGCAGTTTTCAACGGGATACGTCAAGGAACTGCACGCCGCGCTGCTGAGGAACCAAGAGACGTACGCTGTCGTCGACCAATTGAACCGAGCATTTGAGAAACGGCTGGAAAAAGGACAATACAAGAGTGAACCGAACAGTCCGACGCGGCCAGACGGCCGGGTGCATGAGTATTGTCCACCAGAACATGTTGCTTCCGAGATGGATCGATTGGTGGCTATGCATTCCGAGCATGATGCGCGGGGTGTTCCTGTGGAGGTGGAGGCCGCTTGGTTGCATCATCGTTTCGCGCAGATTCATCCTTTTGCGGACGGCAACGGACGAGTAACACGCGCGATTGCATCGCTGGTTCTCGTCAGAGCAGATTGGTTTCCTTTGGTGGTGAAGCGAGATGACTGGAGTCGCTACGTGGATGCATTGGAGAAAGCGGAGGAGGGCGATTTGCGACCGCTGGCAACGATGTTTGTGGAGGGACAGAGAAAGGCGCTGATCATGGCCAGCGAAGCCGCTTATGACATTCGCCCGATTTCATCAACTGACGACGCCATTAAAGCCGTGCGTGATCGATTGATGCAGCGTGGCAAGCTCCGTTCGAAGGCCAAGGCGTGGCATAAGACCAACGACACTGCTGACCAACTCGTGGCGTTGGGGAAGCAACGCCTTGAGGCAGTCGCAAGCCAATTGAGTGCAGAGATTCCCAGACACGGTGGGCAGTTCTCGTTCTCAGTAGCGGAAGGGACGGTGAAAGCAATTCCGGAAGTAGGCTACATCCCTGACTTTAAGGATTATAACAAAGCTTTGTGGCCTCAACTTTTCACCGAACGCGTCGATACGCTGGGGCTGTCGTTTCATGCACTGGGCCCCGTGTATCGGGGATTCATTGGCGTCGTGGCTTGCCTGTCAATAGGAGGAGCAGCGCCGAAGCTGATCGAAGACGGTACTTACCAAATTAACTACGAAGAGAATCTCACGAGCGCTCAAGCGCGGTTTTCAACTTGGCTTGAGCGCGTGATTGTTGAGGGGCTGAACCAGTGGAGGCGAACGCTTTAGAGTTCAGGCGCGTTCCTGATAGGTGCCTTCGCTGGTGCTGACGCGGATCTTCTCGCCTTCGTTGATAAAGGGCGGGACTTGGACGACCAGTCCGGTTTCGAGCTTCGCAGCCTTGGTGACGTTGGAAACGCTGGCGCCCTTCATGCCCGGTTCGGTTTCGATAACCTTGAGATCCACAGTGGGAGGCAGTTCGACGCTGATGGGCTTGCCTTCGTAAAACTCGATATTGACCTTGAGCTGAGAAACCAGGAATTCGACACTGTCGCCCAGGAGTTCCTTGGTGAGATGCATCTGCTCGAAGTTTTCGGTATTCATGAAATAGTAATACTCGCCGTCGTCGTACAAGTATTCCATTTCATGTTCTTCCAGGGCGGCGCGTTCGACGCGATCTTCCGATGAGAAGCGATGCTCGGTCATGGAGCCGCTGCGGATGCTGCGCATTTTGACCTGGACAAATCCGCGAAGGTTACCCGGAGTGCGGTGTTCCATCTTGAAGATGGTATACAGTTCGTTGTTGAACTTAATGACCATGCCGGGGCGTAACTGTGTCGATGAAATCATTTTGAGTCGGTACCTTCCGTTGGCTCCGCGGAAACGGGGAGCCAGGAGATGAGTGAACCTTCAGTTTAGCAAGTGCGGGGAGTGTTGGAAGGCGGAGTTGCCTGATACAATGAGGGTGCCGGTTGGCGCTATCGTCTAACGGTTAGGACGGAGCCCTCTCAAGGCTTAAATACGGGTTCGATTCCCGTTAGCGCTACCATCTGTTCATAGAGTTACAAGCTTCCGCATCACACTTCATCACACCAGCTTTGCTGGAACTTTCTTGTCCGGTCGCTTCTGGAACTGCTCCCATACCCGAGCCGCTTCGTCATCACGCCCTGAAATCACGTGTGAATACACAGTCGCCGTGACGTATGGGCTTGAATGCCCCAGGCGCGCGCTTACCGCTGTCAGCTCCATTCCAGCCGCGAGCAGATGAGAGCCGTGTGTGTGCCGGAGCGAATGAAGGCTCGCGCCCTTCGGGAGCTTGAGCCGTCTGAAGAGGTTCGATACGGTTGCGGAAATCGAATCGGGCCGGAGTGGCGTGCCGTCCGGGTTGGCGACGATGAGGTCCTGATCCTGATATGTCGGCCCGTACTGCTCCCGGAACTTCGCCTGCGCTGTTCGATGCGCTTGCAATGTTTCGAGCGCGGATGCCGGAAGAGTGACGATGCGGGGCTTGTTATTCTTCGGTGCTTTGAACGTGAGGACGGCTTTTGTCTGCGTGAGCGAACGCGTTACGTACGCTCTGCCGTCCACGATGTCGCTCCATCTGAGGGCCATGACCTCGCCGCGGCGCGCGCCGGTGGCGGCGGAAAGCTCAAGGATGATCGGGAGCGCCCAATGTGCCTCGGCCGCTTCGAGCAAAAGATTCTGCTGGTTCGTGGTGAAGGCCACTCCTTCTTTCTTGCGGATCGCAGGAAGGTCGCTGTTAGGGACGGGATTCGTTGCGCTCAGTCCCCACTTGATGCACCGCGTGTAAGCGCTCGACACGACGCCCGCGATATTGCGCACCGTCTTGCTGGAGAGTGGGCGCGCCGCCTTTGTTCGGCGATGGTGACCTCCTGATTCTCGAAGGCGGTTCCATTCGCGCGTGAGATGAAGCGGTGTAATCTCCGTGACCGGCATTGCGAGCAACGCGGATGACAAGTAGCCGGCCATTTCGCGGTAACGCTCGACGGTCTTGGCCGCAAGGTTCCGGTCAGCATACTCCTTGCAGAATTCCTTGATCATAGCTGCGAGCGTGTTCGGCGGTGGGGGTGTGCCACGGAGGGACGCTTCATGCGCCTTTTGAACCTCGATCTTGCGGAGCATTTCCGCTTCCTGAGCTTCTTTCCTCGTGGCGAATCCGTAAAGCGCAACCTGCCTGCGGTCAGTTCGCGAAGAGCCGGGCGCATCGAAAACATACGACCAAGTGACCTTGCCGGTCGCCTTAGACTTGTGCTTGCGTGTGGCCATGATCGAATCTTACACCTGAAACGCCACAATTGTGCTCCCAGGTTTCGTACGAGAAACGGGTAATAATCCAGCGCCGACCCAGACGGATGGCAGGAATCTCCCCAGACTCAAGCAGGGCATAGACCGCCAGCCGCCCGAGCTGTAGACGGCTCGCGATTTCTTCAACAGTGATTCGTGTTCTTTCCATAAAGTAAACGGGTTCGTAGCATCGACCGCACCGCCTACGACGGGCGTCGTCCCTTTGCTGGTCGAGACCCCCCTAATTAAAAGGAATCTGGAAGGGCTTTCCGGGACAATGAAGGGCGTTTTTATTGTGCCGGTATGAAGCCGAACGGAGCCCGGCCTCTATCTAAGCAGCGCCACGGATCGGAAGAACCCTTGGCATCGGGATAACGATCCGGGCTGAGAGAGAACCGTAAATGCCCTGTCGTGAGGAAAGCTTCCTCTTTGAGTCGTGTCGGACAAGCGCGGCGGGCAGGAGTGCCGGGCGGCGCCCGTCCAGTCGACATTTCCTTCACCGTTCCAGTTGCCACGAAGCGTCACCAACTGCCTCGATCAGTCTAGCACCGAAAAATAGTGCCCTTTGGTTGTCCCGACGTGCCCGTGTCAATCCCTTATTAGTAGGGGTGCACTTTGCCTCAAACACCCGAATCGAGCATCGCGGCGAGTTGCGGTCTACCTCAGGAGGGTCCAAAATGAGCGGCCCGAAGAATATTCCGGAATCACCGGCAGCAGCGGCGCCCGCGGTCGAAAAACGGGTGATTCTCTCCATGGGTGGAAAGGGCGGCGTAGGCAAGACGAGCGTCATGACCGGCTTGGCGGAATGGTTCCAGGAGAACCGTATTCCGGTCAAGCTGCTCGACCTCGACACCGAAAATAAAGCGCGGGGGTCGCTGACGCACTTCTTTGGAGGCCAAGTGCCTAAGGTCGATATCCACACGCCGGCCGGGCTTGACGCTTTCGTTGATGAGCTCACGGACGGTCCGCCGGTGATCCTGGCGGACATGGGCGCCGGAGCCGGGCAGGTGACCTACGAATGGTTCGACAAGATGTATTCGGACGTGACCGAGAGCGGCATCGCGTTCACCGCTGTTGGTGTCGTCACAGCCGATCCGGCGAGCGTGGAGAGCGTTCTTGGCTGGGCGTCGCGCCTGGGCAATCGAACGGCTTACCTGATCGTCGAGAACTCCATAACAGAGCACACCGACTTCAGGTACTGGCGGGAGAGCGAGCAGGCGCTATGGTTCCAGCAGAGGTACTCGCCCTCGGTGGTTCGCATGGACTACCGGCTATCTGTTCTCGAAAACGCCACGAGGAACCACGGCGCCACGCTGGGCGCAGTAGCCGGCAGATTGACCGACGCGCCGGAGTTGCAGAAGGCATCGCTGGTGATGCGCGCGCAGAGCTACCGGCGGCGGATGTTCGCCGAGTTCGACAAGGTGAAGGACTTGCTGTTGCCGTGAGCGCGACGGCCCAGTCCAGTGATCTTCCCGAAACGGATCTCATCGACCGCATCGCGAATGCCCTGCCGGTCGAGCTACGGGCCGACTACTACCGCGAGCTCCGCCATTGCCGTTCCCTGCCCGAGAACGATGAGATGCTGCGTATTCTGCGGGTCATGCAGTTTTTGGTCGTGCTCATGGTGCAGGTGCCGGAGCGAATGGCGACGGAGCGACAACGGTTCGAACAGATCGTTGGTGACGCAATCAAAGCACTTCAGGAAATCCGTGAATCCAGTGCAGCAGATCAGGCGCAACTCGATCAGCGATTGATGCAGCTTCCCGAAGCGACCGCGGAAGGAATCAAACCGGAAGCTATCGCCGCGACGATCAATGAAAGTCTACGACAGCAGTTCGTCCAATCGACGATTCCGGAAACCGCCGATGCGCTTGCGGTCGCCGCCGCGCAGATAAAGAAGGCTACCGCTGAGTTCGGGCGGGCCGCGGGCACGCTCGGAAACTCCTACCACGGTGCGGCTGAAGAGGCCCGCAAGGCGATTGGCCATCTCGAATCGACCTGCTCTCAGGCGATGAGCAGCACAAAGCGCGGCGCTGAGGAGTTGCTGCACATTTTCCGTCAGGAATATCGTTGGTCGCTTTTCGCGCTCGTGAGCCTCGCGCTTGTTATGGGCATCGGACTCCACATGCTATATGAGCGCTGGTTCGACGGGCTGACGCATGTCAATCGTGCGCCCGTGGTGGAGTCCGTACCTCCCATCAAGCCGAGGATGAAGCCGTAGGATGATCGGATGCTGACGATCCGCGCCATGTCAGACGGGAAAGGCTACGCGCCCCGGCACCTCGAACACAGCGACTACTACGCCGAGGGTGAGCGCGTCGCTGGCGAATGGCAAGGGCGTGGGGTGGAACTCTTGGGGTTAAGCGGTCCCGTGAATACCGGGGACTTCGAGGCTCTGCGGCAGGGTCTCGATCCGCAGACCAAGGACTTCTTGAGAGTGCGCCACAGCGCGGACCGCACCGCCGCCGACGGCACCAAACTTGCACAGGGTCGGAGCCTTTACGATTTCACGATCTCTGCCCCAAAATCGGTCTCGGTACTCGCCATTCTGGGAGGCGACCATCGGTTGATCGAGGCGCATCGCACCGCCGTTGCGGAAGCCCTCAAAGAAGCCGAGACGTATGCGGCGAGCCGGGTGCGGCAAGCCGGCGCCAATGAGGACAGGCCGACCGGGAACCTGGTGCTTGCGGTTTACCATCACGACACAAGCCGCGAACTTGATCCGCAGTTGCACACTCACGCTGTTGCGGCCAACCTGACGTTCGATGGCACCGAAGGCCGCTGGAAGGCGCTACAAGCTTCGGATATCTACGAACGCCGGGCCTATCTCTCGGAAGTCTACCGCAATGCGCTTGCTCGCCAAGTAAGGACCCTCGGCTACGAAATCGAGAACCAGCGTGATGCAAGGGGCCGGGATGCTGGTTGCGAGATCCGAGGCGTCCCTGCGGAGCTGCTCGAAAAGTTCAGCCAACGCAGCCGCCAACGTGATCGGGCCATTGAGATTTTCGTTAAGCAGCACGGGCGGCGGCCGACGGACAATGAAGTCGCCGTGTTGGTTCGAGAATCGCGGGCCGACAAGCTCACCGAGATTTCGACGCGCGACCTAAGGCAGAAGCAGCGGGAGCGGCTGACTCCGAACGAAGAACAGATGCTGGCGCGGACGTGCAGCACCCAGCAGCGGTTCATATCGGCTGTGGATTCGAGCGCGCCTTCCTTGGACTACGCCGAGGACCACATCTTCGAGCGCGTATCGGTCGCCCCGGACCATGAATTGCTCACGGAGGCCTTGCGGCATGGCAGGGGACGAATCCGGCTTGCCGACTTGAAGGGTGAACTGAATCTCCAGGAATCGGCAGGCAGTGTATTCCGCTCAGGCTCGGAGATCGCAACGGCGGCCAGTCTGGAACGAGAACGAAACATGATTGCCGCCGTCAACCGTGGACTCGGCGGATTCGAGCCGCTCGGTGATACTCACACGCTTGTCGTCTCGGACTGTTTGCGCCCCGAGCAGAAGCACGCGGTGGAATTCGTTCTCCAATCGCGTGACCGTGCGGTGAGCATCAGTGGCGCTGCCGGCACAGGCAAGACCGCAACTCTACAGGAAGTGCGGCGCGGCCTGATGGAGGCGGGTCGTGACGTCCTCGCCGTCGCTCCCACGATGAGCGCCGTCGAGGAGTTGCAGAAGGTCGGCTTCACTGACGCCATCACGGTCGAACGCCTCCTGCAAGACCCGCGCATTCGTGATGACATTCGTGGCAAGGTGATCATCCTCGACGAGGCTAGTATGGTCTCGGCGCGTCAGATGGCAGACCTGCTCCGGTTGGCGGAAGATTGTTCGTTGCGCGTGATCTTTAGCGGGGACACGAAACAAATCCGGAGCGTGGAAGCAGGCGATGCTCTGCGGATACTGGAGAAGGAATCCCGGTTGAAGACCGTCGCGCTGACTCAGGTGCAGCGGCAAACCAGGAAGGACTATCGCGACGCGATGGAAGATCTCCGCCGGAACCCGGAGCGCGGATTCGCGAAGCTGGATGCGATGGGAGCCGTTCGTGAGGCCGCAATCTCTGAGCGAGCCGCAACCATCGCCGATGCCTACGATTCCGCCGTGGGGCCAAGCTGTCTGGTTGTCTGCGCGACTCACGACGAGATTGACCGAGTGACCGACGCGATTCGGGAACGCCGGAAGACGCGCGGGGAACTTGGCGAGGGTGTAGCCTTGACGCGTCACGTTTCGCTCAACTGGACTGCGGCACAGAAAGCCGACCTCCAGAGCTATCGCGTGGGGCAATTACTCGGGTTTCACCGCGCGGTGAAGTCCATTGCGAAGAACGACACGGTGGAGGTCGTGCGTGTTGCCCCCGGTGGTCTGGTAGTCCGCGGTGCGGACGGCACGGAACGCACCATATCAAAAAAGCAAGCCGGGAGTTTCGATGTCCTGGAGGCGCGGCCGATTGCGGTGTCTCCCGGAGATCGACTCCTGCTTACCGCAAACCGCCGCGAAACCGAGTGGAGGATCACAAACGGCGAACTGGTCACCGTGTCTGCCGTGGACCCAGCCGGCCGGATTCAACTCGACGATGGCCGTTCGCTGCCCACCAACTATCGCAGCTTCGCCCACGGCTACGCCGTCACCGCCCATCGCAGCCAAGGCAAAACCGTCGATTCGGTGATCATTTCCGGTGACGGCATGCAGAGGGAGTTATTCTATGTCGCTGCTTCTCGTGGCCGCCAAAGCGTCACGGTGATTACCAGCGACAAGGAGCGGTTCCGAGAGACCGTGGCACGGTCGATGGCTCGAACGTCGGCGTCTGAGCTCTTGCGCGGAAGAGGGACGGTCTTGCGTCGAGGAGCCCACCGGGGTTTGGCGATGGCACGAGAGATGGTTCGACGAACGGCCCAGTTCCTCACGTCTGTCTCGAAGCAAATCGCCCAGCAAGTAGTGATTCAACCTCGAAAGGAGCGCACTCGTGAACGCGGCCTCAGTCGATAAAGCGCCGTGGGTTATCAGCGCGGCCGATCAACCACCGGCGCTGGAGATCGTGCTGATGCGGCAGACGGTGATTATCTCGTGGAATCAGTTCGTCTACGCCGAAGGGGGCGACGACGAAGTGCGAATCGCCTTTGCCAGCCACGATGTGGTCGTGAAGGGCGCTGGGCTCGACCCCCTGCTGCGCGCCATCGCTGCCAATCGGGTCGCGCTGATTCGCGAGAGCGAGCGGTCCGAGCGTTTTCCCGACCCAGCGGGGCGGTTCATTCGTGAGATCGTCGTCCGGAAGATCGAAGTTGAGTGATGGAGCGAACGTGAGCAAGAAAGAGGATCGAGGTGGCGAATGAGCTTCGCAATCGGATTCGTCAGTTTTCCAGAAGGTCAAGTGAAAAGAGACACCATCCCTAAGCCTGTCGGCTTAGGTCCGGGCGACCCGCGTCGCGCGTTGTCTGTCCGGCATCTGTCCGGCATCCGTCCGGCGCTCATCCGGTATTTGTCCGGGATCTGTCCGACATCGGTTCGACTTACATTGATTCAGCTTCGCTCTTGGGGGTGCGGGTGGAAGGCAAATTCCAGGACATTCTTGACAGCGTAACGGAGAAACCGGGACGCTCTCGTTTGGAACCGTACGGTGAATTGATAGACGAGTTGCGCCGCCGCGGGCTGACGTATCGGGATATCGCGGACATCCTCGCGGAGAAATGCCAGTTTCAGGTTTCGAAAAGCGCGATCAACGATTTCGTGCGAGTTCGATCGCGACGGAAGAGGAATTCCGTCAGGCGAATTGCAACGGACGCGATGATCGCGGGCCCGATTGCTCCCAAAGCTGCCAATGTGGATTCATCCCAGAAACCCAGCGAGGACGAAGTCCGGCAGAGAATCGCAGCACTCAAACATCGTAAGCCAGTCACGACGCCACCGCTAGACGACTTCCATTTCGACCCAACCCAACCGCTCCGGCTGATTATGCGGGGAAAACCGGCATCGGACAAGTTACCCTAAGCGGAGTCATGGTTCTCGTTCAGCCCCGCGTCGCTGCCGAGAGTATTCCTGCGCACCGATGCGTGGCGACTCGATGCGCAATAAGCGCGGCACTGACCCGTCGAGCTGACGCTCGCCGGGTCTCTCCAGCGCTGGGCGAGTTCCAATCACTGGTGCCGCAACACCGCTTCAATGAGGCCGCCCCTGATCAGGGGCGGAAATCTACAGCATGGTACGGCCGCAGCGGACGAATGCGGGCTTCAATGAGGCCGCCCCTGATCAGGGGCGGAAATTCGATTCCCTCATCAGAGTGTCGATGGTGTGAGTCGCTTCAATGAGGCCGCCCCTGATCAGGGGCGGAAATCACAAAGTCGTGGGAGCCGATCCTGATGTTCAGCAAGCTTCAATGAGGCCGCCCCTGATCAGGGGCGGAAATCTTGCCAGTGCGCGCGAGTAGCAGTAGTCCCTTGGGCTTCAATGAGGCCGCCCCTGATCAGGGGCGGAAATTCTTCTTCTGCTTGCCCTGACACTCGCGCTCGTGGCGCGCTTCAATGAGGCCGCCCCTGATCAGGGGCGGAAATGGCTCTTTTCGTAGCCATGGGCAGGTTGTAGAATCGCTTCAATGAGGCCGCCCCTGATCAGGGGCGGAAATGCGTCGAGGATTTCCGCGATCTCGCCGACGACCGCGCTTCAATGAGGCCGCCCCTGATCAGGGGCGGAAATGGAGCGTAGAATGCAGCGAATCAGCCACCAAGCGTGCTTCAATGAGGCCGCCCCTGATCAGGGGCGGAAATGTAGCGACATCGTTGATCGTATCCGTGCCAGCTCCGCTTCAATGAGGCCGCCCCTGATCAGGGGCGGAAATGTCGTCGGGATGCGGTACAAGAAGTCGCACGGGTGGCTTCAATGAGGCCGCCCCTGATCAGGGGCGGAAATCTGGCAGGACTTCGCCAGGATGTGGGAGAAGGCCGTGCTTCAATGAGGCCGCCCCTGATCAGGGGCGGAAATGGATATTGAACGAGCTTGCCGACCGAGAGCGTCGGGCTTCAATGAGGCCGCCCCTGATCAGGGGCGGAAATGAGTGGGCAGGCGTTGTCGCTGTGCTCGGTTGCCTCGCTTCAATGAGGCCGCCCCTGATCAGGGGCGGAAATAATTGGGCTTTGGTCTTGAGCATGGTAGTGTCTCCTGCTTCAATGAGGCCGCCCCCTGATCAGGGGCGGAAATATATCGCTACTGCCACCAGCCAAGCGAGCGCAACCGCTTCAATGAGGCCGCCCCTGATCAGGGGCGGAAATGGGCGGACTGACGTTCAACGTCTCTCTCGCCTTCAGTGCTTCAATGAGGCCGCCCCTGATCAGGGGCGGAAATGACTGCGGGAATTACCTCATGGTGCGTATCCCTAAGCTTCAATGAGGCCGCCCCTGATCAGGGGCGGAAATACGCCAAGGTGGAAGCGGAAGGTGATGTTGGCGTCGCTTCAATGAGGCCGCCCCTGATCAGGGGCGGAAATCTTCGAGACGATCACAGAAGCGGTCGAACAGAATTTGCTTCAATGAGGCCGCCCCTGATCAGGGGCGGAAATTATCAATTTCGAGCTATCGCCCCCGCCTGCTCCGGGAGCTTCAATGAGGCCGCCCCTGATCAGGGGCGGAAATACGTGGGTCCTGCGGAAACGCCGGCTGCAAGGATACGGCTTCAATGAGGCCGCCCCTGATCAGGGGCGGAAATGAAGACCTCCAGGATCAAAGAACAGAGTTGGAATCACCGCTTCAATGAGGCCGCCCCTGATCAGGGGCGGAAATTCCTTCCAGACGCACAGCGCGATCTGTGGTTTCCCGCTTCAATGAGGCCGCCCCTGATCAGGGGCGGAAATGGCTGACAGAGTGGTAGACGCCGTGAATGCCACGCTTCGCTTCAATGAGGCCGCCCCTGATCAGGGGCGGAAATGTTGCGGAGCTTAGGGCCTCGCACGGGAGAGAAATGCTTCAATGAGGCCGCCCCTGATCAGGGGCGGAAATGGTATGGCGGCACTCAATGCCCGGCTCGAGTGGATACGCTTCAATGAGGCCGCCCCTGATCAGGGGCGGAAATGCCGTCTGCACTTGGGTCTGGACGCGCGATGCCTTGCTTCAATGAGGCCGCCCCTGATCAGGGGCGGAAATGGTGAAATGGAGGCGAGGATGACGACTACCATCGCGCTTCAATGAGGCCGCCCCTGATCAGGGGCGGAAATCCGGCGATCTGCTTGCGCATTTTGTCGTTGTCGGCTTTGCTTCAATGAGGCCGCCCCTGATCAGGGGCGGAAATCGGATGGGCAAAGGGAAGGACATCTTCGACATCCAGTCTTCAATGAGGCCGCCCCTGATCAGGGGCGGAAATGCGCACGATGATGACCGCGCCAAACGCCTGATCCCCTCTTCAATGAGGCCGCCCCTGATCAGGGGCGGAAATAATATGAGCCATACAGTTATCGCTTCGTGAAAGAGTCTTCAATGAGGCCGCCCCTGATCAGGGGCGGAAATGACCGAACAACCATTCAGACCGTCAACGTCACTTGATCTTCAATGAGGCCGCCCCTGATCAGGGGCGGAAATTCAGCGCTCCGCCCATGATCTGATAGGTTCCGAATGTTCTTCAATGAGGCCGCCCCTGATCAGGGGCGGAAATTTGCCAAGGAGTCCCACAGGCTCACTGTCTAGGCTTTCTTCAATGAGGCCGCCCCTGATCAGGGGCGGAAATCAGGGTCTCGGTGTCGGTGAAGGGCGGCGCATATTGTCTTCAATGAGGCCGCCCCTGATCAGGGGCGGAAATAAGTGATAGCTCCCTCTTCATGGCTTGGCTTCAGTCGGTCTTCAATGAGGCCGCCCCTGATCAGGGGCGGAAATGGAAGAGGCAGCCTCCACGATTGCCTATTTCAAGGATCTTCAATGAGGCCGCCCCTGATCAGGGGCGGAAATGAGATCGCGGCGCGGCGTCTTGAGCAGGAGGTTTTGTCTTCAATGAGGCCGCCCCTGATCAGGGGCGGAAATCAATCAATTAGGCGGGGACGTGACCGGGGTGAGTTCTCTTCAATGAGGCCGCCCCTGATCAGGGGCGGAAATGTCGGAGGCTAGGGAGAGAGGCACCCACACCAAAGAGTCTTCAATGAGGCCGCCCCTGATCAGGGGCGGAAATGCTCGGGAGGCCCTACGCCGTGCACACCAGCGGGCCGCTCTTCAATGAGGCCGCCCCTGATCAGGGGCGGAAATGCTCGGGAGGCCCTACGCCGTGCACACCAGCGGGCCGCTCTTCAATGAGGCCGCCCCTGATCAGGGGC